>Ga0326727_10027973_pt1 | contig 10295 bp, 11 predicted proteins | sample MB2enrmetagenome_FD_207643 | JGI IMG/M metagenome (GOLD analysis project Ga0326727, IMG submission 207643) | Lab enriched peat soil microbial communities from McLean, Ithaca, NY, United States - MB29MY | ecosystem: Environmental > Terrestrial > Soil > Wetlands > Peat | place: USA: New York...
CGGGATCATGCTGTAGAGGGAGCCGGTCCGGTAGAGTGGGCCGTGCCGGCCATCCGGGTTGCGGTCGTCGTCGAGTAACTGATACTCGAAGCTGACCACGTACTCTTCGCCGCGCCCGTTCGCGCCCAGTTGCGCGCGATTGGCGATGCGATGTTCCATTTCGTAGCCCACCAGCTCTTCGAAGCTGTGCATGCCAGGCTGGGGTTTGTCGTGATCGAGGAACACCAGCCTCTGGATGAGATACTTCAGGCCGCTGTTGCCGCCGGGCGCGATGCGCCAGTCGAAGACCAGCTCGAAATCGCGGAAGGCGGCCGCGGTCATGAGGTCTTCGCGGATGCGCGAGTTGGCGACGGCCTTGAGGCAGCCATCTTCAATGGTCCAGGAATCGCCCGGCGGCGTGCGCAGGGCGGGGTCGTTCCATCCGGCGAAGGATTTGCCATCGAAGAGGAGAATCCAGCCGGCCGCGCGCTCGGCGGGCGTCAGCGTGTTGGCGGGCGGCTCCTGCGAGGAGCAGAGCGGAGCGAGAGCCAGCAGAAGAGCAATGGCCAGTCTCATAAGCAACCTTTCAGGTCAGCGGCCAGGACACCAGGATCTGGGCGAGGATGATCTTGGCTATGGTGGCCAGCGGATAGATCCCCGAGTAGGCGATGTTGGGGGCATCGGAGCGAGTCTGGCTGGTGGCGAAGGCCAGGCAGGCGGATTGAGTCTGGACTCCGGCGGAGATTCCGGTGAGCGCGTCGAAGGGGATCTTGAGGAACTTGTGACCGATGATTAGCGTGGCCAGGGTCACGGCGAACGTGATGGCGGCGCCGGCGAGCAGCAACTGGGCGCCCTCGGTGCGGAGGGTCTGTACGAAATCGAATCCGGCGCGGGTGCCCACGCCGGCCAGGAACAGCAGCAGGCCGATCTGGCGCAGGGTGAAGTTGGCGCTGATGGGGATGGCCCAGGTGATCCTTCCGGTGCGCTCGAGTTTTCCGAGAGCCAGGGCTGTGAGCAAGGGGCCGCCAGCCAAGCCGAGTCGAATGGTGTTGCCGCCGGGCATGGGGATGGGCAGCATGCCGACGAGCACGCCCAACACCATACCGATGGAGACCGAACCGAAGTCGGTTTCGGAGAGGCCGCGGACGGAGTCGCCGAAGAACTTTTGGACCTCTGGAACGCGTTCGCGGGCGGCCAGGACGCGAATCTGGTCGCCGTAGTCGAGGCGGGTATCCGGGGCGGGCACGATATCGACGTCGCCGCGGCGCAGGCGCGTGATGGTAGCGTGGAGGCGATTCTGCAGGTCGAGATCGCGGATGCGCTTGCCAACCACTTCCTTGGCGGAGACGTAAACGCGGCGGTGGTCGAGATGGGAACGATCGAACTCGATGTGGGTGGAGGAAGGCTCGCCGAAGATCTGCATGGCGCGCTCCAGCGCGTCCTCGTCGCCCACCACGGCCAGGACGTCGCCGAACTCCAGGCGCGCATCGGAGGTGGCGATATCGATCTGGTGGTCGTGCTGGATGCGGCTGACCACGAAGCCGTAGTCCTTGTGCACGCGCAGGACGTCGCCAATGGTGCGCCCGGCGACGCCCGGGTTGCGGACCACGAAATTGCGAACCAGGATTTCGGGGGCCTCCTCGACGGGCTGGCTATCCGTGCGCCAGAAGCGGCCGAACAACTGGAAACAGAGGATCACGCCGATGACACCGATAGGATAGGAAATGCTGTAGGAGGCCACGGGCTGGGCGGCCTCTTCGCGGGCGCGTTCTTCGGGGAGCGCGCGTTGTACGGCCAGGTCGTGCACGGTTTCGCGAGTGGCGGCCAGGGCGGGAGTGCTGGTGAGCGCGCCGCAGAATAGGCCGGCGGCGCGGGGGCCGGGGATTCGGAAGGAGTAAGAAAGCGCGACGGTGAGAAGCGCTCCAAAGACCAACACGCCGAGGGCCAGCAAGGCGTCGCGGTAGCCGCGATGGCGGAAGACCGAGGCGAGCGCCGGGCCGGATTGAATTCCGATGGTGTAGACGAAGATGATCAGGCCGAGGGTGGGAATCACTTCGGGGAGCCCCACGGAGCGGTCGAGCGCGCCGATGGCCAGACCCACGAAGAGCACGCCGGCGACGCCGAAGCGCAATCCGGCGATGCCGATTTCGCCGACGATGTAGCCCAGGCCGATAGCGATGAAGAGCGTGAGGATGGGGTTGTGCGCGAGGAGGGCGACCAACGACTGCTGCATCGGCTCTACACTACGATCACGTGAATCTCGCCGGGGCCGTGCACGCCGCGAACCAGAATCTGCTCGATATCCGCGGTGCGGCTGGGGCCGGTGACGAAGAGCATGGAACTGGAGCGCTCGGCGGGCAAAGGCGTTCCCGTCAGCAACTCATCGAGGCCGGTCAGGATGCGCTCCCGCGGTACGACGGCGATGTGGACGGGCGGCAGCAACGAAATCATCCGGGCCTCCTCCTGCGAGGAGAACAAGACCAGCGAGCCGGTATCGGCGAGCGCGTAATCGGCGCTGGTAATGCCGAATTCCGCATCGGAGCAGAAGGCGCGCAACTCCTCCACGCTCGCGAAGTTGGCGCGAACCGAGGGCAAATCCGTTATTCCGCATTCGCGCAGAAAGGGGGCGTTGGAGGCGGCGGCGCTGCGGTCGCCAATCAGGGCGGCGACGTAAGCGCGAGCCTCGGCCGGCGAAGCGGCGCGACAGGTCTTGCCGGCCAGTTTCTCGATATTCGCAAACAGGCTGGCGACGCGCGCGTCGAGATCGACCTCGGGAACGTTCAGGCGGGGCGGAGGCGCGGGGGCGGGAGGGTCTCCCACGGCGCGGCCGAGTGCGGTGCGGGTGCGGTGGAGGATGTCTTCGCGAGGCATTAGTTCTTCGCCGCCTTCCTGCGCGCGCGCCACAACTGGCGGAAGCTGCGGTCCGGCAAGGGCGGCAGGTCGCGCTGGCTGAGCCAGGCGGCGAGCGGCCCGATCCGGAACACCCTGGGGACCTTGCGAATCCACTTCTCGCGATCGCCGAAGAGCGCCGAACCCAGGAAGCCCATCATTTCGTAGATGTGCGGATGACGCATGGCCCAGGCCCAGGCGCGAAAGCCGAAACGCTCCAGGCGGTTGGCCCCAGAGGCGGCTTGCGCCTGGTTCACTTCCGAGCGCAGGGCCAACAGGAGCTTGGGAATCTCGATCTTCACGGGGCAGACATCCGCGCAGGCGCCGCACAGGCTGGAGGCGAAGGGCAGCCAGGGGTCGTGCAGCACGCCGGAATACTGCGGCGTGAGGATGGAACCGATGGGACCGCCGTAGACGCCGGGATAACTGTGCCCGCCCACTTTGCGGTAAACCGGGCAGTGGTTCAAGCAGGCGCCGCAACGGATGCAATACAGGGATTGGCGCTTTTCCCGGTCGGCCAGCAGGCGCGTGCGGCCGTTGTCGAGCAGCACGACGTAGAATTCCTGGGGGCCATCGATCTCGCCGGGGCGGCGCGCGCCCGCCAGAAACGAAGTGTAGACGGTGAGCGGCTGGCCAGTGGCGCTGCGGCCCAGCAGCTTCAGGAACACCGCCAGATCCTGAGCGCGCGGGATCACCTTTTCGATTCCGGCGATGGCGACGTGAACCTTGGGCAGCGTGGTGGTCATTCGGCCATTGCCTTCGTTGGTGACGATGACCACGGCGCCGGAATCCGCCACCAGGAAATTGGCTCCGGAGACGCCGATGTCGGCCGCGAGGAATTTCTGACGGAGCACCGAGCGGGCGATCTTGGTCTGCTTCTCGATCGCGGTTTCGCGTGGGATGCCGAGCTCGCGGCTAAACAGATCGGCGACGTCGAAGCGCGTTTTGTGGAGCGCGGGCGCGACCAGGTGGTAGGGCCGCTCGTGCGCGATTTGCACGATATACTCGCCGAGGTCCGTCTCGACCGGGGCGACGCCCTCTCGCTCCAGGCGCTCGTTGAGGTCCACTTCCTCGGTGGTCATGGATTTGGACTTGACCACCAGGCTGGCGCCCTTCCGCTTGGCCAGATCGAGCAGGAAGGCGGCCACCTCGGCCGCGTCGCGCGCCCAGATCACTTTGCCGCCGCGGGCGACCACTTGGGACTCGAATTGCTCCAGGTAGTAATCCAGATTCTCGATGGCGTGCCGCTTGACCAGGTTGGCCTGGGTGCGCAGCTCCTGATAGTCCGGCAGCACGTCCGGCGCAACCACGGCTTTGCGGTGCGACATCAGCCGGCCGGTGGCGGAGTAAATGGCCAACTGGAGATTTGGGTCATCCAGCGTCTGGCGAATTTTCTGTTCTTGTGCGCCGGTCATAAGGTACCGCTAACGGTGGGCGAGCACTTCGGCGAGGTGCATGGTTCCAACGGAAAGGCCGGCCCGCGCAAGAGCGCCCTGAATCTGGAGCAGACAGCTCACGTCGACGCCGACCACCAGTTCCGCGCCAGAGCGCATGATGGAATCGATCTTAGTTCGGGCCATGCCGCCGGAAACCTCGGGAAACTTCACGGAGAAAGTGCCGCCAAAGCCGCAGCACTCCTCGGCGGCGTCCATTTCGCGGAGGCTGAGGCCGCGGACGTGGGAAAGTAGGCGGCGCGGCCCGTCCTTGATGCCGAGTCCGCGCAGGCCGTGGCAACTGTCGTGGAAGGTGACCACGCGCTGGAGGCTCGCGCCGACGTCCTCCACGCGGGCCACCTCCAGCAGGAATTTCGAGAATTCCCAGATCCGGGGTTCGAGGCGGTGGCTGAGTTCGAGCCACTCGGTCTCGGCGGCGAAAAGCTCGGCGTAGTGATGGGCGATCATCGTGGTGCAGGAGCCGGAGGGCACCACGATGTACTCGGCGTCGCGGAATACGTCGAGAAAGTGGCGGGCCACGGTGCGCGCCTCGTCGCAGAAGCCGGTATTGAAGGCGGGCTGGCCGCAGCAGGTCTGCTGCTCGGGAAAATCGGCCTGCCAGCCGATGCGCTCGAGCACCTCGAGCATGGCCAGGCCGACCTTGGGGAAAAGCTGATCGACGATGCAGGTGACGAAAATGGAGGCGCGGGGCACGAAACAGAATTGTACCAAGTCCCGGCCGGGGTTGGCCGCGGGCTGGGGCGGGGGGCTGGGGCCGGCGCCGGCGGCGGGAGTTGGCCGCGGGAGGTCGGGCCCGGGGCGGAGGACTTGGGCCGGGCGTTGGCCGGAAGCGAGAAACGGGGCGCGGCGGCCGGGGGGATTCAAGAGTACTTGGAACGGGCCGATAAGAGCTATGGGGCGGTACTTCGCCGAGAGACAGGTAACGAAGACAGATGCTGGTCCTGATCGGGATCGGGATGGTGTTTTGCGCGGTGGCGGGCGGGTTCCTGCTGGAGCAGGGGAACCTGCTGGTGCTTTTCCAGCCGGCCGAGTTGCTGATCATCGTGGGCTCGGCGATCGGCATCACGCTGGCCGCCAACCCGGCGCTGAGGGTGCTGGAGGTCTGCCGGGGCGCCGTGTCGGCCTTCCGGCGGTCGCCCTACACGCGGAGTTACCATCTTTCGGTGTTGAAGATGCTATTTGAGTTGTTCAACATCGGCCGGCGCCAAGGCATGGGGACGCTGGAGAATCACATCGACGATCCCGATTCGAGCGGAGTATTCGAGGCGTTCGTCGAGTTCGGACGGGACGAAACCGCTCTCGCGTTTCTGTGCGACTCGCTGCGTATGTTGACCAACGGCGTCGCCAAACCCGGGGAACTGGTGCTGCTGATGGAACTGGATGCGGACGTGCAGCGCCGGGAGCGCCACGCCGCGGTCAGCGCGCTGGGCATGCTGGCGGACTCGCTGCCGGGGCTGGGAATCGTGGCGGCGGTGCTGGGAGTGGTGGTGACGATGCAGGTGCTGGTGAGCGCGCCGGAGCAGATCGGGCAGAAAGTGGCGGCGGCGCTGGTGGGGACGTTCCTGGGTATCCTCCTGTGTTACGGCGTGGTGGGCCCGCTGGCCTCGCACCTGGACGCGCATAACCAGGGGCGGGCGCAATTGCTGCAGTGCCTCCATTCCGGATTGCAGGCCTACGCGCGCGGATCGAGCCCGCTGCTGGCGGCGGAATTCGCCCGGCGCTCGATACCAGCGGGTCTGCGGCCCTCGTTCGACGAGATGACGGCGACGTTCCGGCGCGAGGTGCAACTGGCTCCGTTCCCCAAACCGGAAGGACAAGATGAAGCCGCAGCCGCAGAATACACCGGATGAGCCGCCGCGGTTCCGGCCGATGCCGCCGAGCGAGGGGCCACACCGGGGCGGATCGTGGAAGGTCGCGTACGCGGATTTCGTGACGGCGCTGATGGCGCTGTTCATCGTGCTGTGGCTGATGAACTCGAGCCGGCAGGTGCAGCAGTCGGTGAGCGCCTATTTCAACGATCCCCGTGCCCACCCGACGGCGGCGAGTCCGGGGACGGGCCGGGCGGCGGCCAGCGGCCCCGCGGCGAACAAGGAAAACGCCGAGCAGTTCAAACAGAAGCTGGAGCGGGCGCTGCGGGCGCTGCCGGAGTGGGCCAAACTGAAGGACCACGTCCAGATCAGCATCACCAACGAAGGCATACGCATCGAGCTGATGGAAACCGACCAAGGCTTGTTCTTCGAGCGCGCCCGGCCGGAGCCGAGCGCCAACGGAGTGCGGATGCTGTCGCTGCTGGCGGGGGAACTGGGCCGGCTGCCCAACGAGCTGGTGATCGAGGGGCACACGGACTCTCATCCGTACCGCTATTCCGACCTGTACGGTTACGGCAACTGGGAGCTTAGCGTGGACCGCGCGAACGCCGCCCGGCGCTGCATGCAAGGGGCCGGCGTGGGCGAGCGCCAGGTGGCCCAGGTGCGCGGCTATGCGGACAAGCACCTGCTGGCCCCGGCCGACCCTTACAACAGCCGCAACCGGCGGGTTTCGGTGGTGGTCGCCTACGACGCGGCAGCCACCTCGAAATGAGAGTCCGGTAGAGCGCACGCGCTACCATGGAATCAATGACCCGGAGATGCTGGATTGCGGTTGCCGTGGGGTGGCTGTGGCTGGCGCAGAGTCAGGCCGCCACGCTGCGCGGGAAACTGATTGTAAGCGAGGGACGCCCGCCCGCGATCGAGAGCGCTGGGAATCGGCGGGTGGCCGTCCAGGGCGATCCCGAGACGATGGAGGTGCTCGGCGACGCGCGGCTGGCCGGGATGGAGTTAGAACTGCTGGGCGAATTCAAGACGCCCGCGTTGTTTGTCGCCGGCCCGTTCTATAGTTCCAGGTCCGTGTTTGTACACAAGGACGGGAAGAAGTACACGATCAGTTACTGGTGTTCCACCTGCTCGATTCGCGCTTACACTCCGGGTAAGTGCGTGTGCTGCCAGCAGGAGACGCAACTGGATCTGGAAGAAGCGCACTGAACGGGCGCCTTGGCCATGTATTCGGCGCGGATAGTTACGGTCGATTCGGTAGAGATACTCCGGCTGACGGATTCGGAGCGCGAGATCGACGTGTCGATCGCGCCTTCGATCGGCAACCTGGCGTACGAGATGAAGGTGCGGGGCAAGAACCTGTTCTGGCTGCCCTGCGCCACCCTCGGCGAACTGGTGGCCAGGCCCGTGCATGCGGGAAACCCATTTCTCGCGCCCTGGGCCAACCGCCTGGACCAGGATGCTTTCTGGGCCAACGGCAAGAAGTACCTGCTGAACGCGGGACTCGGCAACTTCACGCGCGACGGGAATGGCAAGCCGATTCACGGACTGGTGACGTTCACGCCGGCGTGGCGACTGGTTAGTTTGGAAGCCGGCCAGCGGCGCGCGAAGTCCACCAGCCGGCTGGAATTCTGGAGAGTGCCCGAGTGGATGGCTCAATTCCCGTTCGCGCACACGATCGAGATGACTTACTCTTTGCGGGACGGGGTGCTGGAAGTGATCACCCGCATAGAGAACCTGGCGGTGGAACCGATGCCGGTGGCGGTGGGTTATCACCCCTATTTCCGGCTGCACGATGCGCCACGCGACGAGTGGAGGGTACATCTGGCGGTGCGGGAGCGCATGGCGCTTACCGCGGAGTTGATCCCCACCGGCGAACGCAGACCGGCGAGTTTCCCCGACCCGATGCGGCTGGCCGGCGCTGAACTCAACGACCTGTTCTCGCCACTGGAGCGGGATGCGGATGGGCGCGCCGAGTTCTGGGTGCAGGGCAGGCGCCAGAAGATTTCGGCGATCTACGGGCCGAAGTACACGGCGGCGGTGGCCTGGGCGCCGCCGGGCCGCGACTTCGTGTGCTTCGAGCCGATGTCGGCAATCACCAACGCCTTCAACCTGGCGCAGGTCGGCCTGCACGCGGACTTGCAGTCGATTCCACCCGGCGAAAGCTGGCAGGAGAGCTTTTGGATCCGGGCGGAGGGATTTTAGCCGAAGGACTCTTCACGCCAGAGGCGCGGGGGGACGACGGCCTTCAGGGCGTCGTCGATGCTGGGCACAGCGGCGGCGGGAGCTTTCTGCGGGGCCAGAGTGAATACGTGGACCTCGACCAGATTGTTGTTGCGCTGCTGGAAAAGGTGGTAGGTGCGCCGGCCTTTTTGGGTATGGACGATCAGGCCGCGAATGGCCTCCAGAGGCGCCCGCTGAGCGCGCTTGGTGAGGAACAGCGGCTTGATGAGCCACTCGCTGATCCGGTGGTCGCCACCGAACAGGTTGGGGATGAAGGAGAGCCACCAATGGCCACCGAGGGAGACGGTCTGCTCCTTAATCGCCAGCGTCCCGCGCCGGCCGCGGGAGGATCGGGGTTCCCAGATGGAGATCTTCTCGTTGCCGGCCAGCTTCACGAGGGCCTTGGGGAGGAACGAAATCAAGAATACGGCCTGGCTCATGGGCGCTTTTCCCCGCGAATGGTCCTGCGTTCCAGCCAGATTCCCACGGGAATGGTGGCGATGAACAAAGGCAGGACGAGCAACCAGAAGACGGCGCGGTTCCCAGCCGTAGCGACGGCCAACAAGACGAGTACGGTCATTGGCAGCAGCTCGAACAGGATCCACAAAACGGGGGACAGCGCACGCCGCTGCGTGGGCAGTTCTCCCCAGGGCCCGCCGCCGACGCTGGGATTGAAGAACGCGGCGGGGAGGGCCTGCCCGCAGAGTGACACGCCAGCCCGCCCTTGACCTTCACCACTTTGCCGCAAGCTTCGCAGCGGACCTATGCGGCCATGTTTGTACTTTAGACCGCCTCCAGTACCTGGCGCAAAGCCTGGTCGCGGCGCTGGGGCGAAGGCGCTATAGCAGACGGCCTTGCGAATGGCGTTCTCCGCGAAGGTCTTTGCGGTCTCCTCGGCCGGATGGAAGGGTGCGAGATCCGGGAGCGGCGCCGGGACCAGCGGGCGCTGAAGGCCTTTGTCGTTGGTCGCTTCCGCCAAGGGGCGCAACCGGGGCTTTGTGTCGCGACGCAGGGCCAGTCGGGGATCATATAACGGATTCGGCTAACGGAGCTACCGGAAGCCTGGGGCTGTGCTAAAATCGACTGTGCCCCGTAGGGTTTTGGGGGTCGTTCCGGCCCGGTTTGCGTCCTCACGATTTCCTGGGAAACCTCTCGCTACGATAGCCGGCAAAAGTATGCTGGAACACGTGTTCGAAAGGGCCAGCCGGGCGCGCTACCTGACACAAGTGGTGGTGGCCACCGACGACGAGCGAATCGCCAGGGAGGCGCGGCGGTTCGGGGCTCCGGTGCGCATGACGCGGGACGATCATCCGTCCGGAACCGACCGGGTGGCGGAGGTTGCCTCGACGGACAGCGCCGAACTGGTGGTTAACATCCAGGGCGACGAGCCGCTGATTGTGCCGGAGGCCATCGACGCGGCGGTGCTGGGCTTGCTCGACGACGCGGAGATTCCGATGGGCACGCTCAAGAAACTGATCGAGACCCCCGAAGAGCTGGCCAGCCCGGGGGTGGTGAAGGTGGTGACGGACCGGGCCAACAACGCGATCTACTTTTCGCGCTCGATCATCCCCTACGTGAGGGACGGCGGGCGCGTGGCGCAATACAAGCACATCGGCCTGTACGTCTACCGGCGGGATTTTCTGCTGGCTTACCCCGGGCTTCCCCTGGGGCCGCTGGAACAGGCCGAGGGGCTGGAGCAGTTGCGGGCGTTGGAGAACGGATACAAGATCCGGGTGGCGGAAACGTACTACGATTCGGTCCACGTGGACACGCCCGAGGATCTGGAACGCGTGACCCGCCTGTTTGGCACAGGGGCGGAGAACGCAATCGAAAAGGACGATGGCTAAGTACATATTCGTAACCGGCGGCGTGGTTTCCTCGTTAGGGAAAGGAATCGCCGCGGCCTCGATCGGCTGCTTGCTGGAGAGCCGCGGACTGC
>Ga0326727_10027974_pt1 | contig 10295 bp, 7 predicted proteins | sample MB2enrmetagenome_FD_207643 | JGI IMG/M metagenome (GOLD analysis project Ga0326727, IMG submission 207643) | Lab enriched peat soil microbial communities from McLean, Ithaca, NY, United States - MB29MY | ecosystem: Environmental > Terrestrial > Soil > Wetlands > Peat | place: USA: New York...
GCGTTCGTGGTGGGACACTATTTCTTTGCCACGCGGCTGGTCCGTGCCCTCGAGGCGCGGCCTTTCTATTGGGTTTTTGAGGCCTCCTTCTTCATTGTCTATTGGGCCCTGCTCATGGAGTCCATTCGCCTGGTCCTCGCCTGGCGGAGCTTGCACGTTCTCCTGCTGCGGCTTGCCTGGCACCCAATGCACGCTGCCTTCAAGCGTTATCATCAGCGCTTTCCGAACCGCGCGAAGATGAATCTGACCAACCCGCCATCCAGCTTTGCGTCCCTCGAGGCGTCCGTGGAGCAGGCCGGTCGCCTGTTGCAGGCTGGCAGGACTCTGGCTCAGGTAGCCGGCAGCGATCCGGACCTGCGCGAACAGGTGCGGCAAATGATTCCCGAATGGGAAACTCAAGTGCAAACTGCAGAGTCCGAGCTTTACAAGGCTCTGAGATTCCAATGGACCGACGCAACGCCGGGCGAAGGTCATTCGTCGCCGGAGCCCGTCCGTAAGAAACGCGCCACACGCTTGCACGGCAATTGGAGGCAATCGCTCGCTTCTCGTTGGCAGGCCCACCACGCCCTGTTGCTGCTCATGCAATCGCTGACCGACCCTTTGGAAAAGCACTGGTCAGTCGGCCATGAGGAAAGCGCGGCCGTCACCAAATTCTTCGAGGAAGCGGAGGAGTTCATCGTCACGCGTGTGGTCAACTTTCTGGCCGTCGTCTTTCCGTCGTTCCAGAATCTGGGTTACTTTGTGTTAGTGGGATTGTTGCTCATGCTCCTGTCGGTTACGTCTTACCCTTTTCAGCCCCGGAATGAATTCCTGTTCTTCAATTGGGTGGTGATCCTGTCTTTCATGGGGACCATATTCTGGATTTTCGTGCAGATGGACCGCGACACCGTCTTGAGCCTCCTGAACGGAGGCAAGCCTGGCCAGATCAACATCAGCCTAGAACTGGTGTTGCGGACCTTTCTCTATATCGGCGCGCCGCTCCTGGCTCTGCTCGGCGCGCAGTTTCCAGAAACCTTGGGTAAGATCCTCTCGGTGCTGACCGCCGCTCAAGGCGGCGGATAGGACGGGCTCCAGTTCTCTCAAGAGTCAGGCTCTAAGGAACGTGATTGGATCTCCAGTGGAGGCTTGATTCGCTACGAGCCCGCCATGAGGTGCACACAGGGGTGAGAGAGGCGCTGCGCCCTCAAAGCCAACGCCCACGAACCTGAGCGCAAGCTCGCTTGGAGGCGAAGACTGACTGGGTGCCCTCCGCGCTGAGCGCTGGCGCTATTGATTTCTTTCGAACGGTGTTTTCAGCCGCTCCTCGACCCAGGTTTTGTCGATGATCAGGTTGTACTGGCTGTGCTGCATTCTTGGCGAACCGGGAACTTTCAGGGCGTCCTGGTAGCGCGCCACGGCCTCTGTCCGCCGTCCCAGCAAATCGAGCAAATGGCCCTGCCACACGAGCGCAGCGAAACCCCAACCGGGATCGCTCCCGCCCACGCGACTCATCGCCTCGAGTGCTTCCGGGTAACGGCGGCCGTCGTAGAGCAGCAGGCCCAACTTGAACCAGGTGAACTGATCTTCGATTTTTAAGTCGCACGCCTGGCGATAGGCGTTCGCTGCCGCATCTCCGGCGCCTGTCCAGGGCATTTCACTGATCTTGGCGATGAATGTCCGCCGGCGGTCGAGTGGAGAATCGATCATCGCTACTACCGCATTGGGCTCGACCATGACTTCCTTGAGCGGCGACTTTGCTTGGAATTTCAACTCTTCGAGATCGGCCAGGCGCTCGGTTTGGGCGGCTTGCTCGGAGCCATCTTCGAAGCGGGCCGAGACCGTCACCGGCATCCGCATCAGGCCCAGCCGCTCGATGCGCACGGTGCAGTTGAAGAGACCGCCCGCCGGCGAGCATTCCTGTCCGGCCACGCGGTAGTTTGCGCTGCCCGAGGAGCGCACCCACTGCTCGAAGAACCAGTCCAGATCCTGTCCGCTCTCATTCTCGGAGACGCGCTGGAATTCCCGCCAGCCGAGTTGCTTCCCGGCGTATTCTTTCAGGCAGCGGCGGTAGATGCGGACGAATGTCTCAGCGCCGACAATCGACTCGAGGGCATCGAGCATTGCCGCACTCTTGCCATGCTCGACGGTGTTGTTGAAGTCCCAGTGGATGGCGTCCAACTGCTCATCGGTCACATCCATGGTTGTGTCCAGCCCTTGCTTGGCTCCGCTGACGTAGACCTGCTCCAATTGAATAGCGTCGCTCTTGATGCCGCGGGCCCGCCTGTACTCGCGATCCGCGTGAATGCCGAGTCCGATCATCAGCCAGTTCAAATCGTCCGAACCCTGCGCCAGTACATAATTGGACCAGTACATGTGGCCGATCTCGTGGGCGGTGATCCAGCGCCAATGGGCCTCCGGGCGTTCTGGCATCCGCTCTTCTCCATGAATGACGACCAAGGCCGTGGCGGGCGGATAACCTCCTGCCGGATAATCCATGCCCGGCACGATCGAGAGCGAGCGGTGGGGATAGAAGCCGAACTGTTGGCGATAGAAGCCGATCGCATCCACCGCGGTCTTCAGGAGCAGTTCCGCGCACGGCCGCCCTTTGCTGGTGAAGACGGCGCGAACGCGCACGTCGCCCGCGTCCGCCTCGGCGCTCTCGTATCCCTTTCCAATGAACATGCCGAACTCGCGAATGCCCTCGCCTTTGTACAAACCGGCGCGCGAGTCGTAGCGTCCGCTAGTTGCCACCGCATAACCATCCGGGACTTGGAGCCGGACTTCGTAATCGTCGAGAGTGCCGAAGCCCCACCCCAGATGCGGTGCGAGCGTTGACGTGAGGCCATTTTCAGTGTGCGGATTGAGCTTGAAGGGCGCGCCGAAATCAACGGCAAGCTCGATCTCGCCGCCGGGAGCGAGAGCGCGAGGCAGATCGAAAAGCGCGATGCTCGGGTTTCCCGGCGCGGGCTCGACGGGAACGCCGTTGGCCCGCACGTGCAGAACATCTCCGTGCCACTCAAGTGCGATACGCCCGATGGGCTGCCGCGTATTGTTGCGAAATCGAATCGTCTCAGTTCCCTCGATTCGCGAACTCTCAACGACGAATCTCTCCGTGATTGAATAGTGTGCCCGCGGCGGATTGACGGGGGCCCAGAAGTTCACGCGAGCTGCCGCCATGGTAGTGAAAAGAACAATCATTGCGAATGTCTTCATCTTGTACTCCTGCGCGAGCCGTTGACTTGCAGGGGCAATCTCAGGCAAAAGGGGGCAGCCCCACCGCATGGTTTGCCCAGGATTATTACGAGCCGGCCGCAGCCTCGGGTCCAGCCGCAATTCGATGCCGCTCGCTCACCACAATGGTCTCCGCGATGCGGTCGTGCACACAGCAACGATTGGGATGGATGAAGAACTGCAAAAAGCCCGTGCCCAGTTCGAGCACTGAGGCGCCGTAGCCTAGGGCCCGCTCCACAGCCTGCCATAGGCTGATTTTGCTGCGCACGAGTGAAACCACGCGGATGCGTAAGAGACGCTTGCCCAGCGTGAGACCATTGGTCTTCCAAATGATAAGGCCGAAATAAAGCACCAGCCAGATGACGTTGCCCACTTCGTGGAAGTTGAATTCGACGTGGAGGTCGAGCTTCTGGTGACGCCAACTCAACAGGAGGTATTGCCGAGCGAGTTCGACAGGAATGTAGGTGACAAGGACAACGAAGAAGTCGATGGCGAAGGCCGCCGCGCGCTGTCCGAACGATGCCAGGGGTACGCCGGTGAGAGCCTTGGCGCGCGACATTCCGTGCGGTTCAAAGGTGCGATTGCGCTTGTCTCGGGCCATACGAACACCTCCGCTTTCTACTACAGTGGCCGCCGAGGTTACCTACCTCGCGCGCCCTGCCCATCTGCCGATCTGCAGACCTGCCCATCTGCCTAAGCCGTTCCCTCCAGCACCGAATTGGCCCAGATATAGAAGGCCACGTGCGGGCTCCAGTACTCGCAAGCCCGCCAATCCAGCGTGTACTCAAGGTCGAGAACAGGCTCGTCATTTACGTTTCCCGCGATGCCGTTCATGATTCCGCCGGGGATCAGCCCCACAAAGCGCGAATGCGGGAAAAGATTGCGCATTCCTTCGCTCGTCAACATGCGGGAGGCGAAAGGATTCGCGCCCACGATCCACTCGAGCTGGCGATAGGCGAGCGACACATAGGGTTTCCCCGCGTCGCCGCGCAGCCGGGCGAGCCACGCCAGCGCGTTCGAGGCGTAGTGACAGTTCGTCCCGAAGGGACACGTCAAGGCAGGCGGCGCAACGTGGCCGGACCGCGCCTTCGGCGCATCGCAGACGTTCAAGAGCAACGTCTCCGCCAGCCATCGAGTTTTTGCCGGGTCCTTTGTTTTCATAGACATTCTCGCTTTGTTCCCTCGAAAAGCAGCTTCTCGCCGTCAGCTTTCAGCTCTCAGTCACACCATTCCAGGATGGCGCAGACCCCGAAGTGTGGGGTCTGCGATGTCCCGAAGGGACACGTCAAGGCAGGCGGCGCAACGTGAACGGACTGCGCCTTTGGCCCATCGCAGACGTTCAAGGGCAACGTCTGCGCCAGCCCAAACATTCTGCGACAAAGTGTCTTCAAAATGACCACAGTAATAGGCTATCATAGGCCAGCGGGCTCGTCAAGCGGAAAATGCGAAAAGGCGCGCCGATTCTCACGAATCTGTCGGCCGAGCGTAGCTGGAACAGGTTACCAAAGGTCAAGGTGACAGAATGTCAAATACTTATGCCTCTGAATCTGGCGCCTGCATTTCGTGGAACGCGGAATCGATAGCCTGGTCCGGCGATCCCGACACTGTCACGCTAAGAGCCGAATAATTGTTCCAACAACTGCGCTTGTTCGATGTGAAGAAAGGTGGCGACTTCGCGAAGAATCGAGTGCAGCGTCCCGATACGAAGTTCTCTATGTGCGGGGACGGTGATGTGATGCTGTCTACTTTCCTTCGAGCACGTCAAGCGAATGTGGCTTCCAGTCTGACGGGTGATTTCATATCCTAGGCCATGCAGAATAGCGGCGAGTTTTATTCCCTCGATGTCGCGGGGAAGCTTCAAACAGGGATTACCTCATCTTTCACGAGATGGACACGAATGAGTCGGGGTGCGTCTTGCGGCTCGAAGTGACAGCGGACAGCGTCCTGCATCATCGTCTTCAGTTCATCTAAAGTGTCGGCTTGGGTATAGATCGGATAACCTAGAGCCCGGGCTTCATACCCGCCTTCCGGTGATTCTTGCACGCTGAAGATGATTTCGGTCTCAGCCATTTGACCCCCGTTTCAACGCTTATTATACCCACTTCGCGCGGCATTGGTGATGGCAAAAAAGGGAATGAGGCAAGCGGACCGGTGCGGTCGCGAGGATTGAACGTCGATCCTCAGTGCAACGCTTGGTTGTTGGCCCATCGCACGTTAGGATTCCTCGTCGCCTAAGAGCCGGCGGGATGAAACGCTGCCAGCGCCGCTTGTCCCAAACTGATCCCGCCGTCGTTGGGCGGCACCGTTCGATTCGTCAACACCTCGATGCCCGTGCCGTCGAGGAGCAGGCCGAGATCGCTGAGCAGGAGCGCATTTTGAAAGACGCCGCCGGAAAGAACGACGGCGCCGACCCGCCTGGCCCGGCGGAGGTCTTTCACGGCGCCGGCAACGCCCTGGGCGACTCCCAATTGAAAAGCGCGCGCCGCCTCATGCGGATCGCGCCCTCGCAACCGGTCGGCGGCCAGGGCAAAGAGCAGAGGCCGGAAATCCAGTTGGCAGTCGGTAAACGGAAAGGGATAAGGCTCGACTGTTGGGGCGGAGCGCGCCAGGTGCTCGAGCCACATTGCGGCTTGGCCCTCGAAGCTGACCTCGCGAACAAATCCGAGGAGCGCCGCCGCCGCGTCGAACAAGCGTCCTACCGAGGTTGTTGTAAACGTACGCACGTTTTTCCGGACCAGTTCCAAGGCTCGGCGATAACGCGGCGGGAAATCGAAGGGCGGCGCGGCAAGATCGGGCAAACCGTAAGCGTCGCTGACTTGGGCGAGGAAGCCGGCTGCGGCTTGCACGGGGTGGCGCGCCGCGGCGTCGCCGCCGGCGAGCGCGGCGGGACGCAGATGCGCCACTCGCGCAAAGCCCTGCGCCACGCTGCCCGCGAAGATTTCGCCGCCCCAGATGGCGCCGTCATCGCCGTAGCCGGTGCCGTCGAAACTCACACCCAGCACTTCCCGCTCAAACTGGCCAACCTCCGCCAGCACCGAGGCCACGTGAGCGCGGTGATGCTGAACCGCCAGCGTTTCTGCCACCGCGAGGCCCCGCGCATGGAGGGTGGAGGAGTACTCCGGGTGCGCGTCATGCGCCACCACGAGATCTTCCCAGCTAACCCCGTACATGTTGACCAAGTCCTGGATGGTTTCGACAAAGGCTCGGAAAGATTCGTAATGATCGAGGTCTCCGACGTGTTGGCTGACGAACGCCTGGCCGTCGACGACGAGAGTGATGGAGTTCTTCAAATCGGCGCCCACAGCCAGAATCGGTCGGCGCGCCGGCAGAGTTGCGACTGCCCCGGGAGCATAACCGCGCGCGCGGCGCAGGATTACGGGTCCCGCCGGCAGAGCCCGAACGACGGAATCATCCACGCGCCGCGCGATGGGGCGCTCGCCGATCAGGAAGGCATCGGCCAGACCCGCCAGTCGATCGAGCGCGTCGTCGTCTTCATAGCAAATGGGCTCGCTCGAACGGTTGGCGCTGGTCATGACCAGCACCTCGGGTGCGCCGGCCGCGAAGAGCAGATAATGAAGCGGGGTGTAAGGAAGCATCACACCGAGTTCGTCGCAGTCGGGCGCCACCGCGGGCAATTCCACCCGTGCCGGAGCCAGCACAATCGGCCGTGCCACGGAGGTGAGAGCCTGCTCGGCTTCCGGCGAGAGTTGGACCAGGTCACGGGCTACTTCGAGCTCCTTCACCATCAGGGCGAAGGGCTTCTCCTTGCGGTATTTCCGCTCTCGTAGCGCCAGCACGGCGCCCGAGTTCTTCGCGTCGCAAGCCAGGTGATAGCCGCCCAGACCTTTGATCGCCACAATCTTTCCCGACACCAGCAGTTCCGCAGCCCTGCGCACGCTGGCTTGATCGCACTGTACGGTTTCACCGCCCAAGCGAAGTCCGTAGTGCGGCCCACAGGCCGGACAGGCCACCGGCTGCGCGTGGAAACGCCGATTGGCGGGGTCGTGATACTCTGCGGCGCAGTGTTCATCCAGGGGCCACTGCTTCATTGTGGTGAGCGGCCGGTCGTAGGGCAGGCCCAGAATTACGGTGTAGCGCGGCCCGCAGTTTGTGCAGTTGATGTAAGGGTAGAGGTATCGGCGGTCGTGAGGGTTGAAGAGTTCGGTAAGACAGGCTTCGCAGACCGGCAAGTCCGGCGAGATGCGGACGGTCGGACGATCGCGCCGCAGGCTCTCCCGAATCGTGAATTCGCTCAGGCCCTGCGGCTCTTCCACCTGCACATCAAGCGAAGTAATCTGCGCCGCGGGCGGAGGCTTGGTCTCGAGTTCGTGAACGAATGCCTGTAGCTTTGCCTGCGTTCCTTCGACGCGGATCTCGACGCCTGCTTCGGCGTTGATCACCCAGCCGGAAAGGCCGTGGGCGCGCGCCAGCCGGTAGACGAACGGCCGAAAGCCAACACCCTGCACTACGCCGCGAATGTGAATGGAGTAGGCCGTTTTCATATCGCCAGATTGTAGGGGGACGGCTTGCCGTCCCCTGACCAACGGGGTAGGGCAAGCCCTACCCCTACACGTTTTCAGAATGGCAGTTTGCGGCGCACGGATGCAATCGAAAACGTCCTCATTGATCGCCGATCGACAGTCGTCAAATCGCGGAAAAAGAGAAAGCCCACGGCCATCTGCCTTTTGCCGTGGGCTGAAAGGGAGTCAGGAACAATCGTGTTATCGAAGCTAGCTCAGGTCTTACCTTCGAAAATGGCCCCAACCGCCGCCATAGCCTCCGTAACCGCGATAACCGCCGCGGTACCCTCCGTAGCCGCGATAGCCACCGCCATAGAACCCCAAGCCGAATCCGGGTCCATAATACGGGTAATACCCGTAGGGATAGGAGTAAGGGTAGTAGTAGGGGTTGTACCCGGGGCCATAGCCGTAAGATGGATAGTACGGATAATCGTAGCCGTAGCCACCCCAGTAAGGCCAAGAGAAACCGAATCCCCAACCGCCCCAGCCCCAGCCGCCATAGCCCCATCCGCGCCCGTAGCCGTATCCGCCGTAGCCATAGCCGCGGCCGCTGTAGCCTCCGTAGCCGCGATAACCGCCGTAGCCTCCGTAACCGCGATAACCGCCGCCATAACTTCCGCCACCGCGATAACTGCCGCCGCCGCGATAACTGCCGCCATAGCCTCCGCCGCCGTGGCTTGAGCCTCCTCCGCTGAAACTGTGTCCGCCCCCGCCTCCGCCGCCGTGCCCCCCGCCACCTCGCTGGGCAAAGCCGGTCGTGGCCAGAGCCAGAGCGATCACCAACGTCATAATCAAGCTTTTCACGTCACGCCTCCTGCCCGAACCTGTGCTGCTCCTCTTGAAGGGAGCCGCCAAGTGGTGTTTGGGCAATTGGCGTGCCAACTCGAATCGCCCGAAGTCCTTGATTTATAAAGGTAATCAAGTTTCGACCCCTGACCGAAATGCACCGCCGGGTGGTGCTTTTGGGCCACTGCACGAAATTGGTCATTGCGTCGCCTCGAAGCTCTCGTCAACCCGCATGGAACATTTCGTACCCGTAGGATCGCGAACGGACTCTCTGTTAAGCTTATTGGGCAGGGAGGTGAGAAAACGTGGCGCGTGTGTTTATTACCGGTTCTTCCGATGGACTTGGCCGAATGGCTGCCCAGCTACTTATCGAGCAGGGGCACAGAGTGGTTTTGCACGCTCGCAATGAAGCGCGTGGGAAGGAGGCGCTCGCGGCCGTGCCTGGGGCGGAAACCGTTGTCATCGGCGAGCTGTCCAGCATGGCCCAGGCCCGCAGCGTGGCGGATCAGGTCAATCGGCTCGGGTTATTCGACGGCATAATTCACAATGCCGCCGTCGGCTATCAGGAGCCCAGGCGAATCGCAACCGAAGACGGATTGCCGCATGTGTTCGCCGTCAACACGCTGGCGCCCTACATACTCACCGCGCTGATTCAAAAACCGCAGCGACTCGTTTACCTGAGTTCCGGGCTTCATCAGAGGGGTGATGCAACGCTGAAGGATCTTGCCTGGGAGCGGCGTCCCTGGCAGGGACAGCAGGCGTACTCCGATTCCAAATTCCATGACACGCTCTTGGCTTTCGCAGTCGCGCGCCGCTGGCCGGATGTTCTTTCAAACGCCGTTGAGCCGGGCTGGGTAGCGACCAAGATGGGAGGCCCGGGAGCGCCGGACGACCTTCAGGCCGGACACGTCACTCAAGTATGGCTTATAACAAGTGAAGAGCCTGCGGCGATGGTCACGGGCGGGTATTTCTACCACCAGCGTCCGCGCACACCAAACCCTGCATGTCGCGATGTGGGGACGCAGGAAAAACTACTCGAGGCCTGCCGGCATTTTTCCGGAGTTGAGTTGCCCGCCGGTCCAGCAGAAGCTGAATGAGCGGTTCCCGCGCCGTGCCACCAAAGTTGATCCCATGGTGGCGCTACGAGTGAGTCGTTGATCCATTGGCTGGCGCAGAGATCCGCTCTGCGCCAGCCTCGAAAAAACCCGGCGCGCTCAGGATGTCAGCCGGTTTGTTATCTTATTCCCACAGGTCGGTGGTCAGGTATTTCAGGCCGGAGTCGCAGACGATGATCACGATGGTCTGGCCCCGGTGCGGCCCCGCGAGAAGCTGCAGGGCAGCGGCCAGGTTTGCGCCCGAGGAGAAGCCGGCGAAGATTCCCTCTTCTTTCGCCAAGCGCCGCGCTGCCTGAATCGCCTCGTCGTCGCTCACTTGCAGGTAGCCATCCACAATGTCACGTTTAACGAACTTGAGAGCGGCCATCGAATATCCGCCGCCCTGGATGCGGTGGTTGGGACGGCGAGAGGGTTCGCCTGCCAGCACCGCCGCGCCTCGGGGCTCCACAACATAGCACTTGATCTGCGGAACCGCTTCCTTGAAGGCTGCCGCGCACCCTCCGAACGAACCGCCCGATCCCACAAAATCGCAAAAAGCGTGAATCTGGTTCTTGGCCTGACGCAGAATCTCAGGTCCTGTGTGAAGATAGTGAGCGCGGAAGTTTCCTTCGAGATTGAATTGGTCGGCGCGGAAAGCGTGGCGCTCCCGGACGATGCGCTGCGT
>Ga0326727_10027975_pt1 | contig 10294 bp, 9 predicted proteins | sample MB2enrmetagenome_FD_207643 | JGI IMG/M metagenome (GOLD analysis project Ga0326727, IMG submission 207643) | Lab enriched peat soil microbial communities from McLean, Ithaca, NY, United States - MB29MY | ecosystem: Environmental > Terrestrial > Soil > Wetlands > Peat | place: USA: New York...
GTTCCCTGTATCTCATCATAAACGACCGGATCCGGCATCACACATTCAATACAGTTCTGTGGTTTTTGTCCTTTATCGTCTAATGTACCCTCACAACAAATTCCAATGATGTAAATATTCTCCCGTTTTACCTGGCTTTCTGTCAACATCAGATTTAATGCCCGGCTGTCACAACCCTTGACCACCAGTCCGACTCGTTTTCTTTTTGTATGATCAGGCTTCAGATAGTTAGCAAGGTTAAATACCGATTTATCAGTAAATACCAGTTTGGGAATTTCAGCCGGATCTGTGATCAGGAAGGGAACCTGGCTGTCATCAAATGAATTTTGCCTGTATCCGACGAAATAATCTATTTTATTGTCGGCAAAAAGCTTTGATGCAATCTCCCGGATTTGATTTGAATAGTCCATTCTTAAAAGTTTTCCTTTTTATATCTATGCAGAGGACCAAGTTTTTTTATATCCTCGGTCACTTTTGCTACTACTTTGGCAAATTTTTGCCCTTCGGCTGCCGATACCCACGAGAACTGAACGCGGTTTTCATGGTAGCCGATGAAATTCAATAATTTCTTGGTCACAAGAAATCTCCTGCGTGCATAATAATTACCCGTGATATAGTGACAGTCCCCCGGATGACATCCCGAGATCAGCACTCCATCTGCAGTACTTTGCAATGATTTTATAATGAACCACGGGTCTACCCTTGAGGAACAAGGTACCCGGATGATCCTGATATTAGGGGGATACTGGATACGCGATGTACCGGTAAGGTCGGATCCGGCATAGGAACACCAGTTGCACAGGATCCCTATTATTACTGGTTTCCAGTCGGCTGGTGCAGAAATATCCGGGTTTTCGGCACTGACTATTTTCTCTTGAGCTTCTTTTACTTCAGTTTCCATTAGATTGCAACTATCTCGTTAATGATTTGAGGATCAGTAAAACCAGCCAGGCTGATGGCCATACTGCGGCAGACGGCAACACAGGAACCGCAGCCCTGGCAAACACCTTCATTGATCTTGGCTACCGTCCGTAATTCTTTTGAACCATATCCCAAAGGAATTTCTTCTGTGACGATTGCTTGATATGGACAAACTTTTACACAGTTTAAGCAACCGCTGCAAAATTCGTTGTTGATTGTTGAGATCATCGGGTCTTTTTTCAGGGTATCCCCGGCAAAAAGGCCACATACTTTAGCTGCACAGGCTGAGGCCTGTGCGACGGTATCAGGAATATCCTTTGGAGCCTGTGTACAGCCAGCAAGGAATATGCCGGCTTTGGCTGTTTCAACCGGCCTTAACTTTGGATGGGCCTCCGACATATAACCATATTTATCGTAAGATACCCCAAGTAAACGGGCCAGTGCAGGATTATCTTTTGGGGCTGTTATTGCTGTTGCCAGAACAACAAGGTCGGCTTCAACTTCTACCACCTGCCCGATCTGGGCATCTTCTCCCCTGACTATCAGCTTATCACCCTTTTTATAGATCTTGGATACTCTTCCTCTCAGGTAAGTGGCTTCAGTTTCAACCTGGGCACGTTTCACAAACTCCTCATATCCTTTACCGGCTGCACGGATATCCATGTAAAAAATATAGGCATGGCTGTCATGCACTTTATGGTGCAGAAGGATTGCATGTTTAGCAGTGTACATGCAGCAAATCTTGGAACAATATTCAATGCCTTTGGCCTCATCGCGCGAGCCTATACATTTAATGAAGACCACATTCTTTGGAACTTTACCATCTGATGGCCGGACCGGTACGCCATTGGTCGGACCGCTGGAAGAAACCATCCGTTCAAATTCAAGTGAAGTGATGATATCCTTGTAACGGCCTACACCATATTCTTCATAGGGCTTGGGATCCCAAAGATCATAACCCGTGGCCACGACTACAGCGCCGATTTCACGCTCAATGACCTCATCTACCATTTTAAAATTTATGGATCCTTTTTCACAGAATTTGGCACAGATACCGCATTTTCCTTTAAGAAGCATGGTGCAATGTTCGGCATCGATCACGGGTTTATTTGGAACTGCCTGCGGGAAAGGGGTATAGATGGCTTTCCGTTTATCGATGTTCATGTTGAATTCATTAGGAACTTTCACCGGGCATTTCTGAATGCAGGTGCCGCAACCTGTGCAGGTGCTGAAATCAACATAAGAAGATTTTTTCTTTATTTTAACTTTATAGTTTCCCACATAACCATCGAGCTCGATCACCTCGGAATAAGGGATCAGCTCAATAAAGGGATGTGAGGCAACATCAACCATTTTGGGGGTCAGGATACACTGTGAACAGTCAAGTGTAGGGAAAGTCTCATCAAGTTGAGCCATGCGGCCCCCAATGGATGGACTTTTTTCAACAAGAGTCACAGGGATCCGTGCATCGGCAATATCTAGCGCAGCCTGGATCCCTGCAATACCACCACCAATTACCAATGCCCGTTTTGTAACAGGTACCGAGATTTCGTGCAGTTGTTCATTGGCTATTGATTTAGCCACGGCCATGCGGACAAGGTCGCATGCCTTATCTGTGGCTGCCTTCTTATTTTTCTGGTGTACCCAGGAAGAATGTTCACGGATGTTGGCAACTTCCAGCATATATGGATTCATCCCGGCATCTGATAAGGCCTTCCGGAATGTCTTTTCATGCATCCTGGGCGAGCAGGCAGCAACGACAACCGAAGTCAACCGGTTCTGTACAATGGCCTCCCTGATCATTCCCTGTCCGGGATCAGAACACATGTACTTATATTCAATCGCAACTTTAACTTCTTTGATCCTTTTTGCTTCCTGAATGACAGCCGGAACATCAACGAAATCGGCAATGTTTGCACCGCAAAAACAAACGAAAACACCTACTCTGGCCATTATTCTACCTCGCTTTCTGCTTCGACAGCTTTTTTAGTTCTTTTTACTTTTTCAGGTTCAGGTATCACCTCTCCTATATGTTTCAGAGCGGTTTCTACAGGGACAATGTGTTTGTGAAATTTTAATTCTATTTCGGGATAACCGAAGGCCAGGGCCATAAGTTGAGTAAAGTACATCACCGGAAGATCAAACTTTTTACCGGTATGTCTTTCTATATCAGGCTGACGCATGTCGAGGTTAGACTGACAAAGCGGGCAGGCAACAACGATCAGATGAGCGCCGCTTTCTTTTGCAACTTCCAGGATCTTGCCGCTAAGTGATTCCACCACTTCAGTGTTGGAAATAGAAAAAGAGGCTCCACAGCATTCCGTCTTATAGTCAAAGTCCATGGCTTTTGCACCAAGGGCTTCCATAAGACGATCCATTGACATGGGGTATTCCGGTGAATCAAAATTTGTTACATCCTTTGGACGAGTCAGAAGGCAACCATAGTAACATGCTACTTTCAATCCTGATAAAGATTTTACCACTTTGCTCTTAATGGTCTCCAGGCCGATTTCTTCATAGCAGTATTGAAGCATGGATTTGACATCTATTGTTCCTTTATATTCACCTTCATCAATCACTGTGCTATTGATTTTTCTGGCGAGTTCCGGGTTTTCATCTAAATGCTTTTTTGTGCTTTTCATCCTTGAATAACAGGAAGCGCACGCAATAGCCATCGTTTTGTTTTCCAGGCGTTCGGCGAGGACCAGGTTGCGCATGGGTAATGCCAACGCTAGGTTTTCTGTCATGACGTGGGCAGAGGTAGCCCCACAGCAATTCCAGTCGGGGATCTCTTCCATCTGCACATCCAGGGTCCGCATTACAAGTTTCAGCGTATGATCATATTCCTCGCTTGTACTGTGTGCTGAACAACCAGGAAAATAGGTTAGTTTGTTCATGTCAATTCAATTGAGTAGACTTATGTAATGAATTGTCTTTATTTTTTTTCTTTTTCAAGCTTATCAGCAAGTTTATACATCTTCCGGATAGCCTGGCCTCTTTTTGTGGATTCATGGCCAATGGGGATTTTACCTTTAAGCAATGCCTTTGGCGCAAGGTGCATATCCTTGAAAAGATTCCGGGTACGGATATTAAATTCGGCCATCATTCTCAGTTCATAATTCCGGCCGTATCGTTTGACCATATCCAGAAAAATATCATGAAACTTACGAATATCCTTAACTTTTTTGTTTTCAGATCGATAATTTTCTTCTATGGCCAGATGACGGATGGCTTCCATCACGGCAGGAATATCGATTTCGCGTGGGCAACGCCCGCTGCAGGCCGAACAGGTCAGACAGAACCACATAGAATTAGCCATGTAGGCTTCTTCCTTAAGGCCAAGCTTTATCATCTGCATGATCTCTCTCGGGGGAAAATCCATATAACCGGAAACCGGGCATGTAGAAACACATTTCCCGCATTGATAACATTCCAGGACATTGGCGCCGCTTTTTTTGTTCACAGCCTCTAAAAAAGTATTTTTCTCCAGTAAACCAAGTGTAATCATTTCGCACGATTGAAGGGTGAATACAACTTTTTGTCTGTTGTTAAATATTTAACAACAGATTGATAAAAAAAAGAAATCTTTATAATTTCTGCTGTTTTTTAACGATACAAAGTTATAAAAAGTTTCGTTTGGAAAGATTATAAATTAAGGTTTATAGTATTAAGTGTCAAAGTCAAGTGTTAAGTAATTATTATTTACCTCCTTAAGGCACAATTAGCAGATGTTTAGCGTGGATCTGACCAGAACATTCAAAAAGAAAAGCTGCCATAAATTTATGACAGCTCCTCCCAACAGATAAGTAGGTTTTAGTTCTTCAATATATTATTGAAGTTTAAAATTAATGGGCAAGTTAAATTGTACCCTGACAGGCACGCCTCTTTGTTTTCCTGGGATCCATTTCGGCATGGATTTTACGACACGGACTGCTTCATCATCGCAGCCGGCACCGATCCCTCTCAGAACTTTCACATCTGTTATAGAACCATCCACTTCAACGACAAAGGTTACAAATACCTTCCCCTGGACACCCAGTTCCTTTGCTTCTTCAGGATATTTCATGTTCTCCTGCAAAAACTTGATACGGGCTTCATCACCGCCAGGGTAAGAAGGATTCTCCTCCACCACGGTAAAGATCTCTTTGGGAGCTTCCTGTTCAATAACCTGCGGTTTTGCTTCCTCAACTACAATTTCCTGGGTTGGTGGAGCTTCAGTGTTGGGTTTTGCATTCAGATCTTCCTGAATTTGCATCGTAGTTACCACACTATCAGTAGTGACTTTAGGTGCCACAAACCGTTGCTGCTGAACTGCATCGGGTGGTGGCGGAGGGGGAGGCGGAGGTGGGGGTGCTTCCTCTTTCGGAATGTTCAGCATTTCGACCCCGACTGTTGTATTTTCCTTAATTATCCGGTTTTTATTCATCATAGCAGAAATGATCGGATAGGCAACAGTAGCACCAATTGTCAAAACTCCAATGATCAGGGAAATCAAAGTATACTTTTGGTACTTCTTCCTGAGAACATATGCCCCATAATCTTTATTCCTGGTTTTAAAAACCATCTCTTCCAGCGATTCTACACGTTGTTTTTCTTTTGTCATGTTCGTTCCAATTAAGAGATTAAGAAATCCTATCAATTATTTAGGAGCAGTCTTCAGCATTTCCAATTCGGCCGGTTGAATGTCCACAATTGCATAACTTGCAATGTTACAGATCGCCATTTCATCGATAATATCCACAATATCCTTGTATTTTGCTTTGTCATCCGCTTTAATCAGAACAATCGGTCCCTTTGTATCATCCTTTTTCATTTTCTTTATTTCCTGATCTGCAGTGGTATCAGCAACGACAAGTTTACCTGACCGACGTTTATCTCGGAAGGTCACGATTTGTGTAAAAAGATCCCTGTTTTTATCGAGGAGTACCTTACGGATCCCATTTTTACTGAAATCAGTCTTAGTCAACGTAGGTAAGGGTGGTTTCCTTGGATCAGCCTGACCTATATAGTAATATACTGCATCATTATCAGTAAGAAGGATATTCAGGGTTCTCCAGGCGGGTATCTTTGGTTGATCTTTTGGTTGATCTTTTTGATCTTTTTCCGGCATAGTGATCACCATGACTTTGGACTTGCTGAAAGCGGTGGTTAGCATAAAAAAGGTGATCAGAAGACACATCAGGTCAACCATGGGAGTCATATCGATATGCGTCGAGAACTTTTTGGCTCTCCTTTTTCCGCCTTTTTTGCCTTTTTCTTCTTGAATTATTTCAGCCATATCATTTTTCTTTTAACTTGTAAAATGCTCTTATTACGATTATTTCGGAAGATCTTTCAATGTAACTTCCTCTTTTTCCAGGTTCGTAACAAGATTAAACTTATTTACTCTGTTTGCCTGCAGCATATCCATGACCTTCTTCACAACTTTATAGTTGGTCTCACCATCGCCTTTAATGGCAACTTCTGTATTGACATTGGCAAGACGTGAAAAACGGATCCACATGGCCAGTTCAGAGGCTCTTCCATCAACAGAGTCCGTCGGAATTCCTACCTGGAATTTCTCTTTATCTTTGGTTTCAGTTGCATCCAACCATTTTTTCATATTGACCATCGGCATCCCGAAAGAAGCCAGGTTCCCAAAATCCTGTAATTCTTTCTTTGTAAAGTTGACCTGGTACTGTTTGGCCATTTCGGTAAGAACATTGATACGGGTATGAGTTGTAGTATCTCTACCGTTATCAATATTAAAAAAGACCTTTCCACTTTTATCAATGATGATTGTCATAATATCATGATCCGGAGCCTGTTTTTCCGATACAGAATAAGGACTGCTGATTATTGCCGCCTCCTGTGGGCGGAATGAAGCAGTGAGCAATAAAAATATCAACAGTACTGAAAACAGGTCCACCATAGGCGTCATGTCTACACGCGGACTTCTTGCGGGTGGTTTTATTTTAGGCATATTACTCTATTTTAAATTGAGGACTAACAGAATTAATGTACAAAATGAATCAGCAACCCTGAAATTATTTTGTCTGGGATGCGAATGATTGTACGAGACTGAATCCTGCTTCATCAATTTTAAATGTAAAACTGTCGATCAGTGTCGAATAGACGTTGTACATTACGATACCAAGTAAAGAACCGGTGATACCAAATGCGGTATTGATAAGAGCTTCAGAAATACCTGTTGCAAGAGCCAGGGCATCCGGAGCGCCGGCTTGTGCAAGAGCACCAAAAGCACGGATCATCCCGAGTACTGTTCCCAAAAGCCCGATTAACACTGAGATCGAAGCGATGGTTGAAAGAATGACCAGGTTCCTCGATAAAAGCGGTAATTCGAGAGCGGTGGCTTCTTCAAATTCTTTTTGCAGGGCCAGGATCTTCTGCTCTTTTGAAAGAGTAGCATCTGCCTGCAATGTACGATAACGGACAAGACCTGCTTTCATGACATTGGCAAGAGATCCTTTTTGCTTATCGCAAGCTGAGATGGCATCTTCGATTTTGTCATTATTCAGGTAATCCTGGAGATTCTTTACAAAAACATTGAGTCTGCCTTTTCCGCTTGCACGCACAAGAGTAATACCTCTCTCAATAGAAAAAGTGATCAGGACAAGTAATACTGTCATCAAAAGAGGAACAATTAAACCTCCCTTAAAAACCATCGCAAGGTAGTTGCCTGGCAGTGGATGCCATTTGCTTGATGGAACATTGTTTTTAATCAGGTCATAGCCTCCTTCAAAGTTGATATAATTCCCCATTATTCTCAGGTATACAAATAAGGCAATTACGAATGAAAGTAAAATAACAGCCACTGTAAACCACGACTTTAAAGCGTCACCAAGGGTTTGTCCGCCTTTGTTATTTGTCTTGCTCATTTTAAATTTGTTTTTTAATTATTAATGTGTGAATTGATAGTTTCTTAACAAGAAGCAAAAGTATTAAAAATTATTAAAACAAGGTTATATGTTGGTTAATTAATTACTTTGTTTGTAATGTTTCCCTGAACAGGTCGGTCAGGAGATATTACTCTTATTTTCTGATTTTTAGTTCCAGGCTTTTGAGAATACCCTTTGCTTTCTCGGCATAATTTGGATCCGGAGGCTGAATAGCCAGGACTTTATTGCAGTAATCGATAGATTTCCGGCCAAGCTCCTGGTCTTTGGTGTCAGTGAACTGAACCAGGTAATAATAAGCAAGATAAGAATATGACTCCATTAATTCTTTTGCATTTTTGACCGTGTCGGATTTCGCCTTATCAATCAGCGTCTCATAGACTGGTTTTGCCAAACCAAGCTTACAAGTCGTATCAATGTTCACCAGCGACCTTGCCCGCCAGAGGTAACCCGGAATAAGGTCAGGTACCAATGTGTTGAGATACTTTAATGTGCTATCAGCTTTTCCCCAATTTTTTATATTATAATAAGCAATTCCTAAAGCAAAATAATCACCCGGGACAGCTTTATTCCGGGCAATTTTCAAATTATAATCCTCAATGGCTTTATCATATTTTTTGAGTTTCATCATCGACACTGCGGCTTCAGAAAGAAGGTCAGTACGTGAAGTGTCCATCTGGTATGCCTTTAATAAATATATGTGAGCAAGGGAGTCTTGTTTCGTTTTGGCATATGACCTGCCAAGGTAAACATAATCGGTAGTACGTATTTTATCCGGTTTTGCACGGCTAAAGAATTTTTTACTGTATACCAAAGCCTTGTCATACTGTCCCGTCTCATAGTAAGAATAAGCTAATGCCCGGTTCAGATCATTATTGGAACTATCGGTTTTTAAAATTTCATTAAGCTGATTGATAGCTTCTTTGTAATTCTTTAAATCAATAAGTGTGTTTACATATTGGATCCGTGCAGTTGTGTTACCTCCCGATAACCTGAGAAACTTTTTGTAATTCTGTTCGGCTTCATCGTTACGGTTGGCACGTGAAAGCAGGTAACCCAGTTCACGGTAAGCAGGTGCAAATGTAGAGTCTATTTTAACCACTTCCTGGTAATAAGTGAGGGCATCGTTGTAATTTCTTGCACGCATCCATAATTGCCCTATCCGGAGTTTTGCAAAGGGAGATTTTGGATTCAAACTTTGAGCAATGTTATAATTCAGGATCGCTCTTGAACCATCATTTTGCATAAAGATATAAGCATCGCCTTTAACGATATAAAGGTCATAATCTTTACTGTTGAGTTTTTCCGCTGTCCTTAAGGATCCGTAAACCACTGCAGTATCATATACGCCTGATTTAATATATGCATTGGCAAGTCTTATGTAAACTGTAGCTTGTTTATCAGGTGCCATAATAATGTTTTTGTTTGCCTTGGACGGAAGAAGTGAAATCGCCTTGGAAAAATTCTGTTGCGCTTTGGGGATATCTTTCTGCATCAGGGCTATTTGTCCAATGCCAATATAATTTAGAGGATTGGCAGGATCTGAATCTACTCCTTTTGTGAAAAGTATCTTTGCAGAGTCGGATAATTCCTTGAATGAATTATTTGTCGTATCAGAATAATATTCCTGCAGGAAATTGTCTCCGTAATAATAATAAATATCCCCATTATGCTGATCTTTCTGTAAAAGGGCTTTGAAGGCTGAATTTGCATCTTCAAATCGTTCTGCCCTGGTAAGTTTAAAAGCAGCCTGAATGTCCTGGGCATGAATCCGGTAACCGCCGGACAAGATAATTAACAAACATGCAATTCTGACCATCGGTTTAAAAATCCTTGTCATAAATTATTCTCCTAAGATTTAGTGTTTCATTTCTATGAGTCTTACAGGCATGGAAGCAGGAACCATTCCGGAACGTAAGACTATGAGTTGACCTTTTTCTCCTGCAATAAATGCTGATATACCATACGCCAGCCCCACATAGACCTGACGGTTAATGCAATAAACTTCACGCGTAAAAGGGTACGTTCCTTCTGCAATATAGGCAGGATGAGGTGTATAAAATTCACCATTAGGATCGTTGCTACCCGGCGCACTTATACTGATAACTCTAACCCTTTTAAGGAAGGAATGAGAAACTGTGTCATCTTTGTCACTGACCCAGTTAACGCTGACCACACCGATCGCTCCTTTGTTTTTCTCAATAAAATTTATGACTTCGGAATTATTATGAACTGCGAAACACACATCCGGTAATTTTGACAGGTTGAATTTCTCACGGAAATATCGTGTATTACATGATTTATAATTATCAAAAACGATCTTAATATCCGCAAGCTTTGATTTTGCATTTAGTTCTTTCCAGGTTTTTATCTTACCTTCAAAAATTGCCCTGACCTGGTCATATAACAATGTACTATCGGGATTATCCCTGTTTGTTATTAATGCCACTGCATCGTATGCGATCTTTGTGGTTTTT
>Ga0326727_10027976_pt1 | contig 10294 bp, 6 predicted proteins | sample MB2enrmetagenome_FD_207643 | JGI IMG/M metagenome (GOLD analysis project Ga0326727, IMG submission 207643) | Lab enriched peat soil microbial communities from McLean, Ithaca, NY, United States - MB29MY | ecosystem: Environmental > Terrestrial > Soil > Wetlands > Peat | place: USA: New York...
GGACGAGTCAAACCCGCCAGAGCCACGATCGTTCCCAACTCCAACGGGTATCGGATGTTGTTCTCCCCAGCGCCGTCACTGCGGGTGATGAGCCAGAGCGAGGCCACGAGGAGGAAGTTCGTCAGTACTTCTGTCTCGATCGCGGCCTCATCGACCAAAACTTCCGGAATGAGGCTGCAAGTAAGCCCGACGAGGAGTGAGAAAAGGCCGTGGCGGGTGCGGCGGAAGGCCATATCGAAGATCATTAAACTTGCTGTAACTCCGAGGATCGATTGTACGAACCATATCACCCGGGGATTGAGACCGCACAAGGCAACCAACAATGGGTAAACGGGAACGCGATCGCCCAAAGCATGGAAATCAAACAGCAGAATGTCCTTGGCCGCCTGGATATACGTCGGGTCGACTGGCCTAGTGAGGGGCACCAAGGTGATGAGTATTCTGCCCAAGGCGCCCACAACCAGCAGCACCAATGCGTACCTGCCAAATTTGTCCCCTTGTCCCGGCATTGCGAATCCTCCGGCGAACACTGCTCCCGACACTCATCATCCAGCACCGAAGCAAAGAGAACGCCGCACCTCCTCGCCTGGTTGCGGAATCATAGCATGGCCTATGCGTGTCGTGAGGACCAGCGGGGGACAGAGTGGCATGACCTCGCGTTCTGTTGGCCGCATCCACTATCCCTACGAAGCTGTCCCGGCTTGCGAATTCATACCTCCAAAGGTCGGGTGAATCTTCTTAACAACAGCGGATTCTCGGCCTTCAGATCGTAATCGTTCGCGGTTCGGCCGCTCAGTCTAACATGTAAGCGGCCCCGTACGACGCAAGAAACGACTGCCAACTTAGTCCTTTTTCTCCCAGATTTCGTCAGAGTTCGCGAAATCCTTAACCGACCAGTAGCGGCTACGGATATAGTCCCGCAGCGGGCCTAGATGATCTTCCTTCCCGTTTTGTCCTGTGCCCAGTGGTGACACCAGCAGGATGTAACGGACCTCCCGTTGTTTGAGGCTTCGCACAACCTCAGCCACTTGCTCCGGGGTCGTGTAGCCGTCGTTTGTTACGAAAGGCAAGGATGTCGGGTTGCGGAGGTTCAGGTAAAAAGATTCGCCTGCGTCGACAAACGCCATATCATAGAAATACTCCGCGGGCCGGGTGTGCTCTTTAATCCAAACCAGTTCCTCATACGACACGGGGTCCGTGACGGCAAGTTTACCCGGTCGTGTCGTGAGGATATGTTTCTCCTTGAATTGCTCGGTCGCCACGGCATGGGGAACTAGCAGCAAAATCCCCACCACAAGCACCCCGACAATTGTCCGAGCGAGCTTGCCGGGAGAATCAATGAACCAACCCAGGAGTATGAAACCCGGCAGGGCGCTCGAAGCCATCCGGGTAAGACTTGGGGACGGAGCCACACCCAGGAGCATGAAGGAACCCACTACGGCCAGCAACATCGGGCGCGCCCAAAATTCCGTGGGCTTCTTCCCGCACTCCCGCCAGTAGCGAGCGAAGAACAAAAGGTAGGTGAAGGGAATGACCGCATAGAGAAAAAGCCAGTGCACGAGGCCGAAGAGGAAATGGCGCAGGGACAAAAAACTAGGCAAGGTTTGCGTCACGACCAAGAAACTGTTGTCTGTCGACTTGGGATAATACTTGATGCCGAAGAACACCGTGCACCAGAGAAAGCGGGCCAGGCCAGCCTGCCAGACGAAATAGGCGTTCACGGCGATGAGGGTCGTGATAAAGCCTGCCACCAGCCAGGCTTCGCGTTTGAGCAATCCGCGCCACGGCTCCCGTTTCTGCCGGGATTCCCACCACAAGAAGACTCCCAAACCTATGACCGCAGCCAACCCGCGTGACTGCGTGAAAAAGACGGTGAGGCCGCAGAAGAACCCGGCCGCAGCAATCCGCGCCGGAGTGCGGCGTTCGATCAGTACCGCGATCGCTGCCGTTACCGTCAGCAGACTGTACCAGTGATGGGTGGGGTCGAGCCGGTTCTTGTACACGCCCACGAGGAAGATGGCGCTCGGCAGCAGCGCGAGGCTGGGCCGCATCACCTTCTTCGCGATCACCTCGCCCAGCCAAGCCAGGCCAAGCCCCAAGAGCAGGAGCGTCAGATCCGGTATCCAGGGTTGGAGCCCCAACAACTTGAAGAAAAGGAAATAGACGAACGGAGTCCCCGGGGTCGTAAACTGAAAGAAATCCCGGTACATCGCAGCGCCTTGGTACATGCGCTTCCCGTCGGTTACGAGAATCAGGCCATCGATGTGCCGATGGATGGGGATGAAGGGCGGAACGAAGAGAAAAGCGTAAAGGAAAAGCAGCGCGGCCAGTAGGAAAAGCAGAGTCGGGACATCCATGGCGCGGCCCGAGGGGGAGCCACCTTCCGGTCCAGCATGCCACATTCTTTGTACCCCCGAAGTCAGCTTGGCCGGCCAGTTCATATCACGGGTTTTCTTTTCAGACGGCGGCATGCCCGGCTCTTACGCGCAAGTCAATGCGGAGCTTGTTGTCCAATCTAACTCCTACTCTGCTGTCCTTTCCCAGACTTCGTCAGAGTTCGTGAAGACTTTGACCCGCCGGTAGCAGCGGTGGAAATAGTCCCGCAGCGGGCTGAGATGATCGTCAGAAGGACTTTCCCAGTCCGGAATTGTATCCAGTGACGAAGGTGACCACACGATGTACCGAACCTGATGCTGTTCCAGGCCTCGAATGACCTCCGCCACTTGCCCTGGCGTCGTGTAACCGCAGTTCGTCAAAAGAGGCAGAGGCGTGGGATTGCGCAGACCGAGGTAGAAGTACATATAGGGGGCCGCCGCTTCGTACAGATACTCGGATGGATGGGTGTGCTGCAGGAGCCAACCGTACTCCTCAAGGGTTTGCGGGTCCGCCAAGGCAAGCTGACCGTGGGGCGTCGTGAGCATTCCTCGCTCAATGGATTGGAACCTTGCCACGCCATGAGGAATGACGAAGAGAATCCCTGCGGTGAGCAGGGTGGCAACTGCCCGGCCGAGTTTTCGGGGAGAATCGAGGAACCAACCCAGGAGTACGAGTCCCGGCAACGTGCAGGAAGCCATTCGAATAGAGGCCGGGGCAGGTACGACACTGAGGACCATAACGGAGCCCACCATCGCCAGCAGCATCGGCTGTTCCCAGTACTCCCTTGGCTGGTTTCCTGATTTTCGCCAGTAGCGGCCAAAAAACAGAATGGGAATGAAGGGGACAGCCACAAAAATGAACAACCATCTGGCGAGGCGGAAAAATACGTTCGCTTGCCAGGCAAGCCTCGGCAAGTCATTTGTGAGCACCAAGAAAGAGTTCACATCCATCTGTTTGGGATGGTACTTAAGGCCAAAGACGATTGTGCACCAGAGAAACCTGGCAAGCCCAGCCTTCCAAACAAAATAGGCGTTCACGCCCACAAGGGCCATAACGACACCCCCGAGCAACCAAACCTCTTTCTTGAGCAATTGGCGCCAGTCCTCCCGCCTTCCCCGGGATTCCCACCATAGATAGGCAGCAAAACCCACGGTAACAGCCAACCCACTTGACTGGGTGAAGCACGCGGTGAGACCACAAAGAAAGCCGGTCGCAACAATCCGCGCCGGAGTTCGCCGTTCCATCAGCACGGCAAGCGCCGCGGTCGCCGTGAGCAGACTGAACCAGTGGTGCGTGGCGTCGAGCTGGGTTTTGTACACACCCGCCAGAAAGATCGCGCTCGGTAGCAGCGCAAGGTTCGGTCGCATCACCTTCCTGGCAATCACGATGCCGAGCCACGCCAGGCTTGCCCCCACGAGCAGCAGCGCTACGCTGAGCACCCACACTCGAGGCCCGAACAGCTCGAGCACCAAGAGATAAACGAGGGCGGTGCCCGGGGGCGTGAATTGAAAGAAGTCCCGGTACATGATTTCGCCATCCCGCATCCGCAACGCGTCGCCTAGAATGACCAAGCCGTCACCGCTGTGATCGATGGGAGTGAAGGGCGGAACGAAAAGAAAGGCATAAAGAAAAAGCAATGCGGCGAGCATGAAAAGGAGTGTTGGGGTGTCGAAAACTCGGGAAGAGTTTGAGACGACCTCATCCTGTGCGCGTGACATTCCTTGTACCTCTGGAGCCGACTTGGTTTGTGGTTTTGTACCAGCCAGGGTCCTCGCCATCCCCTCCACACGCCGCGGGATTACCGCTTCTCACCCTGCAAATACGATTCTGTCACTCAATCCTGGCAAATATATCTGCGCGGGAGATGAGAAACAAGTTCCATTTCGATGGCTGTCGGGGCTGGCGGAGAGCAAGTTCAATTGTTAGCCCCGGAGGGGTCCTTCGCGCGCATCACGCTTTCCTGCGTCCCAAAACAAAGCTTGCCGCGCGTTTCAGCCGGGTGCGCAGGCGGAGTCGGGCCCGCAGGTTCAGGAGGGGGTTGTAGCCCCACCGCGCCCGGCACTCCAAATCCAGCCGCGAATCATTGGGCTGAACCATGGTCCGCAGCAGAAGGTAAGGGTCGGTCAGTAGATGATTTAATCCCTCATTATTGTCGTCAGCGATGAAAGCTACGTCGAATGCTCCCCGCACGCAGTCCACCACCGCTTGATTATAAAACCCATAAGGGTACGCGAAGGACACAACCGGTGAGCCCAGAAGTGTTGTAAGGTCGTCCCTGCTCCCCACGACTTCCTCGGTTAGTTCTCGGGCGGAGAGAGTGGTCAAATCCGCATGGGTTCGGCTATGCGCGCCGAACTCGATCCCCTGGGTGGCCCAATAGCGGATCTGTTCGACGGTCATAAGCCGTTGTGTGCCAAAACCTTTTGCCTCATCCCAGGCGTTAGTCCCTCCCAGTTGTCCCGTCACCACGTAAACCCCCGCGCCGAACCCATAGCGCCGGAGCACTGGGAAGGCATAATCAGCCAAGTCAGCGTAACCGTCATCGAAGGTCAGCAGGACCGGTTTATCGGGAAGGCCCTTGCCCTCGAGACGCCAGCGGAGCCAATCTGCGGGGCGGACGCCGGTATAGCCCCGGCGAGCCAGCCAACGCACATGGCGCTCAAACGTCTGGGGAGAAACGGTCAGACTGGGAAGGGTTCCAGGCCGCAGAGGACCAACGTGGTGATAGAGGAGTACCGGCAGGCGCATTCCGAATTCACTTTGCACCGCTTTCCATGAGCCCACTTCACGGACCTCAGTGCGGAGTTCCACAATACCGCGCCCGGTGCCCAACAAACGCAAGCCGGCTTTCTTCATTACCCGAAACCGGGTCAGCCTATCGCACACCCAGAGGGGCCCAGCCACAAAGGGGGCGAGCGAGACGGGCATTTGTGCGATGAGCCGCCGCCGCAAGCGTTTCCAGCCGGAGATTTCCCCCAAGTGCGCAAGCTCCGAACATGGCCGGTAGTCAGGATGCTTCCGGCACAGCAACACTTCCGCGCGGCCGTAGATTCTGCCGTCATCACGCACAAACTGCCCCGAGGATTTCACCACAAACTCGTACGCCACAATCCTGGGCAGGTACTGAAATCGTATCCCCATCTTCCACAAGCGATACCCTAGTTCATAATCCTCTTTCGCCGGCATAGTCTCGTCAAATCCACCACAGGCAAGCAGCGTGGCGCACGGCAGCGAGGTATTACTGATCATGTAATTGTCGTTCGGCCACTTCAGTCCGGCTTGCGAATCAATGAGGCGGTAGTAGTTCTTACCCCAGGTTTCCTTGGCAAACTTGAATAGCGAGTCCGGCGTCCCCGGAGCCATGCAAATCTTCCCATAGGCTACAATGGGTTCGGGGCTGATATGCGCCTCGACATGCCGCCTGAGGACGTCGGGACCACATATAATATCGTCATCAAGGAAAAGCACCACCTCGCCCTGAGCCGCAGCCACGCCGACGTTGCGCGCCACGCTCGGTCCACGGCTGGGCTGTTCGAGGATCTTAAGCGCACATTTCGGCTTCAAACCTCGCAGCGCCTCAATGGTGCCGTCCCTCGATCCATCCACCACCACGATCACTTCATACTCATCCGGCGAAAAGTCCTGTTCGAAGATGGCCGGCAGGGTTCTTTGCAGGAGGACGTCCCGGCGGTTGTGTGTTGGGATCACGATCGAGAGTTTTACGGGGGTGGTCATGCTGCCCCTCGGATCGCCGTTTGTCCGTGGTCAGCAGTCTGCTTCTGGAGGAGAACATCGTAAGAAACGTAGTCCTTCCCCAAATAGAATTCCGCGGTCCGGACCACTTTCAGTGCCGGGTGCTCGGCAAAGAAGGCGTTAATTCTCTTGCCGCTGCGGAGGAAATATCGGCCCCACCAGGCCTTCTCATGGATCTCCATGACTTTCATGGTGCCCACCAGCAGATAACCATTCGGGCGCAGGGCGTTCACCAATTTGGCGCGAGCTCTGCGGACATAAACAGGATTGCGGATGTACTCCAAGGCGTGAATTATGACGATCAGATCGTAGGTCCCCGGCAGGGCATCGACACGCAGATCCAATTCTTCAAAGCGAACGTGTCCTTGCGCATGGAGTCGCTGCCGTGCCCTGGCGAGAGCGACCGGTGAAATGTCCACCGCCAGCAAGGCGTCACAGCGCTCGGCAAGCAATTCAGTAAACATTCCTTCGGCGCAACCCACTTCCAGCGCATCCGCGAAGCGGCCTGATCCCCGGATCACATCAAGCATCTCAATTTGCGTGCGGATACGGTCTCTTTGGTAGGAAACCGCAACATAGTCCCAGGGATCCTCTCGGCGCTCGAACTCTTGATCCAACTCAGTCCGGCCGCGCGCCGGGCTATCCGTCATTGCCTCTCCGATCGCAAGCAGAAGATAGTACCCACTGCGGAGGGGCCCAATGCGAGCCAATAAATGGCGCAAGCTCATGTACGCGTGGTATACCACGGCGCGAGGACCCTCGATCAGCTTACGAGCGAGCATCAACTCCTCTTCCCGCGCCCCGCCGAATAGGAAGCTGATTAAGTACCCCAACCCGCCCCCCAGGGTTGCTGCCACAACTCCCGTCCATCCTGTCCCAAACAAAGACCTGATGCTAATTACCAATGCCACCAATGCGAGAGCAGGGAGGAGCAAGCCGTCGAAGGCCGACTTCAGCAGGTCGCGCACGCGGATTCCACACCTGCGTGAGGCGATGTTAAAGTATGCAACTGCTGCCACAATTGTCGGCAGGAGCAGACCCCAGGCAGCGCCGACAATGCCGATTCGTGGCAGAAGCGCCAAGGTGAGTCCTAAACTTGTCACCAGGACACAACTCGGCACGATGAGAAGGGTTCGCATCTCTCCCCGCCCCCAGAGCACTTGAATGGAACCGGCAGCAATCCCTTCCAGGAACACCGCCGCGGTAACCAGACGTAGGATCAGGACCGAACCCGGCTGGACGTTTCCAACCCATGCCTCCAAGAGCTTTGGTGCCAGTGTCCATAATCCCAGACAGAGAGGAAGCGCTATAACGACGACCCAACGTGTGCCGACTTCGAGGATCTCCCGCGTTAAGGCAATTCCCTTGTCCTTCCGGTGCTGGCTGACTGCGGGAAACAGTGCATCTGAGGCAGACCATATGATCGGGCCCACCGCCGCGGGAAATTTCTGCGCGATGTAATACGGCGCGATCCATTTCGGGCCGAGGACCATGCCAACGACCAAGGGCACCATCTCCCAAATCATCACTTCGACAATAGTCGTAAGCTGACTCGCTAAACCAAAGGGCAGGTGAGAGCGCACGAACTTCCAGTCGAATCGTCCCATACGGAAACGGAATTTCCCTTCGAGCTTAGCGACTAGGTACTGGCCTGCCAAGGCTGCCCCTGCAGTGGCCACCACTTGCCACATCATCACGGCCACTACCCCTGATCCAACCTTGATGATCACAATGATTCCGATCGCGCGGAATAGAGCCGCTGTGATCGCGAGCAAATTGGTGATATCAAATCGCCGCAGCCCACGTAGCACCGCACTCGTGAAAGCCAGCAGGCGATCGGCAAGGAAGGAGACTCCGGCAAGCGCAAACAGGGCGGGTGCGGTCTGGCGACTCGCAGCGGAGAGGTGCAAACCGCTACTCAGTGGGAGGCCGAGGGTGGCGATGAGGATGCCGCCGGCGATCCCGACTAAGAGAAAAAAGACCCCAGCAGCCTTTACAAAGGGCGCCGCTTCGCTCCAACCCGCGCTGCTGAGCGAACCAGCTACTTCGCGCGTTACGCTCAAGCCCAGACCGAAATCGAAAAGTCCGACAATTCCAACCACGGAGAGCGCGGCAATCCAGAGGCCATAACACTCGACCCCCAGGCCCTTTAACATGATCGGGACGAGGACAATACCGACAAGGCCTGAGATGAATAGGCTAGCGTTATTGAACACGCCGTCGCGCATCAGGCGGACGCGCTCATCCGCGCCAAGTCCGTGGGGATTGTTACGATCCACACTTCCCGATGAATCAAGCTCCAAGGGGTGTGCTTCCGGCGAGTTATTGGACCCGCGCATGGGCAGGCTGTAATTGTTAACATTCATTGAAACGTAGGGGACAGCATAAGGGCATACCAAGCCGGCGTCAAGCCGCCCGGCGCGGCTGAATCAGGGAGGAACGGGCGAAGCTTCAGGAATCCATGCACGCAGGCCGAATAACTGTCATTCAGAAAACTCAATGGTTCGACCAGTGCGACTCGAAGAGGTTTGACCGTTGGGCAGACTAAAATCCTCCCCCGAGGTGGCTTGGTGAGAACCAATCCGCAAAAAAGGATGGATATCCCCCTTTTATCTGAGCCTGTCCCGCTCCGAGCGGGACTGTAAATAACACGTGGTGTTTATCCCTAAGCGACGGCGCAATGTGCTGCGTGGAATGGTCCGCCGTCAACTGGGGCGGATTTTCCATGCCTTGCACAGATAGAAGGAATGCCAAGTCTGGGAAGGGCATCTGATGTCGGACCTTGTACGCTTGTGCGTCGCGATTCCCCCCCAATAACCGGCAGCCTCGGTGATGGGGTTTCTAAAAGGAAAGAGCCCGTTCGCCGTGCTACCCTCTTTGCTGGGTGTGTCTAACTTGTAGGTGCTGTGGTGTAACTTCCCTCGGGCTCTCCTACATCTTGCGGTGGAGAAGTCCCGCCCCCGTACGCTTCACTCTTCTGACCACAGATGGCCCCAACCGACAAAGCCGGTACATTAAAGGATGATGATGCGGCCGCAATTGACGGCGGACTATAGCCTTGATTTCAGCATCCAACACGCCTCTGCTCGAAAGGTATTCAGGCACCCAACTCAGAAAGAAGTATTCAGCGTCTGACTTTCTTCCAGCCCGTATCATCCTCGCACAGAGTGAGCCTGGATGTAACCGATAGCGATCCCAGCACTCGTCCGATACATAGACGGCTAGATCTGCATAGACCTTTACAACAAACGCTTGGTCCTCAAACATCGAGAATAGCCCGATGAACGATTCCTCAAAGCCACCTAAGTTGCAAATGCTTTCTTTGCGGAACATCAGATCAGAAGGGCAGGGGGCGTTGGCCTGTCCTGACAACATTAATTTCAGCAAGGCCGGCGGCTCGTAGATTCTGTTGGCGGGGACGCCTGGCCGCTCCACAAAGTCTGGTCGCGCATCAGTTGCACCGCCCGCCCATCTGTGCCAGTACTGAGGTGCGCCGTAAACCATGGCCACTCCGCGATGCGAATCCATGATGGCGACCTGGCGTTCCAGTTTGTTTGGCAGCCAGACGTCGTCGGCATCGAGGGGGGCGATGTACTCTCCCCTCGCATTTCTCATGCCCAGGTTACGAGAGGCAGCCTGGCCTCGATTGTGGTGTCCGTAATGCTCGAAACATCGCACGATTTGAGGGCGCCGTGCAGCGTATCCACGCGCAATGCCTGTACTGGAGTCGTCCGAGCCGTCATCAACCAGCAAGAGTTCCCAACTCTCAAACGTCTGTGCAAAAACACTCTCAATAGTCTCTGCCAAGAATCGCTCTGCATTCAGGAAGCTCACAACGATGGATACCCTGGGGTTATTCTCCATGATTCAACAAGTGCTCCTCGTAAGGGTTGTACGCACCGTGGTCGCTTGTCTAAGGCTGCTACGGCGTCAAAGCGGCCTTCGGTTTAACTGCCCGCAGGGAAATCGAAACCTCAAAATCCGGGTCGCAGTATTCCAGGTCTTCGCGCCGGAGGTCTTCGACTGCAAAACCGTGCAGAAACGAGATTGCCGCTAATACGTTTCCGCAGGCCTTGACTTCCACGTGGTCCCTGGGGAAGACCTCCTCGAAAAGTCGGCGCAGGGAAAGAGTTGTAAAGCGCCAGTATTCTCCCTCCCTCTCCCT
>Ga0326727_10027977_pt1 | contig 10294 bp, 8 predicted proteins | sample MB2enrmetagenome_FD_207643 | JGI IMG/M metagenome (GOLD analysis project Ga0326727, IMG submission 207643) | Lab enriched peat soil microbial communities from McLean, Ithaca, NY, United States - MB29MY | ecosystem: Environmental > Terrestrial > Soil > Wetlands > Peat | place: USA: New York...
TTCACCATGGGCGACTGCCACTCGCCCGCCAGTTGATAATCCAGCGACGCATAACCGCGGGAGATGGACTTGAGCCGGTCGTAGAAGTCCAGCACGATCTCATTGAGCGGCAGCTCGTAGGTGAGCAGCACGCGCGTGCCTGTCACGTACTCGAAGTTCAACTGCTTGCCGCGCTTTTCCTCCACCAGCTTGAAAATTCCGCCCACGTACTCTTCATTGGTGAGAATTTTCGCCGTAATCACCGGCTCGCGAATCGATTCGATATTTGTGGGGTCTGGCCAGCGCGAAGGATTGTCCACTTCCATCACGCTGCCGTCGGTCAGCGTAATGTGGTAGCGCACGCCGGGTGCGGTGGTGATCAGGTCCAGTTCGTACTCGCGCTCCAGCCGCTCCTGGATGATCTCCATGTGCAGCAGCCCGAGAAATCCGCAGCGGAATCCGAATCCCAACGCGGCGGAACTTTCCGGCTCAAAGAAAAAGGACGAGTCGTTCAGCCGCAGTTTTTCCAGAGCGTCGCGCAGCAGCGTGTGCTCATGCGAATCCACGGTATAGAGACCCGCAAATACCATCGGCTTGATGTCTTCAAAGCCGGGCAACTGCGCCGTGGCCGGTCTTGTGTCATCGGTGACCGTGTCGCCGATCTTGGTATCGCTGACCGTCTTGATCGTCGCGGCAAAAAAGCCCACCTCGCCGGCCCTGAGTTCGCCGATCTCCACCGGCTTGGGCATCAGCACGCCCATCGACTCCACTTCAAAAGCCTTCCCATTCGACATCAGGCGGATGCGCTGCCCCTTGCGCATCGTCCCCTGCATCACGCGCACCAGCACAATCACGCCGCGATACGCGTCAAACCAGGAGTCGAAGATCAGCGCCTGCAGCGGCGCGTCAGGATCGCCCGTAGGTGGCGGTAACCGATGCACAATCGCTTCCAACACATCGGCAACTCCTTGGCCGGTCTTGGCGCTCACCGGAATGGCGTCGGTCGCGTCCAGCCCCACTGCCTTCTCGATTGCCTCCTGGGTGCGCACGATGTCCGCTGACGGCAGATCGATTTTATTGATGACCGGAATGATTTCCAGGCCGTGATTGATCGCCAGGTAAGCATTGGCCAGAGTCTGCGCTTCCACGCCCTGGCTGGCGTCCACCACCAGCAGCGCGCCTTCGCACGAGGCCAGCGAGCGCGAAACCTCATAGCTGAAATCCACGTGCCCCGGCGTATCGATCAGGTTGAGCTGGTACATATTGCCGTCGTGCGCCTTGTACATCATGCGCACGGCATGAGCTTTAATAGTGATGCCGCGCTCCCGCTCCAGATCCATATCGTCCAGAATCTGCGCCTGCATCTCGCGCCCTGTCACTGAGCCGGTCAACTCCAGCAGACGATCGCTCAGCGTCGACTTGCCGTGGTCGATGTGGGCGATGATCGCAAAATTTCGTAGGAAGCGTGCGTCCATATAGTAGGCGAAAGAGGTTTTTCGCGCCGATGAAGCGCGCATGCCTCCATGGCATAGCTTATCATCGGCATAGCGCCTTCTGCGGCTTTTCAAAATAGGCGCGACAGTATTCATCATGCATATTGGCAAGATTCGCTTTCGATTTTTCAGTTGCGCCCTGCTGGCACTCTCGCTGGCAGGTTGCGCACCGACAGCTTCCACGAGCGGCCGCAACGTTGCGGCGCCACAGTCCACCGCGCCCGCTCTTGCGCCTGCCGCGCAGACTCCGCCCGTCCCTGCTTCCACCCAGCCCTCGCTTACCAGCGAGCAGCAGCGGGTGCGCGTACTCATCCAGCAGGTGGACGGCGCCTATGCTCGCGGCGAAGCAGACTACCGCAAAGGGTTATTGGTTGAGGCCAAGCAGGAGTTCGATCGCGCCGTCGATCTCATGCTCACCTCCGGCATCGACATCAAAAGCGATGCCCAATTGCAAGAGGAGTTCGACCGCATTGTGGACGGCGTCAGCGCGCTTGAGATGGAAGCTCTGAAGCAAGGCAATGGATTTGTGCCCAAGGAAGAACCCACTCCGGCCGAGGCCGCCGAAGATGTGACCTTCGTTGTGGACCCCAAACTGGTCGCCAAGGCCAGGGCTGATCTGGCCACCACCAACTCCGATCTGCCGCTGGTCGTGAACGACTATGTGGCCACCTTCATCAACTTTTTTGCCAACACCAAAAAGGGCCACAACACGCTGCTCCACTCCTTCGAGCGCGGCGGCCGCTATAGAGCAATGATCCAGCGGGTCATGGCGGAAGAGGGCGTGCCGCAGGATTTGATCTATCTGGCCGTCGCCGAGTCGGGCTTCAATCCGCGCGCCCTCAATCGCAAGTCCCACGCCGGCGGAATGTGGCAGTTCATGCCCCACGGCAACTACGGCCTGGCTCGCAATGCTTATGTCGATGAGCGCTTCGATCCGGAAAAATCCACGCGCGCTTACGCTCGTTACATGAAGTTCATCTACGGCCAGCTCGGCGATTGGTATTTGTCCATGGCCGCATACGACCACGGTACCGGCAACATCCAGCGAGAGGTGCAGAAGACCGGCTATGCCGACTTCTGGGAGCTCTACAGGCGCCATGAATTGCCCGTCGAGACCCAGAACTACGTGCCTGAAATTCTCGCGGCCATCATCATCGCCAATCATCCCACGCAGTACGGTTTCGACGATGTCACGCTCGATCCGCCCGTGCTCACCGATACCGTCACCATCAACTACCCGGTGGATCTGCGCCTGGTGTCGGACCTCGTCGCTGCGCCGGTGGATGAGCTGATGGCGTTGAATCCCAGCCTACTGCGGCTCGTCACGCCACCCGAGGCATCGTTCGATCTGCATCTGCCGGCAGGCATGGCCGCCGTCTTCCAGCAGCGCATCGCTGCCATCCCCGAAGCCAAGCGCAACGCATGGCGCTACCATCGCGTGACGCCCGAGGATACGCTGGCCGCCGTGGCGCGCGAGTATCGCGTGACCGTTGACGATCTGGCCGCGGCCAATCAACTGCGCTCCACTGATAGCATCGCGGGAGTCGAGGCGCTGGTCGTGCCCGTCGCGCCCTCCGCTGCGCCATCGGCGAGTGCTCAGCTTTACACCGTGCGCAAGGGCGAGACGCTCGTCACCATCTCCGACCGCTTCGGCGTTTCGCTGGATCAGTTGCGCCGCTGGAACAACATTTCTGGAATTCGAGTGCAACCGGGACGCCGCCTCCGTGTTGCCGCACCCGCCAGCGCGCATCACTCCGCATCGCACAAGCATCGCGCCGGCGCTTCTCCATCAGCCGCGCATGAGCACAGCGCGGCACAGCCAGCTAGCGCCGCGCCATCGGCCAAACATGCGCCTGCAAGGCGTTCTGGCGCCGCTGCCAGAGCAAAAAGTAACGAGCCAAAAGCCGCGCGAAAACGGTCTGGGAAAAAATCTGCCGCTCACTCTAAATCGCATGCGGCAAAATAAATTGCACGGAACCTCATTTCTTACTTGTCAAGTGCTTGTGTTTGCGTGCAATCTATTGCTAGCATTATTTCCGCGAGCGGAGTGTGATTTTTCCGCTGCGTGAAAATGAAGTTGCAAACAAGTGCAGCGGCAAGCCGCTGGAGGCAATCGGATGGAAGAAGTCTTCAGGATGTACGCAATGAGCGACGGCGAAGCGAATGCCGCGCCGCCAGAGTTTGAGTCCGATCACGACGACTTTGATGAAGAGGAAGATGAAGAGTTTGAAACTTCCAGCGTGCTCACCTCCTCGGACGACGACGAGGGAATGGCTGAGGAGTCAGTGATTGTGGTCGTGGAAGAACCCATTTCAAAACCGGCCGGCAAAAAGGCCGCAAAGAAAAGAGCTCCCGCAAAGAAAGCTGCCAAGAAAGCCCCGGCAAAAAAGGCCGCGGTTAAGAAGGCTCCGGCAAAGAAGGCAAAGAAGGCCGTAGTTAAGAAGGCAGCCGCGAAAAAAGTTGTGGCCAAAAAGGCCGCAAAGAAATCCGCCGCAAAAAAGAGCAGGACTGGCGCGAAGGGCGGAAAGGCTGTGGCCAAGAAGGCTGCGGCTGGCAAGAGCGCCAAAAAAATCACAAAACGAGGTAACAAGTTGGCCGTTAAGAAAGCAGCAAAGAAGGCGCCCGCCAAGAAGGCAGTTGCAAAGAAGGCAGTTGCCAAGAAGGCCCCGGCGAAGAAGGCAGTTGCCAAGAAGGCAGTTGCGAAGAAGAAAAAGGCCCCTGCGAAAAAGGCAACCAAGTAGCAGCGGAAACATGTAGTACAAGGCAAGCAAAAAGGCCCGGCTCACGCCGGGCTTTTTTGCGTCTGCTCTTCGATTGCCTACTTCTTCAATTCGTCCAGTGCCGCCAGCACTTCCTCGGAGTGGTGCTGCACCTGCACCTTGGTCCATACCTTCGCAATCTTTCCCTGCGGGTCAATGAGGAAGGTATTGCGGTTGGCGATCGTCATGCCCATGAAGTTGCCCAGCGAGCCGTACTCGTCCACCACTTTATGCTCCGGGTCGGCCAGCAACCGGAAAGTCAGCCCCTCTTTGGTGCAGAACTTCCTGTGGCTGTCCGGCGTATCACCGCGCCGGCTGCGTCAAATTTTGCCTGATCGCGCTGAAAGTTGTGCGCCTCAATGGTGCAGCCCGAAGTCATGTCCTTGGGATAGAAGTAAAGCACCACCCACTTGCCGCGAAAGCTGTCGAGCGAAATCTGAGAGCCATCCTGCGAGGGCAGGGTGAAGGTGGGCGCAGTCTGCCCCACGGCAGGCATCGAATCGTCCGCGGCGTGAACTCTGGTCAACGCAAAAGTGACCGCCAGAACCGCAACGAGGATAACGAGAAGGGTTATTTTCACAGGGAACCTCCAGACGGTTGGATGGGGAAGGGTGTGGACAAGACGCAGAGAATTATTTCGCAATCAAATTGTTGGCGCCGTGCCCACAATCGCCGGGTGCCCCACCTTCGCCAATTCGCGTTCTTTGCGAATTGGTCAAGGTGGGATAGTTCCACCTATTTACAGCTTTTTAGTGGCTCTTTATTGAGCTTCACCGCGCCGTACCCACAATGGCAATCCCTGCCTCACCGGCGCGCTCCATGAGTTTCTCGCGATCAAAGAGCAGCGTACGCCCGGCTTCGACTGATAGGCAGCTCGCCCCCGCTCGTACCATCGCCTCCACCGTCGCCATGCCGATGACCGGCACATCGAAGCGCATATCCTGATTCGGCTTCGCCACCTTGACCACGGTCAGACGGCGCTCGAGCGTCGAAGCATCGTCTTCCAGCGACTTCATCAGCACCCCGGCCCTCTCGATAGCCGCATCCGTGCCTTCCATCGCCTCCACCGCGACGCAAGCCTGCGCGGCGACCACCACGGTCTGGCCAATATCGAACCCGGCCACCGCGCGCGCCACGCTCAATCCGTACTCGATGTTCCTGAGCTCGTCCTCATCCGGCGCGCGTTCCGTCAGCACGCCCTCCCCGGCCAGCAGCGGCTCTAGAAACGCGGTTGAGCTTATCAACTCGATCCCTTCGTCGCCCAGCACCTTGGCCAGCGCGCCCAGCAGCCTGTCCGTCGAGCGAATCGGCAAGCTCATCAGCAATTTAGCCAGCCGCCAATCGGGCCGTATGCTGGAAAAAATCTGTTTATGCTTCACCTGGCCGGCCATCACGGCCTTCTCGACGCCTTCCTTGCGGAAGAGTTCGATGAGCCGCGACAGTTCGCCCAGCGAAAGCCAATGAACGCTGATGCCGCTGTCGGTGGCCGCGCGCTGGTCTATCTCCGCGTCGGTCTCCTCGCGGATAGCCGCCACCACCACGGCCACTCCCTGCGCCCGCGCCGCATCCAGCAGCAAAAACGGAAACCGCCCGTTGCCGGCAATCAAGCCAAGCTTCATGGGGTACACCGAATTGAGACTTGTTGATCGGGGTCTTGTCCCATGGTATTGACCATTCGCAGGTTATTTGTATTTCGCTGCTTCATCGAGCTTCTTCTGCGCTTCTTCGGGGCGGTTGAGTTGTTGAAGAACCTCTGAGTGGAAACGCAAAACCTGTCCGAGAATCCGCCTATAGCCATCGCTCGGTTCAAGACCAACCTGATCTGCCCAGAGAATCCTCTTACGCTCGAAATCCTCGGCTAAGGCCATATCCTGATCTGCGGCAGTCAAGTCGCCCAAGCTACGCTCGACAATGCCTTTGACCCCGTATGCGGCGTTATTACCTGAGTCATCGTCATGTCCCAGCTTCACCACATCAACAGCCTTCTCTGCATAGGTCAAAGCAGTTTTCAGGTCGCCGCTATCCAGGAAGGCCCAGGCAGCCGAGACAAATGCTTCTCGTTTCTCGATGAACCGAACATCCGGTGCAAATTCCATAGCGGTTTCCGCCGCCTGCTTGCATACAGAAGTGGTAGCCGGGTAATCCGTCCGCGCCAAAATGCCTTTTCTGCACTCGGCTGAGAGCGAAAAAAAACGTTTTGCGATCTTCTCTTCGCCGCGTTTTGGTCCATTTCCCGCATGACTCGATTCGAGAGAAACCATTCCGGTCGCAGCGTTGAATTCGAAGGAAATCGTCCCGATTACAGCCACTGGCGAACCATCCTTCACAAACGGGCGAAAGGTCCATTGCTTCAGGCTGTCAATTGCCGTCTGTTGTAGCATCGCCGGTCCGCTGATCACACTTATCGACTCAATCTTCCCGGTACCTACATGAACCTGAACTACAACCGCACCCTGGACTTGCGCCACCTTAGCAATCGGCGGATAAACCGGAGTGACACGATGGTCAACGTGTTGAATCATCGTCGCTTCGTCCACAGAAAGAACATCCTGAGCCGAAGCCAGACAGAAAACTGCTAGAAATGCAAAAACGAAAAGCAGGAATCTTCGGTAGTGCATGAAGCCTCCAATTGCTGCTCTTACTTGATTACCCCGCGTTCGCTGCGTTCGATAAAAGCCGCCAGCAGCGCCGCGTCCTCACCCTCCAGCTCCTTGATCTTCTCCAGAGCCTGCGTGGTGTTCAGCTTGGTCGTCAGCAATAGCCGAAAAGCCTTCTGCAATACCTGCAACCGCTCCGGCGAAAATCCCCGCCGCGCCAGACCAATCTTGTTAATCCCGAAGGCCTTGTTCTCCCGCTTGGAGGAGGTCAGCGAAAACGGAAGCACGTCCTGGGTCACAATCGTTCCGCCGCCGATGAACGCATATTTGCCCACAACGCAGTGTTGATGCACCGGGCAAAACGCGCCCACTGTGGCAAAGTCTTCGATGACCACATGCCCAGCCAGCGTGGCGCAGTTGGCCAGAATGCAATTGCTGCCCACCTGGCTGTCGTGGCCGATATGCGCGCTGGCCATCAGCAGACAATTCGATCCGAGGCGTGTTACGCCGCCGCCGCCCACCGTGCCCCGGCTGATGGTCACATTTTCACGAATCGTGTTGCCGTCGCCGATTTCCAGCCTGGTCGGCTCGCCGCCGTACTTCAAATCCTGCGGCGCAATGCCAATCGCGCAAAACGGATGAAACGTGTTGCGCGCGCCGATGCGTGTCCGCCCGTCCAGCACCACATGAGAGATAAGCGTGCAGTCCTCGCCCAGCACCACCTCGGGACCGATAGTGCAAAACGGCCCCACGTTACACGAAGCGGGAACCACCGCGCCCGCGGCGATAACAGCACTTGAATGAATCGTCACTCCGCCGCCTCTTGCTTTGCTTCGCCTTCCGCAGGAGCAGCCTCGGGCACCCGCGGCACAATCGAACAGGTCAGCGTAGCCTGGCAGGCCAGCTTGCCCTCCACAAAGGCGCTTGCCTCCATGCGTCCCAGGCGGCTCTTGAACGCCAGCACCCTTACTTCGATGCGCAATTGATCGCCCGGAGTCACGGGACGGCGGAACTTGGCGCGCTCAATGCCCGTGAAAACCGCCAGCTTCTTCTCGCGGTCCGGAATCTCGTTCAGCATGATGATCGCCCCGGCCTGCGCCATTGCCTCAATCACCAGCACGCCCGGCATGATCGGATAGCCCGGAAAGTGGCCCTGAAAAAAAGGCTCGTTGAAAGTCACATTCTTGATGGCTACCAGGCGCTTACCGCGCTCGAATTCGACCACCCTGTCAATCAGCAGAAACGGGTAGCGGTGAGGAAGCAGACCCAGGATCTCCTGGATATCAAATGTCATGCAAGTCTCCAAAGAGCGGCCAGACTAGCTGCTGTGCGCCCCTCTGGATTATATCGAAACGTCCGTTCCGCTCCTCCATTACGCGGAAGTCGCAGACAGTTTTCGCTTGAATCCGCACTTATTCGCGCTGCCCGGAAGATTTCCGGACAGTGCGAAATTACTATTGGCTTCGAGTTTTTTATTCCCTTCTGAGCGCTTGCATGGGGTCGATTGAAGCGGCTCGGCGCGCGGGAAGCAGGCACGCGGCAACTCCTACAGCCACCAGCACGAAGAAAGCACCCATGCTGATACCTGAGTCGTACGGACTTACCTGGAACAGCAGGCTGCGAACAACGCGCGCAAAACCAAACGCGATTGCGATTCCGGCAACCGCGCCCGCCAACACTGGCGTCAGGCCGTCTTGCAGCATTAAACGGTAGATGTTTCCTCTCTGCGCACCGAGCGCCAGGCGCAGACCGATCTCCCGCTGCCGTTGGACAACGGAGTAGTTCACGACACCGTAGACGCCTAAACCCGCAAGGAGCAGGGCGCTGATGGCGAATAGAAGAAGCAGGTCCATCTCAAAGCGCTGATTCGCCAGCGAGTCGGCGACTACGCCTCCGAGCGTGCGCACTACCGGAACAGGCACTTCAGAATTGACGCTCCAAATCGTCTTGCGAAGCGCATCCGCCATCATCGTTGGATCCTGGCGGGTGCGCAGAAGCAGTCCGGCGGTTTCATCGCAGCGATACCAATAAGGCACATACACCATCATCGGATCAGAACTCGACAGCGAGAGCGTCCGCGCGTTTCCCACAACGCCAATTACCGTGAACGGCTTCTCATCCGAACCACCTCTGCTAAATTGCTTACCCACAGGATCTTTGCCTTGCCAAAGCGTGCGCGCGGTAAGTTCCGAGACGAGCGCATAGTTTTTGCCTTCGTCGCTGGCGCTCAAAAAACGGCCGGCAATCAGCGGCAGGTGAATCGTCTCGAAGTACCCAGGACTCACCCAGCGAAAGTGTTCTGTGGGCAGCTCCATGAATGGCCGGGCGTCGCCGGAAACACGCATCATGTCGATCCAAAAATCTCCCGCCAGCGGCATTACGCTCACTATGCCGGCGGACTCAACCCCCGGAAGCTGGCGGACACGGTCGAGCGCCGCTTTATAAAACGCAGCGCGGGCCTGCCGATCGGAATAGGTTTTGGTGGGCAGGTCCACCTCGGCCGAGATCACCCGATCCGCGTCAAAGCCGCGATTCGTGCGCATCAGGTGGACCAGGCTTGCTGTCAGCAGCCCGGTCAGGAGCACGAGGGTCACGCTGACGGCCACTTCCACAGCCACCAGCGCTCGGCGCAGACGCTTGCTGCTGCGCGATTCGCTCGCCTGGCCTGACTCGCCACGCAGCACCTCTACTGGGTGCGTTCGCGACCCGATCCACGCCGGAACCGCGCCCGCCAGCAGAGTTGCCCCAACCGCGAGCACAAGGGCACACCCCGCGCCCGCCCAATCCAGATGCAGCGGCCCGCGGAAGTCCAGCGCAGGCGGAAGGAAACCCTGCATCGCCGGCACCAACACCGCCGCCAACAGCACGCCCAGCGCTCCTCCCAGCGTGGCCAGCAGCACGGGCTCGCGCATCGCCATGCGCAGCAGCTCGGTCCGTCTTGCGCCCAGAGCTACGGCCACCGCCATCTGTTGCCGGTGGCCCACCGCACGAGACAAAAGAAGATTCGTGATATTGACGCACCCCACCAGCAACAGTCCAGCCACGGCAGCCAGCAGGATGAGCAGCGGTGTTCGATTGTTGCCCACCAGCGCCTGCTGAAAGGGCGTGAGCACGGCGGAAAGAGTGCCTTTTTGGTTCGGAGGAAGTGAAGCCGAAATCGAGTGCTGCAGAGCATCGATCTCCTCGTTGGCCTGCGCGACGGTCACGCCCGGTTTGAGTCGACCGAGCGCGAAGTAGTTGAAGTCGCCCATCGCTTCCGCCAACTGATCCTTCGTGAAGACCTTGGGTAGAAGAGCTTCGACCGGCATTCCACTGTCTGTGTTATTCGCGAGATCCTTCGTGACGGGCAGATGAAACGACGGCGGCATTACGCCAATAACGGTGTACGGAAATCCGTCCAGCGTAATCGTTTTACCCAGAATCGCCGGATCGCTTTCGAACTGAGTTCGCCACAGGTCGTTCATCA
>Ga0326727_10027978_pt1 | contig 10293 bp, 6 predicted proteins | sample MB2enrmetagenome_FD_207643 | JGI IMG/M metagenome (GOLD analysis project Ga0326727, IMG submission 207643) | Lab enriched peat soil microbial communities from McLean, Ithaca, NY, United States - MB29MY | ecosystem: Environmental > Terrestrial > Soil > Wetlands > Peat | place: USA: New York...
TCCACTACATGGGCCATGTGCGAATGATGGCCGCAGTGCAGCCCTTTCTTTCAGGCGCAATCTCCAAGACGGTCAATCTCCCAACCGCAGCCACAATCGAAGACATCGCCGCTGTTTACCTGGAAGCCTGGCAGATGGGCCTCAAGGCGGTCGCGGTCTACAGGGACGGCTGCAAGCGAACGCAGCCGCTTAACACGGGTGGGGCGAAGAAGGAGCCCGAGATGCGTGCGTCGGGGGTTTCACTCGATGCTCCCAGTTTGGAATCAACTGCGCCGGAGCGCACCGGGGGAGCGAAAGCATTTCGTCGCAGGTTGCCGGACGAGCGCAGCGCCGTTGTCCATCATTTCTCGGTAGGTGGGCAGGAAGGCTATCTGACCGTCGGCCTGTATGAAGATGGTGTCCCTGGCGAAATTTTTATCCGAATGGCCAAGGAAGGGTCGACCGTCTCGGGCCTCTTGGATTGTTTCGCCACGGCAGTATCGCTGGCTTTGCAGTTTGGCGTACCACTTTCCGTGTTGGTCGCGAAGTTCAGCCACACACGATTCGAGCCCAGCGGATGGTCAGGAGTGAAGGAAATCGGCTACGCAAAATCCTTAATGGATTACATCTTCCGTTGGCTCGCTATCAAGTTCTTGCCGAAGGGAGAAATGGCGGTCGCAGACCAGAGCGGGGCGGGTGAAGGCGGTCATGAACTGGCGCCGTCTGCAGCTTTGGCACCCCAGGTGAACCTGGCACTAACCGGGCGTAACGGGGATGGACCGGCCTGCCAGCAGTGCGGCGCAATCATGGTGCGCAACGGCTCGTGCTATCGCTGCCTGAACTGCGGAAGCACAAGTGGGTGCTCGTAGGCGGTGGTTCGGCCAATCCGGCTTGGCCGCGAACCCAATACTTGATCGCGATCGCAGTTTTACGCTTTTGCTTGCGGCACAGCGTTCCCCCTTGCGCTCTCAAGCCATTGATATAGCGCCGGTTGACGCGCCTGTCCCCAACAAAGCCATCGCCAGCAAATTGCTTGCCAACTTTTTTTCACCGGTCGACAAATGTAAGCACCAACGTCGTGCGAAGCAGGTGATGTGATCAAAGGGAAGGCCCGCCTATCACAATTTGGCACTTGACGCCCTGTACCATTCTGAACCAGCCCTGACCGCATTGCCTGTCAACTCAGATCCTTTTCTTCCTTGTCCTGGTGAGTAAGGCTTTCGTGTGGAGCCAAATGAGATCATGGCCTGCCTGGTTTCCCAGGGGCGGTTTAACACATCAGTTCGGTGCCTATACAACGGGAGGAGGCGGATTATGCGAATACGAGTGACGCAACGAGACATTGACGAAGGGGTGCAAAACAATAGCTTCCATTGCCCGGTGGCGCGTGCTGTCAGGCGTGCGCTCGGGGCCGGTGAGGTTTGGGTGCGGGAAATCATCATAGTTGCGAAGACGGGCTCGCGGGACACGTATGTCACCCCTCAGGCAGTTTTGGACTTTATCGAAAGGTACGATTCCGCAGTACTTGAGTTTGAATCCCCGAGACCCTTCAGCTTCACTCTCGGTCGTGCAAACTGAATATCTTTAAGAAAGGAGGCTCTATGAAGGCCTCATCAGTGCTCGATGCCCTACGTGTCCTTGTGGCTGCCCGGAGACCAGTGTTCGTATGGGGATCCCCAGGCGTGGGAAAAAGTAGTGTGGTCAGGCAGCTTGCCGAAGCGTTAAAGGTTAGGCTGCAAGATATCCGGGCGCTCTTGCTCGACCCCGTGGATCTACGCGGCCTGCCGTTTCTCGGAACCGATGGCCGGTCGAAATGGGCCACGCCGGAGTTCCTGCCGCAGGACGGTGCGGGCATTCTCTTTTTGGACGAACTGAATGCGGCGCCCGCCATGGTTCAGGCCAGTTGCTACCAATTAGTGCTGGATCGCAAGCTGGGCGAATACACTCTACCCGACGGTTGGGCCATTATCGCCGCCGGGAACCGCGACTCGGACCGCGGCGCCACGACCCGGATGCCTACGCCCTTGCGGAACAGGTTCGTACATCTTGAATTCGAGGTGGATCTCCAGGATTGGTCCGAATGGGCGATTCAGGCGGGAATCCGCCCGGAGGTGATTGCTTTCCTCCGCTTCCGGCCGGAACTCATTTCGGCCTTCGACAGGGAGGCCCCTGCCTTTCCCTCACCTCGGTCCTGGGAATTTGTTTCGCACATCCTCGATTCCCTCGACTCGCAGCCGAACCCATCGATTGAGCACGAGGTCATTGCGGGAGCAGTGGGCGTTGGACCCGCAACCGAATTTAGTGCCTTCCTCAGAATGTTCAGGGAATTGCCCAACATTGATGCCATTCTGTTGAACCCGACCCAGGAACCCGTGCCGGAGAACGCAGCCGCACAGTATGCTGTGGCTTCTGCACTGGCGACATGCGCCTCGGATACCAACTTCGATCGAATCTGCCTGTACCTGAATCGCCTGCCCACTGAGTTTCGAGTTCTGTGTGTTCGGGATGCTACGTTGCGGGCGCCCGCCATTCGCTGCACCACTGGCTATACGAAGTGGGCAGTGGAAAACCATACCGCTATTGCCTAGAAGCGGCCCGCACTACACCATCAGCGCAAGGCGATTTGTTGGCTAAATCGTCTCTGCCTGCTGGCCGAATTCGACCGCGGTTTTCATTTCATTTGCCACCTGCGTCGCTTTAATTTCCTCAGTCACGATGTTTTGTCCCGTACTGGCCCTTTCCATGTGTGCGACCAACAACGAATAGAATCTGCTTGCCGGCTCAACGGCTTCCTTCTTTTTGGGGGGGAGCCAAGAATATTCGCTTTAACATTTTGATTCTTGGAGCGGGACCGCAAACCCGGAGGGTGGCCGCCAGCGGACGGACAAAGCAGAAGCCCGCCGCGCGCAAGGGCATTCCACATCTCGCCGTGCCCGCGAGAAAAGGGGTTGGAAAGGAGGGTGGTTGAGGAATTCATGACTGGGATCGGACGCTACAAGGTGAGGGCAACGTGTTGCAAGATCGTCTCCGCATCAGGGCCGCCGGGCACGCTTTGGAAAAAGAGGAACATTCCGAGCGCCAGTGCGTAGTGGCTAGTAGCAAGGGTGGGAGAATGGGCGCCGTATCGGACACCGTAGGGGACAAATTCGCTGAAGCCCCGATACCAACTACGTCAGAACGAGGGGTTGTGTGTTATCCTGCCGCCGCCTGAAACGCGAGAGAGGAGATTCTCCCCAGGTTATCACGAGGACCATTGCCGCGCAGTGTATGAGGTGACAGCCTAACAGAAAGGCTTCATGAAAGGATTTGACCATGGACCAGCCGGTCAATTACGGCCAAGCTGGCTTCTGGCGCCGTCTGGCAGCAAACTGGATTGATGGATTCTTCATTTATGCCGCTGCCTCACTGCTATTGGCACTAGCCGCCCTCCTTCATTTCCGTATCCCTCTCGAGTTGCTCTTCATCATTGTTGGGGCGACCTACAGCGTTGCGTTTGTGGCAAGGACCCGGCGAACTCTGGGGAAGGCGCTCCTGCAGCTTCGGATCGTGCCACAAGGAGCGCCTTCGTTGGGATTGAGGCATGTGCTCCTGCGGGAGCTAGCCGGGAAGTGGGGATTGACGGTAGTCCTACCCATGCTCTTAGGGCGCTTGATTTGCGGCCGCGCTTGGCTGCCCACGATTTGTGATTTGTTGCTGGTATTGCCCGTCACCCTCTTGCTGGTGCTTTACACCGGCATTGCAAAGCGAAGTTGGTACGACCAACTGGCGGGTACCATCGTTCAGCGCGAGCCGGTGCCGCGCCCAGAACAAACACTCGCCTTCGTCGCTTTAGTGGCGGCGGGCGTAGTGGCCCTCGGGACGGCGGTGGGGGAGTATGCGGCGCGGGGTAGGTTGCCTTGCCGGCTTGCAGTTTACCAAAGTTCGCGCTCCACGCGGCCATATACTGCTTTTCTAAAACAGAACCACCCTGCTCCAGTTGATTATGTGCTCGGGCTCTTCGATAGGTATGACGTCGTGGTGCTTTGTGAACGCGACCACTGGGAAGCCACCCAATGGGATTTCATCTTCGACGTGGTCCGCGACCGCCGGTTTGTTGAGCGGGTCGGGCGGATCTTTACGGAGGTGGGCCAGGTGGGCATGCAAGAATACCTGGATGATTTCATGGCAACGGACGGCCTGTCTGCGGAGGAAGTTAATCGGCGGACACTCCAAATCCAACGCAATATGGGCGTGTGGCCCCGATGGACGAAGACGAATTTCCATACATATTTGACGCGGCTATATTATTTCAATCAGACTCTGCCACGCGAACAACGCATCCGCCATTTTTTCACCGATGCCCCCATCGACTGGCCCAATTTTACCTACGGGCGCTATCAAGCGTACCTTAAGCAAGCGGTTTCACATCGCGACGAAATCATGGCGCAATCGGTCGTCAATGAGATGCGCCGTCTGGCGGCGAGCGGAAAAATCGCACCTAAATGTCTCGTCGTGATGAATTACCGGCACGCATTCGATTTGACTGCGAGGAATCCTGACCGCAAGCGAATGAACGCCTTTGAATTCATCAAAGACGCTTACGGCAATCGGGCCGCGAATGTTTTGATAAATACCCGGGTGCTTGGAACCGTTCCCATCGCGCAAGGCTTGTGGGACGCGGCCTTTGAGAAACTTGGCAATCAGCCAGCGGGCTTCGATCTGGCTGGTTCACCGTTTGGACAAGACCCTTTTGATTTGTTTCCCTTTCCCTACAGCAAAGGTGGCTTGGCAACGCCCATTCAGGAATTTCGCTATGCTGATGTTTTTACCGGCTACGTGTTTACGCATCCCACCCAGGATCAATATCAGCAGGAAGGCATTCCGGGCTATTACGATGGCTTTGCGCCCGAAGTGCTGCGCCGCGCTGCGCTCATCAGCCCCGATTATGCCCGCACCCAACAGGCGGATATTCAATGGGCGAAATCGCACGTCCTTCCAGTCACCACCAAGCACTGGGATTACACTGCCGAGTCCTACGTGAGTTTCGCCTCTCTTGGAATCGCCAGCATTGGTCTATTGATCGCTATGGTTGCCTTCCTCTTCCCCGGACGCGTAGAGGTTCGCTCGGCCCTGCCAGTTGTGTCGAAAAAAGCGCAGGCCCGGCTGTGGCTCATCTTTGTTGGAAGCATCCTCGTTTCAGTCTACGTGCATGAAGTGGGCCATTGCCTTCCAGCGTGGCTTTGCGGATACCCTGCCGTTCCCACGCCCGCGAAAGAGTACATCTTGGCCGTGGTGAGTGATCGAGTTCAGCACGCTATTGCCTTGGGTGGAATTCTCGGGACGGTTCTAGCCTTGATTTGCGCCCTGTGCCTCTACTTGAGACGGCCGACGGCCACGACCTCTGCAATTTTATTCGGAACGCTCTTGACCCCCGTGCTTTATGTGTTGCGTTTCCTGATAGCGGGCCGCGGTCATGATGGAACGGAATTCCAAAACGCCCAGGCCGCCTTGGGGCTCAGCTACTCCGGCCATGCTCTGGATTGGTTCTTCCTAACAGCCTGCACTGCCATCGGACTCTTGTGGCTTTTGAAATCCCGCACGCGCCCAGGGATTCGCTTTCTTCGGAAACGTGCGATGGGCGCAGTGTTCGGATTGCTCCTGCTCCTCGGACTGCAAATGATCAACAACATGGTCTTCGATCCGATTTTCCGATCCAAAGTGCCCCGCCCTGTTCAAAACAGCGGAGAACATCTGCACCCGTGACTTTTCCCAGGTTATTACCCCTCGACTGTTCGGTCCATTTCACGGAGGATTCAGAGAGGGAATGAGGGCCTCGCCCGGGGGCGAGGCCCTGTGGCGGGATTGTCGGCGGAAATGTCGTTGGAAGGATCTTCCTGGACGGCGCGGTCGAGCCTGGCAATCCGAATTGCGCGCACTTCCTACGCCGGAAATTTCGCCTTGGCTCCGTTCTTCTTGCCGCGGCCAGTGCCGTTCTTCTCAATTTCGCGTGAGCGAAGATAGCCGTTGAAGTGTAGGTGCGCCCCCTTCCGAAGTCTGGACGAGATGCTGGGCAGTTTCGGATGCAGTTCCCCACCGCCAGCTTTACGATGCCGGTTAGTAGCGTGTGAAAGAACGGTGAAAGGGGCACCGTGCCGGGTCTTTTGGGTCTCGGCAGCTACGACACCCTTAATCCTTTTATGGAGCCCTGCTTTTAGCGAGAATCAAGAACGGACGTTCCTCGGGTTCTTGTACCCTCAAATTACTACTTCCATATGAACAGGAGGCAAATGCCATGAACTCCGCCGCCGTTTCTGAACCGTCTCTCTCGTCCCGGGCCATGCTGTGCTCGCTTTCGATCAGCATGTGGTCGGCGCGGAAACACGACCCAGACGCGTCACAAGAGATCGCTCAGCGCCATGGTGCCCAAGCCGACGCCGGCCGCTACCACAAGGTGCTTCTTCCCAAAGCTGCGCTCGCAGAGATTCAAAAGATCGTGAGCGACGCCCGTCAGGAACACTACTTCATGACGTTGCCCTGGGACGATAACGGTTATCGCGTGCTCCCCGCCGCAGCGTACATGGACCACACGGAGAAAATGCGTGAGCTATCGAACCGGTTCACGCCGGCTGTCGAGGCGCTGGCGCGCGAGTTCGGAAAGCTCGTGGAGGAAGCCAAGATACGACTCGGCGGCTTGTTCCGGTCAGAGGACTATCCCTCTCCTGACGAGCTTTGTTCCAAGTTCTCCTTCGAAACCAAAATGATGCCCCTTCCAGATGCGGGCGATTTTCGCGTCACGCTCGGCGACGAGGAGAAAGAACGAATCAAGCGCCAGATCACCACCGCCGTCGAGGCGTCGCTTCAGGTCGCGAGTCGTGACCTCTGGCAGCGGCTGTATGAGGCGGTCAACCATTTGGCTGAACGCCTCGCCGCCTACAAAGTGACCGGCGTGGGAATCGAACATCCGTTTCGTGACACCGTTGTTTCCAATTTGGTCAAGCTCGTCGATGTTCTGCCAAAGCTGAATGTCACGGGAGATCCAGAGCTAGAACGGCTGGCTGAACAAGTCCGCGCCTCGTTGCTGATCGATCCCCAAGAACTGCGCAAATCGGAGTCTATTCGCAGCGAGACCGCGAAGCACGCGTCAGCCATTGCCCAGCGAATGCAGGCGTACATGGCCGGTTATACGGTCCCTGCGCCCGAGAACGAAGGGAGGGCAGCTTGAATCCTTCTCACCTGACCACAGTACAGAAGCTGACAAAGGCGAGGGTCCAGTTAGTGCTTCTGCAACCTTTTTTTGGCACTCTCAGCTTGAGGTTGAAGTTGATACCCGGAGACCTCCCCACGATGGCGACGGATGGCTCCCGGATCGTCTACAGTCCCGCCTTCGTGGATCAACTCCAGCCCGCGGAACTCGAAGGAACGCTTGCCCATGAAGTTCTCCACTGCGCGCTCGGCCACCAGTGCCGCCGCGGCGAGCGCGATCCGCGACTCTGGAACGAAGCCGCCGACTTGGCCATCAACCCTATTCTGATCTCGAACGGTTTCACGCTTCCGGCCGGGGCACTGATCGATCCTACGTTCACAAACTTGAGCGCCGAGGAAATCTACGCCCGGCTGCTGCGGAAAAGAACCGAAGGGGGCGGAGCGTCGAGACAGGCGCCGAAACAGACAAACGATGGCGGGAGAGCGGTTGTCGGCCCGCAGCAGACAAACGGCGCTGCGCCGTCCAATGCAAAGTCTGACTCCTCCAGCCAGTCGGCGCCTGGCCAGGACGGGCTGACGACGGGGGAAGCCGAGAGACCAGAACCGTCCGGATCTGGAGGGTTCGGGGAAGTCGTAGACGCGACCGATGAACAGAGCCAAACGGCCTCGCCAGCGGAGAAGCGCCGTCAGGAGCACGAGTGGGGCATCGCGACGGAGCAGGCTCTGCGGTCGGCGAAGGCGTGCGGAAACGATCCTGCAGGCATAGAAAGACCGCTTACCGAAACCCGCCAAGCTCAGCAGGATTGGCGCGCGATCCTGCGTGACTTTGTGGCCGCCACTACACCCTCTGATTATCGCTGGACGCCGCCCAATCGGCGGTACATCGCATCCGGCCTGTACTTGCCCTCAGTCGAACGCCGGGGATTGGGCGAGATCGTGGTCGCCGTCGATACCTCGGGCTCCATCGGAAAGCGTGAGCTGGAACAGTTTGCAGGCGAGATCTCAGCGATTTCCGAGGAGACACAGCCGGAAGCCATCCAGGTGGTGTATTGCGATGCAGCAGTTCAGTCTGTTCAAGAGTTCAGAGCATCAGAAGCGGTGCGACTTGAACCCAAAGGCGGTGGGGGCACAGATTTCCGCCCGGCGTTCGAGTGGGTTGCAAAGAATGATGTCTCCCCGGTCTGCCTGATATATCTCACCGATTTGTGCTGCGATTCGTTTCCGGAGACGCCGGAATATCCCGTGCTATGGGTGACCGATTCCCGCAGAACGGCGCCTTTTGGTGAGACGGTGCGGATCGGTCTTGAATGAAGCGACGTGCTTCGAAGGAACCCGCAGCAATTCTTTTCATACCGAACTCATCAGCATAGTCATCCTGCCATCCTCATAACAGCACCAGCCTAAGCAGTACGACCCAAGGTCAGTGTCGTGGACGGAGCACGGAGCCGTAGCCTTCGTGCTGACGGTGAAGTGTTGCCTCCGGACACCGGCACCGAAGCCCAACGTCCGAAGGATTTGGCATTTAAGGGTCCATTCGAGAGTGAGCGAGGTTCTTATGGCAACTCAATTTGTTTCCACTTCTCATCCATTAAGCAGTTCGGCGGCTGCCCCCGCCCGTTGGGGCAGGCATATAACGCACCCGGTCCCGACACCTCCCATCATGCGCCCCAGGAAGCGGGGAGAGGGAAAGCCCATCCAAGACACGGAGAAGTTGGTAGTTGATATGCTCCCCTTGGTGAAGCGTGTGGCTCTGAAGATTCGCGAACGCTTGCCTGCCCAGGTGGAAATGGATGACTTAGTCTCTGACGGCGTACTGGGGTTAGTTGATGCCGTCGCCAAGTTCAACCCCCGAAAGCAAGTGAAGTTTGAGAGTTACGCGCGGCACCGGATTCGTGGGAGTATTTTGGATGGCCTCCGCAGCGCCGATCCGGTCCCCCGAGACCTACGGCACAAACAGAAATGCCTCCAAAAGCTCTATCACGAACTGGAGGCGAAGCTCGGTCGCTCTGTAAGGGACGAGGAGATGGCCGCAGGGCTGGGAATGAATCTGGAGCAATGGCACCGCGATCTGAACGAGATTCAGAGTGCGGCGGCTGACTGTGGAGCGCGCGCCCTTTCTGCCGGACCGACCTCCGTGCCGAGCTCGGCGGAGCCGGCGTTTCTGGCCGGTGACAATCCGAGTCCTTTCGACCTATGCTATCGCCGCGAACAGTCCGATATTCTCTTCCGCGTCCTTTCTCGACTGGGGGAGCGCGAGCGGACGATCATCGTCCTTTACTACCAATGCGGACTGACGATGCAGGAAATTGCCAGTCGTATGAAGGTAGGCGCATCGCGAGTTTCGCAGCTTCATGCAGCGGCTCTGGTCCGATTGAAGGAAGGCGTGGCTTCCCTGCTAAACTCAACCCAAGTTGGAAGCGCAAAATCTGGCACTCGCTCGATGGCGGCGGGGGCTGGGGCCTAATCACATTCATCTATGCGCCACCCGCGTGGAAAAATCAATTAACTGAGGATTACAGTGGGTAGTGGGTTCTTCGGTCGTAATGGTGGTAATATCCGGTCGTGTCAAACGTTCGCCGGTTGAGAACGGCAGCGGCTTGTCTGATTCACGTTAACCGTGTGATTTTTGCCTGAATCGTATCGGGGACGAAAAGCCCAGACACAAAATCCGTGGCTACCCGCTCCTACACCGTATTGACCAAGAGGTCCAATGCCGAGACACCGATCCTGTTACTTCGGATTGCTGCTTTTTGTCTGGGTCCCGCTTCTGCTATCGGCTCCGCAGAAGCGAACCCTGACGCCGGAGGATTTGGTAGACATACGCGATGTTAGCGATGCGCAGATATCGCCCGATGGTAAGCTTGTAGTCTTTGTCATCATGGAACCGGCCGACCCCCGAAAGCCGGAGAAGCCGCGGAAGCAGGAAATCTGGATGGTACCGGTCGACGGCAGTGAATCGGCCCGTCCCTTTGCCACCGCGTCCGAGAGCGACAATACGCCTCGCTGGTCCCCCGACGGGCGTTCTCTGGCCTTCCTCTCCCCCCGCGATGGTGGCCAGCAACAGGTCTGGCTAATGCGCATGGACGGAGGGGACGCCCGACAGATCACTAACTCCAAAACAGGCGTGAACTC
>Ga0326727_10027979_pt1 | contig 10293 bp, 13 predicted proteins | sample MB2enrmetagenome_FD_207643 | JGI IMG/M metagenome (GOLD analysis project Ga0326727, IMG submission 207643) | Lab enriched peat soil microbial communities from McLean, Ithaca, NY, United States - MB29MY | ecosystem: Environmental > Terrestrial > Soil > Wetlands > Peat | place: USA: New York...
TCGAGGAACAGGGTCCCATCGGCGGCTAATTCGAATAACCCGGCTTTATCGCTAACGGCTCCGGTAAATGCACCTCGGACATGGCCGAATAATTCGGACTCAAGCAACGACTCTGTGAAGGCAGCGCAGTTCACGGATACGAGTGGCCGGTCCACCCGCGCGCTGTGCTGGTGGATGAGATTAACGAGAAATTCCTTGCCGGTGCCGGTCTCACCCTGGATCAGCACAGGGCTGTTCAGGCGAGCTACGCATATCGCTTGATCGAGGATCTCCATCATTTCCGGCTCGCGTACGATGAAATTACCTTCTTCTATCGCCTTCACCGTACGTCTGCGGATCGCTATATCCCCATCGGCTTTCTGTGACGCGCTGACTGAGAAGACCTTCTTGTGGTGCTTAGCTAAAACGGAAGCACGTCGGCGATGTTCCGCCCACAGGGCCTCGACATCTGCAAAGCTATGGAAGCCGTAATCCTCTCGTATCTGTGCAAGCTCCTCGCCCCAGCTGGCCGCATCGCGCCCCACTACCTTGCAACGGCTATGGCCGCAAGCGACACATTCCACTTCCTTGAAGTAAACTTCTATTCCGCGCTCGGCAGTGCAATACCCGCTGGCAAACCCGGTCGCCCAGCAACACACTGGGACCTTGCCGCGACCGTTTAGAAGCAAGTGCTGCTCCGCTTCTACCGAGTTATAGAAGCATACCTCCACCAGGAATGCCGAAGGGTCTTCACAAACGAATTGCACTTCCACCTTCAAAAGCCCCATTACCTCTGCTAGCCGAGACGCAACGATGTGGCCCTGATGCCGGCCAAAACATTGGTCTGCAGAGACATAGATGTGGTACCCATCCCTGTAGCCTGCGCGTAAGGTTACCCGCCGACCTTCCTCTTCCCCATAGGCGCTGACCAAACAACTTCGCAAATATTCAAAGCTCGAGGCACTTTGCATGACAATACGTCTGTCTTTGAAGAATATCGCGCCCTCGTCCGGACGAAACTCTACGAGCCCGAATGCATGAAGGTCTTCCTTGTTCAATCCACACCTCTGCCTTGATATATGGGGCTGCCGCAGGGTTTGCCGCAGGGATTAGAGATGGAACTGCGGGATTCCGCGCGGTTTGAAATCGATAGCCGAACACGCCCTTTCGTCGTCATGATATGCGTTATTCGCGAACTTGACTGGCAGACTCGTGGAATAAGCTGTCGTCGCAGAAGAAGGCGCGAAGAGGCGCTCTCTCGGAGCGCATTCGCTATAGAGGGAGTCCCCCCTCGCGCAGCGGATGCTGGCGTCGTGGCGAGTCGCCGATGGGGGAGTGATCTCAAACTCTCCTTCGTCTCACCCCGGCCACCTCCATTATGCCTCCTGTGGCTGGCGTCAATCAAGACCATGTACTCGTCCAGTGGATTGGTGTCACTCTCTGGGTTTTGGTTAGAGCTGGTGAAGGAACTGGAGGGGTGAGGCATCTGGAGTCGACGACTCCGCACAGGGTTGCAACGAACAATGCCGAACGCGGACAAACATGCAGTGTTGCCTGCGGATCGCTCCGAGTTCTCTGCCGGAGAGCGAATCGAAGTACGACCATTTCCAACCTTCTTTGGCTACTCGGCGCCGTGAGGCGCTTGACCTTAACCCGCTCCTCGAAGGCGTCACGGCCATCGACAAGTAGCCGCCCGTTGGTCGCCTTGAGAATGCCCATGAGCAGGCTGAAGAGCGTCGTCTTGCCGGTGCCGTTGGGCCGAGCAATCCACAGATCTCTCCTGGAGGCACGGAGAGCGAAACGTCTTTGAGCGCCTGTTTGTCGCCAAAGCGCTTGGAGACACCTTCAACCCGAACTAAATCCATCGAAGAGAACCGCACCGAGTCTTCGTTGGGGCTGGCCGCTACACTTCTTTGAGTAAGCTCGCTGTCAGTCATGTCCAGTTGCTTATCCGTCTGGATGAAGCAATCGCTAAGGCTTTCGATCAAGGCATTTGCACCGACGAGCTTAATTCCCCTCGCTGATTCCGCAACACCCACTCAATCAGTCGTTTTCACTTTCAGGATCGTGGACACAACCGGTCACTTAGCAAACGTATCCGCCGCCGCATGCTGCGACTATTGGCGCCATTTGAAATTCAGCTACCTCAAGCACGCCTCGCTAGTGAACAACATACACGAGATTAACGAACCGCTGCGAATGTGCCGATTAACACTCTGAGAGTCGCGTCCCTCTTTGCCCGCATTTCAACCTTCGCTACCTCGATCCCCGCGTCAGTCCTGGGCTGCTCACTTGGAGCGCTTTGAGCGAAGCAGAGAGAGGACAGCGCGAGCATCGTGAACATGATGGTGAGCATGCGGAGTATCCTTTGAACCACTCCAATGCCGCTCAATTGAACTACTCCAATGCCATTCAACGCCTTCATCAATGAACAACCTCCTCAGGAAAAAAGCAGGCAGCTTCCGGCAGAGAACGCACGCCAATTGCCAAGTTGCGCCACGGATTGACCAATGGTCAAAACCAAGAGACAGAAGTGGATGTATCGACAATTCTCAGTTTTCCTGGCGAAGGTTGCGCGCCGCCACGTGCCCCGTTATCGGCTGGCTGCCCACTTACGGTCACTTTAACTTCAGCTTCATGCGCTGGCCCGTGTCGCAACTGTTGTCATTGCTTGCGCTTACAAGACTCAATCAGGATGGAAAGAAAACTGCACATGGATTTTCAGACATTATGATCGGAGGAGCCATTCTGCCCTCGCTCCTGCACCAGGATCCTCGCTACTTTTATCAGGGAACCGGCACGACGAGATCCCGGCTGCTTCATGCCATGTCCAACCCGTTCGCATCCAAAGGGGACAACGGGCGCTTGCAACCTAACTATTCGACAATCGGCGGCGACTTGGCGGCGAGCGCCCTGGTAATGCGGCTGATCTTAATCCGGCGGGCGAGATACCAGCTGTCGCCATCACGCCGCAGGCAGTCGATGATATAGGTTGGCTCCGATGACTCGCCGGCTGATTCTCGCTCCTTGACTAGAAGGCGGGGCCCTGTCGCCGGCCACCGTGATCCGCCCCTCGCCCGGAACCTGCTCCAGCCAGCCTGCTAGAATAGCCCGCACGCCAGGAAAGCAGTACTGCGGATTTCCTGCCTGCGGGGCAGGCAGCGAGTATCAACTGCGCGCGCCCGCTCTTTACTGCCACCGTGTCGTACACCAGCCCAAAGCGTTCGCATAGCCACCGGGAGCTGACGCTTTCGACCACGAAGTGGGTTCCGAGTTGCGAAAGCCACTTCAGAACGTTTTCACCACTGCTGCCCGCACATGTGACATCGGCGAGATTCACCTCGAACTGAACCGTGCTCCCATGGGCCTTCATTATGTTCAGGACCAGGTTTTTCAATTCCTCTGCCCACTGATCGGCGAGGCGCCCTTCCATCCTTATGCTGACCGCATCACCCGGGAATTGAACGCTGATTCGCAACATGCAAAGAGCTAGAGCATCTTGCTTGCCAGACTGGAGCCTGCGGGTGTGTGTCTAAACGGCGTTTGGAAATGAAACATTGCTGTCGAGAGAATCCCGCAGGCAAGGTCAACGGATTCCGCGCAAACATGATGCAGTTTCCCGGGAAGTCTCTTTGGACGAATCGCAATCGAGGCATGTGCCGCGCAGAAGCGCCACCACAATTCCAATACCGGCGACCCAAACCGCAAGCTCTGTCACGGTTGCGCACCGCGGCTCGACGAATATCGAAAGCGACTGAATGCCTAGCAAGGCGAACACGAGCAGCAATCGGCAAGTCATCGCATCAAGGAACGGCGACATAATTCGACATGCACGCAGCTCACCATCGCCGTTCATCGGCGAGTTGCGCTCCCTCAACTGTCCAGGAAGAGAGCGTTGCCCAAATAATTGACCATATCGTCAATCTGACGTGGGCAGTGTCTCTGTTTGGGCATATTCAACGTGGCAAATCCGGTGTCCTTCAACATAAGCAAGTTGGAATCTAAAGTGCTGATAGAATTAAGCGGAGAACTGTTGTCTGAATTCATGATGGACGATTCGCACTACCGGCTTCCCAGGGAGTTGCCCTTCGGCTCAGACGAACGGCAACACGTCACCGTCATTCTCGGTGGTCTGACCTGGAAACACGAGCGCCTCATCCAGGCCGTTCTGCAAAGAAATGGCATGCGTGCGGAGTGCCTGCCGCAGCCTGATCGTAAAGCGCATGTGGTTGGCAGCGAGTACTGCGCCAGCGGACTGTGCAATCCTGCCTACTTCACAGCCGGAAGCCTGATCCTTCGGTTGCGTGAACTGGAGGCGCAGGGACTGCCGCGCGAGGAGATCGTGCGGCGTTACGTTTATCTTACGGCTGGTTCGTGCGGACCCAGCCGATTCGAAACAAAGGGGACACAAAGGGGAACTCCCTTCGCCGACGTTTTTATCCGTCAATGCACGCCTGGATCACTTCCAGTGAACCGTGCTTAGCGCCCGATGACGATGGTGTTTAGCGCGCCTCGTAAAAGGACACTATCCGTTCAATCCGTCGGCTTGGCACCGATAAGCGCCGAGCTCTCCTCCTTTTTGAACATCGGGGTTGCACTGGCCGATCAGCGAAAGAAGATGGGACTGACACAAGAGGCAATCGCAAAGAAGATTGGAAGCAGTGCCCCGCAAGTGAGCCGAACGGAGCGCCGTCCTGAGCATTCAAACATTCGAACGCTGGTACGTTACGCGGCGGCGGTGGGCAACTGGTCGCCAAGCGATAAGAGCCGCGTCTGCGCGGTGTGCCGTAAATGTGACGTGCACCCTCAAATTTGCCCGTCTTCGGCCAACCTTTAGACAGACCGAGCAGTGGCGCGAGCAGCAGCTTTCGCCTGCGTCCGCGAAGCTCATCATCTACCGCGCGTTCATTGAAGGCGATCTGCAGGCTCCGAAGCATCTCGCTGGACTTGTGCACGACCTCTATTTCAATCCGAAATACGAGGAGTTTCAGCCACGCACGATGTGGAGCTTATCGAACGCCTTCACGTCGGCGTTCAAGGAACTGGAGCCGATTCCGCAGTTCAAAGCGACTGCCAAGCTGGGAGCCTTTCTGGAAGCCACAAGCGCGGTCACAGTGTGATGCACAGCCAAGCTCGGTCGTTTTGGTGGGGCGGACAGAACAGGCATACGTTCGACCGCCTCGCCTGCCGATCATGTGATCTGGCGGAGACCGTTATCCACAAAACGAAGGCGGCAGGACCGTGGAGGCGCACTTAGAGCCGTCAGGAAAACCTGCCACAAGCCGACTTGTCGTTACCAATTCATCAAGTAATATGTAGGTACCTTGCAGCTTTAATGAGCTGAATACACTCCCTCAAAATAGGATAGTTCTACTCGGATCGTCATTCGGTCAGACGGCATCGTTACTTTATGCTGCCAGTTGTCTTGCTACAGCATGTCCACTGCACATAGCGGTAGAAAGGCCATGCGTACGTCTACGCGCAGGTCGGGCCACCCAGTCAAGGCCCACCCTAGCAGGCTGCTGAAAAACTACTCGTAATCCACAAGCGAGGCGTGCTACTCAGAGGATATGCGTGGCAACGACGATCAGCAGAGTTCGATGTTCAGCTATTTGTCGCCGGAGGCGCGGGTCCGGCAAGACCATCCCTTGCGTGCGATTCGACAGCTTGTGGACGAGGTGTTAGGCGGACTGTCGCGCGAGTTTAGCCGGATGTACTCGCGCGAGGGCCGTCCGTCGATTGCGCCGGAGAAGCTGTTGCGGGCGCTGGTGCTGCAACTGTTGTACTCGGTTCGCAGCGAGCGGCTGCTGATGGAAGTGATCGACTACAGCATTTTGTTCCGCTGGTTCATCGGTCTGAAGGGTACCATCCTCTTCGAATGCGTGGGGGATAATTACCACATGGTAACTGACAGGTAGCCCGTCAACCACGCGAAACCTGCCACAAGCGTCATTGCAGCTTCCAACTTCCCCGAATGCGGCTTCGGGACCGCGTCGCCGCTCAACAATCTCAAGCTGCTGTCCATCCACTTGCAAGTCGACGTAGAGGTCTGGGCTCGCGTTCACGATTCTCCAGAACTGCCGCTCTCCCTCGGCGATAGGAATCTGTGGTCGAAGCTGCCCGTTAACGGTGAAAACGCGCTCCAGATCATTACCGCTGCTAGTACCACAAGGTTGATCTGGCACGGATACGTTCCTCAAAATACTCATCCGCTCCGGATCAGTCTTTTGCAACTCACGACTCCACAAGACCAGTATCCGCTCCCTCATCGTTCGCAACTCCGGGTAATAGCGATCCATACCCTCGATTACGATTGCGCCAGACATTATATCCAGTACCTGCCGGTAGCTCTCACCATGGGGGTGTGTGATACCAGTACAGTCCCGGCGGCATCGTCTTCGGGATCGCGACGCGGTAGTCGAGGCTCTGCCCCGGCATCGCCAACATCGTCAGTACGTCATCCTGCGGCGCATTTGGCGACACGTGCAATCCGTGGAAGTGCAGGTTAGTCGCGATCACTGCCCGCTGCACGTCGGCGTTCATGAAGTAGAGCGCGTTGGTGAAGTCGCGCTGAATCGAGTAGCGGTTGAATCATCACATAGTCGCCTTCAGCCATCATGATGCCGTGCGCCCACTTGGATCCGGACTGGCTCGACACGGTAAACATTCCATACGGTGGAACCGCCGACCTGGTGATGGATTTTACCGATCCGGTTATTCGGGGAATGTCGGTTTTCCACTGTCATTTGCTGAAGCATGAGGACAAGGGAATGATGCCCACGAACCTGCGGCAGATCCGCAATCGTGTTGGACTGTCCGAATACAAACACCGGCACAGACATCACCACAAAGCACAGGATCGACAAGAAAAGTCCCTGATGCGGATCGATAAAATTTGCCCGACATCCCCAACGCTTTTCGCATCTCGAGATCATGCGACGAAACCCCCAGTGATTCGCGCTTGCAGCCACTCCCGGAGCAGGATGCGCTTACAAGCAACACTCGGAATGAATAACCAGCACTGCGCACCCTTGTCGTGATGACAATTAGATGCCGAGGCGGGTGATCGACTGCAGGCCGGAGCCGGAGGTAGCGGATCGGTACCGGGATGGCCCGTGTCCCCGGAAACCGGCTATGGAGAAAGCACGATGTGAGGTTCTGGGCGGATTGTCAGCCACCCGTCAGTTACTCATACTCGTTGGTAATTGCCTGCCAGTGTCGTGCTTTCACTCCGCCCACCCGCGGCAGCCCAACACCGCCACGGAATCTGTGTGGGTCCAGTTGCGCGCCATCGCCCACGCCACCGCCCACGCCACCGCCCAAGAAGCGGTGCCAACTGAGGGGCCAGTTTCACTCCCTCAAAGGTCCAGTTGAGGGCCAACCCTCACGCGGTACCGCCCATTCTGCAGTTCGGGATTGCCTGGAGAATCTGAGCCGCAATCGCTTCCATTTGGTGCGCCACCGCCCATGCTACCGCCCAAAGAACGCGGGTCCAACTGCGGGCACGGCGCCAATCAAATCCGGGTCCACGACGGCAAAGCTCCGCTATGACGGCGACGTTTTCGCCCCATGTATCGGTCTGGTTTTGCCCTGCGAATTCGCTCCAAATTTACGCCAAAATCTCACGTTATCGCCTCATCTATGACGTTGCCGCCGCACTATTTCCCAAGTCCAATAAGGGTCCAGTTATCGTTTCCCAGGGCGCTTTTAGGCACTTCATGAGCCATTCGTGCCGCCTATTTTCAGTTAGTTACAAGCCCTTCTGGGCCTTTCACGGCGATAACTTGGGCGATGACGCCGGCTTCAGGACCATTTGTTCTTCACAGCCGCGACAGCGAACAAAAACAGACGGAACGGTGGAAAGGACGGAACGCAGGACTCCGGACTCGGCAAAATGCGTGATGCGCTTCGTACCAAGGTCGTTCGCCGAGTCGGGCGACTGGGGATGCGATTGTTACTAAAGTCATTGCTAGAGTCGGACATTTGCTTTTACTGATTGACCGATCAGGCATTCACCTTATATAAAGGCTAGGATTTTCCGCTATCTTTCATTGTGGATTTTTGTTCTGGGGCCAGCTTCATGAACTCCCGCGCCCGTGTGTGCGTTTTGTGGCATGGTCGTGTTTGCGTTTCAAAGGGCTATCTGAACATTGTGGTTCATCCGCGTGAAGTAGCGGCAGGAGCTAGCCGCCATGTTCGACTTTTCTCGTTGGTTGAGTTTCCTTTCATTTGGCTTCCTCGGTGTTTCAACCACAATTAATCAAGCTAGCCTGAGCCCGCGCCGCCCGGCGCGCTCGATACGAGGAATTGCCAGTGCGCTGCTTTCATGGCTACGTAAACGCTCCGCGGCTTCATGCCTGTTTTCACCCGACCGATGCCGGCTCGCAGCATGCGCCAGCTTGGCAGTCGGGCTGCTTTTGTGTATTGGCACGGTACCGTCCTACGCGGCCGCGCCCCCAAGCTTTGTGGTCAACAACAATGGCGACAGCGGCTCTGGCGCGTCGGATTGCGCGGCGAACCCAACGACGCCGACCGGGCCAGGGAATTGTACTTTGCGCGACGCGCTGCTAGCGGCGGCGCAGGCAGCAAGCGGGAACATTACCTTCGATTCGAGCGTTTTTGGGCCCACAAAATCAGCCCAGCAGAACACGATTCAGCCCACGTCCGGATCGCTCATCATCCCCCCTTACACCACAATCGCCGGCCCTACCTTCAACAACAGTGGGGTTTCCATGCCGGCGATTACGGTAGACGGCAGCCAGCTCACTGCCTCGATCTTTCAAGTGAGTTCCGGCACGACAGGTGCCGCCATTGCCTACCTGACAATTGCGAACGCATCCAACGCCGGGACTTCCGGCATTGGAGGCTCCGGTATCTATAACGGCGGTCAGTTGGCGGTAAGCAACACCATCTTTCTTAACAATAGCAATACGGCTGTTCCCGGGCAGGGTGGCGCCATCGGTAATGACAGTGGCGCCACACTTTCGGTGGCGAACTGCGCATTTATGGGCAACTCCGCCACGAGCGCCGGTGGCGCAATTTTCAGCCAGGGCCCAACGATGGTTGCCGGTAGTACGTTCTTCAATAACTCCGTCGGCTGGGCGGGAGGCGCCATTTACAGCACCGCCGGCCTGGTGTTGGTCAACAGTACCTTCTTCCAAAACTCCGCAAGCGGCGGGGGCGGAGGCGCAATCAGTGTAATCGGCAACTCGCCCGGCACCAGTATCTCGATAACCGGCAGCACAGTGACCGGCAATGCTGGAGGAAACCCTAGCTTTGGCGGCGGCGGTATTTATGTGGATCAAAACGCCACGCTCACAATGGCCAACTCAATCGTTAGTTGGAACACGATCAAAGATAGTGGGGCCTACAACGACCTGAGCTACCTTTGGGGAGTCTTCAACGATGGCGGCGGCAATGTGGTGGGCAATACAAATACAATCCAGCCTTCGACGCCGCCACCAGCCCTCCAATTGGCACCGCTGGGCAACTACGGCGGACCAACCCAGACGATGATTCCGCTGCCGGGCAGTCCGGCGATCTGTGCTGGCTCGCAAGCGAGCATTCCCCCGGGCCTAACCACGGATCAGCGCGGCTGGCCGATGACCTCAACCTGCCCCAGCGGGTATGTCGATGCCGGCGCGGTGCAGACGAACTACTACATCGTTAATACGCTGACCGATTCGACCAATGCTTCGGATCTGACGAGTTGCTCCGACGGAACTGAGTCTGGATCCAATACCTGCTCGCTGCGCGATGCAATCACCCAAGCCAACGCCAGCCCAATCGGCGCGGACGTGGGCTTTGCGCCGTCGTTGTTCCTCTCCGGCACGCCGGCAGTCTCGACCCCGGGAACGATCACATTGGGACAGGGCTCAGCCGGAGACATTCCGTTGCCGGCGATTACCGGAACCCTCAATCTGATGGGGCCGGGCGCGAACCTGCTGACGGTCTCCGGAAATAACGACGCCAATGTGGGCCATATCTTTACGGTGAATGGCACGGCAATTCTCTACGGAATGACCATCGCCAACGGTTTTGCGAGCGGTGGAGCTGAAGCTGGCGGAGGGGCTATCCTCAATTCGGGCACGCTCCTCGTGGAAAATGACGTCCTGAATAACAACGTGGCGCCGGCCAAGGGCGGTGCGGTGCGGAACAATGCTGGGTCGATCACGATCCTCAACAGCACCTTCACCAACAATTCGAGCCAAAGCCGTGGCGGCGCCTTCTTCCACAGCGCCGGTGTGGCGACGGTGATGAATAGCACGTTCACCGGGAATACGGCCTCCGTCGGTGGCGGCGCAATCGCTAATT
>Ga0326727_10027980_pt1 | contig 10293 bp, 6 predicted proteins | sample MB2enrmetagenome_FD_207643 | JGI IMG/M metagenome (GOLD analysis project Ga0326727, IMG submission 207643) | Lab enriched peat soil microbial communities from McLean, Ithaca, NY, United States - MB29MY | ecosystem: Environmental > Terrestrial > Soil > Wetlands > Peat | place: USA: New York...
CGAGAGCAATTACCTCCCGAATCGCGAGCGGAGAGCGCGAAACCGCTTTGAGCGCCCGCAAGTGCCCGCGCTCAAAGCGCCTGGCAATGGCGATTTCGCCCTGCCGGGTAAGAAGCGGTACAGTTCCCATTTCCCGCAGATAGAGCCGCACTGGATCGTTGGTCTTGTCCAGCGCTTCCGCCGTGAGGCCCAGATCCACGTCTTCAGCCTCGGCCAGTTCCGCGTCAAGACGCCGCCTGCGTTCTGACGGGAGTATCCCTTCAGGAGAAATCTCCATTCCTTCGTTCTCCACGGTGGCCAGGAGATCGCCGAGATCGCCCTCGGATTCCTCATCCTTACCGGGAAAAACGCTGCTTTCAATTTCACGCAAATGTGGTCCCTCTGGACCAGGGTCGAGCAGGTCGCGTTGGTGGTCGTGAGTATCGTGGCGCGCCAAGAAATACCTTCTCCCGAAGGGAGTGCGAGAGCCGGCTGACTGGGATTGTGCGCCGCAGGGGCCGTTCCTGGGCACAGAAATCCATCGCTGCGATCTACCAATCAGAGGAGAGGAATAAGCAGCTCACGATACCGACTACTTGACCTTCAGCGAGTCAATCTCTTTGAGAATCGTCTGCAGCCTTTGTTCCAACTGTTTCTTTGTGCGTGGTTTGCGTTCTGTACGCGCGAATTGCGGGTAATCTGCCAATGAGCAGCGGTAGAAGTCGGCAGTCTTGTTGAGCAATTCGAGCTTTGGATCCGTTTTATTAACCATCATTCTATTCTACAGGATATAAGCCCGCAGCCCCGGAAATCAATTCGGCATCGGGCGCAGCACGTTCGATTGCCCGGTTGGCCGCCTTTACGTCTTAGCTCATCTGGCAGCGGTTGTCCCTGAGCAGCTTTCGCTGCAACTCTTAAGGCGAATCTGCTGCCGGGGAACCCGGCGTTCAGCGATAACTGCCCGAAGGGAGTTCTTCGTCCTCAACCAATAAAATCGTTTCTCCCTGTCCTCTCGCATCTTGAGCTTCAGAGACAACGGTATTGTCGCGTGGCCGAAGCACCCGAAGTGAGGTCGCAGATTTTCGGCCCACCAAGGAGAAGGGTGACGGGAGAGAGGGTCGGCGCTTGACTCAGGAAGGCGCCTGGCATATATGTGATGCGGTGGCGCGGCTGGGAAGGTAACCGGGGAATTCTGCAAGGGAGTCAGGTTTGTCCAACTGACGCACAGCGCACCTAGGGAGAGGGACCATGCCTAACGGTTATAACGGAAAGATTTTGCACGTGAACTTGAGCGATTCGACCTGGACGATAGAAGAACCGACGGAACTATGGTACCGCAAGTTTATGGGCGGTTCGGCCTTCGGCTCTTATTATTTGCTCAAACATGTCAAGCCAGGCACGGATCCGCTCTCGCCCGACAACGTGCTGGTTCTGGCCGCCAGCGTAGTAACCGGGCATCCCCTCTCCGGATTCAACCGATATACCGCGGCCGCCAAATCCCCGCTCACCGGCTGTTTTGGCGAATCGGAGGCGGCGGGCTATTTCGGCCCGGAGCTGAAGTTTGCCGGCTTCGATGCCATCGTGATATTCGGTAAAGCGCCCAAGCCGGTTTATCTCTACATTAAGGACGGCCAAGTCGAGTTCAAAGATGCGGCCAAATTGTGGGGGCTGGACAACTGGGAAACTTTACAGGGAATTCAGGGGGAACTGGGAGATAAGAAGGTACGGGCGGTGTCCATTGGACCTGCGGGCGAGAAACTCGTCCGTTTCGCCTGCATCACCACCGACGTGGAGCACTTCAACGGCCGCACCGGCATGGGCGCGGTAATGGGCAGCAAGAACCTCAAGGCGGTAGCGGTGCGCGGAACCGGGACGCTGAACGTAGCGGACTCCGGCAAGCTCCAGGAAGTCCTAACCTGGCAGCGCCAGTACCTCAAGGACAGCGCATTAGCCGTCTTCATGGCCGGCAGCGGCACTCCTGGTGTGGTCAAGAGCCTGAACGCCGCGGGAATTCTTCCTACCCGCAACTTCAGCGAAGGAGTTTTCGAAGGCGCGGCGAAGCTCAGTTGGGACGCTTATAAAGAAGAGATCTTCAAATCCAAGGGCAGCTGCTGGATGTGCATGGTCGCCTGCAAGCGGCGGGTAGTCTCCGACGATTCGAACTATCCCTTGGACGCACACTGGGGCGGCCCGGAGTACGAGGCGCTCGGCAGTCTGGGATCGCAGGTCAGCAATGACAATCTGAAAGCGGTAGCCCGGGGCAATCAGCTTTGCAACCTGCTGGGACTGGACGTGATCTCGGCCGGCAATATGGTGGCCTTTACCATGGAGTGTTTCGAAAAGGGTATTCTCAGCGCTGCGGATACGGGCGGAAGGGAAATACGCTGGGGCGATGCCGACGGCATGTTGTGGCTGATCGAGCAGATGGCCAGCCGCCAGGGGCTTGGCGACATTCTGGCCGAGGGTATGCGGGGCGCCGCGCAGAAGATTGGCCGAGGTTCGGAAGCTTATGCCTTCCATATCAAAGGCAACGACCTGCCCATGCACGATGGCCGCGGTAAGACGGGACTGGCGCTGGGCTATGCCCTGTCCTCTACCGGGGCCGATCACGCGGAAAACCCGCACGATCCTGTGTTTCAGGGCGAAGGCTACCGGTTCCTGGCGCCGCTGGGACTGTTGGAACCGGTGAAGCCGCTGGAAACGGATGCGGCCAAGGTACGCTTCTTCTATTTGGGGCAGAAGGCGTGGGGCATGAACAATCTCCTGGGCCTTTGCAACTTCGCCTCGGTACCCATACATGGCATGACCTTTGACAAGCTGGTGGATGCTGTCCAGGCGATTACCGGCTGGAATACCAGTCTCTACGAGATCGTAAAGGCGACAGACCGTTCCCTGGTGATGGCCCGCATGTTCAATATTCGCGAAGGAGTGGGGCCGCAGGAAGACAGGGTTATCTGGCGCTGGCATGAGGCTTTTTCCAGCGGACCTCTGAAAGGTCAAAAGATCGATGAGCAGCAGTTTAAGGACGCGGTAAAGCTCTATTACCAAATGTCCGGCTGGGACGAACAGGGCAAGCCGCTGCCCGCTAAGCTCATTGAACTCAATCTGGAGTTCCTGCTGAATTGACGGCAGGGCGCTTAAACCTCAAGCCGCTTCGCGCCATCTGGGAACTCGTCCATACGGGAGAAGAAGCCGGCGTTGAGCCGGTCATGTATCCTTAGCCGGCGGGCATTATTGAGCTCCGCGTAAGCAACGTCTTTTGTTGTTCTTCCGAGCGAAGTGACGAATCTGCCTGCCCCCGCTTCCGTGAGAATATTTCATTCCGCCACACCTCGAGGGGTTCGCAATCTGGCCCAACCGGCCAAGGTCATCACAGTCAGTTGTGAGGCTCGTCACTGCGCTGCCCTTTCCAGATGCAGGACCATGCTGCGCATTACTACAGGGGTCCGTGACGCCAGTCACGATAAGTTAGGACAACGGACAGAGTAAGCCCTGCGAGAGCGTGCATACGCCGGGGGTGTAGTGTCTTCGGGGAAGTGCGTTAACAATTGATAACCAGTTAGGCACACGAACATTTTCCCGATCGAACGATGTGGGGTCAGCCAGTAAGCGGAGTACAGATCATCTTTACCGCCCAGGACTCATTAGCTTCAACCGACTTTGCAACGGAGAAAGATCCATCAGTACGAAGTTTATCTAACCAGAAAACAGGAGGAAGTATGTTCAAGACTGGGTTGAGGACCGTCGCGGCAGTGATGCTCATAGGGGCTTTGGTTTATTTGGGTTCCGCGATAGCGACCGCGGCATCCCCGCCAACCATCAAGGTCGGGGCACTGTATCCTTTCAGCGGCTCTCTTGCTCTTCTTGGAGATGAAAGCTTCCGGGGCTTTGAACTGGCGGTCGAGGAAATCAACGCTTCCGGCGGCATTCAAGGCGGCAAGAAAATTGAACTGGTAAAAGCCGACGCCCTAGACCCAAACCAGGCAGTGGGGGAGGCGCGACGCCTTATCTCCGTCGTGGGAGTTCAAGCGATATTCGGTACGTATGCGTCAACCCTCGCGTTTGCCGCCAGCCAGGTGGCGGAACTGTCAGGCGTTCCCTATTTTGAGCTCGGCGCTATTTCTGATCCGATTACCGAACGGGGATTCAAATATACGTTCCGGACCTGTCCCACTTCCAAGAACTTTGCGCACGCGGCCGTCGACGCGATCATCGAGGCCGTTGCCCCGGCCCTGAAGATCCAGCCGAAAGACTTGAGAATAGCCATTATCCATGAGGATAGCCTCTATGGAACGACGGTCGGCGGATATGAAAAACAGAGGGCCAAGGAGAAAGGGCTTAACGTCGTCGAGGTCATGCCGTATTCGAAAGATACCGTAGACATGTCGTCCCTCATGCTCCGGCTGAAGGGGGCCAATGTCGACGTGGTCCTCCAAACTTCCTACGTAAACGACTCGGTGCTGTTTTTCCGCCAGATGAAGGAAGCGGGCTTTAAGCCGAAAGCGGTCATCGGGGGTGGCGGCGGGTATTCGATGAAAGACACGGAAACCGCCGTGGGCGCCAAGAATATTGAAGGCGCTTTCGATATTGATTTCACCCAGTACCAGACCAATCCGAAGGCTGCACCCGGCATCGATGATTTTGTTAAGAAATACAAGGCTAAATACGGCACCACACCCAGGTCCGGACACAGCCTGGCCAACTACTTCGGGGCAAAGGCGATCTTCTCCGCTCTAAACAAGGCCAATTCCATGGACAAGGATGCCATCCGCACGCAGGTGATGAACCTCGACATCCCGGCAGGCACCACGGTTACCGGATGGGGGGTAAAGTTTGGCCCCGATGGGCAGAATACCCGGTGCACTCCGTTCCTGTTGCAGTGGCAGAACGGCGAGCTGGTTACCGTTTACCCGGCGTCAGCAGCGGTTGCCAAACTTAAAATCGGTGTCGGTATGTAATCCGACTAAGTATTGAAGGAGGGACGTCCAGCGTCCCTCCTTTACCCCTGAGGTCCTAAACTAAGGTCCTAAACTATGGATGTTTTTCTGCAGATTGTGGTTAACGGCCTGTTGCTCGGCGGTATGTATGTCCTGGTCAGCGTTGGTCTCACCCTTATTTTCGGAGTTATCCGGGTGGCCAATTTTGCCCATGGCGAGTTATTGATGGTAGGCATGTATGCCGTCTACCTGCTGAGTAAGTACCTGGGGCTGCACCCCTATGTGGCAGCCGGTCCGGTAGTCATATTTCTCTTCATTATCGGGGTTGCCATACAGCGGTTTATCATGCAACCGCTGATGAACGCGGATCCGGAAATCCAGATATTTGCGACGGTCGGGTTATCTACGGCACTGATGAATCTGGCCCTGCTGGTGTTTGGCGCGGACATGGTATCGGTGCAGGCTACGGGATTGCGGGAGAGGTTCCATATTGGCTCGGTGCGTCTTATCTATGCGAACATGGTAATGTTCTTGACCGCCGTCACCCTGGTCGTCGGGCTGGATCTCTTTCTCACTCGGACGTACATGGGCCGGGCCATTCGCGCCACTTCTCAGAACCGCCTCGCAGCTCCGCTCATGGGGATTAACGTCAAGAAGGTATACGTCCTCACCTTCGGCATCGGCGCCGGGTGCGTTGGGCTGGCAGCAGCCCTGGTGGCGCCGACCTACCCGGTATTCCCGACCATCGGCACCTACTTTGTGCTTACCGCATTTGTCATTGTGGTCTTAGGGGGGATGGGGAGTCTCTACGGGGCATTTGCCGGCTCGATGATTATCGGACTGATTGACTCCCTGAGCGGCTTCTACATTGCCCCGGACCTCAGGGAGGTCGTCTATTTTCTGATTTTCATTATTATCCTGATCGTACGTCCCACCGGACTGTTCGGACTTGGCCGGGGCTCAGAATGAGGAGCCGGATAATGTGGGGCTCTTTGCTCCGCCCTCATGCCGGAGGTGCACACTGAAAGGTAAGTCGGGCCATAGAAAGGCATTTTGAGGCCATGAACCAGGACATTGTTATCGGGAGAGGTGTTTCCGCCAGCACCCGCGGCAACCCGCTAAGGGCGCTGGTAGAGCCCAGGGTGTACTTAAGCCTGGCCGCCATACTGCTGTTGCTGGCTATACCGGTGGGGGTGGATTCCGCATTTGTCTACCACGTGTTTGTCACCATATGCCTTTATGGCGCACTGGCCACGGCGTGGAACATTGTAGGCGGCTATGCGGGGCAGCTCTCCCTGGGCCATGCTACCTTTTACGGCATTGGCGGGTATACTTCCGTGCTCTTGCTGGATCACTACCAGATATCCCCCTGGGTAAGCATGTGGATTGGGGCGGCTTTGGCAGCAGCGGTAGGCGTTGCCATCAGCTATCCCTGCCTGCGTTTGCGCGGACCATTTTTTGCTCTGGGTTCGATCGCCTTCCTGGAGGTCTTCCGGCTTCTGGTCACCCATGAAAGCGATCTGACCGGCGGCGCTTCGGGCTTGATAGTGCCCCTCAAAATCGGCTGGAAGTGGATGATATTCCGGGAAAAGTATCCCTATCTGCTGATCGCTTTTGGTTTCCTGTCGGTTACCCTGCTGGTTTCTCTGGCGATAAGAAAATCGCGCTTTGGTTATCATCTGGTGGCGGTTCGCGAGCGGGAAGATGCCGCCATGGCCGCCGGAATCAATACCGTTAAGGTCAAACTCCTGGCGGTCCTTATCTCCGCTGCCCTCACGGCGATGGTCGGGTCGTTCCACGCCATGTACACCACTTTCATCGACCCGCCAACCATGTTTTCCTTGGAATTCTCCGTTCAGATTGCGATGTTTGCCTTGATCGGAGGACTCGGCACCTTCGCTGGTCCACTGGCCGGAACCCTTCTGGTGGTTCCGATCACCGAATTGGCCCGGGGATGGTTGGGAGGCGCGGCTGGCGGCTTGCACGGATTTGTATACGGCGCCGTCCTGCTGCTGATCGTGCTGATGTTGCCGGCAGGGATTGTGGGCCGTTTTGGAGGTGCTCTGGCAAGGCTGGTCAGTCGCCTTCCAGGTGCCCGACCGACCGAAGATCCCGAGGTAACGGCGGAGTTGACCCCCGTGGTCACTGCCGCCGCAGCGGGACAGCCCGTGCTGGTAGCGAAAAACATCGTCAAGCGATTTGGGGGCCTGGCTGCTACCGACAACGTTTCCCTGGAACTGCGCAAAGGGGAGATCCTGGGGCTTATCGGGCCCAACGGAGCGGGTAAGACAACGGTGTTCAACCTGCTGTCCGGGTTCCTTACGCCGGATTCGGGAACGGTGGAGGTGGTCAACGAATCCGGCCAGACGGTATCGCCTAAAGCCCCCCACGGCTTTGCCCATGCCGGCATCGGGCGCACCTTTCAAATTGTGAAGCCTTTCGGCAAGCTGACCGTGTTGGAAAATATTATGATCGGAGCGCTCCACAAGTGCAGGACCATCTCCGAAGCCCGCTGTAAGGCCCTGCGAGTGGCCCGGCATGTGCGGCTTTACGACGACCGGCACACCATCGCCAGTAATCTGACGGTTAGCGGCCTGAAGCGTCTTGAAGTTGCCCGGATTCTGGCCATGGAACCGCAGATTCTACTGCTGGATGAGGTCATGGCAGGGCAGAACCAGACCGACGTCAACCTGGCGGTGGAGATGATCCGCAACATCCGTGACAAGGGCGTAAGCGTGATTGCCATTGAGCACAACATGCATGCCATCATGAAAGTTTCCGATCGGGTGGTGGTTTTCAACTCCGGGCGGGTTATTGCCGAAGGGGCTCCCGAAGACGTGGTCCAGGATCCGGCCGTCATTGAAGCCTATCTGGGCGAGGAATACATGCATGCTCAAGCTATATAATGTCCGCGCCGGATACAGCAAAGTTAACATCCTGAACGATGTGAGCTTCAATGTCGCGGAAGGCCAGGTGGTTACGATTATCGGCGCAAACGGCGCCGGCAAGACTACGACTCTGTGTGCAATCTCGGGACGAATCCCGATAACCTCCGGCAAGGTGGTATTCGACGGCGAGGTGATAAGCGGGCTGCCGGCCCATGAAGTAGTGAATCGTGGAATTACGCTGGTGCCGGAAGCTCGCCAACTGTTCCCCTTCATGAGCGTCCTGGATAATCTGATGCTCGGCGCCTTCAAGCCCAGTGCGCGAGATAAGGCAGCAGAACGCCTGGAGGAGGTGCTCCAGCTTTTCCCGCGGCTAAAAGAACGGTTGAAATTGCAAGCGGGTGTACTCTCCGGAGGGGAACAACAGATGGTGGCCATTGCGCGGGGGCTGATGGCAAATCCAAAACTGATGATGTTCGACGAGCCATCCCTGGGATTGTCGCCGCTTCTCGTCAAGCAGGTTTTCGAAATCATTGACAAAATTGTGAGCCTGGGCAAGACCGTTCTGATTGTGGAGCAGAACGTTTTTCATACGCTCAAAATCGCGAATCGCGGCTACGTGATAGAAAACGGCCAGATCGTGCTGGAAGACACCGGCGAAGCATTGTTGAAGAATCCCCATGTCAGAACGGCGTATCTGGGGATTTAAACACTCAACCCTAGGGAGCGGCAGCGGAAGGTGAGCGGCAAATCCATCTGTCCGGTTCGCACCGCGGAACCCTTTGGGAGTTTGTGGAGTACGGCATGAACCACACGCAGCAGATGACTTACATTCGGCTTAAGGAATTTGGTCCGCCGGAGGGATTGATTCCCGGCCGGGCTCCAATTCCCGCGCCCCGGCAGGGCGAAGTCCTGATCAAAGTTGCGGCGGCCGGCGTGAATCGGCCGGATGTATTGCAGAGAATGGGCAACTATGCGCCTCCGCCGGGGGCCTCGGATGTGCTGGGTCTGGAAGTGGCAGGTACGGTGGCCGCGCTGGGTGATGACGTAAGCACCTGCAAGGTGGGGGACGAGGTCTGTGCCCTGGTATCCGGGGGCGGGTACGCCGAATTCTGCGTTGCCCCGGCGCCGCAGTGCCTTCCCGTGCCCAAAGGCTTCAGCATGGTGGAAGCGGCAGGCATCCCCGAAACCTTCTTCACGGTATGGACCAATGTTTTTGACCGGGGAAAACTCCAACCGGGCGAGACTATCCTGATCCATGGAGGATCCAGCGGCATCGGCACAACTGCCATCCAGCTGGCGAGGGCTTTCGGGGCAACGGTCTACATTACCGCCGGCAGCGATGAAAAGTGCGCTTTCTGCGTGAAGTTGGGCGCCCATGCGGCCATCAACTACCGCACCAGCGACTTTGTGGAGAAGGTCAAGAAATATACCAATAGCCAAGGCGTCGATCTGATCCTCGATATGGTGGGCGGGCCCTATTTGGAGAAGAACATAAGCGCTCTCAAACTGGAAGGACGCCTGGTGCAGATCGCCTTTTTGCAGAACAGCCGGGTTACCGTTGATTTTATGCCGGTCATGTTGAAACGGCTGACCGTCACCGGTTCAACGTTGCGTCCGCGGACGGTTGAACAGAAGTCGCAAATCGCCCAGGCCCTGAAGCGGGAAGTATGGCCGCTGCTGGAAGCAGGCCGGGTAAAACCCGTCATCCACACCACCTTTCCGCTCACGGAGGCCGCTGCGGCCCATCGTTTGATGGAAAGCAGCCAGCACATCGGAAAGATTGTCCTGACGGTGCAACCTTGAAGAATCACGCGCCCAGATCCTGGCCGTGGGCTTACACGCCCCTGGCATGAACTAACACGAAATACCCGCCGGCAATGCGGAATCGGCGGAAAGATCAAGGAGGGACAAATGGCACCGGTTACATTAGGAGATGTAACATACCGCTTCGCGGCTCCCAATCTTACCTTAATGGGCCCCGGGTGTTCCAAAGAGGTGGGCTCAATGGCAAAGGGGCAAGGGGCAACTCGCGTTCTGCTCGTCACCGACAAAGTGCTGGCCAAGATTGGCATGGTGGAGCAGATCAAGGGTCATCTGGAAGCAGCCGGCCTGAAGGTTACGCTCTTCGATGGCGTAGAGCCGGATCCCACCGACAAAACCGTTCATGCCGGAGCGGAGATCTACCAGAAGAATCAATGTGATGCGCTCGTCTCCCTGGGGGGCGGCAGCTCACATGATTGCGCCAAGGCAATCGGCGTGGTGGTGACCAGCGGGGGAAACATTCGCGATTACGCCGGCGCGGATAAGCTCAAGACGCGAATCCCTCCCTTGGTGACCATCAATACCACCGCCGGCACGGGAAGCGAGGGCACTCGCATTTCCGTCTTCACCAATACCGAACTTCACCTTAAGACCCCCATCGTCGATGCGCGATGCCTGGCAGCCGTCGCCATCAACGATCCGCGGTTGATGGTGGGCATGCCTCCGGT
>Ga0326727_10027982_pt1 | contig 10291 bp, 9 predicted proteins | sample MB2enrmetagenome_FD_207643 | JGI IMG/M metagenome (GOLD analysis project Ga0326727, IMG submission 207643) | Lab enriched peat soil microbial communities from McLean, Ithaca, NY, United States - MB29MY | ecosystem: Environmental > Terrestrial > Soil > Wetlands > Peat | place: USA: New York...
CAAACTGCCCGCCCCAGCGACTGCATACTGGCTGCACGAAGCGACGGATAACGAGCTTTACATCCTTTTCAGAAGGCCGCTGCGCGGGCAGTCGATGGCGTCGGCGAGCGTGCCTTACGGCGACGGTCTGAGGGCGGACCTGTACTATCCTCTGGGCAGCGACGGCCGGCCGAAATCGGGCCGGTTGCCGGTGGTGATCTGGCTGCATGCGTATGCCTATGCACAAGGATATTCGCGCTGGGCAGGCCCGGCGTTTGAGTCCCTGACGCGGAGGGGCATCGCGGTTCTTTCTTTCGATCAATTGGGCTTCGGCACGCGGGCTCTCGATGCGCGTTATTTCAGCGAACAGTATCCGAAGTGGTCGCTGATGGGCAGGATGGTGGCCGACACGCGGGCCGCGATCGACGCGGTGGCGGGGCTCGATATAATCGACCCATCCCGCATTTCCTTGGTGGGCTATAGCTTGGGCGCAAAGGTCGGCCTGTTCACGGCCGCCCTGGACAGCCGCGTGCGCGCCCTGGCGGCGGTCTGTGGCTTTGATGCCTTGCGGCTGGATACGCCGGAGAAGGGCACGGAAAGCGTCCGCCAGCATTCGCATCTGCACGGATTGCTGCCCCGGCTGGGGTTTTTCGTGGGGAACGAATCCCGGCTCCCCTTTGATTACGGCCAGGCGCTGGCCCTCATCGCGCCCCGGCCGGTGAGGCTGGTCGCTCCGCTCCTGGACGGTTGCGCACCGGTGGAGGATGTGCGGCGCGAAGTGGACGCCTGCAGACAGATCTACCGCCTGTCGGGCGCGGAGTCCGCGCTCGAATTGGATACGCCCTTGGACTTCAACCGCTTCCCGAGGCAGCGGCAGGAACAGGTCTTCGATTGGATCGCCCGAATCGGGTGAACGAGCCGCGGCGTTTGCCGGGCCGTCAGTCAAGCGACGGGAAAACGAATCGTAGACGCTTCGGCAGCCACGGGATGCCGAAGCGGTGAAATCTTTGCGCTCCGGTGGCCGGACTTCCTTGGTTACCTCAAAGGTAGAGGGGCAGTTTCGTCCCCCGCAGGCGGCCGCCCGCGGCCGGAGGCAACCGGATCCGGAGAAAACTTCCTCATGGCTATGTGCCCGATCATAACCCGCCGATGACGTCGAATCGCCGCACGATGTATGAAGATTGGCCGGTGCGCCATCCCCAAGACGTGGCGAATCCTGAGGCTCGAATGCGGACCGGACGGACTACACTGGCTCGAGATGTTGCGGCAATTTCTTTCCGCCGCGATCGTGGTCTTGCTCATAGGCCTCGCGGCGTGCAGTCTCAAACCACGCTGGGCGGCGTCCGCCGGGGCGGCCCCTCCGGCAGTCTTGATTGCGCCGGTCGAGCAGCGAACCGTCCCGGTCTTCGGCGAGTTCGTCGCGCGAACCGATTCGCCGGCCTCCGTTGCCATGGCGGCGCTGGTCCGCAGCGCCCGCACGCGTTGACCCGGTTGGATTCGGCCCCGAGCGCCCATCCATTCCCCGGCCTTTATTTGGCGCCAGCAACTCCTGTCGTTCGCTGCATCCCAGGATGACCGGGAAGGTCAGCGTGAGGTGAACGGACCTTTACCGCGAGAGATACACGAAGCGAGCGATGAACAGCGCCGCCAGCACGTATACGAACCAGCTCACCTCGCGCCATTTGCCGCGTACCAGCTTCATCAGGGCGTAGGCCGTGAATCCGAACGCCAGCCCGTTGGCGATGCTGAAGGTCAGCGGAATGGTCATGATGGTGAGGAACGCCGGCAAGGCCACCTCCGGATCCTGCCACTCGATTTCCGCGACCACCCCCGCCATCAGGCTGCCCACGATGATCAGCGCCGGCGCGGTGGCCGCGGAAGGGATCGCACCCACTACCGGCGCTATGAACAGGGCCAGGACAAACAGCATGCCCGTCACGATCGCGGTCACGCCGGTGCGGCCTCCGGCCGCCACTCCCGCGGCGCTCTCGATATAGCTGACCACCGTCGACGTGCCGGCCAGCGAGCCGACGATGGTCGCGGTGGCATCCGCCAGCAGGATGCGGTTGACCCGCGGAATCTGGTGCGCCTTGTCAAACAGGTTGGCCTTCTTGCCCACCGCCAGCAGCGTGCCGATGTTGTCGAACAGATCGATGAACAAAAACACGAAGACGATTTCGAGGAAGCCCAAGCGCAGCGTGGCGCCGAGGTCCAGTTTGAAAGCCGTAGCGGAAAGGTCGCTCAGGCGGTAAGTTTGCGGCGTCCATCGGGCGACCCCCGTGATCAGGCCCGCCGCGGTAGTGCTCAGAATGCCGATGAGCATGGCCGCACGCACGCGCCACGCCATCAGCGAGCCGATCAGCAGCAGGCCGAAAAGCGCCAGCGCAGTGCTCTTGTCGTGCAGGTTGCCGAGGGTGACGGTGGTGGCGGCATTGGGCACGATGATTCCGGAGTTGCGGAATCCGATCAGCGCGATGAACAATCCCACGCCCGCCGCGACCGCCGCGTAGAGTTCGTGAGGGATGGTGGAGATGATGAGCTGCCGTATCCCCAGGATGGTCAGCAGGAAAAAGGCGACGCCCGAAAGAAACACCGCGCCCAGCGCGGCCTGCCAGGGCACGCCCATCCCTTTCACCACCGCATACGTGAAGTAGGCGTTCAGCCCCATGCCGGGCGCCAGCGCAATCGGATACCTGGCGAAGCCGCCCATCAGGAAACTGCCGGCCGCCGCCGAGAGACACGTAGCCGCGGTCACGGCGGCCAGCGGCATGCCGGTTTCGTGGAGTATGGCGGGGTTGACGAAAACGATGTACGCCATCGTCATAAAGGTCGTGAACCCGGCCAGAATTTCGGTGCGCCAGTTGGCGCCCAGCTTCTGGAACTCGAAGTAGCGCTCCAGCCTTTCGCGAAGCATGGATCTACATTGTAGCGAGGCGTGCGGGATCGCCGCCTAATCGTTTACACTGCAACTTATGCCCACATCCGCCAACGTGCGCGTGCGCCTCAGCCTCATGATGTTTTTGAATTACGTGATCTGGGGCGCATGGTACGTAACTATTGGCACCTATCTCACGGCGACGCTGAAGTTCACCGGCACCCAGGCCGGAGCGGTATTCGGCACCACGGCCCTGGCGTCCATGATCTCGCCCTTTTTCGTCGGCATGGTAGCCGATCGTTTCTTCGCCGCCGAGCGTTTGCTGGCCGTGTTGCATCTGATCGGCGCCGTGCTGCTCTTTCTGGTGACCAGGGTCACCAGCTTTCCCCCGGTCTATGGCCTGATGCTGCTGTACTGCCTCTGCTACTTCCCCACCATTACCCTCACCAATTCGATCACCTTCCGGCAGGTTGAGAACGCCGGCGGCGAGTTCCCGCTGATCCGCATGTGCGGCACCATCGGATGGATCGCGATTGGGGCGACCATCGGGTACCTGCGCATCGAGAAATCTTCCGCGGTGTTCCTGCTGTCGGCCGGCGTGTCGGTGGCGATGAGCCTGTTCTGCCTGTTTCTGCCGCACACGCCGGCGCTCGGCAAAGGAGCGGCAGTGAGCGTGCGCACGATCTTGGGCCTGGATGCGTTGGTCATGTTGAAGCGCCGCGATTACCTGGTCTTCATCATCGCCTCGATTCTGGGCTGCATTCCGCTGACGTTTTATTTCTCCTTCACCAATGCCTATTTCAACGAGATCGGCTTACGGAACGCCGCCGGCAAAATGACTCTGGGACAGGCTTCGGAGATCGTCGCCATGCTCCTGATGCCCTTCATTTTCCGCCGCGTCACCGTGAAGGCCATCCTGCTGGCCGGATTGTTCGCGTGGTCGCTGCGCTACGGGCTGCTGGCCGCGGGCAACGCCGGCCCCGCCGTGTGGATGTTTTACGTGGCCATCCTGCTGCACGGCATCTGCTTCGATTTCTTCTTCGTGACCGGCCAGCTTTACGCCGACCAGGAAGCGCCGCCCAGCCTGCGCGTCACGGCGCAAGGGTTTCTGACCTTTGTGACCTATGGCGTGGGGATGTTCATCGGGTCGAATCTCTCGGGGATCGCACTGGACTTTTTCACCACGAGCCACGGCGGAACCGTCACCCACGACTGGCGCTCCTTCTGGCTGAGCTGCAGTGCGGGCGCGTTCGTCATCCTGCTGGTGGTGGCCGCCTTCTTCCGGAGTAACAGCAGGATCAGAAGCAAGCTGTAGGAGATGGCTCTCGATCGCAACCCGGTCGTTCGGCGCGTCCGCGAGTTCCTCGCGCGGATGGCCCGGAAGACCAGCAATCAGCAGGCCGCGATGGCCGGCCTGGAAAAGATGTTCCGGACCACGCGCATTCACGTCGGGCCCAAGACCTGGACGCGCGAGGACCTTCATGAGCGGTGACGCGCTGCCGTTCCGGGGCACGCCTGTCTTCTCCGCGTCTCCGCGTCTCCGCGTCTCCGCGTCAAAATCGGCGTTCCTTTTGGTTCCGGCTCTGCCGGGTTAGGGACGGGTCGCGGTCCGACGCTGCGTCGGCACCCCGGCGCAGAGCTGCCGAGGTAAAAGAAAGTCAAAACTTGAGCGCACAGGGAGCGGAGACATGTGCCGCGGCGGCGGGTTCTGCGAAAGTTGGAGGCCATTTCAGAGTGAAGCCAAAGGCCTGTCATTGGCTCACATCGCGCATACCGCGAAAAATATCCTGCCAGAAACGCCAAGAATTCAGACTCGGCAGGTGTTAACGGTCGGGGCTTTGGTCGGGGCTCCGGTCGGTGCCTACCGGGGCTTGAGAATCTCGGAAAGCAGATCGGGCGTTCCTGGATCGCGAACCAGGTGCGGATAGCGCTCGCCGCCGCGATACTCCACGCGATGCGTCTCGTAATACTCGCCGTTCCTGATCAGCAGTTCGATGGGCTTGGCATCCGTCGCGGTCTTTTGCACGGCCTCGCGCAGCACCGTGGGGGTGAACTGGCGGCTGTTCACCGCGATCAGTTTCACCGCCGGCGCGATTCCCGCCTTCTGCGCCGGCCCGCCGTACGCCACGTCGGCGATGGTGCCGTCGTCCTTCACCTTGAGGCCGATCGAGTAGCTCAGATCGGCCGCCAGTTTGCGATCCTGTTCCACCGCGCTCCAGAAATCCGAGCGCACGCCGTCGTATACCAGTTTCCATCCCGCGCGCTCGATGCCTCCCAAGGGCGCGTGCGCGCTGGTGGAGTGCAGGCGCTCATTCAGGAAGCCGCGCCAATCGTGAGGCTGGACCGCATTCAGCGCCGCCACTACATCATCAAAAGTGTACGGCTTCATGGCCGGCGCACCGCCCGGTCCGCCGTGAAACGCGCGGCAGAAATCGTCCAGCGATTTCGCCCCTTTGCTCAGTTGGCGGATCAGGGTGTCGGCCTCGAGCCAGATCAGTGTGCCCTCGGGATAGTAGTCCACGCCGCGGCGGTAGCTGGCGTAGTCGCTCCCGGCACCGTACAGGATCTGGGCCGCCACCGCCGTGTCTTCGAGCGGCCTCCAGGTGCGGCCGAACTTGGTGTCCAGGTCCGCGGCTGTCGAGGCCAGCGACTCGCGGTAATCCTCCGCGCTCCACAATCCGCTCCTCCCCGCCAGGACTTCGCCCAGGTACTGCGTGAGTCCTTCGTACACCCATAACAGGTCGCCCTGCATAGGCGTGTCGTAGCCGCCGTCGTGGCCGCCCGAAACCAGGCCGCTCGGGCGGCGGTACTTTCCGTTCCAGGAGTGCACGAACTCGTGCGACAGCAGGTCCGCGGCCGCCCTCTGCGCTTCCGGATCGATCAGCGTTCGCTCGCCCCAGCGGTCGTCGTTGGATTCGTGATGCTCGAGGCCGCCGCGGCCCAGGTGGTCGCTGAGCGTGTAAAGGAAGTGAAAGCTGCGGTAATGCCGCGAGCCGAACAGCGCGCCCGCTTCCTTCACCAGGTTCTTGTATTCGTCGATGACAGCGGGGCTGACTTCGAGCGCCCGGTCGCTGTCCGCCGCCAGGTGGAGATAGTGCGGCGTGCCCTTATCCGTGCCCAGGTCGATGGTGCGGTAGTGCGCCCCCGTGGATACCGGCGAATCCGCCAGCGTGGTGAGCGAAGCCGGCTGGAACTCGATCACATTGCCGGATTCGCTCCGGATGGGCAAGGCGGTCCCGTACCGCCAGGAGTTCGGCACGCGCAGCGTGGCCTGGTATTCGAGGTCGTCGGCCTGCGCGCCTTGCGGGTACAGCAGCATGTAGTACCAGTTCACGACCGCCAGTTCGCTGGTCGCGGCGTTGGCGTACGACGCGCCGTCTCCTTCCGGCTCGGCGATGAAATCGAACGCCACGTCGAGCGCGGAAACGCCCGCCGGCACATCCACGTGAAACGCGTACATGTTGACGCTGTCGCGCTTCCAGGGAAGCGTCCGGCCGCCGCCCTGGATCTTGAGTCCCACCAGGTTGACGATGGGCCCGGTCGGTCCGTGCTCGCCGGGAATCCACTCCGGGTACAGCAAGGTCATGGCGCCGGGCTTCGCGGGAATGGTCATCCGCACGTGGAAAAGGCGCCGCGGCGCGTCGGTGGCATCCACCTGAAGGCGCACCGTGTTCTGCGCGCAGAGAGGCGCGCACGCCAGCGCCAGGAAAATATAGGTATGGGGTCGGATCATGATGGTTATCTGTAGCGGTCCGGAGTCATTTCAGATCAACTGCAATTCCGGGAAATCCCGTTGGTAGCGGGCGGCTTCCAGTGTGAACAGGCGGTTGGCGCGAAGCAGGGCGTGGGCGCCCACCACAAAATCCACCAGCAGACGCTTGAATTCAGAGCCGCCGGAGCGCCTCCTCCGTTGACAATAGACGGCGAAGCGCCGGCCCGCCTCACGCCAGACTTCCTCGCCCAGTTCGAAGTCCACGGTCACGCGAGTGTCGCGGAAAAACGAATCCACAAATTCCGGGGTCGCCTTGGGATAGGCAAGCAGTTCGGCGTACACTGCGCCGCACACCCTTAAACTCCCGTCGCCCGCGGCGCGCGCGAGGGCCTCCGCGATGCCGGCCGCAAGGGGTTTCGCCGACCACAAGGCGGACGGTATGTTGGTGTCGATGGCGGTAATCATTTCCGGCGGGACGCCTCATCCCTCAAGCTTCGAAGCCAGGAATTGATTTCGCGTTTACTGCCAAACGCCGGGAGCGCCCCGATGTAAGCCTCAAAGGGATTTGGTTCGCGGCGAGCCGGGCAAATCACCGTCCGGCCGCCTTCGACCACGAAATCGACCCGATCGCCGGTCTCCAGGCCCAGCCGGCGTCGAATCTCCCGTGGTATGGTGATCTGGCCCTTGCTGGTCAGCGTCGCTCTCTGACGGTTCATTACTGCGGGTCCTTACAGTAAGATTATAACTCCTTACCAGCTTCTCCGAAGCGCCTCCTCCGTCGTCACTACCCTGCAGTATTCGCCATCGAGGTTCGCGAGCGACATGGCGTGCACTTCCTCCGCGCTGCGCACGCGCCCCGTCCAGTCCGGGCGCGCATAGGTGAAGCAGGCATCCTCGACGAGGTATGTCTCGAAGCCCAGGTTCCCCGCCATCCGCACCGTGGCCTCCACCGAGTTGTTGGTGATCACCCCGGCGACTGCCAGCACGTCATGCCCGGCCGCGCGCAGCATCGCCTCGAATCCCGTGCCGACGAACGCGCTGTTGGTCTGCTTGGCGACGATGGTCTCGCCGGGCAAGGGCCGTGCTTCGGCCTTGAACTCATGTCCCGGTTGTCCCGGCCGATATGCGGATTGGGGTTCGCGCGAATCGTGGCGCACGTGATAAATCGGCCACGCCTTCTCGCGCCAGCGGGCCAGCAGACGCGCGATGTTCCGCTCGGCCTCGGGATTGTTGCGGGCGCCGTAACGCGACCAACTCTCGTGGTCGATAGCCTTCTGCACGTCGATCACGACCAGCGCCGGCCGCTTCACGGCGCGCGCCTGGCCCGCCGCGGAATCCGCGGCGCCAGCGCATAATTCAACTGCACCAGGACAATGAACCCGATGCTCCAGTAGGTGTTGATGAAGCACAGCAGGGCGCCCAACGCGTAGAGCGCCTGGGCGAACAGGATGCGGCGCCGGATGGCCGACCCATAGTGCGGCGGCAAATCGTCTTTCACCAGCCCGGTGGCCGTCGCGCATACCCAACTGAGATACAACGTAGCGCCCAACAGGAAGATGTTCGCCCAGTAGACCAGCAAGGCCACCCGGTAGGTGGTGAACCCCGCCAGCAGCGACGTCGAGAACGGCATCAGGGAGACGGCGAACAGAAAGACGATGTGGATCCAAGAAAGGGAGCGGTCGGAACGTACCAGGTGGTTGAGTTGGCTCTGCTGGCCGACCCAGAAGATCCCCAGGGTCATGAAGGTCATCATGTATACGCCGAGCCGCGGGGCGAGCGCTCCCAGCGCCAGCCACAAGGCGCGCTCACTCGAGACCGCCTCCGCGGCGGGCGCCCGCAGATCCAGAACGAGCAGCGTCATGGCCACTGCGAACACCCCGTCACTTAGCGCGGCCAGCCGCTCCACCGAGCGGCCGGCGATCTGGTTGTAAGCCGAACTCAACGCGGTACGGTTGCCCCGTTGCGGATTTCCTCGAGGCGCTTCTTCAGGTAGTCCTGATACTCCTTGAGGAGCGCCGGATCGCGCGGGCTGCCGTAAATGTCGCTCGACTTGTATTTGCCTTCGTCGAACTTTTTGCGCGTCCACTCGTCGTGTACGTGAGTGGTGTCGGCGGCGTCCACGATGTGCTCCACCATTTGCGGCGGGATGAAGGAAACGCCCTCATGATCGCCCATGGCCACGTCGCCCGGCATCACCGTGACATTCCCGATGCGGATGGGCACGTTTACCGCCGCCAGCGTGACGCCGCCAATGGCGCTGGGATGCGTGTGCCGGTAATAGCACGGCATGCCCATTTCCGAAATCCCTTCCAGGTCGCGGATGCCGCCGTCCACCACCAGTCCTCCGTTCTGGGTGGTCTTCATGATGTAGTAGAACAGGTTGTCGCCGACGATCGTGCCGCCTTCCTTCTTGCCCATCAGGTCCACCACAAAGACGTCCCCGGGTTGCAGCATGTCGATGGCGTATTGGTTGTTGATCGTGCGAATGCCTTTATCCCGCGCCTGGGCCATGACTACGGCGTCCAGGTCCGGGCGCACCGGCATGAACGCCGCGGTGACCACGCGTCCCACCATTTTCTTATCGGGGTGCAGGACCTGCCACTCGCCTTCGAACATGCTGTAGGGAGTGGCGCCGCCGCGCCCGCCGCCCGCCGCCGGTCCTCCGCGGCCGCCGCCACGGCCCGCATCGGCCGGCGCTCCCGCGGGAGCCGCCGCCGCCCAGTTGATGGTCACCTCTTCCTGGGAAAGCCCGCGGACGCGGTTGAGTAGTGCGTCGGAGACCTTGGGCCGCCCGTCCGGGAACCGTTCGCCGGTCCAGGCCTTGGTGTACTCGATCATCTGCTCCTTAGTCCAGGTCCATAACTGCGCCTGGGAGGGCGCGGGCACGAGCATGGCAACCGCGCATGCGCCCAATGCTAGTTTCGAAAAGCGAATCTTCATAACCGTCTCCTTTACTGCCTGAACTCGGGAATTGCTGGAACTCATACCGTGAGCGCGGCCTGCATCATGGCCCGCGCGTAACCCACATTGAAGGCGAAAGCGGCATAAGCGCCGCCGCCAGGATAGCCCCCGATCCGCCCGCGCTCGCGGTCGTAGTCGATGGCGCGCGGATGCTCGGGGTAAATCAAATGCCTGTACTTGTTTTTGATCAGCTCCCGCATCACGGCGAACATGTTGTTCTCGCCCTCGTCGATGAACACCTCGGTGTACCGTTCGTAAGGCTTCTTCACCTTAACATTGCGGAAGTGCACGTGATTGATGCGGTCGCGCGACGCAAAATAGCGGCACACCTCCACCGGATCCTGCCCCATTTCGCGGGTCACGCCGCAATCGAACGTGATGCCGTTCGAGGGGCTCTTGACGATATCGATCAGGTGCTTCCAGCCGTCCACCGAGCCCATGATCTGCTGCGACTTGCGGCTGATGGGCGCGGGAGGATCGTTGGGATGCAGCGCCAGCCGCACCCCGGCTTTCTCCGCCGCCGGCACCACCGCCTTCAGAAAATAGGAGATGTTGGCCCACATCTCGTCCAGCGTGTGCGCGCCTTCGTTGGGCAGGGCGGGCAAATCTTTGAACTTCATGCCCTTCTCTTCGGGCCGGGTCTGGTACTGCTGGGCTGCCGTCTGCTCGAGTTCGTAGTCGAATCCCGTCCAGCCGGCGCCGCCGCGTCCGGGCTCCTCGAAGTAGCCCTCCATGGCGCGATGCGCGTACCAGTTGTACTCCAC
>Ga0326727_10027983_pt1 | contig 10290 bp, 7 predicted proteins | sample MB2enrmetagenome_FD_207643 | JGI IMG/M metagenome (GOLD analysis project Ga0326727, IMG submission 207643) | Lab enriched peat soil microbial communities from McLean, Ithaca, NY, United States - MB29MY | ecosystem: Environmental > Terrestrial > Soil > Wetlands > Peat | place: USA: New York...
AAATCGGTCTCAAAATCCGGCGCGGTCCCTAATGGGCGTATTTACGGACAAGCCCTTAGAGAGCCTACTTTATCGTGACCGCCCTTTTGTGTCAATACAGCAGTCGTGAGTCGTGAGGCGTCAGTCGTGAGTCGTGAGTCTTCAGTCCTCAGTCCTCGGCTGAGCGATTTCCGCTATTGACCTGGAAGCCGCGGGGCAATTAGAATTCAACCTTACTTTTGTGTTTGGAATCTGCTGCGACCCCTCAAAAATCAAAAGGCAATCCACATGAATATCGCCTATTTCGACTGTTTCTCGGGTGTGAGCGGAGACATGGCGCTGGGGGCGCTGATTGACCTGGGAGTTCCTGTCGAGGCGCTCATTTCGGCGATGAAACAGATCCCCATTGAGAACTGGTCGATCGAGACGCGCAGGGAACTTCGAGGGGCTATCGAGGGGACGCGGGTCATCATTACCGCCGGCGAGCAGCCTCATCGCAAGTTTTCGGACATTGAGGCTATTTTTAACCGGAGCGGTCTTGCCCCCAAGGTCCGGGAAATAAGCCTTGCCATCTTTAAAAGGCTTGCGGATGCCGAAGGGCAAGCGCACGGGATACCTTCAGGGGATGTGCATTTTCATGAAACGGGGGCGGTCGATTCCATCCTCGACATAGCCGGGGTCGCATTCTGCCTTGAATACCTCAAAATAGAAAAGATTTTCGCCTCACCTGTTCCCCTGGGCCGCGGATTGGTCAAGACCGCACACGGGACAATTCCCCTCCCCGCCCCCGCCACCTCGATTCTTCTTTCAGGCGTGCCGGTCTATGGGTCCGTGTCCGAACGAGAATTTGTAACCCCGACCGGCGCCGCTATCCTGGCCGCCATGGCACAGTCCTTCGGGCCGATTCCACCCATGACGCTCATCTCGACCGGCTACGGCGCCGGCGCCGATCCGGCAAACGAGCCGCCGAACCTGCTGCGCGTCTGGCTTGGACGTGATAAATCAGCGCTTGCCGCTCGAAATCTCCTGGTCATTGAAACCAACATTGATGACATGAACCCGGAACTCTATAATTATGTATCGGAAAAGCTCTTCGCCCTGGGCGCTCTGGATGTCGGGTTCGCACCTTTCCAGATGAAGAAGAACCGCCCCGGCGTTTTGCTCCGGGTACTTATAGAACCGGCAATGGAGACGGCGGCAGCCGAAATAATCCTGACCGAGACCACTACACTGGGGATTCGGGTCCAGGAGGTCAGAAGAATCGAGCTGCCGCGCGAACAAAAGACCATTTCGACGGTTTTCGGCCCATGCAAAGTGAAGTGCGTGGCGCTCCCGAATGGAAACCGGCGTTTGATTCCGGAATATGAGGAATGCAGGCGGATTGCCGCTGAGACCGGGACCCCTCTCCCCGATGTATACAGTCTGATACTGAGAAACGCTGAATAGTTTTCAGTTCTCCCCGGCGATGTTTAGATTGGTAGAAGATTGAAAATGATGACGGCAATTCACGGGCGCGGCCCCAGGGAGGGGTTTTGCGGAAGGGACTGAATTAGAATTATGACCTACGATAAACCTCTTCATATTACCGGGTCCCTGCTTACAATCGGCGATGAAATTCTGCTCGGCGACATAATGAATGGGAACGCCAGGCATATCGCGATGAAGCTTAGAGACAGAGGTTTTCTCCTCGACCGGATGATCACCGTCGGGGACATCGAAGACGATATCATCCAACATCTCGCTCAATGCCTGAATCGCACTCATTTCCTCATCGTGACGGGGGGCCTTGGCCCGACTGACGATGACAGGACCTGCGTTGCTGTTTCCAAGGCTTTCGAAAGGCCTCTGATCTGCAATCAGGCGTACGCTGCGTGGCTAAAAAGCCGCCTTGCCTCGTGGGGGGTAGGCGAGCGGGATGCGGAAAGAATGGCGGAACTGCCCGAAGGGGCGGTGAAGCTCGGGGTGGATATGGCCGGATTCTTTGTGCTCCAGAACGGTGTCCCCTGTTATTTCCTGCCCGGTGTTCCCAATGAGATGGAACAACTGCTGGAGGAAACGGTGATTCCCGACCTCGAGTCAAGGTTTCCAAACCGATGCGCCTATCTGAAACACATCGTCCGGGTTCAGGGGCTTCCGGAAATCGAGGTGAATTCGAGGCTGCGGGGCTTTGATCCCGGCGTCGAGGGAGTCGATATCGGCTACTATCCGCAAGGGAGGGAAAACTGGGTATCGATATTCGCATCCGCGCCGGACGAGGAGGCGTGCCGCGCCCTCATCAAAAGCGCAGAGGACAAAATCATCGCGTTGATCGGCGCCAGCCATATAAGCGGCCACAATGACGACTGCCTTGAGAAAGTGATCGGACGCTTCCTGCGCGGCAACGGATGGAGGCTGGCTTTGGCTGAATCCTGCACGGGGGGCCTTCTGTCCAGAAGGATTGCGGCGGTTGCAGGCGCATCGGACTACCTGGACCGGGGATATGTCACCTACAGCAACCGGGCAAAAACGGAACTGCTTGACGTTTCCGAAGAGCTTTTGCGCACCCACGGCGCAGTGAGCGAGCCGGTGGCGCTGGCAATGGCGCAAGGCGCGTTGAGCCGCGCCGGAGTTGAGGTTGCCGTAGCGGTAACCGGCATTGCGGGGCCAACCGGGGGCAGCCCTGACAAACCGGTTGGGACCGTTTATATCGCCTGCATTGCTTCCACCCGGAAAGCGGTCGAAAGGTACTCGTTCGGTGGAACTCGCGAACAAATCCAGGAGAGCGCGGCACAGGCAGCCCTGGTAATGATGTGGAAAATATTAACCGGGATTTGAGCAGGCCGGGTGTTAGTGTCCTGAACCACTGATCCTTTGACAAAGTCGCTTCACTAGAAGCGTCACCCCCGCGAAGGAGGGGGACCATCGTTTTTGTGTGTAAAATTAATCATTTCCGCCAAAAACACTGGATTCCCGCCTTCGCGGGAATGACGGTTTTTGTGCACGGACTTAGGTCGCGAACTTCTGACTCAGGACATTAGTACATTGTCAACAAAGTTTTTTAGGCCGTCACCCCGCGAATGCGGGGGACCAGTGCTTTCAATCTCTCAAAAAACCTATGGATTCCCGCTTCTGCGGCTGTGTCGTAACGGGGAAAACAGTCAGAAACCGTTAGAAAAGTGGGAAGAAGACCCTGGTTCCCGGCTTTCGCCGGGAAGACGGACTCTGATTGACGCCAGATTTCCGCCTTTGAGTGGGAATCTTTTAAGAGCCCAACAATTGTGACACAGCCTCTTCTGCGGTGAATGGCGACTGGTGGTCTGTTTGTGTACGACTGAGTTGACCAAGTATCATTGCGGCATTCCGATCACTTCTGAGAAAAGGGCGACGTCATGAAGCGAGCACCCGTATCGGCGGACTGGATCGAATCGGTCATCAAAGATTATGTGGAAACTTCTTCGGAAAACACCCTCCAGAACCCTGCCAACGACAGGGCTTTCGACAGCCCGCTTGTCGGCTTTTCTTCGGGCGGCGATTCGATTTACCTGGATTTCAAAACTCATGTGGGCCCATTCCACTGGACCCCGGAGGAGGCATTCACCCTGGCATTTCCCGATTCGAAAGCGAAGCCCGAAGATCTCACCGTCATCAGTTGGGTCCTCCCTCAGACCGAGGCGACCAAAAAAGACAATCGCGAACAGACTGTCTATCCGGCTGAGAGCTGGGCAAGAAACAGGATTTTCGGCCAGGAATTTAACGACAAAGTGAGCAAACATGTTCTGAAAAGTCTTCAGGAAAAAGGTTATGAAGCTGTCGATCCTTTGCACCTGCCGGATTGGAAGATCGAAAAATCGGAGCGGTTCACATTTTCATCAACGTGGTCGGAGCGGCATGCCGCCTTCGCATCCGGACTTGGCACCTTTGGCCTGTGCGATGGGCTGATTACCGCCAAAGGAAAGGCCGTACGCCTTGGTTCCGTGGTTGCGCGCATCGCGCTTCCACCCACGCCAAGGCCTTACAGCAGCCATACCGAATATTGCCTGTTCCATTCCGGCGGCGGCTGCACGGGATGCATCGATCGCTGCCCGGTGCGGGCCGTTTCCTCCAATGGGCATGATAAGGTCAAATGCCACCGGCACTCGATAACCATTGCAACGGAACACGTGAAGTCGCACTACGGATTTGACGGCTACGGGTGCGGATTGTGCCAGACCGATGTTCCCTGTGAGTCGCAGATCCCCGCACGGGAAGGAGGCTGATGGTCCAGCCCATTCGCAGCTTTATCGCAATCGATCTCCCTGAATTCGTGCGGCGCCGGCTTGAAATGCTCGTCCACGAACTCAGGAAAAGTAATGCCCAGGTGGGGTGGGTGAGGATCGAAGGGGTTCATCTCACGCTGAAGTTTCTCGGCAACGTTGCGCCCGAATTGATAGAGGAAATAAAACCGGCGCTTGCCGAAGCAGCTTCGCGAACGCCGCCGATCCATCTTGAACCGGCGGGATGCGGCGCCTTTCCCAGTATTAAATCGCCACGGGTGATCTGGGTCGGTCTCCGCGGGCAGACGACTGCCCTTACCGAACTCGGGCGGCGCGTGGAAGAGGCCATGACGGCATTCGGATTCAAGCCTGAAGACCGCCCTTTCAAACCTCACCTCACCCTTGGCCGGGTAAAAGGCAGACAGCGGCTCGATGTCCTCCAGCAGATTCTTTTTGAACATCGGGACTTTACGGCAGAACCCTTTGACGCTGTTGAAGTTGTATTGTATAAAAGCGATTTAAGGCCGGATGGCGCTCGATACGCCCCCTTATCCAAAGCGCCTTTCTCCGGGCGCCCCGCCCTAATGGACGAATAAATCATATCCCTTTCAAATTTCAAATGTTATGGACAGGGACGGGGTTCGGCCGAAATTACCCCATTGCGTGTCCGCGTCATTACCAACTCGCACGCAATCAGTTGTATAGGGCCGGCAGCCGGAGTGTTGGCAAAAAACGCAGATCGGCCCCGGCGGTCTGGAGAGTCATTTTTCCCCCTGCTGGAACAAGGAGACCCGACTCATGGGACTTAACGACGACAGGCAAAAAGCCATCGATGCGGCGGTTTCCCAGATAGAGAGAATGTGCGGGAAAGGCGCCATCATGCGCCTGGGAGCGGGCGCCAACGTGGAAGTGTCGGTAATACCGAGCGGCTGTTTATCGCTGGATATCGCCCTGGGGATTGGAGGCGTCGCGCGGGGCCGGATTATGGAGATATTCGGCCCTGAGTCTTCCGGGAAAACCACACTGGCGCTGCATATAATCGCGGAGGCTCAGAAGCTCGGGGGTCTTGCCGCTTTTGTGGACGCCGAACATGCCCTGGATACCCAGTACGCGAGGAAACTCGGGGTCGTAGTGGAAGACCTGCTGGTCAGTCAACCCGACTATGGCGAACAAGCGCTGGAGATCGCCGAGATACTGGTTCGGAGCAACGCCATCGATGTCATAGTGATTGATTCGGTGGCGGCGCTCGTGCCGAAAGCCGAAATCGAAGGCGAGATGGGCGATCCGCATGTGGGGCTCCAAGCGCGACTGATGAGCCAGGCGCTCCGAAAACTGGTGTCCGCTATCAGCAAGTCGAAGACATGCGTTATTTTCACCAACCAGATCCGGATGAAGATAGGGGTCATGTACGGTTCCCCCGAAACTACCACGGGAGGCAACGCGCTTAAATTTTATGCCACCATGCGGCTCGATATTCGACGGGTCGGCCCGATAAAGGAAGGCCAGGATATTATCGGCAACCGGACCAAGGTAAAAGTCGTGAAGAACAAGATTGCTCCCCCGTTCCGCGAAGTTGAGTTCGACATCATTTACGGACGCGGGATATCCAGGGAGGGGGATCTACTGGACCTGGGGGTGGAATCGAGTCTTGTTGAAAAATCCGGCACCTGGTATTCGTACAACGGAGAAAGACTGGGCCAGGGAAGGGAAAACGCAAAGAATTTCCTGCGGGACCATCCCGAACTGGTCTCCGATATCGAGATGAAAATTCGCCAGGCTTATGATCTCAAACCGATCACCGAATCCGTATCCGCGCCGGCTGACTAGGGCCTTCCTATCTTTGGTATAATAAAGGGCACCTTAGAACGTCAGGAGATTTTATTAATGAAAGCCAGTGAGATCCGAAAGGCCTTCCTTGATTTTTTCAATCGACGAGGGCATACGACCGTAAAAAGCTCATCGGTCATTCCTCATGACGACCCCACCCTGCTCTTTACCAACGCGGGAATGGTGCAGTTCAAGAGGACTTTCCTGGGCGAGGAAAAACGGCCCTATTCCCGCGCGGCAAGCAGCCAGAAATGCATGCGGGCGGGCGGTAAGCACAACGATCTCGAAAATGTGGGCCGCACGGCGCGGCACCACACCTTTTTCGAAATGCTCGGGAATTTTTCCTTCGGAGATTATTTCAAGGAAGACGCGGTCAAATTCGCATGGGACTTTTTGGCCGGCGATATGGGACTTCCCAAGGATAAGTTATACGCCACAATCCACGAGGGCGACCAGGAGATGGGGCTCGGAGTGGATGAAGAGGCGAAAACGTTCTGGGCTCGGTATCTTCCTAGTGAGAGGATTCTGGAATTTCCGACCAAAGATAACTTCTGGTCGATGGGCGATACCGGTCCATGCGGGCCGTGTTCGGAAATCATTATCGACCAGGGGCCCGGCATCGGGTGCGGCAGGCCCGAATGTAAACCGGGGTGCGACTGCGACCGGTACCTGGAACTGTGGAACCTTGTGTTCATGCAGTTTAACCGCAGACAGGACGGGGTTATGGAGCCTCTTCCCAAACCCAGCATCGACACAGGCATGGGGTTGGAGAGGATAGCCGCCGTAAAACAGGGCGTTCCCTCAAATTATGATACGGACCTGTTTGCCCCGATGCGGGAAAAGATTCAAGAGCTTACAGGGTATCGATACGGAACGGAGGCCGAAAAGGATGTCTCGGTCAAGGTGATCGCCGACCACAGCCGCGCCGCGGCGTTCCTGATTGGAGACGGGGCGCTGCCAAGCAATGAAGGCCGGGGTTACGTCCTGAGGCGCGTAATCCGGCGCGCATCCAGACACGGACGTTTCCTTGGGCTGAACAGGCCTTTTTTGTCCGAAGTCGCGCTGTCGGTTATGGCGTCGATGCAGGATACCTATCCGGAATTGCTGGAGAACCGCAGCTTCATAAACCGCATCATTCTGAGCGAAGAGGAACGGTTCAACGAAACCCTGGATAATGGGCTCAGACTCCTTCAGACCGAAATAAAGCGTTTGAGTGACGAAAAGGCGAAGACAATACCCGGCGCGCTCATCTTTAAACTCTACGACACCTATGGATTTCCCATCGACATTGTTACCGACATGTCCAGGGAACTTGGTTTCGAGGTAGACGAAGCCGGTTTTCATAACCTGATGGAAAAACAGCGCGAGATGTCCAGGGCAGCCTGGAAAGGGAGCGGCGAGCGCGAAATCTCCGAGGCCTACCGTCAGATCTGCGCACGAGGCGCCCGGTCCGTTTTTCTCGGCTACGAAACCACTGAGGCCGACTCCGAGATTATCGCCATGATCAGCGGGGGCGAAGAAATCGGCTCCGCCTCCGAAGGAATGGACGTCGAGCTGATTGCGGCCCAAACTCCTTTTTACGGCGCCGCCGGCGGGCAGGTGGGGGATAAGGGGCTTATGACGGCCGGGCCGTCTGCAAGAATTGCAGTCTCCGACACCGTGAAGCTTCCCGGAGACATAATCGTTCATGTCGGCAAGGTTGAATCGGGGACTTTCCATGTCGGCGACGCGGTTCATCTGGAGGTGGACGCCCGGCTTCGCAGTGACACGGCGATCCACCACACGGCCACGCATATTTTGCACGCCGTTCTGCGCAAGGTGCTGGGCGATCACGTTAAGCAGGCCGGCTCGCTTGTCGGGCCTGACCGGCTTCGGTTCGACTTCACCCATTTTGCCGCCATTACTCCTGAAGAACTGGCTGAAATCGATCGGCGGATAAACGACGAGATTCGTCAAAACCAACAGCTCACTGTTCGGGTGATGGGACTGGAGGAAGCCCTGAAGACCGGGGCCATGGCCCTGTTTGAAGAAAAATACGGAGACCGCGTCCGGCTGGTTGAGATTCCCGGCTTTAGCCGGGAGCTTTGCGGCGGTACTCACACCCACTCTACCGGAGACCTCGGGGTGTTCGTAATCGTCCAGGAGACCAGTATAGCCGCCGGAGTTCGCAGAATCGAAGCCCTTGCGGGAAGGGAAGCGCTCGAATATCTGAACAGGATGAGGCAAATTGTCGAGCGCACCGCATCCACGCTGAAGGTCACCCCCTCAGAAGTGGCGGATCGTGTCGAAAAGGTCCTTGCCCATCAACGGCAATTGGAAAAAGAACTCGAGGCAGTTAAAGCCTCCGCTGCCGGCAAACGCTCGGCCGATCTATTCGAACAGAGCGCCGAGATTGGCGGCGTGAGGGTCCTGGTTGCGCAAATCGAAGCCGATAACCCGAAAATTCTTCGCGAGATGAACGATAAATTCAGGGAGAGGTTCAAAAAGGGGGTGGCAGTCTTTGGAGCTGTTTCGGGAGAAAAGGTTTTTCTGCTCGCCGGGGTCACCCAGGAACTGACGTCAAAGCTGCATGCGGGCAATCTTATCAAAGAGATCGTGAAGGAAGTGGGCGGCTCCGGCGGCGGACGCCCTGATATGGCTCAAGCCGGAGGAAACAAGCCCGACAAGTTGAAAGATGCTCTGAGTCTGGCAGAAAAGCTGATCCGCGAAAAACTCGAGGCATAGCAGGGCTCGAGCGGTCCTCCTCAGGTTGCCGGAGGAAGCCGCCAGCCTCTAATGGAGTGTTAAGTTAAAAGCCTCGGGGATGGGGGGAGGGAAATCCGTTTTTTCGCCCTCTTCTGCAGCTCAGAGCCTGTCCATGCTGCAGGAGGAGAACTCCTTCTCCAGTTCATCGGTGAGTTCTTCGCGAAAATCCCCTATGCTATACGTTGCGCCGCATTCACGGCAGCGCAGGTAAACTCTGCGTCAGCCCTTAACTATTTCAAGCTCTTTGTTGCATTTTTTGCAAAGCATCTCGGTTCTCCTGAGCCGCAACGGGATCGAAGGCCGCAGCATAAGCCGGGCCCCGGGTTGTCAACCATACTCCAGAGATTTTGCCCCATTCTAACCTAATCAGCCGGGCAGGACAAAGGGAGAGTGAAATGCCGGCCAATTTGCCTCCCCCTTATTTTGAAGCCGAGAAACGTTACCGGGAAGGACGGACTCCCGAGGAGAAAATAGAAGCGCTTGAAGAGATGCTGACGATCATGCCCAAACACAAGGGCACGGACAAGCTCAGGGCCGATCTGCGCAAGAGAATAGCGAAGCACAAATCCGAGGACCGGCAGAAGAAAAGTTCGGCAAAAGGCGTTACGGCTTATAACATTGAAAGAGAAGGCGCGGCCCAGGCTATCATCATCGGTGTCCCGAATGTCGGGAAATCGTCCATTGTTGCCGCATTGACGAATGCCAAACCCGAGGTGGCCGATTTTGCCCATTCTACCTGGAAGCCCACGCCGGGCATGGCCAATTTTGAAAATATTCAGTTCCAACTCATCGACACCCCGCCCGTTCCCACCGAATTCATCGACCCCGGACTGCCGGACCTGCTCAGACGCACGGACATCATAGCGCTAGTGATCGATATACAGGACGATCCGCTCCAGCAACTCGACGACGCCATGGCATTCCTGAATAATCTGAGAATCTATCCGCCCGGGATGCGAATTCCGGCGGACCTGAAGAAGGCCCCGTTCATAAGGAAGGTACTGGTAGTGGTAAACAAAGTTGATGACGAACCAGCCATGGAAGATTACCGAGCTTTTCAGGAACTCTGTGAGATGAGGCTTCCCCTGGTACCGATTTCAATCCGCACCGGATACAACCTACTGGACTTTCTTAAGAAAATCTACGAACTGGCAGGAATCATCCGGGTCTATACCAAGTCGGCGGGCCGGGACCCCGATATGAAATCGCCTTTCGTCCTGCCCGACAACAGCACGCTTGAAGAACTTGCCGAGCAGATCCACAAGGATTTCGTGACGAAACTCAAGTATGCAAAGGTATGGGGAAAGACGGTATTCGACGGACAAATGGTCCAGCGAGATTTTGTCCTGCACGACGGCGACGTCGTAGAAATACATATTTAGGGCTCGTCCGTAAATAGGCCTTTCAGGGACAAGCCCTTAGCCGCCCCGTTATATTTCCAAATCGAAATGCACATACAGAAAACGGTGTGTGTGCTATTTTTAACGATCAATTACCAATTATTGAC
>Ga0326727_10027984_pt1 | contig 10289 bp, 5 predicted proteins | sample MB2enrmetagenome_FD_207643 | JGI IMG/M metagenome (GOLD analysis project Ga0326727, IMG submission 207643) | Lab enriched peat soil microbial communities from McLean, Ithaca, NY, United States - MB29MY | ecosystem: Environmental > Terrestrial > Soil > Wetlands > Peat | place: USA: New York...
TCCTCCTCCGATCGTGATTGGCTTCGTCGGCGGATTCGTCCATCACGACAATGCCCGCCGTTCCGAGATCCAGCTTGCCGAGAAGCTCCGCGCCGAATACACGGATCAGGTGCGCGTTGAGGTGTTCCAAAACCGGCGCTGGAAGATGGCAGCACGCGTCATCCGCCAGTGGCTGGATGCCAACCACGACGGCAAGCTCTCCGATGCCGAAAAGCGCAACGCCCGCATCGTGCTGTATGGCCATAGCTGGGGCGGGGCGGCGGTGGTTTCCCTCGCCCGCCAGCTAGACGAAGAAGGCATTCCGGTACTGCTCACGGTCCAGGTAGACAGCATCGCCAAACCGGGGCAAGACGACCGGGTGATTCCCGTAAACGTGGAGAAGGCGGCTAATTTCTATCAAGCCCGCGGCCTGCTGCATGGCTGTCCCAAGATCGCCGCCGCCGATCCCGCACACACCCAGATCCTGGGGGATTTTCGTTTTACCTACGAAAAGGCGGCTTCCGCTTGTGCCGCTTATCCTTGGTACGACCGCCTGCTCTTCCCCGGCCACACTGCTATCGGTTGCGATCCAGGGGTCTGGTCGCAAGTGCGAAACCTGATCAGCACGCAGTTAGTCGCCGCGCCGGAGCAGGTTCCGTACAGCACCGCGAAGAACCAGGCGGCGAATGGCGCGGAAACCGGCCGGCGGTGACACCCTAACTCAGCATTCAGCCAAGCAACACCCAGCGCAGAACCGCAGAATGCCCCATTGCTTTGAATACGTATTCATGATCTCATCTGGTGCTGCGGGGATCGACTTCGCGGCGGATAACAGCAACAAGCGCTACCGGATCGCGTAAGGTAAGACCATGACTATCAAAGCTGACGTGCTGCGGGATTTCTACTATCGCGCCCTGGTGGCGGTGGGCACAGAAACAGAAGAGGCATCGATTACGGCGGATTCGCTGATCGATGCCGATCTCCACGGGCTGGAAACGCACGGCGCCTTCCGGATTCCCGCCTACGTGCGCACCGCGAAAGAAGGGGCGCTCGACCCTAAAGGCAAGCCCCAGGTCGAGTGGCGCAAAGGCGCAATCTCGCTGATTAACGGCAATAACGGATGGGGACAACCCGCCGCCGAACTGGCCGTCAGCGAGGTGATTGCCAATGCCAGGAATAGTTGCCTGGGCGCTGCCGGGATTTACAACGGCAACCACATTGGCACCTGCGCTTACTACGCTCGCATTATGGCGCGCGCCGGATTGGTGGGATTTGTGACCACCAATTCTCCGCCCAACATGCCGCCTACCGGTGCAGCGGAGGCGGTGCTGGGCACCAATCCCATTTGCTTCAGCGCACCGGCAACGGGTGGCCGCGTGATCACCGTCGATATGGCCACGTCCGTGGTCGCCAAGGGAAAAATTCTGCTCGCAGCCGAGCGCGGCGAGGCCATTCCCGAAGGCTGGGCAGTCGATAAAGACGGCCATCCCACTACCGATTCCAAGGCCGCGCTGGGCGGCTACCTGCTTCCGCTTGGCGGCCCGAAAGGGTACGGGCTGGCGCTCTTCGCCGATATTTTCTCCGGTGTGCTTACCGGGGCGGAGGTGGCCAAGAATCTCAAACCTATGTATGCGCCCAAAGTGTTCAAGTCCGGCATCGGAGCCTTCCTGTTCGGCATTGATACCGCTCCTTTCGGCGCCGGCGACGTGAGCGCGCGCATGGATAAGCTCATCGAGATGGTGGTCGGCGCCAAGCGTGCCGAGGGCGTACAGAAAATCTATTTGCCCGGCGAAATCGAAGCCTCGACGGCCGAGCGGCGGAAGCGGGAAGGGATCCCGGTTAGCGCGGCGGTGCTGGCGAATCTCAACCAGGTTGCCGGCGAACTCAACATCGCGCCGCTGCCACCGGCGTAGTCATATGGAGATTACAAATCATTACCTGAGAAGCCATCCGTTCTGTGCTATAAGAACCAACAAACTCCCCTTGGCGGAAGGAGTGAGCCCCGTAACGTACGAATGGCCGAAGATGCAGCCAGCCGGAGGCGGCCGCTGGGCCGTGCCTTAAGCGCCATATCCCTCCCTTTTTTGCGGAGCACGCCTTTCCTTTTTTCCGGCCTGTTTCTTGCCCTCTTATCCGTCGGGGCACAAACGCCGCCGGTTACATCATCCCCACAAACAGCGAGCTCGGCCGCCGACACTCCGCCACCGGTTTTTCATATTCATGGGACCGTCAAGTCGGGCGCCATGCCATTGCCCGGCGTGACGGTTTCAGCCGCCAACACTTTGACCGGGAAAAAGGCGGTCACCTCCACCGAACCGGACGGCTCTTATCGGCTCGAGCTGAGTGCCAGAGGACGCTATGTCGTACGGGCCGAGATGACCGCATTTGCGCCGGCCACGCAGGAGGTCTTACTGAAGGCCGAGGCTCCCGAACAGCGCGCCGATTTCACCCTGGTATTGCTCTCCCGCGCGCCCAAACCCGAGGAATCCGGACCGGCGGCAGCGGCCGCGGCGTTGGGTACGGTGGCGCGCGAAGGACGCGGCACCCAGCGGCTTAGCCTGACCGTGGACGGCGGCGCGCTCTCGGCCGCCAATGATACGGAGAACGGCGTCCCCGGTGAGCCGGCGCTGGGCGGCTTGGCGGCTCTGGTGAACAGCCCCGATGCCACCAACCAATCGGTCAATTTCGCCGGCCAAACCGGGGAGACACCGGACTTCCTTCGAGGGGCCCGAACTTCGGATGAGCTCCGCGAACGGTTCCAGCAGATGGGCGATCAGCGCGGTTTCGGGCCGGGTGGCGGCAGCCCCTTGGCGGCTTTGACCGGCGGCGGTCCTTTCGTGCTGCGCCGTAATCGTCTCGACATCAACCAGCCGCACGGCACGTTCTATTACTCGGCCGGAAATTCCGCGCTGAACGCTTCCTCCTATGCGCTGAACGGCCGCGGGGGCGCGAATCCTGGTTACAGTTCCAATCGTTTTGGCGGGGTCATCGGCGGCCCGTTGAATATCCCTCACATTATCGATGACAAAAAGACATTTTTCTTCGGAGGATACACCGGCACCCGCGCGACGAATCCCTATGTCGATTATTCCAATGTCCCGACCAGCGCGGAACTGGATGCCGCGGCCGTTGCCGCCCATAATTTGACCCCCAGCCCCATCGCGCAAAGCCTGCTGAATGACAACTATTATCCGGCCCCTAACTTCGCCGGGTCGCAACAGAACTACCGTTTCGCTTCGGCCACCCAGAACGACACCGACAACCTGTTTCTGCGCATCACCCACAACTTCGGCAGCGCTGGCAGCTTTAGGCCGTTTGGCGGTGGCGGCGGCGGCGGACGGGGTGGCATGCGCGCCCGCAACAACCTGAACTTCAACTTCAACTGGCTGCGCGGCAATACCAGCCTGCCGGAACCGTTTCCCACCGTTGGCGGCACCACACACAACAGTTCGTTTAATACCGGCCTGGGATGGGCCGCCGGCAAAGGAAACTGGAACAATATTCTGCGCGTGAACTTTAACCGCGCTCGCACGATCACCAGCAATCTTTACGCGGGCGTCAGCAACGTCGAGCAAGGTCTGGGGATTCCTACCGGCATTTCGTCCCCGTCATTCGTTACCCCTTCGGCCAATCCTTCCGACTGGGGATTGCCTAACATCAGCATCACCGGGTTTACGCCCCTGACCGACGTGGCGCCGCAGTATCGAAACGATTCCACGCTGCAGTTCAGCGAAAGCGTCATCCGCAACCGCAACAAACACAACATCCGCTTCGGCGGGGACTTCCGCCGGCTGTGGACCACGCTGAACAGCAACGCCAACCCGCGCGGCTCCTACACCTTCACCGGCTTCGCCACGAACAATCCGCTGGGTGACTTTCTGGCGGGGGTCCCTCAGTCGACGGCGCTGCAATACAGCAGCACGCCCTATTACTTCAGTACGGACAGCTATGATCTGTTCGTCATGGACGACTGGCACGTGCGTTCGAATCTGACGCTGCAAGCCGGGCTGCGCTACGAATACATCGCGCCCTACACCGAGGCGAACGACCGGCTGGTCAATCTGGATCTGCAGTTCGCCCCGGGATTAACCGGAGTCACCTGCGTTACGCCGACCTTGGTTACAGGCTGCGGCCTTGCTCCTTACAACGGCCTGATGAAGCCCGACCGGAACAATTTCGCGCCCCGCGTCGGCTTCGCCTGGAAAGTGCAAAAGAACACGGTGGTGCGCGGCGGATACGGCATCAACTACAGCCTGTCGGAGTACGGCACCGTCATTACCCAACTGGCGTATCAGCCTCCGTTCGCGGTATCAATGACCCCGATTGCGTCAACCGCGGGCGCGCTAACCTTGAGTCAAGGATTTCCGGTAACCGCCAACGCCGTTACCAATAGTTACGCCGTCGATCCGAATTACCACCTGCCTTACGTGCAGATATGGAACCTGAACATCCAGCGCGAGTTTGGCACGACATTGCTGGTCAATATCGGTTACAACGGCAGCAAAGGGACCGACCTCGACGTCGTGACCGCACCGAACCGTACCCCTACGGGATTGCTGCTTCCAAACGTACAGCCGTTCGAGGTCCTGACCTCGCAAGGATCTTCCATCCTGCACGCCGGCAGCCTGCGCGTTCGCAAGCGGCTCTCGCATGGATTGGCGGTGGGCGGCACGTATGTTTTCTCCAAATCGATTGACGATGCTTCCTCGATTGGCGGCGGTTCCGTGGTGGTGGCGCAGAACCCGCTCAACCTGGCGGCCGAGCGCGGCCTCTCCAGCTTCGATCAGCGGCACAAACTCACCGGCGATTTCCTCTACGAGCTGCCCTTCGGAAGCGGGAAGCGCTGGTTGACCAGAGGGCCGCTGGGGCGCGCCTTCGGCGACTGGACGGTAAGCAGCACCTTCACCATCGCCTCCGGGATGCCGTTCACTCCTTATGTGGGCGGCAGCATTATCGATGTCGGGCGCGGGAGCAGCGGCAGTTTGCGGCCTAACCTGGTTCCCGGCCAGCCGACCCAATTGGCGAACCCCAGCACCGGCGAATGGTTCAACACCGCCGCCTTTGTCGCCGCGCCGCCCGGGCAATATGGCGACGCGGGACGCGATATCATCATAGGACCGGGCACGGTGCTGTTCAACGCGAGCGTGGCCAAGACGTTTCCCTTCAAGGAAACCAAGTCGTTGGAATTTCGCGTGACCGCCAACAACGTATTGAACCACGCCAATTTTTCGGGCATCGATACCAACCTGAATTCGCCGAGCTTCGGCCAGGTGACGTCGGTGCAAACCATGCGGCAACTGCTGTTTTTGTCGCGGTTTCGGTTTTAGGGTTTGACGAAGCATGAATTGCGAGCAGAATCGTCCGATGAAGCAAGAGCCCGACCGGGGTAGCGCTGGCCTCCCGGCCGGCAGTCCTGGGGGCGTCCACGCCCGCAGCATGCTTGTGCGCAGGCCAGAGGCCCCCGCGACAGCCGGTCCCGCAGAGAGCGGGACGAGCGCTACAACCCCCTGGCCGCAAAAGCTCATCGCCGCGCTTGCCTGCGCCGCTTTGCTGCTTTCCTCTCTCTTGCCGAACGCCTCGGCCCAGAACGTTCCCCGCCCGGTTGAGACTACGGGGAACGGCGAATACCGCTTTCGCGTCACCAGCGATCTGGTGCTGGTCAACGTCAGCGTACGCGACAAGCATGGCAATCTGGTGCGGGGCTTGAAGCAGAGCGACTTTACCGTGCTGGAGGATGGCAAGCCGCAGCAAATCCGCTCCTTCGATCTGGAGGATGTGGAGCGCTTCGCGCCAAGCGGTCCCGCCCAGACCGAGGTGCAGGGGGCTCCGCCGGCTGCCGGCGCGCCCATAGGCGCCGAACTGCAACCGCTCAACGTGCGCGACCGCCGGCTGATTGTCTTGCTGTTCGACCTGACCAACATGGAACCCGATGACCTCGACCGCGCCAGCCGCAGCTCGCTGAATTTTGTGGACAAGCAGATGACGCCGGCCGATCTGGTGGCGGTAATCAGTTTCAGCAACTCGATGGAAGTTCTTCAGGACTTTACTTCCGATCGCCAGTTGCTGGCGCACGCCATCCGCGGCATGCAGGGCATCGAAGGCCAGGGCTTGGAAGAAGGCACCACCGGCACGGCCGAAGGCCAACCCGACCAGGGTATGGCTTACATCGAAGACGATACCGAGTACAACATCTTCAATACTGACCGGCGGCTGCAAGCCATCGCCTCTCTGGCCAAAGTGCTGCAAGCGATCGAGCAGAAGAAGTCGGTAATCTACTTCAGCAGCGGCATGGACCGCGATACCGGCAACGAGAACCAGTCGCAGTTGCGCGCCGCCATCAACGTTGCGGTCAAGGCCAATGTATCGCTTTATCCGGTGGACTCGCGCGGCCTGGAAGCGATTGTTCCCGGCGGCAGCGCGCAGAACGCCAGCCTGCACGGCCAGGCCGGATTCAACGGGCAGGCAGTCCAGTCGGCGTACGATTCGAACTTCCAGACGCAGGAAACGCTGGTTACCCTCGCCTCCGACACCGGCGGCAAAGCCTTTCTCGACAGCAACGATTTCAGCAAGGCCTTCGCCAAGGTGCAGGCCGACATGGAGAGCTACTACGTTCTCGGTTACCGCAGCTCGAATCCGGCGATGGACGGCCATTATCGCAAGATCACCGTCAAGCTGAACCGCTCCGACGTGAAACTCGATTACCGCCGCGGCTATTACGGCCCGCGCGATTTCCGCCATTTCACCCAGGAAGATCGCGACCGGCAGATAGAGGACGAGATGAACTCCGATCTGCCCAACACCGATCTGCCGGTCTACCTCACTACCCAGTATTTCCGTACCGAGCCGGACCGCTTCTTCGTGCTGGTCTCGGTGGTGGTGCCCGGCTCGGCGATTCCCTCCGGTGCCAGTGATAAAGCCTCACTCGACGTGCTGGGTCTGGTCCGCGACCAGCAGACGAAATTTCCCGTGGGCAACGTTCGCCAGACCATGAAGCTGGCCATCGAAAATGCCGCGGTCGGGCGGAGAAAAAATGCGCAATATAACGCCGGCTTTCTGCTGCCCTCCGGCAAGTATCATCTGAAGTTCGTGGTGCGCGAAAACCAGAACGGCCGGCTGGGATCATTCGAGACGGGTTTCTTCATTCCCGACCTGCGCAAAGCTCCGCTGAAAATGAGTTCGGTGGTGCTGGCCAGCCAGCGCGTTCCTTCCACCCAGAGGAAATCGCAGAATCCGCTGGCCGGCGACGGAACGGAGTTGATTCCCAATGTCGCCCACGTGTTCGCCGCGGATCAGCCGCTGCTGTTCTACTACGAGGTTTACGATCCGGCCAAGGCAAGCAAGAGCGAGGCGAAAAACTCTATTCACCTGCTCACCAGCATCCAGTTCTTCCGGGGCAAGATCAAGGTTTACGAGACGCCGCTGGTGGAGGCCGGCGAACTGAACCGCCCGGAGCGCCGCGCGGCGGCTTTTTCCTTCGAGGTCCCGGCCTCGCAATTGCACCCCGGCTGGTACACCTGCCAGGTCAATGTGATCGACGATGCCGGTGGACAGTTTGCGTTTCCCCGCCTGCCTTTGCTGGTACGAACCGCCAAAGCCGCGCCGCCGGCCACGGCAGGCCCCGAGAACGCAGGCGCTCCTGCAAAGTGATCAGGCAGAAAATCTATTGACGATCCTTCCCGTCGCGGCGATAACAGGTGGCCCAAGCCCGCCCGTTGCATCGATCAGGAGCAACAAAACCCATACCCCCCAACGCCTGTCATTCCGAGTCACGCGCCCACAATAGCTCGGACAATTGCCATGCCGTCGGGGCGCGTGGCGAGGAACCTATGCATTTCGGCCCGATCTGCCGTTGCCATTCATGCGTAAACACGAGATCAAAGGCCACGACTCAGACCGCCGCACCCCAGGCCCTGCCATCAGGAGCCGCAATCTCGGCGCTGCCCCCCGGGATCGGGCAGAAAATCTGTTGACTAACGGGGAGCCCCCCGGTGAGGTATTTCTGTTTCTGCGTTTCTGCGGTTCTGTGTTGGGTTTTAAGCGCCCAATTCCGGGGTCGACTGCGGCGGTTTGCGCAGGTGTGTTGCCTGTTCGAAGCTGTAGGCCAGGCGAAGCAGTTGCGGTTCGCTCCAGGGCCGCCCCAGGAACTCGATACCAATCGGTACGCCGATGGGAGCCTGGGCCGTTGGCGGCGAAAAACCACCCGGCACGGTGATGGCAGGAAAGCCCGTCAGCGACGCCAGAATCCCGTTGCGGTCAATTTGCACTGGTTCGCCAATCAACACCGCCAACCGTTTCTGGTGGGGATAAACCAGAGCATCGAGATTATTTTCCGCAAGCAGATTTGCCAGTTTCACCCGCAACTCCCCGATCCTGGCCAGCCGGCGCCAATAGTCCGGTTCCTGCGAACCATCGGCATAGCTCTCGGCGGTCCGCAGGAAGCTTTCGTTGGTCTTCAAGTACTTGCCCGAAGCCAGGATCTCGGCCAGCGAACGCACGGGCGTAGTCGGGCCGCACCCTTCCAGATACTTGTTCAGCAGCGCCTTGAACTCGTACTGCTGCACGTCCGGGTCGAAGATGAGCGTCGCCGTGTCCATGGCAGGATCGGCCACCGGGGTCAGGACGGCCCCGGCGCGCCCCATCATCTCCAGCGCCTGCTCCATCACGCGATTCACTTCCTCGTGTTCCGGGCCGCTGCCGAACAAGGTCTTCAACACGCCGAGCTGCGCGCCCTGCAAGGCATTCCGGTCGAGACCCGCGCTATATGAGTCCGGGATCCGGCCGGCGCTGAAAGCCGTTACCGGATCCTGGGGATCGTAACCACACATCGCGTCCAGCATGCGGGCAGCGTCGCTTACGTTGCGCGTAATCGGTCCCGCGGCATCCTGCGTGGAAGAAACCGGCACCAGGCCGGCGCGGCTGATCAACCCCCGCGTGGCACGCATCCCCACCAGACTGTTGGCGGAACTGGGAGAGCGGATGGAATTTTGCGTATCGGAGCCGGTGCCCAGAGTGGCGAAGTTGGCCGCCAATGCGGCGCCGGTTCCGCCGGAAGATCCCCCGGGCGTTCGCTCCAGGTCGTACGGATTCCGGCTCTGGCCGGTCACGGAACTGTTGGTCAAGCCGGCCAGGGCCAGCTCGTGCAGATTGGCCTTAGCCAGAATCAGAGCGCCGCTCTGCCGCAGCTTGGCTACCGTGGTGGCGTCCCGCAACGGAACCGATCCCGCCAAAGCGGCCGCGCCCGCGGTGGTGGGCATGTCCGCCGTGTCGTAATTGTCTTTGAGCACCACCGGAATCCCTTCCAGCGGCCGGAGTTTGCCCGTACGTTTGAACTCCTGGTCAAACCCGTCGGCTTGTTCCAGCGCTTTGGGGTTCAGGTAAATCAGCGCGTTGAGCTTGGGCCCCTGCTGATCGTAGGCATGAATGCGGTCCAGGCAGTGCTGGATCAGGCCACGGAAAGTAAGAGCTCCCGACCGCACCGCACCGTGAATCTCCCGCACCGAAGCTTCCATCATCTGAAACGATTCGCTCTGGGCATGAACCATGGTTGCTCACCGGTCCCATTTGTTCTTGGCCTGAATTGTAACAAGTGCGTTCCTCCCGCCTCGCGCGCGCGGCTGAAACCACGCTGAATCCCCGGGAATAAGGGCCCTTTAGCCGTCACAGAGCAACCTTCCGCGATCCAGTGCCTTCCAACCTGAACAGTGGGACTCAAAGCCGTGGCGCATTTGTAGTTGGGCTCGTCTAGCGTGCTGTGGTTGCGGCAACTTTCTCCCGGGGGGAATAGAGCAGTGCTCGGTGACCCTGAAGGTGCGCGAATCCTGGTGGTAGACGACGAACCCAATATCCTTAAAACCCTGGTCCTCATCCTTCGCAATTTCGGCTACCAAGCTGAGGGAGTAGACACCGGCCGCGCCGCCCGCGAGCATGTGCAGGATCGCAGCCCTCAGATCTTCTTGATTGATATGCATCTGTCGGATGGCGATGGCGTCGAATTGGCCGAATACCTGACCCGCAAGGTGCCCGGCGCACACGCCTTTATCCTTACCGGAGATCTGGGAGCTATCGGCGCAGACCCGCGCTTTGAGGTGCTCGCCAAGCCTGTGCACCCGGAGCTACTGCTTTCGCGCATTCGCCAAACGATGGCACTGCCGGCATCGCCACTGCCGAAGGCCGCCTAAGATCGTTCATCTTCTTCTGCAAATCAACTCCCCTTTGCCGATTGGCACGATCAGCGCATCCACCCTGTCGTCAGCCAGGGCGCGATCGAGCATAGGCTGCAAGGTCGCGCGGTGATTGATGGCGTTATCGGC
>Ga0326727_10027985_pt1 | contig 10289 bp, 7 predicted proteins | sample MB2enrmetagenome_FD_207643 | JGI IMG/M metagenome (GOLD analysis project Ga0326727, IMG submission 207643) | Lab enriched peat soil microbial communities from McLean, Ithaca, NY, United States - MB29MY | ecosystem: Environmental > Terrestrial > Soil > Wetlands > Peat | place: USA: New York...
GGCCAGCAAGTCGCCGGCGACGGGCCGGCCCGTCGCTCTGCTCACGGCTCCGATCAGGGCTGGAAACCAGGTTGTAGGAATACTGGGCACGCCGATCGAGCTGTCCAGCTTCTCCGACAGTTTCGTAAGCAAATATCGCATCCGGGACACCGGATACCTTTATATGTTCGACGCCGCCGGGATCATGCTGGCTCATCCGGACGCATCGAAGATCATGAGCGAAAACGTGAATAGCCACGATTACGGCCGCGAAATGCTCAGCCGGCCCGAGGGGTCCATCCATTACGAATACAACGGGGCCGCGAGGATGGCATATTTTCAACGCGCGCAGAAAAAGCCATGGACGATCGTGGCCAGCGTCCCCGTCGCGGAGTTACTCGCCAGTGCGCGAACAATCCAGCTCTGGTTACTGCTGTTCGGCGGTCTGATGCTGGGCGGCACGGTGGTTGCCGTTTCCTTTCTGGCAGGCAGAATTTCACGGGCGATCCGCGAAGCCGTCGGCGAGATAGAAAACTCCGTGCAGCAGTTCTTCGCCGCCTCGTCCCAGATCTCCTCGTCCAGCCAGGCGCTCGCCAGTGGAGCCTCCGAGCAGGCCGCTTCCATTGAGGAGACCTCCGCCTCAGCCGAGGAAATCTCCGCGATCACCCGGCAGAACAACGAGCGCTCGCAAAAGGTCGCCGGGCTCATGAACGAAGCGATTCCGATCGTAACCGCCGTCAACAACTCGCATCAGGAGCTGGCCGCGGCATTGAACGAGATGGGCGCCTCCAGCGAGAAGGTTGCCAAGGTTATAAGGATGATCGACGAGATCGCTTTCCAGACCAACATTCTGGCTCTGAACGCGGCAGTCGAGGCGGCACGGGCAGGGGAGGCGGGAATGGGGTTTGCCGTGGTCGCCGACGAGGTCCGCAATCTTGCCCATCGCTCCGCAACCGCGGCCAAAGACACCTCCCAGTTGATCGAGGAAGCGCTGTCGAAATCCCGCGAGAGCAAAGCAAAACTGAATGGCGTCCTCACGGCCATGGCAGCCAACAACAGGATTGCCGGCGCCGTCGAGGTTGAAACCGACCAGATTCGGGCGGGGTCCGAGGAGCAGGCGCGCGGCATCGCTCAGATAGCCGAGGCCATCGGACGGATGAATCAGTTGACTCAGCACACCGCGGCGCAGGCCGAGGAGAGCGCTTCGGCTGCCGAGGAACTGAGCGCCCAAAGCCAGGGCCTGAAAGAGGTCGTCGGCCGCCTCACCACGGTGGTGACCGGAAGTTAGCGAACCTTCTCGACCCGCTCGATCTCGCGCGCCAGCCGGTCCTCGCTGAGCCGGTATGGCTGATACAGGCGCACAATGCCCTTGCCGTCGATCAGTACGAAGGTCGGGGTTGAGCTGACGCCGTAGTCCAGCATGGCGCCTTCATCCACCGGGTGCGCGACGTCTTCAAGCCCGGGGTAAGTCTCCTTCCAGACACGTTCGCGGTCGGCGTCCTCCTGCGCGGGCGTGGGGTTCTCTATATCCTTCGCATAACCGATGCGTCGCGTGATCGCTCGAATCGTGACCGTCGGATAACGTTTGTGGATGCGCGCCAGAATCGGCGCCTGGCCGCTGCAATCGCTGCACCAGTGGCCCCACAGGAACAGAAGCACCACGTGGCCACGATCGTCGGGATCCAGATGCGGCGCCGGCCGGCCGACAAGCGTGAGCAGATTGAGATTCTTCTGGATTCGCGCATGCAACGCGTAGGCAGGCCACTTCGGCAGCTCCGACTGGAGAAAGGCGATAGCCTTATCGCGTTTACCCTGCGCAGCGAGCATTTGCGCCTGCACTTCGATCCAGGCTCCGATGGCCGCGGTGAGGAAGGCGTCGTCGTCGGCGTGAGATTGCTTCAGAAGCTGATCGGTCAGGCTTTTCGTCTTCGCCAGATAGCGAGCCGCCGCCGCGTAGTCCTTCACATAGAACGCACCGCGCGCCAGCCACGCGATGGCGTCCGCGCATTCCGCGGTTGGACCGCTTGTCCGGCAGAACTCGTCGGCGATCGCGTCGGCGCTGGTCAGATCCCCGGCGGAAATCTTGTACCGCACGTCGGGGACGACGGCCGCGCATAGCGGCAGCGAAAGCAGCAGAACGAAGGCGCGCATCACAATGCCGAATATTGCCGCACGAAGGATTCGATGCGTTCCAGCCCGCGGCGCAGCTCTTCCATCGAGGTTGCGTAGGAGATCCGGATGTGTTCGGCGGTCCCGAACGCTTCACCCGGCACCACCGCGACGTGAGCCTCCGCCAGCAGCCGCTCGGAGAACTGCAGCGACGAGGAAATGCCTTTGTGGAATGCCACCGAGACGTTCGGGTATGCGTAAAATGCGCCTCGCGGCGCGGCGATACGCACTCCCGGAATGGCCCGCAGGCGTTCCACCACGAAATCGCGACGCCGCCGGTATTCCGCGAGCATGACATCCACCGAATCCTGCGGCCCGCTGACCGCCTCGATGGCTGCTTTTTGTGCAATCGACGTTGGATTCGACGTGCTGTGGCTCTGCAGTTTCCCCATGGCCGCGATCAGCGGCGCGGGCGCGAGAGCAAACCCGATGCGCCAGCCGGTCATCGCATACGTTTTCGACAGGGATCCGGCTACGATCACGTGCTCCTTCGCGTCCGGCAGTGAGGCGATGGAGAACGGCTCATCCGCCGCATCGTAGAGAAAGCGGCAGTAACATTCGTCGGTCAGCAGCCGGATACCGCGGCTGGCGGCCAGTTCACAGATGCGCTCGAATTCCGCGCGGCTGAGCACACCGCCGCTGGGATTCGAGGGCGAGTTGATGACCAGCAGCTTCGTGCGCTGCGTGATGTGCGGCTCAATGTCCGCCGCGGTGAAGGTGAAGCCGCTGGCTTCGTCGGCGTGAACGAAGACGCATCGGCCGCCGGCATAATTCACGACGTCTCGGTACGTCACCCAGTACGGCACGGGAACGACGACCTCATCGCCCTCGTTCAGCAGCGCCTGCGTGATGTTGAAGATGGCGTGCTTGCCCCCCACGGTGACAATGCACTCGCTCGGCGCATAGCTGGTGCCGTAATCGATGCGGTGCCGCTCGCAGATGGCTCTCTTCAGTTCGGGTGTGCCACCGGCGGCGGTGTATTTCGTGAAGTTCGCTTCCAGAGCGCGGACGGCGGCGGCCTTGATGTTCTCCGGTGTGGGAAAATCCGGTTCGCCCGCGCCGAAATCGACAACGTCCACTCCTTCGCGCCGCAGACGATCGGCCTCGGCGGCCACTTTCATCGTGGACGACTCGCTGATGCGCGAGATCCGGTCGGCGAGCGCGCTTTGCGCCGTTGTCGCTGCCTGCATGAAGCGTTCAGGTCCCCTTCACCGCAATGCGTTCCTTCAGCCGCCGCTCGACGTTGGGCGGAACAAACCCGGAGATCTCGCCGCCCAGACGAAACAGGTCCTTCACCAGACGCGAGCTGACGAAAGAGTGCGCCTCGTTGGCCATCAGGAACACGGTCTCCAGTTCGGGCCACAGGCGACGGTTCATGAGCGCCATCTGCAGCTCGAATTCATAGTCGGAAATCGCCCGAATGCCGCGCACCACCAGATGCGCGTTGCGCTGCCTGGCGTAATCCACCAACAGCCCCTGGAACGAATCGACCTCGGCGTTCGCATAGGGCGCGACGACTTCACGCAGCATCTCCATTCGTTCCTCCACCGAAAACAGAGGCTGCTTTTCGGTATTCTGCAGAACCGCAACGATCAGGCGGTCCGCCAGCTTCGAAGCGCGATCAATCAGATCGACATGACCGTAGGTGATGGGATCGAACGAACCCGGATAGATGGCGACAACGCGGGCGGGCTTCTGATTCACGGGAGTGTCAATTGATTATAGCGAGTGAACTCGCCTGCTCACCGAAAGCCCCTGCGGGCGCGAAGGCAGCCGTCGCGATGCTCTCCGACTTCGACACGATCGTTATCTGGTCGATTTTGAAGGGGACTCTCCGAGAACCGTTTGACAGTCTCGCGAAGGCTCTGATGGCGGCCTGCGATCTTCGAATGCGCAGCTCCTCCGCCTCAAGCGCAGAAGCCAGTTCATTTTGAATCTTCCAATAGTCCTCTCCGGATTGGGCTGAATTGACGGAGTGAAGGAGATTCTCGAGGATCATATGCTTCGATGCACTCTGCCTTCATTCTCGTACCGAAGGACCCTCCGGTACAGAATCACGGCGGGGCATTCGAGGTTGCGGCCGAATCCGTGTTTCAGGCCGCCGCACTGGCCATCGCCGAGTTCCGCCGCCGCTGCTTCACAGAGGCAGGAATCGGTCCCGGCACGCACTTGAAAGTTGCGGTGAAGGCGCCGGCGACGATCCACGAGGTGAGCTTCGGCCGACTGGAGTTCTGGCTTCAAAGCCATGGGAAGTCGCCGAAGGAGCAGGCACTCAAAGCCGACCTGCGGGCGCGGATTGAGCAGTAGCCTCCTGGAAAAGGAAAGGCAGACCAGGAGAAGTGCCCAAATCCTCGTTCCCTGAGCGACACTAACACGAATTCTGCGAATCGTGATGGGCACGATTACAGAGGCCGAGTACCGCGCCGTCCGCCGACGCTTCATCTCGTTTTTCGACACGCACGCGAAATCGCAGACCCGACATTGCCGGACCTCCGGCGCGCGCGCAGTTCGCACAGCTAACTCCCGGATACCGCCTTACTCATGCACAATCCGTCCAGCTTGCCGGAAGGGAAGAGCACCGGCGGAGGCAGTTGGGTGTATACTTCCTGCCGGGAAGGCAAATGGAAATCCCGGTTCCGATATTCCGCCGGGACCACAACAGACGGGGCGTCGGGTTGCGGAAGGACCAGCGAGACTTCCGAGCGGTCTCGATATTCAATCGCGTGCGCCACAGCGAGTGGCTGCTGATGCTCACGTGCTTGTCTTCCGTGCCCGGGATTCCTGCGGCGCAGGTGGTCCCAAACGGCCGGGAACTGATGGTGACCACTGCGAACGCAGTCGCCACGTTCCAGGGTCCGGACCTGGTTGGGCTCACTAACACTTTGACTGGCGAATCGTATCTGAAATGCCCACCTTCAACACCGCTCATGAATCTGGAGACCCTCGCGGGACCGTCCTATAGCTTGCAGGCGTCCGCCTGGACGCCCAGCACGCAAGCCGACGGAACAACCGGTGCATCCTTGACAATGCAGGATTCCGTGCGCTCGGTGACAATCGCCGTGAAAGTGGATTCGACAAGCCAGGAGATCGTGATCACACTATCCGGGCAGACGGCGCAGCCGGGTGCGGAGGATGCATATTGGGCCATCGCCGGTCTCGATACGAGTGCGGGCCATCTGATCGTTCCGGCGAGTTCCGGAATCGTCCTGGACCAAAAGCACCTGGTGTGGGGCTCCGAACTGGTGTATCCGTCTGACTGGGAGGCGCAAATGGCAGTGTATGAAACGTCCGTCGGCAGCATGGTGCTGTACTCCACCGACTCCCAGTATCTCCGCAAGCAACTCCGCATCGCCAGCCGGAGCAACCCCACGATTGATCTCTCCATCGCGACGGAAGCCAACGGGCCCTGGCCGAGCGCCACATCGGTGCCAACTGTGGAATGGCGGCTGAAGAGCTTCGCCGGCGATTGGAGGACCGCCGCCGCAGTCTATCGGGACTGGCTGGCGGCGAATCGTCCACCGATCTCCAACAGCAACCACGCCTGGGTGAGCAACATCCGGACCGTTGTCCAGCTTGGCGGCACCGCTTCGTCCACGATAAGCGATCCCTCGATCCTCGATACCCTGGCTGCCGAGCTGACCCCCTCGAAGACGCTGATCTATATCCCGAACTGGCGACAATCCGCCTATGACACGAACTACCCCGATTACACTCCGGCTGCCGGCGTTGCGGCATTCGTCGCCAAAGCCCATACACTCGGTTTCAAGGTCATGCTGCACACCAACCTGGTCGGTGTCGCGCCGAGCAATGCGGATTTTGCTTCGGTGCAGCAATGGCAACTGAAGGATCCCGGAACCCTGCAATCGATGGGCTCGGAATGGAGCAGCCCGCCCTCCACTCCGAACCGGTTCGCGTTTATCGATCCGGCCTCCTCCGTCTTCCGCAATTTGTTTATATCGCGCGTCGGCGCCGCCGTCGCGGCAGTTCAGCCGGATGCCCTGCACCTGGACACCTCCTCCTACACGTTCAACGATGGCAATGGGACGATCGAGGGGATGAACTACGCGCAGGGTGTCGTCCAATTGCATAAGGACTTAATCGCCGCCTTCCCCAACCTTGCGCTGGGCGGCGAAGGGATGAACGACACGATCTACGCCTACAACTCCTTCGCTCAGAATGCGTGGAGCGGGGATGACACTGTTTTGCTCGGGCATCCAATTGCCAATTTTCTCTGGAATAGCCAGACCGGCGGGCAGACGCAACTGCAATATTATGGTCACCTCGCCCAGCCCGCGGCCACGGACCCTAACTTCATGAGCTTCGTCGCGCTGATCGAGCGCGAGGGGATTCTGCCTGTCCTTGTTGTCAACGGCCCCAGCGACCTCGACCCCACCGACGCCGACAACGCCCGCCTCCTGTACTGGCTCGAATCGTGGCAGGCGAATGGGTTCCAACCGGCCTGGTCTGCCGACTGGACAGGGTCGTTGATCCAGTATCAGGGCGTCTCCGGCGCCACCGCTGCGCTCAGCGACAGCGGCTCGGTGATTTCCCTTGATGCGGGCGGATCCCCTCTCTACCAGCGCGTGCACGACTCCACCCAGCAAGACACCAGCAGATATATCCTGAACTGGCCCGCGTTCGATGCCACGCTGATTTACGGTTTGGATCCCGCAGCGCAGTATTGGCTCGATGCAGTTCCGCGGCCGGCCACGACCCACATTGCGAGTCTCGCCCCCGGAGTGCAGGTCGGCTCCGATACCATGATCTCGGCGGATTTCGCCTATGTCCAACTGGCAGCGGCTCAGCCGTTCGATTTCTTTAACAACCTTCGGGATGCCCAGATTGGTATCACTTACCAGGGCACGGACGGCCCGCTGGCATACGGCGCGTTTGTCCAGATTCTGACCACAACTGCGGGCGGCGTGGCCCGCCAGGGCATCTTCATGCCGCCGCCGGCCGGACCGGACACGGGCGGTGAGACGTTCGTGCAGTGGCCGGTGCCAGTTCCGCGGCCCTCGGCCTTTCAGTTTTCAGCAGGGGTGGAGGATAGCGCGGGCGCCTGCACCGACGGGGTGACCTTTCGCGTTGTCGTGAACGGTACCGAAGCCTGGCGGCAGAACGTGCTGCACCAGGGCTGGGTTAACGGAATTGTCGATCTTTCCGCTTATGTCGGAACGACTGTGCAGTTGCGGATTGTCACCAACCCCGGCCCGGCGAATAATCCGGATTGCGATTGGGCGTCATACAGCGACCTGGCTGTGACCTCGCTTAGCACCGTGACGACTTCGGTGCCCCTGGTGCTGGGCCCTGCCACCACACCCTCCGGCTTCTCAGGCAGTGGAACCTTTTCCGCGAGCGGGACCAGCGCCGGAACGGTCTCCGGCGCGCCCGTTCCGGGACAGTTCGTCCTCTTCCTCGCATCCGGAACTCCGGTGAGTCCGGGAGTGTCTCTGGCCAGTCTGCCCTTTACGACATGGCTCGGCGGCGAAGGGCAGTTACCCGTTCCGGCAACGGCGTTCAACAGCGATCTGTCGTATCTGAGTACAGGGAGCGTTTCGACCACGAGTTCGAACGGGGTGACCAGGCAGAACGCCATATTTGCACTTCCACCAAATGATGGCCGCAGCATCCTGGCTTGGATGCTGGCGCTTCCCTCCAGGAGTAATCTGCAATTGGGTTGGTCGACCGGCATGGGGGACGGCTGCCTCAGCGACACGGGAGTACAGTTCTCTGTGCGCGTCAATGGAGTCACTTACTGGACGCTCTTCCAGGAAGCCCCGGTAGGCTGGATTCCAGGAGGGCTCGATCTTGCTAATTGGCAAGGCCAGAACGTGCTGCTGCAACTCGTCACGGATTCCGTGGGAGATAACAGTTGTGACTGGGCATGGTGGGCCGATCTAACGATCAGCCAGTCCGACAAAGCGTGTTCCGTAACCGTGCCCCCACGCGCTTCAATCGGGAGTTTCGGCGGCAGCGGGAGTCTGCCGGTGACGGCCGGCCCGAACTGTCCGTGGTCAGCCACGACCAACGTGGAGTGGATCTTGATTCCCCTCGGCGTTTCCGACACCGGTTCAGGTACGGTGAACTATACCGTTCTGCCGAATACCAGTGGCCGGGTTCGCATGGGAACGATACGCGTAGCGGGCCGGAGTTGCCTGGTTGTGCAGGGTCCTCCTGACAGGTTCCCACGCCGCCCGTAGGATTCGAATAGTTTTCGTATGCCCACGTGAATGCCGGCCTCCATGTCGGCGAGTACAGCCGGGGCGTCGCCAGCCTGCGCTCGCCGAGCAGCCGTGCAACATCCTCAGAGCGGGTGGCATCGCCGCATAGCACGCGGTGCTTGCCGCACGTCCAGAGGTCGCCAACGCGCGAAACCGGGTTCTCGGGAGCCGGCGGCGTGGCGTTGGCCCTTTTTTCGTCGGGAATGGCCAGCAGGCCGTCAATCTCTCCGGGGTTGAAACCCGTCAGGCTGAGATCGAAATCGGCGGCGCTGAGTTCCTGCAACTCCAGCGAGAGAAGCTCTTCGTCCCACTCGGCCCAGGCGACCGAGCGATTCACCATCAGTCGGAAAGCCCTGACCTGCGCGGGCGTCCACTCGTCGCAGAGGATGACCGGGATCTGAGTCGTGTCCCCACCGGGCCAGGTGCCCAGCTTCCTCGCTGCCTTCAACCGCAAGTGGCCATCGACGACTTCGCCATCACTGCGGGCGAGCACCGGGATCTTGAAGCCGAATTTGCGAATAGAGGAGCACATGCGATCCACAGCGGCGTCGTTCTTCCGCGGGTTGCGTGCGTAGAGAACGAACCGATCAATGAGCCAAGTCTGGATCTCCAGCAATCGCACGGACGTGGTCATTCTGACCCCTCAATAGCAAGCGCGGGATTCAGTCGTCAACAGACAGCTTTCGAGGGAGGAACTAACCAGTCATCAGGTGAAGCCCTAAGCCGCATGAATCAAATGTGCCAGCCTGAAAACGGTACACGCGATCTATCGACTGGCCTTCAATAGTGGTGTCTGATAGCTGGTGGTACGATTCAATTCCTGCGCCTGGAGGAGTCGCTATGCCTTGCCTGACGCCAGATGACCTGCTTCGTCTGGAGGCTCGGCGGAACATCGAACAACGCAAAAGAGGGCTTAAGAACGTCATCGGAATCGGCCTGCTCGCTGTGATCGGGTTGCTGGTGGTTGAGATTGCCATGTATGTCATCAGTAACTGGAACGCGTTGATCCGATCCTGAAGACGCGAGGCCCTGCAGGCCACGTAAAGAGCGGGTCTTCAGAAGGCCTGCGCAGGACATGTCCGGTCTCTGGTTTGCAGTGCGGGGCGTCCCGTGGCGCGGATTCCGGGAATCTTCCCGGAAAGATCGTCCGGATTGGAGATGAGCAGATGCCGGGATCCTGGTTATCAATTTGCATCGGATTCGCCACAATCGGCCTGATGCTGGGTGGTTCGTTCGCGAGCGGCGCGGCTGACAGCGCGTCTGGCGCGCTTCAGATTGGCGCGGAGCGCTTCGCCCTGAAGTGCGTCTTCGCAGTAATGGAACAGGACGGGGTGGCGGTCGGCAAGGAGAAGCTCACGGTTTTCTTGTCGGACCTGCCGGTGCCGGACGAACTGCGCAAGGCATCCGACGACTGGGTTTACTGGGCCGATCAGCAGGCGCGCGCTGGCGCGCTCCACGGCGTGACCCTGGCCATCGATCCAGCCAGCGGCGTCTGGAACGGCGGCCGTGTGCTGACGCGCCAAGGTCTCGAGTTCTATTCCGAGACCGTATCCTCTCCGGAGTTGAGCGATCTGCGGTTCACACCGGCCGGGCCGCTCGGCGACCAGGTGGCGGGGAAGGTGTCGATGAAGAAGCCGATGCCAAGCGCCCATGACGATGCCGGCTGGCGCGTGGAAGCCGAATTTCGCTCCGCCGTGATCCGCCGCCCCGCTGTGAGCGGAGTGCTGACCGGCGCGGCCGCGCTGAACAGCCCGCCATACAAAGCGGTGCTGGCGTTTCTGGATGCCTGCCGGAAGAAAGACATCGATGCCATCCGCAACGCCATGGATCCGCAGTCCCGGGAGACGCTGGCGCAGATGATCGCGGGCAACCGGGAGGAGGCGCTCAATATGTTTACGCAAATGGCCGCCGAAACCGCCG
>Ga0326727_10027986_pt1 | contig 10289 bp, 8 predicted proteins | sample MB2enrmetagenome_FD_207643 | JGI IMG/M metagenome (GOLD analysis project Ga0326727, IMG submission 207643) | Lab enriched peat soil microbial communities from McLean, Ithaca, NY, United States - MB29MY | ecosystem: Environmental > Terrestrial > Soil > Wetlands > Peat | place: USA: New York...
CTTGCGGTTTTCCACCGTATCGAAAATAATTGAAAAATGTGACATATCCATCAGTGAACCATTCCTTTTTACTGCGCAGGATAGCATCAAGTTTTAGTTTAACGGCAGATTTTGTGTTCTCTATTTTTCTGCGTATATCGCGAAGAACAGGAGAAGCACTATCGTCAACCGCTTCATTTCTGATACAGCGCTCAATCTCCTCAAAAAGCCTATCCAGCGGACTAAACGAATGACCATATAACGCTAGGTCCGCCTGGAAAACTTCAGCCTTTTTCAGATAGCTCTTCATTCTTTGGCATGAAGAAATAAAACTATAGATACTTGTGAGCTGTTCAGGGGTCAGCATAGAGCCTTTCACAGTTAGATCCAAAATTTTAGCAAGCTTTTTCATTGAGGCCAGAGGCGGCGTGCCTATACCCTCTAAAATTTTGCGTGCCTCTGTTGTTTCCTGCAGTTTGGCTTTGCACTCTCGCTCACTTAAAATTTCAACTGACGTCTAAAATCACCTAACTCTCTTGAGAATATAGAAAACTTGGCTAGCGCCCGAAGACACTGTCTTCGCACGAATTAGCCTTCTGTCAGCCTTAGCGCAGACGGTCGCCTAGTTGCACTTATGCTACAGAAAGTATGCAAACGAAGTTTATACTTTCTGATAAGTAAAACAAATAGAGTGCAACAGGACATGCCTGTTGCACTCTACAAAACTAGAACGATCATAATCGCCATAGTTTCAATGTCAGCTTCGTTGAGCTATCGACAAAGCTTGACACTGCTATAACTCAAATGGTTATTGTAGGAAGTAATCTGTAAGGCGTTATCCAAAAGCGCATACATTGCGCTTTCAGAAAGGTACACTTAAAAAAGCAGGTTAACACCCACGTTTTATAAAGTAACCTCTCTCAACTGTTTAGTTGAAAATCACCATTACAGACACATTTAACAAAAAAACCATCCTCTCATTTTTAGGTATAGTTTAGTTTATTACATTTCTGTGGCAAATGTCAATGCAGTTCTTATCGCCCTGCTGAGCTTTGTATATGAGATTTGGCCCTGTATTACTCCCATGGCGGATCGAACCAGCCTTCGCCTAGCGTGATACTCATAACCGCAGCAATATTTCTGCATCCAAATGCCTACTATATTTTTCCACTTAGTATGGTGTTTCAGATTATATTACTTTCTTTAAGAAGTAGCGAATAAATCCCTCAGGATAACCCTCCAGCTTTCCAAATAATTCATAACCGTTTTTAAGGTAAAAATTAGGTGCTTGGAAATTAAAAGTATCAAGGTGAACTAATTTACATCCTTTTTCCCTAGCTATATCTTCGCTCTGAACCAAAAGACTTTTCCCCAGCCCAAGCCCTCTAAAATTGTCATCTACCCAAAGTAATTCAACAAAAAGACAAAACCTATACATTCTACCCAGCAAACCGCCTATAATGTGACCTTCCTTATCTTTTAGTATGATGTTAATTGACTCCGAGTAAGGCTCTGCTGCAGTAGGAGCTATCTGCATATTATATTTAACAATACTATTCTTGATATATGAAGCCTCTTCGGAAACCGTACCCATCTGAATAATTGTTTTTACATCTAAATCCATCGTCAACACTCTTTCCTTCACATTCTCACTACTTGAATATTATTTAGATGTTTCTTAATCTTGCCATTATGTACTCATCAATATATTTACCGCCTCTAATACCAGCTTTACGCTTTATCCTACTGATGCTCCGCAGTTTAAGAATAACTGCGATAAACCTATGCTTTTGGAAACTTCCGATTATTGCCTAATCAATAGTATATGGATAACCGATAATGAAAGGTTTAGCACCTAAGGGTTCTTAACTATTTCGCCGAAGGTCTTACTTTCCCTTCCACCAATCACCAGTCCTTTTAAAACTATCCCCCTAGCAAAGTTGATGGTTAATTGCCCTCCATAGCACAAGAATCAGATTCCATTGCTGTCCAGAAAATCCCGCAGTAAATTCATACAGACAGCCTTGCGATATTCTGCAGAAATTCTCCCCTTAATCGGAAGAATCACCTGATCATAGGCTCTAAGATAATCTTCCTTGCTAGCTTTGGCCTCTTCAATCGTCTTACCGCTAAGCATAGCGTCAAGATCCGGTCGTCTGATCACAACCTCGCTGACTGCCCCGAAGGCAGTCTGGCAGTTGACGATCCTGCCGCTCTCTGCACCAAGGATGCCGGCAAAGGATACCCTGGAAATTGCCAAGGCATTTCTGACCCCCACCTTCTTGTAATAGTAATGACTGAGACCGGTTTTAGGCATAAGAATCTCCGCGAGAAGTTCATCAGCTTGCAGGGAGGTTTCATTTCTGCCCAGATAGAACTCGCTCATAGGAATTACTCGTTCCCCTCTGCTGTTGACGAGGCGCAGTTTAGAGTCCGTCGCCCAAAAGATCAAGGCACTGTCCGCTTTGGGCGATCCATTGCAGATATTGCCGCCCACCGTGCCGAGGTTGCGAATGGCAGGTGCCGCTATTTGGGATACAGCTTCTTTTAAAATTTCCGGAGCCAGCTCACTTTCCTGAATATCTGTAAAAGTACAGGCAGCACCAAGGCGAATGTAGTCCGCATCCTCAGTGATTTTTTTCAGTTCAGATACTTTATTCAGGAAGAGATATCTGGCCTTTTCATCCGGTTTAATCATCAAATCAGTCCCTCCGGCGTAAGGAGTGACAGCCTCTTGGGCCCGGATTGCCAAGGCTTCTTGCAGTAATTCCGGATGATACCCGTTTACCATAGTCCTTTGCCCTCCTCTGCCGCAATGCTAATTGCTTTGACAATGGCATTATAACCGGTACAGCGGCAAAGATTCCCGGAAATACCTGCCCGAATCTCTGCTTCCGTAGGGTTGGGGTTTTTCGCCAGTATACATTCGGAAGCCAGGATCATGCCGGGAATGCAAAACCCACACTGTACAGCACTGACCGAGGCATAGGCCTTGTCCAAAGCGGCATAGCGCTCAGTTTCACGGTATCCCTCAATGGTCGTAACCGTACTCCCTTCAATACTGCCCAGGGCTACCAGACAAGAGTTGACCAGCTTGCCATCCAGAATGACTGAGCAGGCCCCGCATTCACCTTCTTTACAACCGCACTTGACTCCCGTAATACGGAATTCATGGCGCAGGACATCGAGCAAACGCTGGTTTGCCTGGGACTTCGAGACGACTTCTTGACCGTTAAGCATAAATTTGACCATTAGTTAAGTCCCCCTAGTAAAACTCTCATGGTATCTTCCGGCGTAAAGGGCGCTTTATTCAGGTTTACGCCCAGTGCATTTTCCATGGCTTCCACATAAGCCGGAGCCGCACCAACGAGCGGAAGTTCACCGGCGCCCTTGGCCCCATAGGGACCGTGGGTATAGGGATTGTTGATGATTTTTGTCACAAGATTTGGCACATCCAGGGCTGTAGGAATGATGTAATCGCTAAAGCTGTTATTGCGAATCATTCCTTGCTCGTTGCAATTCATCTCCTCCATGGAAGCATAGCCAATCCCCTGGAGAAAACCTCCCTCCATTTGGCCCAAAATAATATTCATATCGACAGGAACGCCCACATCGAAAGTACCCCAGGCTCCAAGGATTTTGGTTGTGGCGGTCAGGGTATCAACTTCCACTTCTATGGCATTAACTGACCAGGAATAGGTGGGATAGGCATCCCCCTTGAATTCTACAATGCTGAAGGGAATTACAAAATCAGGTTCGACGAAATGTTCTTCAATAACTTGTTCTTCCCCGGCTTGCCATTCTTGCTTAAGCCGATCTGCCGCCCGCTTGAGCAATCCCCCAACGGTCATTAAGGAACGACTGGCCACAGTAGGACCTGAATCAGGGACGCGATCCGTATCCGGATTTTCGATTAAAACCCTATCCAAGGAAATTCCCAGGGTGTCGGCCACAATTTTGCTGAAGGTCGTTTTAAGGCCTTGCCCGATATCCGAGTTACTGGCGAGGATCTCTACCGTATCATCCGGGTTTTTTCTGATCCTGACCACGGCTTTAATAATGTCCCGTTCTCCGCTGCCGGTGAAGCCACAGCCATGGAAAAACCGGGACATCCCAATTCCTTTGCGGTAGCGGCCTGTCTGGTTTCTGTACTGTCTGCGTTTTTCACGGTAATTAGTCAGCTCCTCAATCTGCTCAATCATTTCCGGCAACGGTACGTGGAAATGATATTTACCGCCGGTAGACGTAGAATCACCCTGCTTAACCATATACTTTTGTTTAAGTTCCAGGGAATCCAGGCCCATTTCCTTAGCGAGATGATTCATCATCATTTCTACAGCGAAAAAGGTCTGAGGGGCACCAAAACCCCGGTGGGCACCGCAAGGCACTGTATTGGTTTTAACCGCCCGTCCGACAACCCGAAGATTGTCCAGGCGATAGACGCCATTGGCACAGATCATGCCTCGCTGCAGGACAACGGGAGAAAGGGTGGTATAGGCGCCGCTGTTGAAGAGGACATCAATATCCATCCCGGTAATTTCCCCATCTTTAACCGCAACTTTATAGGTGCAAATCGAGGGGTGGCGTTTGGAAGTAAACTCCATGTCTTCGCGCCGCTCAAAGATGACTTTGACCGGCTTGTTGGCCTTTTTGGCGACGACTGCGGTTTGGCAAGCAAGGATCGAAGGGAATGCTTCTTTCCCTCCAAAGCCCCCACCGGTGACATCCTGGATGATCTGAACATCCTTCTCCTCATAGCCCAGCGCCTTAGCGACTGCACCGTGGACATAATAGGGACACTGCAAAGAACCGCGGACCGTCATGCGCCCAGCATGGGGATAAGCAAGCATGCCCTGGGTTTCCAGATAAGCCTGTTCCTGATAACCGGTCTGAAAGGTTTCGATGAACACGCGATCTGCTTCCTTTAAAGCCTTCCGGATATCTCCTTTGGCGTAGTTATAATTGAAGAAAACAGTATCCGATTTAAGCATATCCAGAACCGGCACCAGTTCTTCATAGACAACAACAATCTCATTCAGGATTCTCTCGACTTCTTTAAGCTCCGGGCCCACAACCATCAGGATCGGGTCACCCACATACTCCACAGTATCCTCGACATAAATCGGTGTATCATCCTGAACGATATGGACCTGATTGATACCGGGAACGTCATTCTTATCCACAACATAATAGCCCTCAGGCAACTCGGGCAGAATGATCCTGGTAATGCGGGCTTTGGCCTTGGCAGAGTGCAGCAGTCTCCCTAAAAGCATACCCTCCAGGACATGATCATCAACGTATAGAGCACGACCGCTCAGTTTAGAATCATGATCCTTTTTCTTTACGGGTTTACTGATCGCTTCCATAAAGCCCCTCCTCTTCTTTGTTGAACTGGCGATAAACCACACATCTCTGCGCCTCTATCAGGGATAAAAGAGCGCTCAAAGACTATAGATGAGAGCTTTTATTATATATTTTTCGCCGGATCTCTTACTTTCCCTTCCACCAATCACCAAATTCCTCAAAGCTATACAAGGGTAGTACAATCATTATAGCTAGGGAAGCCTTAAAATTGACAGAAGCCAAACAAGCTGAGAGGAAAATCATCTCTCAGCTTGTTTACAGATGGGGATAATTTAAATCCAGGAAAATTTACCTCCATTATGAATCATTTAAATAATTCTTCAAGATCCATACTAAATCCCTGCAAAACCTCTGAATGGGCTATTCCTATTTCCTTCAATACCTCTACCTGATAATACTGCCCTTCCTCATTTAAAGCATAGATTTGTACAGTATTCAAAAGAGGATTAACAATCCAGTATTCTTTGACCCCACATTGCATATATAAGTTAAGTTTCTTAACGAGATCATGAGCTTGATTTGAAGGAGATATAATTTCAATAATAAGTTCAGGTGAACCAACGTATTTATTTTCGCCAAGTTTAGTCTTATCACAGATAACCGATAAATCCGGAATGACCACCTTGGATTTTTCAGTCTGATCCCCTTGGTCATCGTCAACTGCCCTAAGCTCAATGTCAAAAGGTGCAGGGAAAACTTCGCATTCTTTTCCTGCAAGGAAATTGAATAGCTTTGCCTGTAATCTACTGGAAATTCTCTGATGCTTCGTCGAAGGCGATGGAGTCATATACACAATCCCATCGATGTATTCTAATCTACTCTCAGAATTTTCCCTGAGTTTATTATATTCAGCGATTGTAATGACTTGAGGTTCAGTTAAACTCACTATAAACGCCCCTCATCTACCATGATTTATTACCATATTATAACACGGTCGACCTACACATTCTATTTATATCCTCTTTGCAAGCGGACAGGTGCGTTCTGTCCACACTACGTAGGACACTCCTGTAAATAAAGTTAACGAAGACCTCTCCCCTTCAGTCAATTTGATCATCCGTTCGCCAGTTCCTCTAAGCGTTTGTTAGCGTTGTCCTGATAGATACCGCCATGATAGCAGATTACAGTTTCAACATCATACTGCGTTATCTTCTTCAAGGATTCTATACTTAAATCTGTATCAAAATTAGTTGATTGTGGAGCTTGAATAAGCACACCACTTTGGACCTGTAGCGCATCCCCTGCGATGAGTATCTTATAACGCTTAATATAGAGGCAAATATGGCCTGGCGTGTGACCGGGAGTGTAAACGACCGTTATCCCACCACAGTAGGGCAATTCCTCACCTTCGGAAAGCGTTCTATCCACATTGGTTTTATTGTTTTCATAGAACATTTTCATTTTTTCATAAATTTCTTTCATTTCATTAGGCAATGAGCTCAGATGTGCTTCGAGTTGGGCTACCTTAACAGGGAGTTTGTCACCTTGGATATAGGCTCTTTCTTCTTTGTGGGCAAGCACTTCTACGCCATTCGGCAACTCTTTCAGAATACTTGACAGGCTTCCAACATGGTCAATATCTTGATGAGTAAGAATCACCATCTTGAGCTTAGGAAATGACAAACCTTCCCTCTCAATTGCTTCTTTGATTTGGGTTAGCTGACCCGGAAATCCGGTATCAATCAGAATCAATCTATCGTTATCCAAAATCAGGGTTGGGTTAATAACATTCGGCGTTCCCATGATATTAGCCGATATTTCAAGCATATAAATCCCGTTAGCTATGTTCATTTGCTATTCCCCTCTCTAGAAATGTTTGATACGCAATTCACGAATGATGTTGCCAACATTTATATTTTGCATTGTCGCTGCCTCCCGGTATTAATAGTAATGAATAAACTGGAATTTTTCAAGAAACGCTCGTAGAGTTATGCGTTTTAGAGATTAAGATTAATAATATCCAACCAACAACGCTTCTACTCCAACCCTCAAAACGATACCTGAAAGTACAGAGTTAATGGAATATACATATACGAATGGGCCTATGATGCAGGAATCCTTAAATGAACTTCTAATAGTTCGTATAGTATTAAAAAAGAAAAATGCTGATTTTTTTAACCAATAATGGTCAATCAGCATTTTGCATGTTTGCCAAAAAATGTTTGCTTGTATATTCTTCTTGATAAACCTTGACAAAGTAGTAGTGAGTTTCAAACGGTTAATTGACAACAGCTGGAATGGCCTGAATCTTAAGCCTTGTAAATACTCCGGGTTCTGTCAGGACTTGTTCAAGCTTAGGCAAAGCGATTCCCAGCGTCTCTTCCAATACATCTTCGATGGTTTCCACCGCTACAATTTGAAGCTTATTTTTAACTTCTTCCGGGACATCCTTGAGATCCGTAACATTATCTTTGGGAATCAAGACCTTTGTGATACCGGCGCGATCTGCAGCTAACAATTTTTCTTTTAATCCGCCAATCGGTAGAACAACACCTCTGAGGGTAATTTCTCCGGTCATGGCCAGTTTGGCATCCACCGCGATACCCGTAATCAAAGACGCAAAGGCCGTAAAGAGCGCGATTCCTGCTGACGGTCCATCTTTAGGGACAGCTCCGGACGGTACATGAACATGCAAGTCCTTATCTTTAAAGTGCATGGCATTCACGGGCAACCGGGATTTCAAAAGACTCAGTGAAATCCTGGCGGATTCCTTCATCACATCGCCCAACTGTCCGGTTAAGATAACTTGATCTTTGCCGGGCATATCCGTAGCTTCGATAAACAGAATTTCTCCACCGACCGGCGTCCAAGCTAATCCGGTGACAACGCCCGGCGGGTTAATTTCCTGAGCCATGTCATGCCTTGACGAATGTCTGCCCAGAATCTCATCCAAAGCATCCACTTCAATGACATAAGGCTTTTCAACCGTTCCCAAAACAATTTTCTCCACCACACTTCTGGCAATGGCGGCTAATTGCTTTTTCAATCCTCGGACACCGGCCTCCATGGTGAAGTCTGAAATGATTTTCTTTAAAGCTTCGTCACTGATCTGAACATCAACTTCCGTTAAGCCATGTTCTTCAAGTGCTTCCGCAATTAAATAATTTTTACCAATGTGAAACTTTTCATTTGCTGTATAGCTCGAAAGCTGGATGACTTCCATGCGGTCCAACAAGGGGCCCGGAATGCTTTCAAGCGAGTTTGCGGTTGCAATAAAAAACACGTTGGACAAATCGTAGGGCAAATCCAGATAATGGTCTGTAAAGCTATTGTTTTGCTCAGGATCCAACACCTCCAGCAACGCACTTGCCGGGTCCCCGTTATAACCGGTCATCAATTTATCCACTTCGTCTAAAACCATAACAGGATTCATGACACCAGCTTTTTTAATGCTTTGCAGGATACGCCCCGGCATTGCGCCGACATAGGTTCTGCGGTGCCCACGGATTTCGGCCTCGTCGCGGATACCTCCCAAACTAAGTCTGGTATATTTTCGGCCCAATGCTTCCGCGATGCTCCTGCCCAAGCTTGTTTTTCCTGTTCCGGGAGGACCCACAAGTAAGAGAATGGAACCCTGTTTATCTTTTTTCAGTTGCATGACCGCAAGATGCTGGATGATGCGGTCTTTAACTTTTTTCAGACCATAATGCTGCTCATCCAAGATACGTCGAGCTTCTCCAATATCGACGAGTTTTTCTTTCTTCATTTCCCACGGTAATGCCACAAGCAGATCTAAATAGTTTTGGATCACACTATAGTCGGCACTCTGAGGATTCTGTCTTTCCAGTTTACTTAACTCGTCAAGCGCAGCCGTTTTAATTTCTTCAGGCATGTTCGCCTTTTCAATGCGTGTTCTATAATCTTTATCTTTTTTGCCGGAAGCTGGTTCGTCTTCGTTCAGTTCTTTCTGAATCGCTTTGAGCTGCTCCCTCAAAACTGCTTCACGATAATTTTTATTTGCTCTTTCGGAAAAGCGTTCCGTCATTTCAATTTGAAGCTGAATCGCTTCTTTGTAATGTAAAAAATAATCAATAAATGTCAAGCTGCGGTCCTTTAAGGACGCTGTTTCCATCAAGGTATATTTTTCTTCCTTTGAGAAAGCGATAAACTGGGAGATATATCCGATCAGAACATTGAGATCTTGTATCTCATCAATTGCTTTTACAATGCCATCAGCTTCTCTGAATTTAGCTCCAATTTGATGAGCTGTAGTTTTAATATAGCCCATCATTTCCTTTTGACTAATTTCATTGAGGTCGATTACTTCCGGCGCCGGAACTGTTTTGCCGGTAATCAACTTTTCCCCAATGTTGATATCCGTTACTGTCACCCGATTTAAGACCTTAACTAGAACACGATATCCTTTTTCGCTGGGATTCACCTTAAGGATTTCAAGCGTAACGCCTGTTGAGAAGAAATCTTCTACTCTGATCTCATGCCGGTCCCGATGCCGCTTTACCGGCAACGCTACGATTGCTTGATTATGGTCACGAAAGCAAGCCAACTCTTCCTCGCTGAGACGATCTATCCTTAAGGGATAGGTCATTCCCGGTAATAATACAAGATCTTCTATTGCTAATATCATATAAATTATCCTCTCTTTATTAAATGAACGATCGTTTAATTATTGTTGAAAATAGAAGCGAGTTACTTCCCTCGCTTATGAACTAATCGACTCTTTTGGAGAGTGAATGGCTCTTGATTCGACTGGATTTCAATAATCTTTAATTAGTGCTTTTTGGATAATATAAATCAACTCGTTCAGGCGTTTCATGGCAATGGTTTCAGGCTCACAGGTTATTACGGCAATCATTTTTACTGGGGAAAACAGAATGGCGTACAAATTATCATTATTAAAATTATTGAGAATCTGCCGTTTCTTTAAATCCGTCAACAACTGATTTAAAGCCGCAGGCCCTTTCAGCAAACCACAACTGCTATGAAGA
>Ga0326727_10027987_pt1 | contig 10289 bp, 20 predicted proteins | sample MB2enrmetagenome_FD_207643 | JGI IMG/M metagenome (GOLD analysis project Ga0326727, IMG submission 207643) | Lab enriched peat soil microbial communities from McLean, Ithaca, NY, United States - MB29MY | ecosystem: Environmental > Terrestrial > Soil > Wetlands > Peat | place: USA: New York...
GCGAGTTGTTGGCGAAGAGCGACTGGAGCGCCTGGGGGTTGGCCCCCGGGATGGAGATCGAGGCCAGCACCCGGAAGGCGAGCAGGAGCAGGATCGTGAAGCCGAGCTTCTTGCGCAGCTCGGGGATCCGCATCGCCTGAGCGAGGGCCTGGAGAAGGTTCACTCCGCGGGCTCCGCCTCCGCGGCCGGCGCGTCCTGCGCGGCCTTGGTCTTGCGGTCAGCCTTGGGCGCCCGGGCGGCCCGCGCCGGCGGCTCCGGCTCGGCGGCGGGCTCCTCCTCCACGGCGGCCGCAGGCTTGGACTTGCGGTCCGCCTTCGGCACCCGGGCGACCCGCTCCTCGAGCAGCTCGACCCGGCCACCCGCCGCCTCGACGGCCCGGCGGGCCGCCTCGGAGGCGCGGTGGACCCGAACGGTGACCGCCACCTTGAGCTCGCCGGCGGCGAGCAGCTTGACCCGCTCGCCGGGATGCCCCACCAGCCCGCTGGCGGCGAGCGCGGCGCCATCGACGATGGTCGCCTTCGGGAAGCGGTTGAGCTTGCTCACGTTGAGCACGGTGTAGTCGACCCGCCAGCGGTTGGTGAACCCGCGCAGCTTGGGCAGCCGCATGGTGAGCGGCATCTGGCCGCCCTCGAAGGCGCGCGGGACCTTGGCTCCCGGGCGCGCTCCGGCACCCTTCGTGCCCCGGCCGGCGGTCTTGCCCTGGCCGGCGGAGATGCCCCGGCCGATGCGCTTGCGAGCCTGCCGGCTCCCCGGGGCCGGGTGCAGCTCGTGCAGCTTCATGACCGCCTCTCCGCCACCGCGTCGCCGCCGCCGAGGGGCCCGCCCGCCGCCAGCCGGGCCGCCACCTCGGGGCTGTCGGCGGGCACGCCGTCGACGCTCACCAGGTGGCGCACCTTCTGCACCATCCCGCGCAGCGCCGGGGTGTCGGGGTGCTCGACGGTCTGACGGATGCGGTGGAGGCCGAGCGCGGCCACGGTCGCCTTCTGGTCATGCGCGTAGCCGATGGCGCTCTTGCGGTAGGTGACCCGGACGGTGGCCGGGGGCGCCTCCTCCGCCGCCGGCCGGGCGGCGCGACGCCGCGTCTTCTCGGGAGCGGGCGACGTGCTCATACCGCCTCCGCCACCGCGCCGGGCTCGCCCAGCATCTGAGCGGCGCGCCGGCGGCCCACGATCTCCTCCGGGGTCTTGCCCCGGAGCGCCGCCACCTCGGCGAGGGTGCGCATGCTGGCCAGCGCCGCCACCGTCGCCCGCACCACGTTGATGGGGTTGTTGCTGCCCAGCGACTTGGTGAGGATGTCGTGGATCCCCGCCGCCTCGACGACCGCCCTCATGGCGCCGCCGGAGATGACCCCGGTCCCGGGCACGGCGGGGCGGAGCAGGACCTTGGCGGCGCCCAGCTTGTAGCGGATGTCGTGGGGGATGGTCCGCCCCACCAGCGGGACCGAGATCATGTGCTTCTTGGCGTCCTCGACCCCCTTGCGGATGGCGTCGGGGACCTCGCCCGCCTTGCCCAGGCCGGCACCGACCCGGCCCTGGCCGTCGCCGACCACGACCAGCGCGCTGAAGGAGAAGCGGCGGCCGCCCTTGACCACCTTGGCGACCCGGTTCAACGAGACGATCTTCTCGGTGAGCTCGCTGCCACGCTCGCCCCCGCGGTCGTCCCGACGGTCCATGCGCATCGCCATCTCAGAGCTCCAATCCTGCTTTGCGAGCCGCCTCGGCGAGGGCGGCGACGCGGCCGTGGTAGAGGTAGCCGCCCCGGTCGAAGACGACCTGGGTGACCCCCTGGGCAAGGGCGCGCGTGGCGACCAGCTCGCCGACCACCGCCGCCGCTCCGGCGCCCGCCCGGCTCCCGCCGATGCGAGCCACCGCCTCCTTGTCCTGGGTGGAGGCGGCCGCCAGGGTGCGACCCGCGCTGTCGTCGATCACCTGGGCGGTGATGTGGCGAAGGCTGCGGTAGACGCACAGACGCGGACGCGCCGCCGTGCCGGTGACGCGACGGCGCACCCGCTGGTGCCGCCGTGTCCGCGCCGCCTCTCGATCGTGCTTGGTGAACATCCTGGTCGTCCTCGCCTACTTGCCCTTGCCTGCCTTGCCGGACTTGCCCGCCTTGCGCCGGACCCGCTCGCCGCGGTAGAGGATGCCCTTGCCCTTGTACGGCTCGGGCTTGCGGAAGGAGCGGATCTTGGCGGCCACCTGGCCCACCGCCTCCTTGTTGGCCCCGCTGATCACGATCTGGGTGGGCGCCGGGACCTCGATGCTCACGCCCTCCGGGGGCGTGTAGCGGATGGGGTGGGAGTAGCCGACGGTGAGCACCAGGTCGTGGCCCTGCTTGGCGGCGCGGAAGCCCACCCCGACCAGGTCGAGGTTGCGGGTGAATCCGGTGCTGACCCCCTCCACCATGTTGGCGATCAGGGTCCGGGTCAGCCCGTGGAGGGAACGATGCAGGGAGCTGTCGGTGGGGCGCTGGACCTCGACCACCCCCTCGCCGACCACGACGGTCATGGCCGGGGGCACCAGGCGCTCCAGGGTCCCGCGCGCTCCCGACACCGAGACGTGGGCACCGGTGGCGGCCACGCTGACGCCGGCGGGAAGCGAGATGGGACGGCGACCTATGCGCGACATCGGCTCACCACACGAAGGCGACGACTTCGCCGCCCAAGCCCATCCGCTGGGCGGTCTGGCCGGTCATCAGGCCCTGGCTGGTGGAGATCACCGCCACCCCCAGGCCGCCGAGCACCCGGGGCAGCTCGGACTTGCGGGCGTAGACGCGCAGCCCGGGCCGGCTGATGCGGCGCAGGCCGCTGAGCGCCCGGCCGCGCGGGCTGCCCGCCTTGAAGGTGATGGTGATCACCTCCTGGGGAGCCTCACCGGCCACCGCGTAGTCGGCGATGAAGCCCTCCTCCTTGAGCACGCGGGCGATCTCCGCCTTCATCCGGCTGGAGGGGATGACCACGGTCCGGTGGTTGGCCGCGTTGGCGTTGCGGACCCGGGTCAGCATGTCGGCGATGGTGTCGCTGGTCATGGCCTCACCACGAGCTCTTCTTGACCCCGGGGATCTGGCCCATGCTGGCCAGCCCGCGGAAGCAGATGCGGCACATACCGAACTTGCGCATGTAGGCGCGCGGCCGCCCGCACAGAGCGCAGCGGTGGCGCTGCTGGGTCGCGAACCGGGGCGGCCGGAGCGACTTGGCGATCAGGGACTTCTTGGCCATCAGGCACCTCGTCGCGCCGTATCGGCGGAGGCCGACGCGCGCGAACCATGAATCAACATCAGCTCTTCCGAAATGGCATGCCGAAATGGGTCAGCAGGGCCCGGCCCTCGTCGTCGCTCTTGGCGCTGGTGACGATGCAGACTTCGAGACCGCGCAGCTTGTCGATCTTGTCGTAGTCGATCTCGGGGAAGACCAGCTGCTCCTTGAGCCCGAGGGTGTAGTTGCCGTGACCGTCGAAGGCCTTGGGGTCGACGCCCCGGAAGTCGCGGATCCGGGGCAGGGCCACGTTGATCAGCTTGTCCAGGAAGTACCACATCCGGTCGGCCCTCAGCGTGACCTTGACCCCGATCGGCATCCCGGCCCGCAGCTTGAAGGCGGCCACCGACTTGCGGGCCCGGATAACGATCGGGGCCTGGCCGGTCATGGTCTTGACGTCGGCGACGGCAGCGTCGATGGCGCGCGCGTTCTGGATCGCCTCGCCGAGGCCGATGTTGACCACGATCTTCTCGACCCGGGGCACCTCCATGGCGTTGCTGTAGCGGAACTCGCGCACCAGCTCGGGGACCACCTTCTCCTGGTACTGGCGGCGGAGGCGCGGGGCCTCGGCGACGGCGACGGCCATCAGCTGGTCACCCGCTCGTAGCGCTCACCGCACTTGCGGCAGAGCATCACCGAGATGCCCTCCTCGGTGACCTGGTGGGCGATCCGGGTCCGCTTGTCGCAGCGGTTGCAGACCAGCTGGACCTTGCTGTAGGCGATGGGGCCGTTGAAGTCAACGATGCCGCCCTGGGTGTTGCCGGCGGTGTTGGCACGGGTGTGCCGCTTCATCAGGTTGGCGCCGCGGACCACGATCCGCTGCTTCTCGACCTGGACCCGCTCGACGGTCCCGCGCTTGCCCTTGTCCTTGCCGGCGATGATCTCGACGGTGTCACCGCTGCGGATGTCGAGGGAGCGGATCCGGCCACCGGCCCAGCCCTCGTGCTCGAGCTGGACGCGGCGGTGCCGGCCCCGGCTGGCCTGGCGCTTGGCCACCGTGCCCATCTAGCCCACCTCCAGAGAAAGTCCCCGGTCCACCTAGATCACCTCCGGGGCGAGGGACACGATCTTCATGAAGTTGCGCTCCCGCAGCTCCCGCGCCACCGGCCCGAAGATGCGGGTGCCGCGAGGATTGTTCTGGGGGTTGATCAGCACCGCCGCGTTCTCGTCGAAGCGGATCTGGCTGCCGTCGGGTCGGTGGAAGGGCTGCACGGTGCGGACGATGACCGCCCGGACCACATCGCCCTTCTTGACCTGGGCGTTGGGCTGGGCCACCTTGACGGTGCCGATGATGACATCGCCGACCGACCCGTACTTGCGCCGGCTGCCGCCGAGCACGCGGATGCAGAGAAGCTCGCGCGCCCCGCTGTTGTCGGCCACCTTGACGATGCTCTCCTGCTGGATCACGTCTTACTTCGCCTTCTCGAGGATCTCGGCGACCCGCCAGCGCTTCTCCTTGGAGAGCGGCCGGGTCTCGGTGATCCGGACCCGGTCCCCCACCGCGCAGCGCCCCTCCTCGTCATGCACCTTGAGGCGGCGGTTGTGGGTGACCACCTTCTTGTAGAGGGGGTGCGGCTTCTTCTCCTCGACCAGGACGACGACGGTCTTCTCCATCTTGTCGCCGACCACGACGCCGTCCCGGACCTTGCGACGGCTGCGCTCCCCGGGCTGCTCACTCATCTGCCTGCTCCTCGTCGGGCTCGCCGGCGCCCTGGTCCGCGGTCTCGACGTCCTCGACATCCGTGCCAGCGGGCTCGGCCTCGTCCACGATCTCGGCGGGCGGTGGCGCCGCTCCGCGGCGGCGGGCGCGCCGGGGCTTCTCCTCAGGCTCCGGCTCGGCGACCTCGGTCCCGACGGGCTCCCCGTCAGCCTCCCTCCCCGCGAGCTCCTCGGGCTCGACCTCGGCAGCCGGCTCCACGGTGGCGCGGCGGCGGCCCAGGCGGCGTGGCCGGGGCTGCTCCTCCCGCTCCTCCTCGACCTCGACGAGATCGGTGACCAGGTGGTGGCCGCGGGCCAGCTCCAGCTGGAGGGTCATGGTGCGGGCGATCTCACGGCGCAGCTCGCGCACCTGGCGGTGATTCTCCACCTGGCCGGCGGCCTGCTGGAAGCGCACCTCGAAGAGCCGCCGGCGCTGCTCCTGCAGGTGCAGCTCGAGCTCCTCCGCAGTGAACGAGCGGAGCAGGTGGACGGCCTCGACCTGCTTGGTCACGCGCTCTCCTCCGCCTCGACCTCGTCGCCGGTCTCCTGCCGGGCGACGAAGCGGGTGTGGATGGGCAGCTTGAAGGCGGCCAGGCGCATCGCCGCGCGGGCGGTCTCCTCGCTGACGCCGCTCATCTCGAAGAGGACACGGCCGGGCTTGACCACCGCCACCCAGCCCTCGGGGGCGCCCTTGCCGGATCCCATCCGGGTCTCGGCGGGCTTCTTGGTGTAGGCGTGGTCAGGGAAGATCCGGATCCAGATCTGACCGCCGCGACGGACGTGCCGGGTCATGGCGCGCCGGGCCGCCTCGATCTGCCGGTTGGTCATCCAGCAGGGCTCGAGCGCCTGGAGGCCGTAGGGGCCGAAGCTCAGCGTGTTGCCGCGCTGGGCGGCGCCCTGGCGGCGGCCCCGGTGGAGCTTGCGGAACTTGGTCCGCTTCGGCATCAGCACCGTCAGTCCTCCTCGGCCTCGGTCTCGGGCTGGCTGCCCACGACCGGCTTCTTGGCCGGAGTGGTCCGGCGGCGGGCCGCCGGCTTCTTGGCGGGCAGCTTCTCCACCTTGGTGCTCGCCTCCGGGACGACCCCAAGGCCGGGAACCTCCTCGTCGAGCTCGGGGACGTCCGGCTCGGCCGCCTCGGCGTCGACCTCGGTTTCCCCGGGGGTCAGGGTCAGGGCCGCGGCCACCGCGTCGGCGAGGTCGTCGACAGTCGCGGCGGCACCACCCTCCTCGGCCACCACCTCGACGAGCAGGACCGGCGAGCTCTCCTCATGGTCGGGCGCGGTCGGGGCAGCCGCTGGACGGCGCTCGCGCTCGGGCGCGACGGGCGGACGCAGCGCCTCGACGACCTCGCGTCCCGGTCCGCCGGTCATCACCGGTTCCCCGGTGGCGGTGACGTAGTCGCCCTTGTAGATCCAGCAGGTGACCCCGATGCGACCGAAGGTGGTGCGCGCCTCGGCCCGTCCGAAATCGATGTTGGCGCGCAGGGTGTGGAGGGGCACCCGCCCGTCCCGGTCCCACTCCCGCCGCGACATCTCGGCGCCCCCGAGCCGGCCGCTCACCTCCAGCTTCACGCCCTTGGCGCCGGCGCGCATGCTGCGCATCACGGTCTGCTTGAGGGCCCGACGGAAGGCGATCCGCTTCTCCAGCTGGGAGGCGACGTTCTCGGCGACCAGCTTGGCGTCGAGCTCGGGCACCTTGATCTCGTGGATGGTCACCCGGACCTTCTTGCCGCTGATCCGCTCCAGCTCGTCGCGAAGGGCGTCCACCGACGCCCCCTGCTTGCCGATCACGATGCCCGGCTTGGCGGTCTGGATGATCACGGTGAGCTGGTTGGCGCTGCGCTCGGTCTCGATGCGGGCCACCCCGGCGTTGCGGAGCCGGCTGGCGATCAGCCGGCGCATGGCCAGGTCCTCGTGGAGCAGCTTGGTGTACTCCTTGTCCGCGTACCAGCGCGCGTCCCACTGCCGGTAGATGCCGAGGCGGAAGCCGATCGGGTTCACCTTCTGTCCCATCAGTCCTTCTCCTCGTCGACCGGCTCGGGCTCGGCGCTGGGGGTCCCGGCCGGCTCGGTCTCCGCAGACGCCGCCTCGCTGGCCGCCTGGGCGGCCGCCTCCTGGGCCCGGCGCAGCTGCGCGGGACGGCGGCGCCGGGCGGCCGCCGGCTTGGTCGAGGCCCGCCCGGGCCGTCCGGGCATGGCGACCAGGGAGCGGCGCCGGTGCTCCGGCTCGGGCTCCTCGTCGGTGACGTAGCAGCGCAGGTGGCTCATCCGCTTGAACAGGCTGCCCGCCATGCCCCGCGGCTTGGCGATGTACCGCTTCATGATCCCGGCCTGGTCGACGTCGATCCGGTCCACGCGCAGCGACGACTGCTCCAGGTTGTAGTTGTGCTCGGCGTTGGCGGCGGCCGACTTGATGACCTTGGCCACCTCCCGCGCCGCGCTGCGAGGCGTGAAGCTGAGCAGGGTGAGGGCCTCGGCCACGGGCAGGCCGACCACGCTCTGGGCGACCACCCGCGCCTTGCGCGAGGTGATCCGGACGTCCTTGGCGGTGGCGACGACTTTCACTTGAGCGCCGTGCTCCGCTCGGTGTGGTGGCCGTGGCCGCGGTACTTGCGGGTGGCGGCGAACTCGCCGAGCTTGTGGCCAACCATGGTCTCGGTGATGAACACCGGGTTGTGCTTGCGGCCATCGTGCACGGCGATGGTGTGACCGACCATCTCCGGGAAGATGTCGCTGCGGCGCGACCAGGTCTTGATGACCTTCTTCTCCCGGCTCTGATTCAGCTTCTGAACCTTGGCCAGCAGGTGGTCGTCGCAGAACGGTCCTTTCTTGAGGGAGCGGCTCATGGTCTCACTTCTTCCGCCGGCGCACGATCATGCGGTCGGTCTTCTTGTTGCGACGGGTGCGGTAGCCGAGCGCCGGCTTGCCCCACGGGGTCTGCGGGTTGCCGCCGGCGCCGCTCCGACCCTCACCCCCACCGTGGGGATGGTCGAAGGGGTTCATGGCCATGCCTCGCACCGAGGGCCTCCAGCCGCGCCAGCGCGACTTCCCCGCCTTGCCGATGTTCTGGTTCTCGTGGTCGGCGTTGCCGACCTGGCCCACGGTGGCGAAGCAGCGCACGTCGATGCGGCGCACCTCCCCGGAGGGCATGCGGACGGTCGCCAGCTCGCCCTCGCGGGCGATCAGCTGGGCCGCGACCCCGGCGCTGCGCACCAGCTGGCCGCCGCGCCCGGGCAGCACCTCGAGGTTGTGGATGGTGGTGCCCAGCGGGATGTTGGCGAGCGGCAGGGCGTTGCCCGGCTTGATCTCGGCACCCACGCCGGCGCTGATGACCGCCCCCACGCTGAGCCCGAGCGGGGCGAGGATGTAGCGCTTCTCGCCGTCGGCGTAGTGGATGAGGGCGATCCGGGCGCTCCGGTTGGGGTCGTACTCGATCCCCGCCACCCGGCCGGCGATGTCGCGCTTGGTCCGCCGGAAGTCGATGATCCGGTAGAGCTTGGTGTGGCCGCCACCGCGGTGGCGCACCGTGATCCGGCCGGTGTTGTTGCGCCCGCTCGCCTTCTTGAGGTGGACGGTCAGGCTGCGCTGGGGGGCGGCGTCGCCGACCTCCTCGAAGGAGCTGACCGCCATGAAGCGGCGGCCCGGGCTGGTCGGCTTGTACTTCTTGACTGGCATCGGTCTACACGCCCTCGAACAGCCCGGGGATCTTCTGCCCGGGGGCCAGCGTCACCACGGCCTTCTTCCAGTCGGGGGACTTGCCGATCAGGCGCGCCCCGCTGCCACGCCGGTACTGGCGGCTGCGGACCTTGCCGTGCACGGTCAGCACGTTGACCGAGAGGACGGTCAGTCGCTGCTCGGGGAAGGCTTGCTCGACGGCGCGGCGGATGTCCACCTTGGTCACCTGGGAGGGGCAGGCGAACGTGTACTTGTTCAGCCGTCCCATCTGCCCGTACGACTTCTCGCTGGAGACCGGGCGGAGGATGACCTGGTGGAAGGCGCGTCCCTGGCTCATCCCCAGGCCTCCGCAATGTGCTCGACGGCATCCTTGGTCATCACCACCGTGTCGGCGGTGAGCAGGTCGCGCACCGAGACGTTGCCGGCCAGGATGACCCGGACCTCGGGGAGGTTGCGCGCGCTCAGCTCGAGCGCGTCATGGTGGGAGCCGAGCACGACCAGCACTCGCCGGCCCGCCTCGACCGCCTGGAGGAACTCCACCAGCGCCTTGGTCCGAGGCTCCTCCAGCTCGATCCCGTCCAGGACCGTGATCTGCCCTTCGGCGGCCTTGACGCTCAGCGCGCTGCGCAGGGCCAGCCGGCGCTGCTTGCGCGGCATCTGCAGGCTGTGGTCGCGAGGAGTGGGCCCGAAGACGGTCCCGCCCCCGGCGTAGTGGGGTGCCCGGATCGAGCCCTGGCGGGCCCGCCCGGTGCCCTTCTGGCGGTATGGCTTGCGTCCACCGCCCGACACCTCGGTGCGGGTCTTGCTGTCGTGGGTGCCCTGGCGGGCGTTGGCGAGCTGGCGGAGCAGCGCCTGGTGCATGACGGTGGCGTGCGGGGTCACCGCGAACACCGCGTCGGGCAGCTCCAGCTCCCCCTGGCTCACACCGGTGAGGTCGACGACCGGAGCCGTGCTCATGAGCCCAGCGCTCCGCTGCGCGCGCTGTCGCGCACCAGCACCACCGAGAGCCGGTGACCGGGGACCGCGCCCCGCACCAGCAGCAGGTTGCGCTCGGCGTCCACCCGCACCACCTCGAGCCGGAGCACGGTGGACCGGACGGCACCCAGGTGGCCGGCCATCCGCAGCCCCTTGAAGACGCGAGCGGCGTCCGTCGAGCCGATGGAGCCGGGCTGCTTGATGTTGTGGGAGCCGTGGGTGACCGGGCCGCGGCTGAAGTTGTGCCGCTTGTGCTGCCCGGCGAAGCCCTTGCCCTTGCTGATGCCGGTGACGTCGACCCGCTCCCCGGCCTGGAACACCGAGACCGACACCCGGCTGCCCAGGGCGGGGCTGCCGGCGTCGCGGACCTCGGCGAGCCGGGCCAGTGGCGGGCTCCCGGCGCGCTTGAAGTGACCCGCCTCGGGCTTGTTGACGCGGCGCGGCTTGCGCTCGCCGAGGCCGAGCTGGACCGCCTCGTAGCCGTCATTGCTGGCCGTCTTGAGCTGGACGACGTGGCAGGAGTCGGCCTCCAGGACGGTGACCGGGACCACCGTGCCCTGCTCGGTGAAGAGCTGGGTCATGCCCAGCTTGCGCGCCAGCAGCCCCTTAGACATGGGACTTCTCCACGATGCCGCTCAGGCCGCTCGGATCAAGGAAGCGAGCAGCGCAGGGAGGGAGCGCACTCGAGTGCGT
>Ga0326727_10027988_pt1 | contig 10289 bp, 7 predicted proteins | sample MB2enrmetagenome_FD_207643 | JGI IMG/M metagenome (GOLD analysis project Ga0326727, IMG submission 207643) | Lab enriched peat soil microbial communities from McLean, Ithaca, NY, United States - MB29MY | ecosystem: Environmental > Terrestrial > Soil > Wetlands > Peat | place: USA: New York...
ACCCAATAGATGGCGGCAGCGGACATGGTAATCGCGTAAATCACAATCCCCGGACCGCTGATGTTTTCCAGTCGCTTGATCCACTCCGGCGTGGTCGCGGGGGAAGCCGCATCCCGTTCGAGTCCCAGAGCGTTGAGCCGCCAGGTGTAGAACCACCAAATGGCGAAGCAAACCAGACCACTCACCCAGAAAGACTGGGGATTCAGCATCGGCCGCTTGAATTCGATTGCGTGCGCCTGGACCTCGTTGATCCATCCCGATTTCAGCGCCGCGCTCACATCGCCCACCGCAGCCCATAGATATAGCTTCTTGAGTGAGAGCGCAACCACCACCCAGTAAGCAAAGACCAGCGGTAGCGTGCGGCTCATCGCTTCCAGGGGCCGGCGCAACAGCAAGCCCCACTTGCCGCCCGATACGTACTGCACCATCAGCAGAGCCAGCCCGCCCACTGAAAATCCAAACGTAAGCATCAGCCCCAGCAGCCAGGCTCTCAGCAAGTGGTCCACGTCAAATCCGCGCTCATCCGCAAAGCCCAAACCAACGGCAACGACCGAGAAGATCACTCCGACGGCCAGCGCGCGCCGCTGCCAGCCGTCAACAAACTCCGGCGCGCCGAGATCCTGCGGCAGCTGCTTGCTGTGTGTGTTGGCGTCGTGCGTCTCGTGTGCCATTCTCTGCGTCCTTACTCCCTATTCCCTTAGTCCCCTAGTCCCTAGTGTGCGGCCGGTTTGCTGAGTGGAATCTTGATCTCTGGGGGAGCCGGATTGGCCGGAGCCAAAGCCGGGTTACCTTGCTTCATATCGTTCGGGTTCGCCAGAATGGCCGTCGATGGCAGCGTCCACGGCTGGGCAAACTCCGGGTGTCCGCTCTCAACGGCAATCTCCTTCAGGCTGCGCACCTGCACGCCCGCGGGCACATCCTCCAGCTTGGCCGCTTGGCTCAACTGCAAGGCGCGAATGTAAGCCGCCACTGCCCAGCGATCCTCCGGTGTTAGTTGCGCCGAATAGTCCGGCATGGCTCCGTAGCCGTGCGTCATTACGTAAAAGTAGTGCGAGATGGGCTGCGATAGCCGCACCTGGTCGTGATAGTTTGCCGCTGGCTTGTAGCCGCGCTGCACAATCTCGCCCAACCCGTTGCCCACCCGCGAGTGGCACGGCGCGCAATAAATGTTGAACCGCTCCTGCCCGCGCTTCAGCACGTCGAGCGTCACCGGGAACGGCATCTCGTTCTTCTCTTCGCGATAGCCGTTCGTGCCCTGCACCACGCCAGTGTAGAAGTAGCTGTCCTCGTGCAATTGCCCCCGCGCCACGGTGTTCACCGCCTGCGGACGCGCGCCGCGGTGATCGGCAAAGAACTCCGAGCCGCGCTGCGAACGAATCTTCGGCTGGTTCTGCATATCCTGCCGGCAGCCAGCGACCAGCAGCAGCGCTGTCATACCGGTAACTACAGCGATACAACGCACACAATACCCTGAGGCGGCGTCCTGATCTCTGATCTCTAATCTCTGATCCTTGGTCATCAGTACTCCACCTCCACCACCGAAACCGGCTCAAAGCTCTCTAAGTACTTCTTCGCTTCCACTAAGTCGAACTTCGGATCCAGCGCCTCCAGGCACAGAAAGAACTTGTCTGTCGTCGCCCCGTCGCGAAAGTTAGGCGCGTTGAACAGAGGATGATAGAGCGCCGGCAATCCGTTCAGCGCCAACATGCCAAAGGCCGCCGACAATCCGGCGAAGAGAATCGTCCACTCGTAGGCGGGCACAATGAAGGCCGGCCAGGAGTAAGTCGGCCTTCCGGCGATATTCAGCGGATAGGCCAGCACCGAAATCCAGACCTCCAGCAGAAACATCGCCACCAAGCCCATTAGTCCGCCAATCAGAGTTATCAGCGGCACCTTGTTGCGGTGGAAGCCGATGGCCTCGGCTGCTTCCTCCACCGGATAAGGCGTGTAGCAATCCATGCGGCGCCAGCCGTCCTTCCGCGCCTGTTGCGCGGCGCGGATCAGCTCGCCCGGCGTATCGAATTCGGCCAGCAGGCCGTAAGTTCCTTCGCGTGCGGGCATCAGTCACCAGCCTCCGCTGCCTTCTTGGGAGTTATCTTCGCCCCCGGCAGCATCATGCGAATCTCAGACATGGGAATCATGGGCAGGAAGCGCACAAACAGCAGGAACAGCGCCGTGAACAATCCCAGCGTGCCCACATAAGTCATGTAGTCCCATTTAGTCGCTCGATAAGTTCCCCACGCCGAGGGCAGGAAGTCGCGATAGAGGCTGGTCACCACAATGACGAAGCGCTCAAACCACATTCCAGTGTTGACCACGATGGAGATAAAAAACATAAACGGAATCGATGTGCGCAGCTTCCTCGACCACAATGTCGTCAGCGGAATCGCCAGGTTGCAGGTCACCAGAACCCAGTAGGCCCATCCCATCGGCCCGAACATCCGGTTCCACATCATGAAGGCTTCCCAGTGCGAGGCCGAGTACCAGGCCATGAAGACTTCCATGGCGTATCCGTAGGCCACAATGAAGCCGGTGGCTAGCATTACCTTGCCCATGTTATCGATGTGCCGCTCGGTGACCAGCCCTTCCAGGTGATAGAACTTGCGCAGCGGAATCGCCAGTGTAAGCACCATGGCAAAGCCGGAATAAATTGCGCCGGCCACAAAGTACGGAGGAAAAATCGTCGTGTGCCAGCCCGGCAGCACGGCCACGGCAAAATCAAAACTGATCACCGTATGCACCGAGAGCACCAGCGGCGTGGCCAGCCCAGCCAGCAGCAGCGAGGCCGTCTCGTAGCGCGCCCAGTGGCGCACTGACCCGCGCCAGCCCAGCGAACACAGTCCATATGCGTACTTGGCGAACTTCGATTCGGCGCGGTCGCGCATGGTGCCGAAGTCGGGAACCATGCCGATATACCAGAAGACGATCGAGATAGTCGCGTAAGTCGAGACCGCAAAAACGTCCCACATGAGCGGCGAGCGGAACTGCGGCCACACGTTCATCGTCAGCGGTATAGGAAAGAGCCAGTAACCCAGCCATGGACGGCCAAGGTGAAGGACGGGGAACATCCCGTCGCAGACCACGGCAAAGATCGTCATGGCTTCGGCGAAGCGGTTGATGGAGTTGCGCCAGCTCTGCTTGAACAGCAGCAGAATCGCCGAGATCAGCGTCCCCGCGTGGCCAATGCCGATCCACCAGACGAAGTTGATAATGGCAAAGCCCCACGCCACCGGCTGCGTCACAGCCCAAATGCCGACGCCCACAAGGAAGAGCCAGGTCACTGCCACCAGCAGCATCGTCGCCCCGGCGCCTGCCACGCCGAAGATCGCAAACCAGCCCAGCGGCGTCGTCGGCGTCAGCACGATGCGCGTGATCTTCTCCGTGACAGACCGGAAAGTCTGCCCCGGCGCTATAACGCTGTACTCGCCCGTCGCCGGATCACGTCTCGGATTGTCTTTCAATTCACCGCTTGCCATCGTGCTCCGCTAACTCATTTCTTCACTTTTTCACTACTTCACTTCTTCACTGGCTCGTGCTCCACCTGCCTCGCTTCCAGTTCTTGATTCGGATTCGTCACGGCGGCCACATACTTGGTCCGCGGGCGCGTATTTATATCGGCGAGCACCTGGTAACTGCGCTCATCGGCCTGTAACTTCGCCACCTTACTTTGTTTGTCGTTGATGTTACCAAAGCTGATTGCCTGAGCCGGGCAGGCCTGCTGGCAGGCAGTCACAATCTCCCCGTCGCGCACTGCGCGGTTCTCCTTGTCGGCCTCAATCTTGGCTGCCGAGATGCGCTGCACGCAGTAGGTGCACTTCTCCATCACGCCGCGCGAGCGCACCGTCACATCAGGATTGCGCATCAGCTTCAGGCTCTCCGTCTCAAAGTCCGAATACAGCAGAAAATTGAAGCGCCGCACCTTGTAAGGGCAGTTATTCGAGCAGTAGCGCGTGCCCACGCAGCGGTTGTAGACCATCGCGTTCAACCCCTCGGGCGTATGCACCGTCGCGCCCACCGGGCAAACCTGCTCGCAGGGCGCGTTCTCGCAATGTTGGCAGGCCATCGGCTGAAAGTGCGCGCGCGGCGCGGCCACGTCGCCCTCGAAGTAAGTGTCGATGCGCAGCCACTGCATATTGCGCCCGATGCGCACCTGCTGCTTGCCCACGACAGGGATATTATTTTCCGCATAACAGCTCACGATGCATGCATTGCATCCCGTGCAACTGTTCATGTCGATGGACATTCCCCAGGCATTGTCCTTGTACTCCCAGTTGGGGAAGAGCGTGTTGCTTTTATCGGTCGTCGGGTGCGTCTCGCCCTCGTTGGCAAATCCCGGATTGGCCTTGTACTCGCTCAGCGTCGCGCTTCGAATAATCCCGCGCTCTCCCAACGCCTCATCGGCTTCCATTGAGTTGTTGCCGTTGCCCTGCCCGCCAAACAACTTCGGCCGATGATCCTGAAAGTGGCTTTTCGTCACCGCCACGCCCCACTTACCCTCCACCTTCCGCATTGATCCCACGGCATAAAATGGCGCATCTGAGGTGCGAATCAGGTAAGCATTGAAGCCCGCGCCCGAACCCACACGCCCCGCAAACGAACGCCCATAGCCCAGGTGAACCGTCACCGAGTTATCCGGATGCCCCGGCGCAACAATCACCGGCGCATTCACCTTGCGTCCGTTTACGGATAACTCGACAATATCGTCTTCTTCCAGTCCATACTTAGTCAGCGTAGCGCCGGACATGATCGCCGCATTGTCCCAGCTAAGATTCGTAACTGGTTTAGGTAACTCCTGCAACCACCCCACATTCGCCCACCGCCCGTCATAAACATTCGGGTCCGGCCGGAAGATGATCTCAATCGCATCCTTCGGCGATGGCGTTGGAACTTTCAAGTTGCGATAGTAAGGTGCATTTCCAAGACCGATAGCGACGTTGCCAGTTTCTTCAATCCAACCTGCATGAAGCGCCTTGCGCCAGCCAGTCTCAAAGTCGCCCTTGATGGTGGACTTCCATGTCTCGCGCACCGCCTCATACGGACTCAATCCCGGCTCATCTAGCAGCGCCTGAAAAATATGATGCGCCGTCTTGCCGCCATAGAGCGGATCAATCATTGGCTGAATGACTGAAACAGTTCCGTCGTAAGCATGCGCATCCGACCACGATTCCAGAAAGTGCGCCGCCGGAATGTGCCACTGCGCATTCTGCCCGGTCTCGTCAACGTGTGAGCCGAGATGCGCCGTCACTTTCGACTTTTCAAAGGCTGTCGCAAAATCCAGATCGGCTGGCGCATTGTAAATCGGGTTGGCATGCAAAATAACCAGCCAATCCACTTTGCCTGCGTAGAGGTCTCCAATGAGCATCTTCAGATCGGCGACTTGCTTCGAAGGGAGCGGACTGACGGGCTCTGTAGCCACAATTATTGTGCGGCCGTCGTTGCCAAGCGCGACGTTGATCGCGGCTGCCAGCTCTGTAACCGACGGGTCCTGATAGAGTCCCGGAATTACGACGCACTTTCCCATATGGGCTTTCAAGTCCTTCGCGACGACGGCGAGAAACTTCTGCTGCTCATTGGTCCAGCTATACGCAGAAGCCTCAACGCCAGTAACTCCAACAGCTTTGGCTAACTCGGCCGTAAAGGCTGGAATCTCGCTCGCCCGCAACCCCAGCCGATGCTCGGCCTTCAATCCAGTCGTGGTTGGTGTGCTCTCAATCGCGTAAAGTCTATTCAGCTTGGTCGGGTCTTTACGCCGCTCCGCATACTGGCGCACTAATTGATGGAAGCCGGGGAAGCCAGAACCTGAAAGAAAATCCGCGTCCAACGATACAATCACATCGGCGTCAGTCAAATCGTATTGAACATTCAGCCCGTTAGCGAGTGAGGTTCCTGCAATCGCCGGGTCGTACTGCACCAGCTTCGCCTTCGGATACTTCGCCTGCACCTCGCGCCACTGCCGCGTCAGCGTCGGCGAAGTGATCGTCTCGCTGAGGAAGTAAATCCCCGTGCCGTCCTTGGTCGAGATCACCTTATTGCGAAACTCAACCGCGAACTCCGCCCACTCGCGGTTCTCCCCGCGATACGTAACATGTTGAGACCGGTCCGGATCATATAAGTCGAGCAGCGTGGCCTGCGTAAACGGGTCCGACGAACCCTGGTTATAAGGATGCTCCGGGTTGCCGTCGATCTTGATCGGACGGTACTGATCGCTTTTGACCAGCAACGGGACAGCCCCGGTTACAAATGGAAACGCCGTGGCAAAATAATTCGGCTTGCCGAGAATCAGATCTTCCGGCTGCTTGATGTAGGGATAAATCGGCTCATCGGGCTGCTTGGTGCAGCCGGCCAACCCCGCCAGCGCCACCGACGCGCCCATGAATTTGAGAAATCCCCGTCTAGAAACCTCATCGCCCCACGCATGAGGCGATCCGGGAAACTCCCGCTCCACAGCCGCCTGAAACTCCGGCGTATTCGCCAACTCATCCACAGAACGCCAGTATTTTTTACCCCGCACGCTCTTCAGCTTTTCGCGCACCGCGTCAAGACTCATCGGGGGCGGCCTCTTCGCCGGCTTGATCGTCGTCACCAGATCGTTCTTCTTCTCGCTCATCGGTGGCAGACCTCGCAACTGGAGAGTTCATTGGGCGTGCGAATCTTGTAATGCACCACAAGAAATTTCCCCAACTCCTCCTGGCTCGTGAACTTTTCGTATTTCGCCTTTAGGAGTTCCGGCGCATCAGCACGTGGCAACGCAAGGGCGGTCAGCGCCGGACGCACTCCAATTGACGGCATCTCCAGCGAAGCAACCTCAGTCGATGCGTGTTCCGGCTCCTTGGTCACGCACTTCACGCTCTCGGCTGTCGGAACGCCGCTCTTCTCCACATTCACCCAACACCACACTGGCCGGTCCTTCGCAGGCGCTTCCCACGCCATGTTGTAAATCTCGCTGGTGGGCCGCAGCTTCTTGGCCGGGTTGCGATGGCAATCCAGGCACCACTCCATCTGCAAGCTGTTCTCGGCGTACATCAGCGGCATCTGGTCCACGCGTCCGTGGCAACTAGCGCAACCCACCCCCTTGTGCACGTGAATCTCGTGGCTGAAGTAGACGTAATCGGGCAGGTCGTGCACCTTGATCCACGGCAGCGACTGGCCCGTTGCCCAGCTCTCGCGCACCGGCTCCAGCAGTTGCGCGTTGGTCCAGATCTGCGCGTGGCAGTTGATGCAGGTCTTGGTCGGCGGGATTCCCGCGTAACTCGATTTCTCGACCGTCGTGTGGCAATACTGGCACTGCACGCCCAACCCCTGCACGTGATGCTTGTGGCTGAAGGGAACCGGCTGGTCCGGGCGCTGACCCTGCCGCGTCACCCAGGGCGAGCGCTGCAACTGGTCCAGCGTCACCCCCAGGGCAATCACGATCAGCCCCGACAATACCAGGCTGGCGCGTGCCAGGGCATTGGAGCTGCGGTCAAAGATTTGCGCCATGCGTTCTTTCCTTGCCTGGTTTTCTTATCTTGGATGTGCGCGCTATGCGGGCGGTCACATTTGTTGTGTGAAAAAGTCGTTCCCGGGCACAAATCATCTCTGGGGCGGAGAACCCCGAAGAATAACTCTAGCAGCCGCGGAACGCCTCCGAAGAGCATCAGAGCAAAGCAATCTGCTATTAGTTTCGCCCCGTCCCACACCGTAATCCACTGAATATAAACCAGTTGTGGAAATTACCGGACGGGAGTAAAAACCCCATCGCTTCCCGAGCCGCTTGCTTGCCGGAAAGGAACATCCCACCCATAAAATAGCACGTTGATTCCGGACTGCGCCAGTCCAAAACAAAAATTCATCCCCTCGATGATGGCAGACAAGCCACTCCGCAACGCAGGTTTTCCACAGCCCACATTCGTCTCCGACAGCGGGAGAAATACCGCTTGCGATTTACAGTTCCGATTTGGACTCTGGAGAGATGCGAGAGAACGCCGACTACCTTTTAGATTGACAGGAGCGGGCGCTTCGGAGCCTGCCCTGAGCGAAGTCGAATGGGTTTCGATTTTGCGGCCGGAATGCCGTCTCCGCCGGCGCGATGCCGCTCACGCATTGGATCGGAGCGCCGCCTCGGCCCATTCCACTGCCAGGGCATGGCAGCGCATCACCTGTTCGTGGCTCAGGCCGCTGGAGCGAACGATTGCGTCGCAATCCGCCCAGTTCCCGTGCTCGTTGCAGACAATCCAATGCAGCAGAATGCCCTCAGGGACATCCCTTCCCAGTAATGCGTCGCGGGCCGCCTCGCGCAAGGGCAGGGACCGGACCAGGTCCTCCATCAGGATGCGCAGCATCGCCGGAAAGAGGCTGACCATGCCGATCAGGAATTGCTCGTTGGGTGCCAGTCCGCAGAGGCTGGCCGCTAATTCGCAGAATCGCCCGCGCTCAAAGGCCATGCGCAGAATCTCTGCCGGCTGCTCGGTGCTGAAGTCGCTGGCGATGGCCAGCATGGCGACCCGCCGGAAGGACGCTTCTCCCACCAGCATCAGCGCCGTCTGGATCGAGGTCACCTCCTGGCGCATGGCGCAGATCGGCGAGTTCACCAACCGCAGCAGACGATAGGTCAGGCTGGCGTCGCACATCACCAATTGGCTCAGGCGTTGCAGGTCCACGGGGTCGTTTTGCAGATCTTCCAGGATCTCCAGATGCACCAGACGGTTGCCGGGAATCTTGTGGCTCTCCAGCGGCTCCGGGCGGCAGAAATAGTACCCCTGAAACAGGTCAAAGCCCTCTTTGCAGGCCTGCCCGTATTGTTGCTGCGTCTCCACATTCTGCGCCACCAGGCTAGCCGTAGAGCCCGCCAGCCAGCGAAGCAGGTTCGCGCGCTCCACGGCGTCGACTTTGTGGATATCCACCTTGATGTAGTCGGCCAGATCCGCCAGAGGCCTGGACTCCGTACTCGGGGTAAAGTCGGTCAGCGCCAGCCGGAAACCCGACGCCTTCAGCTTGCGGCAGGCTGCCAACAGGCTAGGTGTGGGTTCCGCGCCCGAGGACAGTTCCAGTACCGTCATGCGGGGCGGCATTACCTGCACCAACTCCTCGGTCAGCGACTCTGCGGTGCAGTTCACAAAGGCCGGCAATCCGCGCGCCAGCTCTTCCAGCCCGAAGACCACCGTATTGTCGAGCATGGTGCGGGTCGCCAGTTCGCTTTTGGCGCGCGTGATCGGCTCGCGTCCATTCCAGAACAGCAGTTCGTAACCCTGCGCTTTGCCGTGCATGTCCAGAATCGGCTGGCGCGCCACATAGCGCAGCTCCCCTGCCTGCTCCTCGACCACACCGGCAACTGTTGCAGCTCTAGCGCGCGTCGCCATGGAAACTGTCTCCCATCCTGTTTATCGTTGACTGGGCCTGAAACGTTAGAGCTTTTACGCCCATGGGACAAACTTCCGGCCAAAATCGAAGCAACTTGGCCAAAATTGACGCAAATGGGCCGCCAAAGAGTCCTCGAAGGCTCCCGGCGACCCACGGAACTCCGTCCCCCGCAAATGCGTAGTAAGCTCAGTACGGATTCTTCCAGGAGGCAGTCATGTTTTGCAGCGGATGTGGTCTGGCTTTAGTGCCTGGGCAGGCGGTCTGCCCACAGTGTGGCCGTCCGGCAATCGCGCCGGTCCCTCCCATGCCCGGCCTTGCGTTCCAATTGGAGAACTACGCCGGTAAGATAAAGGCGCTCGGCGTCGTCTGGCTCGTCTACTCCGCTCTTGCGTTGGTGACGGGAATCGCCGCACTGGCCTTCTTCAACGCCTATTTCTCCGGGCACTTCGGCCCGTGGGCGCGCGGTCCTTTGCCGCCCATGTGGTTCGGACCAGCGATCCTGCGATTTGGCTGGGTAATTCTCCTGGTGCGCGTCGGCCTGGCTGCGGCAGCCGGCTGGGGCCTGCTGGAGCGTGCGCCGTGGGGGCGGATCGTGGCTATCGTAGCGGCCTGCGTGTGCCTGATCAAGTTCCCCTTCGGAACCGCCATGGGAATCTGGACCCTGATCATGCTGCTCGGCTACCGCAACTCCGCCCTCTACGAGCAGCTCTAGAAGCAGCTAGAATCTGGGTGCCCCACCCTCGCCGCGTTCATGTTTTTGCGGCTAGGGTGGGAGCCACTGATCTCTGATTTGTGTTCACTGTTCCCTGTTCCCTGTTCTCTGACCCCTGTTCTCTGTCTTACATCTGAACCATGAGCTTTCCCCAATCGCGGATGCGCCGCCTGCGCCGCACGGAATCCCTGCGTGCCCTGGTGCGCGAGACCGCTGTCACCCCCGGCGACCTGATCTA
>Ga0326727_10027992_pt1 | contig 10287 bp, 11 predicted proteins | sample MB2enrmetagenome_FD_207643 | JGI IMG/M metagenome (GOLD analysis project Ga0326727, IMG submission 207643) | Lab enriched peat soil microbial communities from McLean, Ithaca, NY, United States - MB29MY | ecosystem: Environmental > Terrestrial > Soil > Wetlands > Peat | place: USA: New York...
ACCAGACCCATGAACAAACCCATTTGAGGATGCGTAAAATGCCGTCTTAAAGGAAAATTTGATCATTATCAGCCAGTCATTTTAAAACGGTTGTCCTGATTTTCTAAAATTTGGGGCATGAAAATAATTACTGATCAAATTTGAAAAATTCAAAGGTCTCATATATGATATTATTTCACAGCAGCTTTAGATAGTTTTGCATCATTCCCCATGAGGAGTACAAAAGGGCGGAAAATCTCTTCGAGCAACAGTTCAGCACCAGCTTCAATATCATCTGTAATATACTTCATAACATTGTTGTTGTAAATTGTGATGATACCGATCAATTGATTAATGATAATCATTGCGCAACGAGGTATATCTTCTTTGGGAAAAGATGGGTATTGTTCTTTCATGTCATTCATAATCCTTACAATGACATCCCTGCATTTGAGGGCATTTTCTAATTCAATTCTCATGAAAGGTTCATATTCCGTATCTACATAGTCGTAATATTTGGGCACGTCCAGTATTAGCATAATCAGTACCAAGTTTCGCTCGCGTTTTGCGAAGAAAAAAAAGGCCCTGCATACTGATTTCAATTTTTCTAAAGGGTCCGGATGAGAATAATAGGCTTTTAGAATTTCACCAAACAACATTTCAAATCCCTTGTTCAAAACATAAATATAGATTTCTTCGCGGTTTTTGAAATAATTATAAATGGTACTCGGGGAGATATTGAGCCTCTTGGAGAGCTTTCGAATACTGAGGTTGTGATATCCTTCTTTTACAATGATATCCAAAGCTACCATACTCATTCGTCGCTTTTCAAACTCAATAACTTCCGGTGATCTCGTTTTATTTGCCATAAGCACTTTGCCTCATATTAAAATTTATCATTGCCATGTAATATACCACCGTACTGCAAGTAAATTCGACATTCGCCACATTACTAGGAACGTATCAAATCCAATGCCATTAAAACTAACAGACCACTGAGCAAGAAGAAAAGATTAAATCATTAAAAAATAAAGACTTTTAATATTTAAAAAAGCTTGACAATAAATTACAACACTGTTACGAATAATACCAATAGTGTTCTTTCTTGTCAACCAAAATATTATGGAGGTGTTTATGAAATTTAAACTTCTGCTACTCATCTTGGGTCAGAAATTAAAAAAGGCAGCAAGAAGCACCCCCGCATTCAAAGAGTTTATAAAAGGCAAAAATGTCAAAATCCTGATGAAAACAGCAGACGGGAAACAGGGACGTGCTTTTATCCTACGAGATGGAACCATTAATGCATCGTCTGCAGATTTTTCAAACGCTGTCTCCATAATGTTACTGCTTGGACTTAGTTTGGCAAATGTTGCGGATATCGGGAGAAGGTTTAGGTACTAACCTGAGTGAGGATTACAGATTGAAATGTGGTATAGGCAGGCAAAATCACAAAAAACAACCTTTCAGGAAATTATCATCAATGTCGCATGTATTTTTAGCAGATAAAATTAATTAACTATTTGAGTTTTATATATAGCTTGATTCAATAAAACAAAATTTAAAAGGGAGGGTAAAAAAATGGCGAAGCTGAGTAAAGACCGACTGATTTTCGGATTATTGCTAATCGTCTTGATTGCAATTGGAATGATCGTTCTTGGCCGCCTCAAACTGGCAACTTGGCCTGCGTTCATGGTTATGATCTTTTTCTTTGAAGCTCATATGGATATAAAAAAGGCCTCCCATATCATTATTGGCGGTCTGTTCGGGATCGCGAATCTCATCGGCATTAAAATCTTCCTCGAGGCCACAGGTCCTTCGCTGGGACCTGAGCTGGCAAAGTTAGTGTATGTGCTCGTTTTTGTATATGCTATCGTTGCCCTTGGAGAGGTTGTCCCGATCTTATTCAACAATTATACATTCATGTTTTTCCTGGTGTCTGCGGTAGCTGTGCTGACTCCAGGCCCCAACCCCATCGAATGGATGGGTGTTGAAGTGGTGGGGGGAATCCTATTCATTGCAGGTATACTGGGTATCATGAAGGTCATGGGATCCCTGGCAGCGAGAAAAGCGGTAAATCCATAATGAGACTCGCTACAGTTTGTGGCTTATAGATTCATAAAGGATTGCGCTACACGTTAAGTTAAACAATTACCATTTAAAAGCGTGAATTCTAATGAAGATGGTTAGCCCCTCAATTACAGGAAGTAACATTTGGGTGGATCTTTCGCACCCATATCTAATCGTTCCTTTTCCTCTAGCCCTCGCCATCTGATCCCCTAGCAATGTAAATAGAGTTTGATTTAGCTTACAACACTTGGATGGTAATGTCTTGTAAACGTAGTTCAAACTGTGAAATTCGGTGTTCCATATGCATAAGCGAAACGCGTGGTCCAGCCTGTATAGGGAAGACCGGCTCCCTGCATCATTGAAAAATATTCAGTACCGCTTTCATTTTTAATAGAAGTGAGCTTCCCGCATATTTCGTCAAGTGCTTCATCTCAAGTAATGCGTTCCCAGCGGTTTTCACCTCGCTTCCCGACCCGCCGCAGGGGATGGATCACTCTGTCTGGATGGTAGAGTAGATTCGGAGATGCAGCGTTGTTGGAACGTAGGTAGCCGCGGCTTGTGGGGCTTTCCGGGTCGCCGGTAACTCTAACCACCCGCTCCCCTACGAGATGAACAAGCACTTGTCAAGCGCCATGACACATCCGGCAAGATGACCTGACTACTCCCATTTAACTCACTTGTTTTTATATGAGCGGAAGCCCTTCAGCCCTCTTCATGAACTTCTCGACCTTGTCCTTCTCTGCCGGGGAATTGAGCCTCCAAAGCTCCGGCAGGTATTGCTCAAATCCGGCCGTTGGATTCACCTCACAACGCAGCCATTTGTGTTCGAATAAATTCATGTAGCAAAGATTGCACCGGATACACTTCACGATATCTTTCTCCCGGCCGATCTTTACCTTCGCCGGCCAGAAAGGATCCGCTGTCGCCTGGCGGCCCATGGCAATCATATCAGTCTTGCCTGATTCCAGGGCATCGGCGGCGGCTTTCGGAGTCATGAATGTCGGTGTGACAACGGGCAGTCTGGATGCCTTCTTGAATCCTGGTGCATACTTAAGCATTTCCCCCTCTCCATCGGGAGCGAACGCACCTGGATTCTCATAACATCCCTGTGAGATGTTGATGTAGCTCAATCCAGCTTCAGCAGCCATCGCCACAACCTTGCACATCTCGGCATGCGTAACACCGTCTGGCATCATTTCATCTCCGGAGAAACGGGCGCCGAGTACTCTGCCCGGACCGATGCGGGTGCGAGTCTTGCGGATGATATTGAGTAAGAAACGTACACGGTTTTCCAAGGATCCTCCATATTCATCCATCCGCCGATTGGATCTGTTTGAAAGGAATTGATGAATAAGGTATCCATGCGGGCTGTGGATTTCAACGCCATCGAAGCCATAGCGGAGTGCTTCGAATGACATTTCTGCCATCTTTTCTTCCAGGAAAACAATCTCCGCAATGGTAAGCTCGCGGGGCACTTCCCCAAAAACAACCTTGAGCATCTGGGGATCGATTTTGCCAGCGACTTCGATCAGTGCTGCCTCAATCTGTGCATATTGCTCATCGCTTATGGCACGCAATGCATCCAAGTCGCCCATGGCTTCCGCAAGTTGCGGACTGAGTCGTTTAACCTGACGCATCCATCCCTTGTTGAAGTTCCTGATATCGATTTTCAAAGGAATGGGAGAGGGGGCGGCGGGGACTTCATGGATGGAAGCGCTGGATGCATGGCCCTGGCGTCCGAACCCGGGACTCAGCTGGATAAATACCTTCGCTCCGAATGCATGGATATGATCAGCCATCATGCCAAGGCCACGCCCATACCTTTCATCCGTGAAGAGATGCGGATTCACGTGATCCGAACCTCTCCAATAATAAGGGTTTACTACGACACAATCTGTAATGATGAGACCGAAACCGCCTTTCGCACGGGCGGCGTACCAAGCAAGCCACTGCTCCGAATTATACCCGCCCGGGTTCGAGTAGACCATGTTCATAGGCGCCATGGCTATTCGATTCTTGATCTCTACATCCCCGATCCTGACTGGTTCAAATAGTGCATCATAACCCATAATGGCACCTCCTCTATTGTATAGATAAAATCCATCGCCTTATTTTGTCTTTTTAATCCGTCTCTTGGCCGTATCGATACCTAAAAGCCTAGCTAGGTTCCCGCCAAATATCTTTGCCTTGTCTTCATCTGTTAGCGGTATATATCCATAGCTTTCCTGCATATCCTCCGGGATCTGGAAATTCACCAGGCCTTCAACGGCACCTTTAATCTGACCTCCAAAACCGGCATAGTCACATCCCCAGGTTATTTTATCCGAACCGACCCAGCGCATGGCTTCGCCCAGGATTTTTGCAAACTTACGTGGCGCCGTGACAGCCCATGGGACCAAGAGACTCAGGCAGATGTAAATATTCGGGTGTCCCATGGCGATCATGTTGAGGTCATCACAGTATGGATATCCGGCATGAAAGGCGTCGATCTTCAGATTGGGGAAATCACGGGCTACGTCGTCCAGTTGCAGAGGCAAGGCATACTTGCTCTTTCCGGGCGGTACCCAGCAGAATCCTGTGTGAATATCCAACACGATCCCCAGTTCTTCCGCCTTAGCATAGAACGGCCAGATGTCGGGATCATTGATGTAGGTATCTTCCGGAGGATAAAATTTGAAGATCTTGGCACCCTTCTCCTTGACCCAGTATTCGAGCTCCCAGATTGTGTTTTTCACACCTTTGTATTTGATAGGAGAAACGTTGGGTTGGTACATGAAACGTTCGGGGTTACTTTCCACAACCTTGGCCATCTCGCCGTTGGAGACCCAGCGGCTGGTGTATCCCGTCGTGTCCATCATGGATTCGGGTAGCAGACAGGCAATGTCAACACCGTATTTATCCATGGCCCGCAAAAGATTGCTTGGATCGGCATTCTTCACCATCTCCCAGTCCTCTAATCCTACTAGCGATGGTGCAAGTAATTTCGCGGGCGCCCCGAATATCAGCGGCCGCTTTATACTTTCAATCGCCTTCCACCACATCTGAACACCTGGAAAATGGTTGATGTGCGTCATGTCCCCGACAAGATGCGCTTCCGGATCGATCTTGAAAAAGTTGTTTTTGATTTGCTGATCGCTCATACATTTCCTCCTTTATTCAGTATTGTCCCAACTGATCACCTTGTCTTTTCCTTCTCAGAATTTTTGTTTGATTTCCTTCTTCATGATAGCAACTTTTTGTATGTCTTCAGACGGTTTTGGACAGATTGGATCAAAAACGAAGAAAGGGTTTCAGGATCCATATAAAGCTTTCCTGCCTTTTAGGCAAGCCTTAAAGAAGTACAATACGGCTTCCTTCATAAAATACCTAAAGTTATGGCATGACATGCAGATGTGGGCTGTACTCGTGGTGGAGAAAGTGGAGGTGGTTGTCCTTTTTCAGGAACCGAATTTCTGGGAGATTTCAGTAAAAGGTAAAGCCTTTGACGGTACGGGTCGATTCTTTGATGTTGAAGCGGTGTTCCCGGTGCATTCAGATGCAGACGGAGATAGAACAATCAATGATATGAACCCGGGGGCCATCTACATGATCAAAGGGCGGTATGATTTTGGGCAGAGTAATTCAATAATCCGGATCTTCGATGCATGGTATAAAACCACTAAGTTCAATTCAAAAATAGTCCGGGAGGCTTATGAAGCGCAAGGTCGTTAATCTGATAATATTTAACAAGTGGTTATGTTCTATGTTTCATGTGCTATCCGATATCAAATAAATTCGCATCCAGATAATCGATTACTCAACAACTAAATACTCAACGGTAGTAACATTCATTGAAGATTATCAATCGAAACATTGTTTTAATGTGCATCGGTTTATTCTATTAGAAACTACTTTACTTTCCAGGCCTTATAAGGTGATAAGTAAAAATACTTGACTAGAATATAATTCTAAAATACAATTCCAAGGAGGAGGAATGAAAAAACGCGGCAGCACGCACAGCAGTTCGGAACAACGGCAGCGGAGTATCATCGATGCCGCCCTGTTCTGCTTTACGGAGAAGGGAATCACCGAAACCAATATATTAGAAATATGTAAGCGGTCCCAATCCAGCATTGGAAGTATTTACCACCACTTCGGCAGCAAGGACGGCCTTGCGAGGGCCGTTTATCTAGAGGGGATCCGGGAGTATCAGCGAGGGCTGGTGCAAGAGATTGAGAAGCACAAGAAGGCACGTGACGGTATCTTTGGCGTGATCTGCTATCATATGGAATGGGTTGAAAAGAATCCCGCATGGACACGGTTTTTGTTCCAGAAGCGACATGAAGACTTTATGACATCTACAGGCGACAAATTTGCACAGATGAACCAGGAGTTTGCCCGGCGAATTGCCGGCTGGTTCAGGAAGCATGTTGATGCTGGAACGATCAAATTTCTCCCTCCCGATCTCTATCCCTGCATCCTTCTTGGTCCATGCCAGGAATTTCTCCTGCACTACAGGCAAGGTTACACAATCACAGCATTAAAGACCGCGGCCAGGGAGTTCGGTCATGCAGCCTGGAATGCCCTGTCAGTAGAGAAATAAACTCCATAGAAAAACATAAACGAAGGGAGGTCGTTCCATGCAAGCGCATTTAGATGGCGAGTCCCGGTATCTCGGTTATGCCTGCTCCTATGTACCCCTGGAAATCATCATGGCAGCAGGGATGGAACCTTTCCGGATTCTGCCTCAGCCTGCACCATCGGAGGCCGACACATATATTCATCCACAGACATGCTTCTTTGCGAAGAGCCTGTTGGCGAGTCTTTTAAAGGGCGTGTATTCTCAAATAAACGGAATCGTTCTGGCAAATTCATGCGATGCCATGAGCAGGCTTGCCGACCTCATCCAACAATACTCTCCGGATGTGCCAGTCGTGTTTCTGGATGTTCCCAAGAAAAAAGACGCTGATTCAGTTAAGTATTTTACAACAGAGCTCATGCGGTTCGCCAAACGACTGACTGCACAATATCAAATCTCCGGGATCACCGAAGAAAACCTAAACAAAGAGATCAAAGCATGCAATCAGGTACGCCGCCTTATGGAGAAGGTATTCGCTCTTCAAACAGGCGGCTCACGGGTGAAAGGATCCGATATCTTCAAGCTATACATAGAGGGTACGCGACAGGATATCTCTCACTTCACCGAGGGAATCAACGATTTTCTAACAAAGATACAGCCAATTGGGCCGTCTGATGCGAAAAGCAGAGTTGTTTTTACCGGCAATGGTATCTGCAATGCCAGCCTGATTGAACATATTGAAAATGCCGGAGTCGCAGTTACAGTTGTGGACACCTGCCTGGGGGAAAGGCACTATGGGACACTGGTCGAAGAAGATACGGCCGACCCATACGAAGCGCTCGCGAAAAGATACCTGATGAAGCCTCCCTGCGCAAGAATGGAAGGGATCGGACAGCGGATAATACAGTTTAAGGAGAAGGTAGCCAGTACCACGGCTGACGGTGTTATTTGTGTCGTACCCAAATACTGTGATTTTCTTCTCTACGAGATTCCTTTGTTGAAGGACAATGCCGGCGTTCCTTTTCTCGTCTGTGAAAACGATTATTCCATGGACAATGAGCAGATCAATGCCCGGGTAGACGCATTCCTCGAAATGCTGGAAAGAGGAGGGGAAAATGCTTAAGAACATCCTTGAATTTGTCGAACAGCAAACAACAAAAACCCTCCAGGAAAAGACAAATTTTCGGGCCGCCTGGTACAATGAGTGGTTCAGGCTTTTCCTGAAAGCATACGAGCCTGACACAAAAGTCGCATATACCTCTTCATATGCCTTTCCCATGGAAATACTGGCGGCCTGTGATGTTATCCCTTTCGACTTTGAAGTCGCAGGAAGCATTATCTCCTCCACGGATATGGCCATACCGACAATGGAAGAAGCGGAAAGCCATGGGTATTCGAGGGATTTATGCTCCTTTCACAGGACCGATCTGGGCGCTGTTTTTAAGAATGATTTCCCGGAGCCCGACTTATTGATTACGACCTCGTATTACTGTGACGGCAAGGCCAAGACCAATGATATTCTATCCCATATGCTCGGCAAGGAGGCTTTTCTCCTTTATACCCCGCGGGAAATAAACAAAGACTCCATCAGCTATGTTGTGAAACAGCTCAGGCAGGTCGCCTCTAAAATAGGCGAAGTCACGGGACAGCAATTCGATGAAGACCGCCTGAAGGAGACCGTGCGACAATCCAACCAATCCAGGACTACCCATCTCAAGCTACTGGATGTGCTCAAAAACCGCCCCTTCCCCTGGAACGGATCAGATTTTATCGCCTATTCCATCAACGGAAACCTGTTTAACGGTAGGCCGATCCGGGAAAAGCTGGACAATATCCTTCTGGAAGAGCTTAAGGCGCGGATTGCATCGGGAAAGCTGAGGCCGGAGCGGCACCGGGCATACTGGTTTGCCTGGTTTCCTGTTTATCCCTCCAATCTTTTCGAAACCATGAGGGACAACCAGATCAGCGTCGCTCTTTGCGAAAATTTCCAGATGTACTGGGATGAGATTGATGAGAACCACCCATTTGAAGGGCTTGCCTTGAAGTGCCTAGCCAACCCGTTTATCGGTCCGACTTCCAGGAGGATTGAGGGTTTGGATTTCATCAGGGAGGCTTTTAACATAGATTGCGCCATCCTTTTCGCAACACCCGCCTGCCGGCATTCCAAAAGCGCTTTCCGGCTGATCCAGGATTCACTTGCTGCCCGGAATATTCCTTTTCTGATGCTGGATATCGATATATCGGACCCCCGGGGATATGCCCCGGAACAGGTCAAAACAAGAATTGAAGCATTTGCAGAGATGCTGGATAACGGTCATGGGGTTTGAAAAGCATTTTAGGAACCGCCGCACCACTTTTCCAATTCTAGCGTTTATACCTTGGCATTATACTACTTCCAGTTATTAAGGAAACGATGCCAGGGACGGCATTGTAGCATTCATAGAGAAAAGGAAACCCCCTTTTAAAGGTTTATAAATGTTAGAAAAGGAGAAAAATATGAATAAGAAAGAACGATTGCTCAAACTGGCAGAGAGTTTTATTGGGGCATGGAACACGCAGGATGCCGAGCAAGTAGTACCAACAATACCTTCGATGTACAATACCGCGATCCAAATACTAATGGATTTGTGGAAGGTTCTGATGCCATGCGTAAATACTTGGTAAAACTGTTCACAGGTTGGGATATGCACTGGGCGGTCAGGGAGCTCTCTCCCTCTGATGAGATCGATGGTGCAGCTGTTCTATGGCATGCAAAACTAAAACGAGCGGGAAAGGATAAGACCGTTGAGGTGGATGGTATGGACCTTGTCCTGGTAGAGGAAGAAATAATCCTGCACTCAGAGTAAAATATGTAGGGTAAAAGCTTATCTCTTGGCTTGCTTCAGTTCTGAAAAGCAGGGGAGGGGAGCAAGATAAAACCCGATACAGATTGACAGTGGCAAATTCAATCAAAATTTTTAACGGGATAATACCTCTTGATAATCTTAGATGGGGCGCGTTATATTCTACCGGTCTTGGAAGAAATCAAAATATGCATACGTCATAAAAATCATAAGGGGAGAAAACTATGAAGACTTGGATTCGCAACATTTTCTGGCTGATCGGTTTGGGGAACCTTGCAACGGCAGGGCTAGCGGTTTGTCCATTTTATGATAGCACATTCTTCAGTAGTTTGAATCCCGAAGTTTTTTCCAGGACAGGCTTAATCGTTATAGGCCTGTGGGGGCTTGTGTATATCGCCGTTTCGAGTGCGTACAACAAAGCCCCTTACGTTGTTCTCGTTGTGGCCCTGGAGAAACTGTTTTATTCTTCTCTCGCGATACCATGGATGCTCCATAACGGCTGCAGAATGGGAGAGATTTTCCAACGGGACATCATCGCCGGACTTGCTTACTGTGCCTGGTTTCCTTACGATTTCCTATCCTTTGTCTTTTTCCTGTATGTATTCATAAAAGTTCGAAAATCGTCCTAGGCACATAGTATCTTATATTCTGCGATATGTGACCTTTACGTAGATCATCATGTAGGACAGCTATGCACGAGGATGTTTATAAATATGTGTAGGGCATAGGCTTCTATTCTGATTGTTTTCAGTTCTGAGAGGCAAGGGGGGGGGAAGTCTTACTTAACAGCAAAGCAGCGACCTATGTGATGGCTTTTTGATTTAATCCCTGATACATAGA
>Ga0326727_10027993_pt1 | contig 10287 bp, 9 predicted proteins | sample MB2enrmetagenome_FD_207643 | JGI IMG/M metagenome (GOLD analysis project Ga0326727, IMG submission 207643) | Lab enriched peat soil microbial communities from McLean, Ithaca, NY, United States - MB29MY | ecosystem: Environmental > Terrestrial > Soil > Wetlands > Peat | place: USA: New York...
CGCCCTGGAAAAAACCCTCAAGGAAAAATTCGAGTGGCCGCAGCCGCAGATTGAAGAATTCCTGAAAAAAGTTGACGCCACCAAAGAATACTGGGATATGGTAGAGCGGAACAACTAAACCGCCGTAGAAAATAAAATCGAAAAAGACGGATAAAGACTATGCCCAAGAAATATCATATTCACCCCAAGTCCACGCCCCTCGAGCTGGAATATATTTATAAATTCAAGATTGTGCGCGGCGAAAACTGCATCAATTGCGGCAAGTGTACCAAAGTGTGTATTTACCAGGCGCACAAGCGGAGTGAGGCTGACCCGCGTATCATGGCGGACCCGAATACCGTGGTTTGCCGTAACTGCTTCCGCTGCATCCAGGAATGTCCGCGCGGCGCGCTGGAAAAATCCCTGGAAAAGGTCTTTGCCAGCACCGGCGGCGCGTACTGGAAACCGGACATGCTGCTCACCCTCTACAAACAGGCGGAAGATGGGGCTGTTCCCGTTTCCGGCGCGGGTTACCGCGGCCCGTTTACTGGCCCCGGCTTTGACGGTATGTGGACCGATATGTCGGAAATCGTGCGCCCGACCCGGGACGGCATTCACGGACGTGAATATATCAACACCTCCATCGACCTGGGCCGCAAGCTGAATCACCTGGTTTTCAGCCCGGAAGGGCAGCTGTTATCTAAAGTGCCGGATACTGTTGAGGTATCTCTGCCCATTATTTTCGATATGCCCGCGTTGAAGTTAAGTCCGCATATCAAGCTGGCGATGGTTAAGGCTGCGGCCGAACTCAACACTTTCGTAATTATGCCGGTCGCGGATATTACCGCTGATTTTGAAAAACACAGCGATAACATCGTCCCCCGCCTGACATCCGCAGAAATTGACGGGCACAAAGAAATAATTAAAAAAGCCCGCGTTGTTGCCGTTGATTGTGACAGCACCGTATTGGGAGGATTGGCTGCGCTCCAGGAAAAAATCAAAAAAATCGGGAACGCGCTCATCGTTATTCGCGTGCCTGCCGTGAAGGAAGTCGAATATACCGTTGCTAAGCTGGCCCATGACGGCGCGGAAATTATCCATATTGTCGCCGATTACCGTGGACAGGAACTCAACAGTCCGGACGGGTCCGGCAGCCGCCACCTCAAGGACATTATCCGCTCGGTGCATCAGCGGCTGGTAGAAGATAAATTGCGCGACGAGGTCATTATCATGGCTTCCGGCGGTGTCGCCCTGGCGGAACATGTAGCCAAAGCGATGCTTTGCGGCGCCGACCTGACTGCGATAGACCTGCCCCTGATGGTCGCGCTCGGCGGCCGGATTTATGAAGAACAGCAACAGATTTTAGTCCTGCCCGAACAACTGGCTAAAATCCCCGTCCCCGTGATTACCCAGCGCATGGTCAACCTGATGGGCGCCTGGCATTCGCAAATACTGGAAATGATGGGGGCCATGGGCATCCGTGAAGCGCGCCGCTTGCGTGGTGAATCCGGTCGGGCCATCTTCTTTGAAGAAATCGACCGAGACACTTTCGGTAAATTATTTTTAAAATAAATTAAAGCTGTGAGTATATGAAACCATCAACCGTTAACATCAAATTGGCGCCATCCCGGTTCAAACACCAGGTACCGAAATATAAGGTTACGCGTTCCGATGCCTGCATCAACTGCGGCACGTGCGCAAAAACATGTCCGTACGGCGTGCATGAAAGAGTTGAAGGGCACAACAAGATAAAACCGCCCATCAGCTATAAATGCATCGGGTTTGAATGTCAGAACAAGGATTTCTACTGCGTCGCGAAATGCCCGCAAAAAGCTTTGAGCCTGTCGCTGAACCCGATGTATGCCACTCTCGGCGATTTCCGCTGGACGGCAGACATGATTACCGGCACCTGGATAATGGCCGAAACCGGGGCTCCGCCGGAGCGCAAAGACCTTGAATATAATATCGGCAATTCCGGCGGCGGTTTTGATAAACTGCGCTTCAAATTCCCGGCGCACCCGAAAAAAATGAATAAATCGGAAATATCCACGGAGATTCCGCTCAACCGCCGGAATGACGGACGTCCGAATGTGGTCATTTCCACGCCGGTCTACGGCGGCGGGATGTCCTTTGGCTCGGTCAGCCTGCCCACAATGGTGGGAAAAGCGCACAACGCCACCAACTGGAATACCTTTACCTGCACCGGCGAAGGCGGTTTCCCGGAGAACCTCCAGCCGTACAGCGACCATGTGATTACCCAGGTCGCCACCGGTTTGTTCGGGGTGCGCGAAGAGACCATCCAGCGTGTTAAAATCGTCGAATTCAAATATGCCCAGGGCGCGAAACCGGGCCTCGGCGGGCACCTGCTCGGCGAGAAAAATACGGAAAGCGTCGCTAAAATGCGCGAAGCGGTCAAGGGCACTTCGCTGTTTTCCCCGTTCCCGTTCCATTCGGTTTATTCCATCGAAGACCACAAAAAGCATATCGACTGGATTAAAGAAATCAATCCCCATGCCCTGGTCTCGGTTAAAGTTTCCACGCCCAACGACGTGGATATGGTGGCGGTCGGTTCATACTATGCCGGCGCGCACATCATCCATATCGACGGCGGCTACGGCGGCACCGGCGCCGCGCCGGATATCGCCAAGAAGAACATCGCCATGCCGATTGAGTATGCCATCACAAAAGTACATAATTTCCTGAAAGACGAAGGCGTGCGCGACGGTATCACGCTCATCGCCTCCGGCGGTATCCGCACGGTGCATGATCTGGCCAAAGCCATCTGTCTGGGCGCTGACGGCGCCGTTATCGGCACTGCCGAAATGGTCTCGTTAGAATGTGTCCGCTGCGGCAACTGCGAATCGGGACGCGGCTGTGCCCGGGGCATTGCTTCCACCGACTCCGAACTGGCCGACCTGTTCAACGAAGGCTGGGCCACACAGCGCCTGACCAACATGTATAACGCCTGGAACATCCAGTTGGTTGATATCCTGCAGCAATTTGGTATGAAGAGCGTCCGGGAACTGGTCGGGAGAACGGATTTGCTGAGGCACATAGATTATAGCAAAGAAACGGAGTCACCATAATGGATAATGCCGAAAAAATATTGTCTTCGCGTTCTGAATTATGCCGCCTGATGCCGGAACTCGAAGCTAACACTGAAGAGGAAGGCGGCTGCGGCGTCACCGGGTTTGTCTGCTCTATCCCGGTCACCGGGAAAAATATCTTCGAACCTTCGGTGCAGATGCACAACCGCGGCAACGGCAAGGGCGGCGGCATCGGCGCGGTCGGGTTCGTGCCGGAAGCATTGGGCGTTTCCCGTAAAGTACTGGATGAAGATTACATGCTGCATATCGCGCTGCTGGACCCGGCTGTGGCGCATGAAATTGAAAGCACCTATATTAAACCTTATTTTAAAATTGATAAATTTGAAAAGCTCGATACGCTCGCTGACTACAAGAGCATCGGCCTGGAAGTCAAACCGCCGGATATCATGCGTTATTTCGTCCGGGTGAAGAATGACGTCCTGGACAAGTTCATTGCCGATGAGAATTTTAAATCATTGGACCGGCGCGACGCCGAGGATGAGTTTGTCTACCAGAACAGCTTTAAAATTAACAAGCAATATTATGCTTCACTGGGCGAAAAGAAAGCTTTTGTCATGTCCCACGGCCGGAACATGATGATTTTGAAAATCGTCGGTTACGCCGAAAACGTCGTCCGTTACTACAAATTGGACGATTTCAAAGCGCATGTCTGGCTGGCCCACCAACGTTATCCCACCCGCGGGCGTGTCTGGCATCCCGGCGGCTGCCATCCTTTCAGCGCGCTCAACGAAGCGCTGGTGCATAACGGCGATTTCGCCAATTACCAGTCCATCCTGGAATATTTGAAACAGCGCAATTATTACCCGCTGTTCCTCACCGATACCGAAGAAGCCGCGCTGCTGCTTGACCTCTGGAGCCGGGTTTACAAATATCCGCTGGAATACTTAATTGAATCCCTGGCGCCGACTTCCGAGATGGACTTCGACATGCTGCCTGCGCAAAAACAGGCATTGTATAAAGCCATTCAGAAGCACCATGTTTTTTCTTCACCGGACGGACCCTGGTTCTTCATCATTGCCCGCAACGACGTCAAGAACGACCAGTTCCAGTTAATCGGTATCACAGATACCGCCATGCTCCGGCCGCAGGTGTTTGCCCTGCAGGAAGGCGAAGTGCAAGTCGGTCTTATCTGTTCGGAAAAACAGGCCATTGACGCCACGCTGATTTCTCTCCAGCGCGAAGATGCCCGTTTCCGGCCCATCGCCGATAAATACTGGAACGCCCGCGGCGGCAGTTATACCGACGGCGGCGCTTTCATCTTCAGCCTTAAAGATGCGCCGGACGGCTCCGGGAAAAAGCAGCTCATCTGCGCCGATAAATTCGGGAAGGTCATTGAAACGACGACGGATAAAGTGGTGGTTGACGTCTCCAAGAAAGTTAAAGTCCGGGCCGTCGAAGGCAAAGTCATCGAAGAAAAGCTGGACAGTCTGTTCGCGGAGACCGATGGTTCCGCTGCGAATAAAATTTTCACCTATATCCGGGACGCGATGATTGGATTCCAGACCGATACCGAAAATTTCCGGTTCGCTATTGAATCCATCAAAACACGCGGCCTGAAAAATGACGCATACAAACAAACGGCGATTACGGTCCTCACCCTGTTAAACGACCTGCGCTACAACACCGGCAAAATCAAACGCAGTTCCGTGCAGCAGGTCCTGAAAATTAATCTGGATGAACTATTGGCCGCCACCCCGTTGATTACGGAAAAATCAACCTCCAAATTCGCCCAAATCGATTTTGCCAACCGCAATGCGCTGCGGAAACCGCACCAGACCGAACATACCCTGGTTATCGATGCGGGGCAATTCGAGCCGGAGGGCGAAAACTGCGATGCGGTGCTCATGGTTAAAGCTTTCAAACTTGGCTGGCGCAATTTCATCGTCTATAAATACCGCGGGCAGCGTTTCACCGGCTGCGGTTTCGGACCGGCCACCAAAGGCGTCAAAATTGACGTCTACGGTTCATCCGGCGACTACCTGGCCTCTGGCCTGGACGGTATGGAAATCTACGTCCACGGCAACGGGCAGGACCAGCTCTGCCAGATTATGAAAGACGGCAAACTCGTGGTCTACGGCGATGTGGGTCAGACTTTCATGTACGGCGCCAAAGGCGGCAGCGTTTTTATTATGGGCAATGCCGCCGGACGTCCCCTCATCAACGCGGTCGGCAAACCGCGCGTGGTCATCAACGGCACTGCGTTGGATTACTTGGCGGAATCGTTCATGGCCGGTGACGCCTTGAACGGCGGCGGGTTCGTGATTTTGAACGGCCTCGGCTTCGACGACCGTGACGGCTCCATCCGCGAACTGGATTCGCCTTATCCCGGCTCCAATATCTTTTCCCTAGCCTCCGGCGGCGCGATTTACGTGCGCGACCCGCACCGGAAACTGGTGGAAGAACAGCTCAACGGCGGTCAGTTTGCCAAAATGATCGAGGCGGACTGGAAATTGATTGAGCCTTACCTGCAGGAAAATGAAAGACTGTTCGGCATTACTATCGAACGGCTGCTGACAGTGGACGGGGAGAAAAAAGCCCCCAAAAACGTCTACCGCAAAATCCGCCCAAAGAAAACCGGGGCGCAAATAGACGACGACGGTTTAGCCGAAACAACCGATTAATACTGATAAACTCAATTTCTAATAAGGTGGGCATATAGCCCACCTTATTCTTTTATCAAAATTAGGCTTGTCAGTGTCCGAAAATCCTGCTACGATACAGCTGACAGGAGAGATAATATGGCCAATAAACTTAGTCATGTTAATGCCCGCGGCGAAGCTAAAATGGTAGATATCAGCCTGAAAGGCGAGACCGTCCGTGAAGCCGTGGCCAAAGGCTCCGTCATTATGCAGCCCGCTACGCTGGACCAGGTGAAAAACGCCGGCATGAAAAAAGGCGACGTGCTGGCGGTCGCCCGCGTGGCCGGCATCATGGCCGCCAAAAAAGTTCCGGATTTCATTCCGCTCTGTCACCTGATTCCCATTTACAGTATTACCATTGACTTTGACCTTACCGCCAACGACCGCATCGGCATTACCGCCGCCGTAAAGAGCACCGGCCGGACCGGCGTGGAAATGGAAGCCCTGACCGCAGTCGCCATCGCCGCCCTGACAATCTACGATATGTGCAAAGCCGTCGAAAAAGGCATGACCATCACCGATATCCGTCTGGAGACCAAGACCGGCGGTAAAAGCGGCACATACCACCGGAAGGTTTAGATGATTGAGATTATCCGGGCCGAAGAAAAACATGTCACCGCCATCGGCAAATTGTGGTGGGAATTCATGATTTTCCATCAGAACGCCGACCACATTTTTACCCCGCGTCCCGGTTCGACGCTGGGTTTTGAAGAAAATCAGCTCCGCCGCCTGATGAAATCTCAAGACGGTCTGGTGCTGGTGGCATTGGATAACGGCAAAGTGGTGGGTTATTCGCTGACCGAAATAAAATATGCTACGCCCGGTTTCCGACATGAAAAAATCGGGTTTGTGCATGACACGGCGGTCACTGCCGGCTACCGCCGCCAGGGTGTCGGACAAAAGATGCTTGGGGAAATCGTGGTGTGGTTAAAGGAGCGGCAGATCCAGCATTTAGAGCTGCAGACTTCTTCCCGCAACAACGTGGCAAATTCTTTCTGGCAAAAACAGGGGTTCCAGATTTATATGCACACCCTGTACAAAGAAATCTAAATTATATAAATTCCATTCTGGATTTAGTCCAGAATCCACTTAATATTCTTTTTACGTGCATGTAATTAGGACTTATTTTTACTGGATTCCTGCCTGCGCAGGAATGACAATAAGGGTTTCATTTTCCCATTTGGTGTTTCAATCTTTGTTATCTCTTTTTATTCGCAAAAGTGCGATATTCCAAACGATAAGTATCAGCGCCAATATCACGATAAAGGAATCGAAGCTGACCCCCGAGATATAGGCGTTGCCGCCGGGCAGCAGCGTCAGCGCACCGGTCATCCAGTAAAAATTCAGGCTCATCAGCAATATGCCGACCAGCGACAAAATAGACAAAATGCCGATTGTTTGTTGCATCGGGGAATTTTCTTTTTTCCGGATAAATAAATTCAAAACCGCCAAGATTAGTACCGCTCCGGTAAGGACTTCCGCCCATTCGATTAAATAACCAAAAGCTGCCGCATGCGGTAACACATAATGGTTAATAAATCGGCCGTAAAAATTGGCCCGGCTGCCGGCGGTCATCTTCAGATAACCGGCCAATCCTGATGTGAACGCCGCATTGACCTTTATCTTGTTCCAGCCCGAAATCAGGAATTCATAACCCAGCCACGCCTGGATTAACAAAATTACGAACAAACTATAACGCTTCATAATTTTTCAAATTAATAATTGTTTGGAATTTGGCTATTGGTATTTGCATTTTTAGAACAGCGTCACTGTTACGATATCGCCTTTTTCCAGCAGGTCGATGTTCTCCGGGATTTCGATGTAGCCGTCGGCCTCGGCGATACTGGTGATTGCGCCGGATTCCTTGAACACCGAGACCGCTTCGTCCCCCACCAGCTTCACCGTCAGGAATTGCCGGCGGCCGGTGCTGCCCGGCACCCGGCGGGAAAGTTTGGCTTTGACCGTATCGCCTTTGCGTGCCGGCAGGTGCGCCATTTTTCTGATCGCCGGAATCAGGAAAAGATAGGAATTAATCAGGCAGGAAGTGGGATAACCGGGCATGCCCATCAGCGGTTTGCCCTCAATCATCGCGAAAATCGTCGGTTTGCCGGGTTTGACCTGCACGCCGTGGAAAAGGATTTCGCCCCACATGTCAATTACGTCCACCAGCAGGTCGCGTTCGCCCACGGATGAACCGCCGGAAAGCACGATAATATCGCTTTGCAACGCCTCTTTGATGGCCGCCCGCAGCTCTTCTTTTTTATCGCCGGCGATGCCGATTTTCACCGGTATGCCGCCGTTGGCGCCGACTAAAGCCGCAATCGTATGTGAATTGATATCGTAGAGTTGTCCCGGTTTCAGTTTCTTGCCGGCGGCGATTACTTCTTCCCCCGTCGGCAGTACCGCAACTTTAGGCTTTTCGTAGACCTTGACGCTGGACAGCCCCTGCGAGGCCAGGACGCCCACTTTCGCCGCATCCAGCATAATACCCGCCTTCAGGACAATCGCGCCTTCCTTGATGTCTCCACCAATTTTACCGATGTTCGAACCGGGGGTGATGGATTTGAATATTTTTACCTCGTCGCCTTCACGTTCGGTATCTTCCACCATCATCACGGCATCGGCGCCTTCCGGCATCACCGCCCCGGTGGAAATTTGTTCGCACCGACCGGTTTTTATCTTTTTATCCGGGCTTTCCCCGGCATGAATTTCCCCTATTATTTTAAGTGTCACCGGTTTGAATTGTCCGGCGCCGAAGGTGTCCTTTGCTTTCACGGCGTAACCGTCCATCGCGGCACGGTTGAAAGGCGGCACGTTAATCGCAGCGATTAAATCCGCGGCCAGTATCCGGTTCACCGCATCGTCAATCGGTACAGACTCGGTGCGTGTGATGGGATGGATATGGCGGTCGATGATTTCGCCGGCTTCCTGATATGAAATAAGTGCCCCGAAAAGTCTCATCTTGTTGCCTCCCGCACCAGGTGCCCGATTTCGAGCAGAATTATTTTGTCCATTGCCAGTGTTGCGGCACCTAGCGAGCCAGGGAAACAGATGACGACTTTGCCGTTGATGACGCCGGCGGTTGCCCGGCTCATGATACTGGCCGTACCCAGTTCCTGATAAGTCAACTGGCGGAAAAGTTCCCCGAAACCGTCGAGTTTTTTCTCCAGTATCGGATTAATCGTGTCTACCGTCACATCTTTGTGACTCAATCCCGTCCCACCGCTGGTGATGATGACCTGAACTTCATCCTGTTTGACTAATTCCAGTATCTTGTTTTTTAGCAGCTGGGCGTCGTTTTTCAGAATCGTGTAATAAACCACCCGGTGACCCTTATCCAGCAAGCGCTGTTTAATCAGTTTACCTGATTCATCGGTTTCTTCGGTGCGGCTGTCCGAAGTGACCAGCACCGCGCACCCGATGTTTTCTTTTTCCAGTCTCTTATGTTCGTGATAACCCATCGTCATGAAATCCTAATATCTAAACTTTAAATCCTAAACTTAAACTGACGGCTGACAGCTAACAGCTTGCTAAAACCGCGGTTTACAGAGGATTTCCTTCACTTTCAGGTCGAAAAAGTCGTTGGAATTGACCGGCTTTAATACCGCCGCCGTATCCGCGCCCCGGCCAGAACCGCCGATGGCGATGATATCCTCGTCGGTCCGCACCAGTCCGGCGTCTGCCGCCATCACGCTGATCTCGATGACAACCTTCATCCCCTGGCCCATCAGGCGTAAAGTATTAGCGATAATAATCCCGATTTCGTGCGTATTGAATTGCTTCAGCATCGCCCCGCTGACGCCCCGGAAAAGATGGGTGGTGGTCAGGACAACGCCGCCGCCGGCCTCGATTTGCCAGCGATTTTCCGTGGTTAATTCCTGGAAATTCGGAACTTTAAAACCGGTGGAATGCGTCACCGCCACGACTTTGATGCCTTTACAGACCTCGATGGCCCGCAGCGCGGTATTGCCTTCATTGGTGGCTACCACGATGGTTTTAATCCCCAGTTCCTGCGCCCGTTTTTGCGCAATGCGGAGGACTTCTTCGGTATTTCCGGGACCGGGTTTATCGAAATAAACAATTTTCTCTTCCATCTTACGACCTTCCGCAATAACTGACTGACAGCTTCCAGATTAGCACTAATCCGAGAGTGAAATCAAGCTGACGACTGTGTTTTTCTTGACACTCCAGATTCCCGATGGTATGCTTCTTTTATATTCACCGGACAAATAATCTTATCTGAAACAGAAGACAATGTTAAAGAAAATCGGCATCCTTTATCACCCCATGAACGACGCGGCAGGCAAGCTGGCGAAAAAACTGCAAAAGGCCCTGACCGCAAAGGGCATTTCCGTTTGGCTGTGCTCATCCTGGGATGGAGAATCAGCCCGGACGCAAAATTGCGGTACCGAATTACTTCTGAGTATCGGCGGCGACGGCACGATTTTGCGGGCGGCCCAGGCTGTCATCCCCGGCAAAACGCCGATTACCGGCATCAATCTGGGAAATCTGGGTTTCATGACCGAGTTAAGCACGGCGGAAACGGGAGATGAACTCAACCG
>Ga0326727_10027995_pt1 | contig 10286 bp, 10 predicted proteins | sample MB2enrmetagenome_FD_207643 | JGI IMG/M metagenome (GOLD analysis project Ga0326727, IMG submission 207643) | Lab enriched peat soil microbial communities from McLean, Ithaca, NY, United States - MB29MY | ecosystem: Environmental > Terrestrial > Soil > Wetlands > Peat | place: USA: New York...
CAGCCGAATATTCCGATCCAGGAAGGCGCGATGTGGACGAGGGAATATTTTCAGGGCACGCTGCGGGACTTGACCGCGATGAGCTTGCATCCCGCCGGAGAGAAGGCGGAGCGGCGTTACGACTTGATTGTGTGGCCCGAGTCGCCTTCGCCGTTTTATACGAACGATCCGCTGTTTCGAGATGCAGTGAGCGCGCTGGCAGTGCAGTCGGGAACGTGGGTGGTGGCGGGATCGATTGGAATCAATAATCTGACACAGACCAATGGAGGCAGTGAGGGGATTTTCAATTCAGCGGCATTGGTCGATCCGCACGGAGACTGGGTGGGACGTTACGACAAGGTGCATCTTGTGCCCTTCGGCGAATATTTGCCGTTTCCGCAGGTGTTTGCGTTTGTGGGAGGGCTGACGAAAGAAGTAGGAGAGTTTCAGCGAGGTGCGTCGCATGCGCCACTCGATGCCGGCGGCGAACGCTTCGGAATGTTTATCTGCTATGAATCGATTTTTCCCGATGAAGTGCGGCAGGGACCGCTGGAGGGCGCGCAGGTTTTGCTGAACGTCTCGAATGATGGCTGGTATGGCGACTCCGGCGCATGGAAGCAACACCTGCAGCAGACGCAAATGCGGGCGATCGAAAATGAGCGGTGGCTGCTGGCGGGGACGAATACGGGGATGACGGCAGCGATCGATCCTTCTGGACGGATCGTGACGGCGACGCCGCGCAAGATCCGCACTGCGCTGGCGGCGCCCTACGCGCTGAGTTCGAGCACCACGTTTTACACTCGGCATGGCGATTGGTTCGCATATCTGTGTGCGATAATTTCAGCAGGGGCGATACTGGGGCGTTTCGTGTTTCGCGAGCGCGAGCGATGAAGACTGGGTCGTTAGTCGATGGTCGTTAGTCGTTAGTCGTTGGCAAGACGCTCGCGAACGACTAACGACTAGCGACCAACGACTAGCTGAGTAGGACAAGCCGGGTGATGAGCAATGCTAGATGAACTGGAACTGCAATACACTTCTCTAAAGAGCAAGGTTCACGACCTGCGGGAGTATCTTTGACGCCGGTAAGCTGCGGCAGCAGTTCGCCGAAATCGAAAAGCAGGCGTCGGATCCCAATCTGTGGTCGAATCCTGAAAAATCTCAGCAAGTAATGCGGGAGCGGAAGCGCCTGGAGAGCTTATTGTCGCTGGAAGGCGACTTGGTGCGCCGGAGCGACGACATCTCTACCTATTTCGATCTGGCAAGCGAGGGTGAGAACGTCGCCGCCGACTTACAGCGCGACTTGGACGCTCTCGGCGAGCTGGTGGATCGAGTCGAAACCGAGACGCTGCTATCGGGCGAGAACGATGGCTTGAATGCGATCATGACCATTCATCCCGGTGCGGGCGGAACCGAGTCGCAGGACTGGGCGGAGATGCTGCTGCGCATGTATCTGCGCTGGGCGGAGCGGCAGGGATTCAAGACGGAGATGTACGACTACCAGCCGGGAGAAGAGGCTGGAATCAAGTCGGCGACCTTTTCGGTGATTGGCCAGTATGCGTTTGGCTATTTGACCAGCGAGATCGGGGTGCACCGGTTGGTGCGGATTTCGCCGTTCGATCAGGCGAAGCGGCGGCATACGTCGTTTGCCAGCGTGTACGTTTCTCCCGAGATTGACGACAGCATCGAGGTCAACATCAAGCCGGATGACATTCGGATCGACACTTACCGCTCGAGCGGCAAGGGTGGGCAGCACGTGAATACGACCGATTCGGCGGTGCGAATCACGCACATTCCGACGGGCCTGGTGGCCAATTGCCAAAATGAGCGCTCGCAGCATAAGAACAAGGAGAAGGCGATGAGCATGCTGCGCTCGAAGATTTACGAATTCGAACTGGAGAAAAAACGCGAGGTCACGAAGAAGATTGAGGATTCGAAACTGGATATCGATTTCGGATCGCAGATCCGGTCGTATGTGCTGCAACCTTACCGGATGATCAAGGATCACCGTACCAAGCTGGAGATTGGCGACGTGGACCGTGTGCTGGATGGCGATCTGCGGCCGCTGATGCAGGCTTATCTGCGAATGCGCAGAGGCGAGAAAAAAGCTTAAGCACACGCCGAATTGTCATATGGACACGGCGAAGTCTTTACCACAGGGGACACAGAGGTACACGGAGGAAACCGCTCATTCACGAGAGTTGCAGATACTTATGAAAGTGAAAAAGAAAACTTCGCTGAAACCGCCGCACCTTCGACCGCCGCACCTTGGACCTCGCCTGCAGCGCGCCTTCCGCTATGCCGCGGAGAAACATGCCGGACAGACGCGGAAGCAGTCGGCGGTGCCTTATCTGTCGCATCTGATGGCGGTTGCGTCGCTGGTGCTCGAAGCCGGCGGCGACGAAGATATGGCGATCGCGGCGCTGCTGCACGATGTGGTCGAAGATTGCGGGGGCATGCCGAGGCTGCGCGAAATCCGCAAGCGGTTTGGCGCGCGGGTGGCGAAGATCGTGGAGGGTTGCACGGATTCATTCGGCGAGCCGAAGCCGGAGTGGGTGGAACGGAAGAAAGACTATCTGCGCGAAGTGAAGCACGCCGATGTGGAGACGAGGCTGGTTTCGGCGTCCGATAAGCTGCATAACGTCCGCACGATTCTGGCCGATTACCGGCAGGATGGGGAAGCGATCTGGACGCGGTTCTCGGGAAAAAAGGAAGGCACGCTCTGGTACTATCGCGCCTTGAGCGACGAATATCAGCGGCGGAGCCCGAACCGCATTACGCGCGAGCTTGAGATTGTAGTCGCGGAATTGGAGCGGGCGGCGGGCAAGAAACCGCGGGCTTCGAAAGTCGCGAAGAAGTCTGCCAAGAAGAAAGCCGCAGCCAATTCCGGGAGGTGAATGATGCCCCGAATGCTGGATCTGATCCGCAATTCCGAGGTTCCGTCGAACCTGATGCAATCGGCGGCGCGTGGATCGCTCTCGGTGCCGCCTGGGGAGGCGATTGAGATCCTGGTCTATCTGGCGCTGCATCACAAATTGTTTGGTCCGCAGGCGCGTTTGACGCTGGCTGGTTGGGATGAAAAAGCCAGCCTGGCCGCGGCTGCCGATCCCAAGACCAGCGCCGAGGTGCTGGGATATTTTGTTTCTCCGGAGAATCTGAGGACTTGTCTGTTGCCGGCGCTGGCGGAGAATCCTTCGGTCGGCGAAGAGGCGCTGGACGCGCTTGCGGTAGCGGGGTCGCGCTCGGTGGTAGAAGGTTTGCTGCCGAGCCCACGGGTAATGAGCTCACCGCGGCTATTGCAGGGGTTGCAGTCGAATCCCAGCCTGCGTCCCAATGAGCTCGCCGAGATTGGGAAGAAGCTGGCCGCTTTGGAAGGGAGTCCGGTAGCAGAATCGGGCGCAACTGAAGCGGACGCGCCCGATGAAGTTGCCGAGGGTGCAGTCATAAAGTATCTGGAAGAGAACGCGGCGGAGCTGGCCGCCGAAAAAGACAAACCGTTCCAGCCCATCGGAATGGCGCACGAAGATGTGAGCGGCCACGCGGCGCGTGAAGTTGAGGCGCAAGCTGCCGCTGCGACTGCGAGTGCAAGTGCCGATGCGGCCAAAAGCGCAGCGGAGAAATCGGCGACGGCGGCCGCAGCGGGAAAGTCAGCCGCAGCCGCAGCGGCTCTGCATGCCAAGAAGCATCCGGCTCTCGGTCATGAGGAACGGCGCGACAGCACGCTGCAAAAGATTGCCAAGCTCGACATCAGGGGCCGGATCATGCTGGCGATGCGCGGCAGCAAGGAAGACCGGTCGATCCTGATTCGCGATGCTACGAAGCTGGTAGCCATAGCGGTGCTGGAGTCGCCGAAGATTACGGATGGCGAAGTGGAAGCGATTGCGCTACAGAAGAATGTGCTGGAAGCTGTGCTGCGCGCGATTCCGATGAAACGGCGGTTTGCGAAGAATTACAGCATCATGCGGAACCTGGTTCAGAACCCGCGCACGCCGCTCGATCTCTCGCTGGGATTGATGAAGAACCTGCTGATTCACGACCTGAAGAATCTGTCGGGGAACAAGGAGGTCTCGGACACGATTCGCAAACTGGCGCTGCGCATGTTTAAGCAGAAGTTGGAAAAGAAAGGCTAGTACCCAGTACCCGGTAGCCAGTACCCAGTACCCGGTAGCCAGTACCCAGTACCCAGTACCCAGTAACCAGTAACCAGAAGAGACATGGGACAACACTTCAAAGATCTGGTGGTTTGGCAGAAGGCTATGGAGATGGTCACGGAGGTATACAAACTCACCGACAGCTTTCCAAAGAAAGAGGTGTATAGCCTGACGGACCAAATCCGCCGTGCAGGTGTATCTGTGCCGAGCAATATTGCCGAGGGGCAGGCGCATCATAATAACCGTGAATTCGTACATTTTTTGCGCCACTCGTCAGGCTCGCTGGCGGAGGTTGAAACCCAATTGCATATCGCCGAAAGGCTGGGTTATGCCGATGCGACCTCAATCGAGCGAATACTCCAGCGAGTGAACGAGGTAGGGCGCATCTTGAATGGCCTAATTGGTTCCATTCGCGAGCAAGTTGATTCGAGGAGCTGATTCGACCTGGACGCTGTGTTCCGCTGGTTACTGGTTACCGGGGACTGGGTACTCGTCTAATGAAGCAATCCGATCCTATTTACGAACTGTTATCGCGGGCGAAGACAATCGCCGTGGTGGGATTGTCCGAGAGTCCGCTGCGGCCGAGTTACGGCGTTTCTGCCTACATGCAGGCGGCCGGATACAAGATTATTCCCGTGAATCCGCAAATTGCGGAGGCACTGGGGGAAAAGTCGTATCCGTCATTACTGGAAATGCCGCCCGAAGTGCGGGAGAAGATCGATCTGGTGGATGTGTTCCGGCGGCCGGAGTACGTGGATGAAATTGTGGAGCAGGCGATCCAGTTGAAGATTCCGGCGATCTGGCTGCAGGAAGGCGTGATCAACGAACGCGCGGCGGAGAAGGCGCGAAAGGCGGGAATTTTTGTGGTGATGGACCGCTGCGTTTTGAAAGAGCATCGGGCGAGATTCGGGTAACGAATCGCAACTCGCATCAGCGGTTCTTGAGCCGTTTGATTTCTTCCAGGCGTTCGCGAATTCGCTTTTCCACTCCCTCGTTGGTGGGGCGATAGTAGACGCGGTGGCGCAGGCTGTCAGGCAGGCACTGCATGTCGGCGACCTTGTTTTCGATGTCGTGCGCGTATTGATAGTCCTTGCCGTAGCCGAGGCCCTTCATCAGGCTGGTGGGCGCGTTGCGGAGGTGCAGCGGGACGGGGTCGGCGGCGGTTTGTTCCACATCCTGCCGAACCGCGCCGTAGGCGGTGTAGAGCGCGTTCGATTTGGGCGCGACCGAAAGATACACGACCGCTTGCGCGAGCGCGAGATTGCCTTCCGGCATGCCGATAAAATCGACGGCGTCGCGAGCGGCCATGCATAACGCGAGCGCGTTCGGTTCGGCGAGTCCGATGTCTTCGACCGCCATGCGAACAACGCGGCGGGCGATGTACAGCGGATCTTCTCCCGCTTCTAGCATACGAGCGAGCCAATAGAGGGCGGCGTCGGGATCGCTGTTGCGCACCGATTTGTGCAGCGCGGAGATGATGTTGTAATGCTCTTCGCCGCCTTTGTCGTAGAGCAGAACGCGCCGCTGCAGGGCTTCCTGGATGGTGTGTTCGGTGATCGTGATGGTGCCGGGCGGAGACGCGGCTAGCCGCGTCTCTTTATTCGGCGAGGCAGTATTCGGCGAGGCAGTATTCGGCGAGGCAGTATTCGGCGAGGCAGTATTCGGCGAGACGGTTAGCGCGGCGGCAACTTCGATTACGTTGTAAGCGGCGCGGGCGTCGCCGCTTGAGTACGCGGCAATTTTTTGAAGGGCGTCGTCAGCGGCTTCGAGATGCAACTGGCCTAGTCCGCGCTCGGTATCGCTGAGTGCGCGGCGCAGAAGAACGACGATCTGATCCTCGGACAACGGATTCAGCACATAGACGCGGCAGCGCGAGAGCAGCGCGGAGTTGATTTCGAAGGACGGATTTTCGGTGGTGGCGCCGATCAGGCGAATGCTGCCTTTCTCGACGTGCGGGAGGAAGGCGTCTTGCTGCGCTTTGTTGAAGCGATGAATTTCGTCGACGAAGACGATGGTGCGTGTGCCGTACTGGCGGGCGCGGTCGGCGTCGCTCATGACCTGCTTGATTTCCTTGATGCCGGCGAGAACGGCGGAAAACTCGATGAAGTCGGCTTTGGTGATGCGGGCAATAATCTTGGCGAGGGTGGTCTTGCCGGTGCCGGGAGGGCCCCAGAAGATCATCGAGGAGGGGTCGTCGCGCTCGATTTGCACGCGCAGCGGTTTGCCGGGGGCGACCAGATGCTCCTGCCCGACGAATTCATCGAGGGTGCGCGGGCGCATGCGGTCGGCGAGGGGGCGCGCGCCCTGGGCGGCGGGATCGTCGTTCGGGATGGGAGCGAACAGATTCATGGATTCACAAGATCATTTCACCATAGACGGGATTTGGTAATTTTGTAATCTGTAATTTTGTAATTTGAAACCGACCAATCCAGCGCGCCGTGATTTTCAGGAAACTCCGATTCAGTCATAACTGGCGAGACGGGCTACACCAAAAGTGCGACCCTCAGCGGCTAAAGCCGCTTGTTTAGCGGGTTCTGACGGCATGGCTGAAGCCATGCCCTTTCAAAGCTCTCCGTGAAAGGACTTAATCTAATCAGAGGCTCCCCAAGTTTTCAAATTACCAAATTACCCGATTACCAAATTACAAAATTCACTTTCGATTTCTTGCGGCTTCGTACAGTACTATGCTGGCGGCGACTCCGGCGTTGAGCGATTCGACTTGCTTGGCTTGCGGGATGGCCACGGTTTCGTCCATTTGGCGCGTGAGTTCACGGGATAGGCCGGCGCCTTCGTTGCCGATGAAGATCGCTAACGGCAGAGTCCATGAGATCTGGGGCAGCGGAATTCCCTGGTGCGAGGACGTCGCGAACAGGCGAACGCCGCGGGCGCGCAGAAGCGGGATTAGTTCCGCCGAAGAGATCTGCAAAAGAGGCAAACGGAAGATCGAACCTGCCGAACCGCGCAGCACTTTTGAGTTGTAAGGGCTGACGGTTCCTTCGGTCAGAAAAATTCCGGCGGCGCCAAAGGCTTCGGCGGAGCGCAGAATCGTGCCCAGATTGCCGGGGTCCTGCAGGCCGGCGGCCACGACCAAGGGGCCGTCAGTGCAGCGGTCGAGCATTTGGGCCGAAGAGAAAGCCGGCAGCTTGAGCAGAGCCGCTACGCCCTGGGGCGCGTCGCTGGGCACGATCGAGTTGAAGAGTGCGTTCGGCAGGACGAGCGTTTCGGTGCGGGCGTTGATCTGGGGCAGAAGTTTCTCAGCTAGAGGGCGAGCCGATTGGCTGAAGAATACGCTGTTCAGATGTTGGCCGCTGCGCAATGCTTCTTCGAGCAGTTTGACGCCTTCGATGGCACACTCACCCTGGGCAGTCAGTTCGGCGCGGCGGAACGCGAGCCGCAATTCTTTCAGCCGCTGGTTGTGGCGGCCGGTGACGGGGCGCAAGCGGTCCGCTTGATGGCGAGTTCGCACAGCCTTCGCGTCTTGCTTCATGGGTTGGTCCCAAGATCAAGATGTATGGTACATTTCAATGTTTATACCGACAATGTTTATACCGACAATCTTTGAGCCGACAATAGGCCGACAATGTCTAAGCCGACGGTCGGGAAGGGATTCTAGTGCGCGCGGAAATTCTGAAAATTGATGCTGTAACGCCCGAAGCTTCACTGATCAAGTATGCCGCCGAACAGATTCAGGCGGGGCAGGTGCTGGGCATGCCGACCGACACGTTCTATGGTCTGGCGGCGGACCCTTTCAACCTGCGCGCGGTGGAGCGCGTCTACGAGATCAAATCGCGTTTACGGCACAAGCCACTCTCGCTGCTGATCGAGAATGTGGACCAGGCGGAAGAGTTTGCGCGTCCCTTGCCCGATGATTTCCATCTTCTGGCGCGGCGTTTCTGGCCGGGACCGCTGACCATGATTGTGCCGGCAGCGTCGCATCTGCCGCTGAAGGTAACGGCGAATACGGGGAACGTGGCGCTGCGCGTGCCGGCGGCCGAAATTCCGCTGGCGGTGGTGCGGGCGGCGAAAATTCCGATCACGGCGACTTCGGCCAACCTGAGCGGCGCTGCCGAATGCACGACGGCGGAGCAGGTGCAGGAGCAGTTGCATGGCCGCATCCAGTTGATCGTGGACGGGGGGCCGTCTCCGCGGACAATTGCATCGACGATCGTGTTTTTCAGAGAAGACGGTACCTGGCAGATTCTGCGCGAAGGCGCGATTCCCGCCGAGGATATTATCGAAGCGTTGTCTTGAGATGAGTGAGGTTTCAAAGTTTCAAGGTTTCAATGTTTCAAGGTTGCAATCTCTGGATTGACACTTCGATTGGCCCTCCGACTGATCCTCTTTGAAACCTTGAAACCTTGAAACCTGGGTCCATATTCATGCGTCGGTGGCTGCTGCTGTTGTTGGCGGTGGTGGGAGCGCTGTTGTTATTTTTCGGCATTACCGGGTTGCGCATCCTGCGCACCGCCGCCGAAGCACCCGCGACAAAAGCGGATGTGATCGCTATTTTCGGAGCTGCCGAGTACGCGGGTCATCCTTCGCCGGTATACCGGGCGCGGCTGGATCACGGTTACGAATTGTTTCAGAAGGGAATGGCGCCGGTGGTGATCACGACTGGCGGAGCGGGGCAGGACCCGGATTTCAGCGAGGGCGGCGTGGGCCGAGACTATCTGCTGCGGCGCGGCGTGCCGGAGCAGGCTCTGATCGCGGAGACGCAAGGGTCGGATACGGCGCAGTCGGCGGCGCGGGTGGCCAACATCATGCGCGCGAACGGCATGAGGAGTTGCATTGCGGTGAGCGATGCGTATCATGTGTTTCGCATTCGCGCCTTGCTGGAGCACGAAGGCGTGCAAGTGGAGTTGGCGCCCAGACCAGAGTCGCGTCCGCGCTCTCTGTGGGAGCGGTTCGAGGCGGTGATGCGCGAGGCGGCGAGTTATCTGGCGTGGAAAGCCGGCTTGCCGTAGGGGCGGCTGCGAGCTGCGAGCCGTGGGCTGCGAGCAACCAGCCATTTCAGTAGGGAGACGAGGCTTGCCTCGTCCCGGGCGCGCCACAGACGCGGCAAGCCGCGTCTCTACACTGCGCTCCTACCATCCCATCTTTTCTCGCAAACTTGTGACATGCGCCACGTGATGGCGCGCGTGCCAGGCGTACATGGCAAGGGCTTCCTCCAGAGTGAGCACACCCCGCTCGGGATGGCGGAACGTACGCTTCCATTCCGCATCGGTCAAATTGCGGAGCATCAGCATCCAGCGCTGGTGCAGGGAATCGAGCAAGGCCAGCGACACTTCGATCGGGGCGTGCCTGGCCTCGGGCAACTCGGCCCAGAGGTTTTCCAGGTACGGCTTGATGGTGGGCTCGTCCTCGGTGAGCGCCAGCTTAAAGCGAATGTAAGAGTTCATGTGGCTGTCGGGGACGTGATGGGCCACCTGGCGCAGCGTCCAGCCACCGTCGCGGTAAGGAGTATCCAGTTGCTGGTCCGAAAGTCCGCGGAGGGCGGCGCGCAAACGGGCGGGAGTCTGCTCGACGTCGGCCAGGTACTGCTGCTTTTGTTCTGCTGTGAGCGGGGCGGTGTAGGAAAACTTTCCAATCGGATAGCGCGGGTCAGACATGAACTTTCCTCCGGAGGGATAGATGAGTTGGGGATGAAATGTGGTGCAGGAAAAGTGTGCGCACAAACCTATACGGTCATCCTGGGCGAAGCGAAGGACCCATGAATTTGAATGCGCCCCAATCCATAGGTCCTTCGCTTCGCTCAGGATGACAATGGCTTCGCTTGGCGACGGCGACCAGCGGCGCCCAGGTTAGCGCCCGAAGAACGGGCGCGAACCTGGGCACAAAAAGTCACACGCTCTCAGGATGACAACCGAATCTTATGTCGCAAATCTACCGGGCACGAGACGACGACTATCTCACCATGGCCAGGATGCGGACAGGAGCCTCGCCGGGTTTCTTGTTCTTTGCGGGGGCGACTATGACCAGCGAGCCAGTCGCAGGCAGCGAAGTGAAACGCGCGGTTCCTTCCACCACATAACTTCCGTGAAGAGCGAGCTGCCGCGCCAGGGTGCGGTCGGAGGTCAAGTTCACCTGCGTCTCGACGGCAAAGCCGATGGTGTAGCGAGCGTCGATGAGGAACTCAGCCGCGTCGCGCGCGATAGGAAA
>Ga0326727_10027997_pt1 | contig 10286 bp, 8 predicted proteins | sample MB2enrmetagenome_FD_207643 | JGI IMG/M metagenome (GOLD analysis project Ga0326727, IMG submission 207643) | Lab enriched peat soil microbial communities from McLean, Ithaca, NY, United States - MB29MY | ecosystem: Environmental > Terrestrial > Soil > Wetlands > Peat | place: USA: New York...
GTCGTCGGCGTCGATCGAGCGGATCTGCGGCGTCCCGGCGTCTTTCGGCAGGACCGACAGATTGGACATCACGCGGTCGTAGAGCCGGATGAGCGACGCCTCCTTGGGCTGCCCGACCTTGAACTGGACCTCGACCGCGCCGACCGAGTTCTGCGCCAGGCCATAGGTGTGGTCGACGCCGGTGAGCTCGCTGAGCACGCCCTCGAGCGGGGTGACGACCAGCCGCTCGACCTCCTTCGCCGAGGCGCCCGGCAAGGTCGCCACGATCTGCGCCGCCGGCACGACGATCTGCGGGTTCTCCTCCCTCGGGGTCAGCAGCGTCGCCAGCACGCCGGCGACGCACACCGCGACGACGAGCACGATCGTCAGCTTCGAGGTGACGAAATAGCCGGCGAGCTTTCCGGCGAGGTTGTCGCGGCGCTCAGTCAAGGCCGGCTTCCACAATGGCGGCGCCTTCGCGCAGGCTCGCGTCGGGCTTGGCGACGATGCGCTCGCCGGCGGTCAAGCCGCTCACCACCTCGATCTGGTCGGCCCACGCGCGCCCGAGCCGCACCCAGCGGAACCGAGCGACGCCGTCGGTCGTCACAAAGACGCCGTCGAGGCCGCCCCGCCGAGCCACCGCGGCGGTCGGGACCGCCAGCGTCGGCGCGCCGCCGAAGTTGAAGCCGACCCGGCCGAACATTCCCGGCATCAACCGCGGCGCGCCGACCGCCGACACGTCGACCTGGTAGCGCCGCGTCGCCGGGTCGCCGGCCGGCACGACGCGGATGACCGTCCCGGGCAGAGGGCCGGGGAGCGTGTCGACGGAAGCGTCGACCGCCATGCCGACGTCGATGCGCGCGACCTGCGATTCCGGCACGAAGACGCGGAGAACCAGGCTCTCCCGCGGTTCAATCGTCAGGATCGGCGCGCCGGCCACCGCCAGTTCGCCGGGGTTGCGGGAGCGCGCCACCACCACGCCGTCCACCGGGCTGGCGACGTCGGCGTAAGTGAGCTGCGCGTTCGCCTGCGCCAGCGCCGCTTCGGCGCGGGCGAGCGTCGAACGTGAAATCTCTCGGCGGACCTTGGCTTTGCGCAGCGTCTCGGTGGCGAGGAAGCCCTTGTCGGACAAGGTCTCGTACTTCGTGACGTCGCGCGCGGCGTCGTCGAGGTCGTCGCGCGCGGCCGCGACGCTCGCCTGGGCCTGTTTGATCGTTTCGCTGATGTCGCTCTTGTCGACTTCGACCAGGATCTGGCCCTTGGCGACCTTGTCGCCTTCACGGACGTCGAGGCGCTTGATGAAGCCGACGACCCGCGACGAAAGGTCGATGCGGCTGGCGGAGACGACCGAGCCCGGAACGCTGACGACGATCGGCATGTCGGCCGGCTGCGCCGCCACGGTCGGAACCTGGACGCGCTGCGAATCGGGCGGCGCGGCGGCCTTCGGGTCGCTGCAGGCGGCGAGCAAGAGGAGGGCGGCGAGAAGCGCTAGGGCGCGGCGAATCACGGCGCGGCCTCCGATGGGTTGGAAAGACCGAGCGAGCGGCGGACGAAGCCTTTGATATGCGCGGAAAGCGCGTCGGCCTCGCCCAGCGCTCGCAGTTTTCTCGGCAGGTGAACGAATGTGGAGGCGACCTGGGAATGCCCGACGATGAGAGAAATGATCGACGCGGCGGTCAGGCCAGGATCGACGGCGGCGGACAATTCCGAGATCAATTGTGAAAGGGGCGCGAAGACGCTGTCGATGACCGTCGTCGCCAGATACGCCTTGCGTTCGTCGTTGCCGTCGAGCAACCCGCGGATGGTCAGGCGCGCGAACGCGGCGTCGTCGAAGTAGAGGCGCACGAGCCAATCGATAAAGGCGTCGAGCCGTTTGCCCGGCGGCCGATCCTCCAGAAGGATATCGCGGGCGGGCGCGGCCCGCGCGGAGAAGACGTGCTCCAGCGCGGCGAGGATCAGCGCGTCCTTGTCCTTGAAGTGGTGGTAGAGGCTGGCGGGCTGGATGGCGACCGCCGCCGCCACGTCGCGCATCGACACGGCGTCATAGCCGCGATCCGCGTACAATTCCGACGCCGCCGCGAGAATCGCCTCGCGGGTGTTTGGGCTCGTCATCGATCTTCTCCGGTCCGGAGAAACCGCATCTCTGTCCGGTAGAACAAAGCCGTCGCGCGCGCCCATGGGCCCGAGCGGTCGACGTCCCTATCGAACGTTCGTTAGGATACAGGCTCGGTTGGCGATGTCAAGGGCGCGCCAACGCGCCGAAGGCGGCGCGGCGTGGTTGCGAAGCGCGAAACGGCGCGCGGCGGCGGAGCGCGCTCGCCGCGGCTCGGACGGCCGGCGCTAGGCTTGCGGCGCGCCTTCGCTCGCGACGCGGACGAGCCAGCGGCGGATCGCCGCCTCCTCCGCCGGCGGCAGGCCGTCGACGAGCGCCGATTCGAGAGCGGCGACGCGCCGCTTGCAGCGCGCGAGCAGCGACGCGCCGGCTGGCGTCAGCTCGAGCTGGCGGATGCGGCCGTGGACCGGGTGCGGCCGGCTGGCGATCGAACCGGCGCGGCGCAGGTTGGCGACGATCAGCGCGACGGTCGGCGGGGTGAGGAGCGACAGCCGCGCCAGGTCGGCGCTCGACAAGCCGGGATAGGCGCCGATCATCGTCAGCGCGAAGAATTGCGGCGGCGTGACGCCGAGGTCGGCGAGCGCGTGGTCCATCCGCGCGCGCAGCGCCGCCCCGGCCTGACGCAACAGGTAGCCGAGATGGCCCGCTTCGCCGCGCTTGGCTTGGCCGGGCTCGGGGATCGCGGGAGCGGGAAGGGGCTTGCGCATTGTATTAGAGCTCTAATATAATATTCGAGGTCTAATATTATCCCGGTTTCGCCTGGAGGTCCAGCATGTCCCACCCCTGCGCCCGCGTTCGCTATGAGGATTTCGTCGCCAAGGCGCCGGCGGCGCACGCCGCGCTGCTCGCGCTGTCGAAGACCGCGACCGAGGCGGGGCTCGACAAGAGCCTCCTTGAACTCGTCAAGATCCGCGCCTCGCAGATCAACGGCTGCGCCTTCTGCCTCCAGCTTCATCTCAACCTCGCGCGCAAGCTGGGGGTCGCCGCAGCCAAGCTCGACCTCGTCGCCGTCTGGCGCGAGGCGGGAATCTTCGGCGCGCGCGAGACCGCCGCGCTCGCCTGGACGGAGACGCTGACGCGGCTCGGCCCGGAGGCCGCCTCCGACGCGCAATACGCCGCCTTGCGCGCCGAGTTCAGCGAGGACGAGGCGCTGTTCCTCACTGTTGCGATCGGCGTCATCAACCAATGGAACCGCATCGGCGTCGGGCTGCGCTTCGCGCCGCCCGACGCCGCGTGAGCGACGCCGCGTTCACTCCGCGAGTTCTTCGCTGCGCGCCCACAACAGCCGCGCCGCGGCGGCCTCGCGCGCGGCGGCCGAGGGCTTCGTCGGCTTGCGCTTGACGAAATATTCGCCGCTCACCCCGGCGACGTCCGGCGAGCTGGCGAGAAAGACGAGCGTGTCGGCCCCCTGATCGGGGGAGATGGCGAACAGGCGCTTGGCGAGGCCGAACGCCCGGCCGGACCAGCCGCCCGCCTCGTCGCCGAAGCGCGAGGCGACGAGGCCGGGGTGAAAGCAATTGGCGGTGACGCCGCTGCCGGCGAGGCGGCGCGCCAATTCGTGGGTGAACAGGATGTTGGCGAGCTTCGAGCGCCGGTAGGCCCGCATGCCGTTGTACTCGCGCGCGCACTGCAGGTCGTCGAAGGCGAGGCGCGCGCCGGCGTGCGCCGCCGAGGCGGTGGAGACGATCCGCGCCGGCGCCGAGGCGATCAGCCGATCGCGCAGCATCTGCGTCAGCACGAAGTAGGCCATGTGGTTGAGGGCGAAGGTCGTCTCCAGGCCCTCGGCGGTGACGCGACGGGTGGAGAACATCGCGCCGGCGTTGTTGATGAGGACGTCGATATGCGGCTCGCTGGCGAGAATCTTCTCGGCGACGCGCTTCGTCTCGACGATCAGCGACAGGTCGGCGATGTGGCGGCGATGGTCGCCGACGGGCGCGACGCGCTCCAGCGCGGCGAGGGTCGCGTCGGCGCGCTTGGGGTCGCGGGCGACGAAGACGATGCGCGCGCCCATCGCGGCGAGCTTCAGCACGGCGACCTCGCCGATCCCCGAAGTGGCGCCGGTGGCGACCACGGTCTTGCCCTGCATGAAGAGCCCCTGTTGAAAATCAGCCTGAAACGGGCGATTCGCGCGCCCGGCGATCCTGCGATCGTCGCGGACGAACGCGTCAGACTTGCGCGAATTGCGCCGCGCGGCAAGCGCGGCTTTCGCGCGCCCGCGGGATGGTTGGATTTCACGAAGCTGGTGACGTTCTGATGCGCAGGCCCGACCGGCCATCATGGGGTGATGCGACTTTGCGGACGGACGCGGAAGATGGGCTCATGCCGTCATGGTTCGGCGCCTGCTTGCAGCAATAAGGCTCTGACGTCGGCGTGTCCTCCTGCCGTCGCCAGGCTCAGCGCGGTCGCGCCATTGTTCGTTTTGGTATTGACCGCGGCGCCCTTTTCGAGCAGCGCCTGCACAACACCGAGGTGGCCTTTCTGGGAGGCTATAATCAGCGCAGTCCAGCCATCGTTATCCTTCGCATTGACTTCGGCCCCCTTGTCGAGCAGCGCCTGTGCGACATTGAGGTGGCCGCTCTGGGAGGCCTGAATCAGCGCGGTCCTGCCGTCCTTCGTCTTGGCATTGACCTCTGCCCCCTTGTCGAGCAGCGCCTGCGCCACATCGAGGTGGCCTCCCTGGGAGGCAATAATCAGCGCGGTTACGCCATTGCTCGACTTGGCGTTGACCTCGGCCCCCACGGCGAGCAGCGCCTGGACCACATCGAGGCGGCCCGTTACGGAGGCCAGGATCAGTGCGGTCCAGCCATCGTGCGCCTTGGCATTGACGTCGGCCCCCTTGTCGAGCAGCGCCTGCACAACCTCGAGGTGGCCGTTCTGGGAAGCAGTCGTCAACGCGGTCGCGCCGTTGTTCGTCGTGGCGTTCACATTGGCCTTGACGTTGAGCAACGCCCGCACCACATCGAGGTGGCCGTTCTTGGAGGCCAGCATCAGCGCGGTCACGCCATCGCTCGCCTTGGCATTGACCTCGGCCCCCTGGTCGAGCAGGGCCTGCACAACATCGAGATGGCCACTCTCGGAGGACACAATCAGCGCGGTCCAGCCGCTGTTATCCTTGGCATTGACCTTGGCCCCCTTGGCGAGGAGTGTTTGAACCACAACCTCATCCCCGCGAGCCGCCGCGGCAATCAAGTCGTCCGCTGGCCCAGCCACGGCCGCCGCCGCGATCGTCTTGGTGCCTGCCTGCGCCAATAAGGCTCTGACCTCGGCGTCCTTTGCCACCGTCAGCGCGGTCGCGCCATTGCTCGCCTTGGCATTGACATCGGCCCCCTTGGCGAGCAGCGCCTGCGCCACATCGCTGTGGCCGTTCTGGGAGGCCAGCATCAGCGCGGTCACGCCGTCGTCCCTACCGGCATTGACCTTGGCCCCCTTGGCGAGCAGCGCCTCTGCGACATCGAGGTGGCCTTGCTGGGAGGCTTGAATCAGTGCGGTCGAGCCCAGGGTCGCCTTGGCATCGACGTCGGCGCCCTTGGCGAGCAGCGCCTGCACCACATCGAGGTGGCCCTGCTGGGAGGCTTCAATCAGCGCGGTCCAGCCATCGTGCGCCTTGGCATTGACATCGGCCCCCTTGGCGAGCAGCACCTGCACCACATCGAGATGGCCTTCCAGGGAGGCCCCTGTCAGCGCGGTCGAGCCGTCGCTCGCCTTGGCGTTGACCTCGGCCCGCTTGGCGAGCAGCGCCTGCACCACATCAAGATGGCCTTGCTGGGAGGCCAGAATCAGCGCTGTCCAGCCACCGTTCGCCTTGGCATTGACGTCAGCCCCCTTGGCGAGCAGCGCCTGCGCCACATCGCCGTGGCCTTTCTCGGAGGCCCCCATCAGCGCGGTCGAGCCGTCGCTCGCCTTGGCGTTGACCTCGGCTCCCTGGTCGAGCAGCGCCTGCACCGCCGCCGCATCGCCGCGAGTCGCTGCTGCGATCAAGTCGTCCGCCGGCCCAGCCACGGCCGCCGCGATCGTCTTGGCGCCTGCCTGCGCCAATAAGGCTCTGATCTCGGCGTCCTTGGCCACCGTCAACACGGTCGCGCCATTGCTCGCCTTGGCATTGACGTCAGCCCCCTTGGCGAGCAGCGCCTGCGCCACATCGCCGTGGCCGTTCTCGGAGGCCGCCATCAGTGCGGTCGCGCCATTGCTCGCCTTGGCGTTGACCTCGGCCCCCTTGACAAGCAGCGCCTGCGCCACGTCGAGGTGGCCCGTTGCGGCGGCCAGGATCAGCGCTGTCCAGCCGGCGTTCTCCCTGGCATTGACATCGGCCCCCTTGGCGAGCAGCGCCTGCACCACATCGAGGCGGCCGTTGAAGGAGGCCAGCATCAGCGCGGTCCCGCCATGGCTGTTCGTGGCATTGACCGCGGCCCCTTTGGCGAGCAGCGCCCGCACCACATCGAGGTGGCCTTCCTGGGAGGCCGCCATCAGCGCGGTGAGGCCATCGCTCTTCTTCGCATTGACCTCGACGCCCTTGGCGAGCAGCGCCTGCACCGCAGCCGCATCACCGCGAAATGCCGCATTGATCAAGTCATCGGCGGGGGCAGCCACGGCCGCCGTCGCCCACCCGAGCGCCAGCGCTGCCAACCACACCGATAACACCCGGCGAATGCGAACCGTCGAACTCCCGAAAGCGGCCTTGGTTGACATCGCGACCCCCCTCTTTCAAAAGAACGCCGAAGTCGCACGGACGGGTTCCGTGAAGCAGGTCTCTTTGGCCTTCAGGACGCCCGCCACGCCCCTGCGGCTGATCTCGTAGCCCCTCGCATGTCACAGTCTTGCGCGATCAACTGCTTTCGGCAAGCGCTCAGCCTTCGCGGCGAGGCCGGGGCGCCGCTCGAAGCGGAACGCAACGCGGCTTGAAGGCTCGGCAAGTCCGCCTCGCTTGGCGAGTTTCTCGCCTCAGGCACCGACGCGCTTCTGGTAGTCCTTCACGTCGGCGAAGGCGATCTTCGGCCAACGCTCCTGCTCGTAGCGCAGGTTGAACGCGCTCGAGGCCATGAACACCGGCGCGCCGTCGAGATCGGCGGCCATCGACGAGGGGAAGGCGGCGAGGAAGCGGTCGAGCTCGGCGCGCTCCGCCGCGCTCACCCACCGGCACACCTCGAAGCGGCTCGGCTCGAAGGAGACCGGCAGGCCGTATTCGGCGTCGAGCCGCTCGGCGAGCACGTCGAGCTGCAGCGCGCCGACCACGCCGACGATCGCGCTCGATCCGTCGTGCGGCAGGAACACCTGCACCACGCCCTCTTCCGCCATCTGCTGCAGCGCCTCGCGCAGCTTCTTCGCCTTCATCGCGTCGGCGAGCTTGACGCGCCTGAGGATTTCCGGCGCGAAGCTCGGCACGCCGCGGAAGACGAGGTCCTCGCCTTCGGTCAGCGTGTCGCCGATGCGCAGCAGGCCGTGGTTGGGAATGCCGACCACGTCGCCGGCGAACGCCTCCTCGGCGAGCGAGCGGTCCTGGGCGAAGAAGAACTGCGGCGCCGAGAGCGTGACCGGCTTGCCGGTGCGCGTCAGCTTGGCGCGCATGCCGCGCACGAGCTTGCCCGAGCAGACGCGCATGAAGGCGATGCGGTCGCGGTGGTTGGGGTCCATGTTGGCTTGGATCTTGAAGACGAAGCCGGTCATCTTCGCTTCGCGCGCTTCGACCGCGCGGGTCGAGGCGGCTTGCGCCCGCGGCGCCGGCGCGAACTCGGCGAGCGCGTCGATAAGGTCGCGCACGCCAAACTCCTTCAGCGCGCTGCCGAACAGCACCGGCGTGAGGTTGCCCTCGAGGAACGCCCGTTTGTCGAAGGGGCGGCAGCCCTCGACGGCGAGCGTCATCTCCTCCATCGCCGCGGCGCGCTCGTGCTCGGGCAGGAGGTCCCAGACGGCCGGGTCGTCCGGCCCGAGAACCGGCGTCTCGGTGGCGTCCCTGCCGAGCGCGCGCACCGCCTTGCGGCGGATGTCGTAGGCGCCGGCGAGCGAGCGGCCGCGCCCGATCGTCCAGGTCAGCGGCGCCGCTTCGAGCGCCAGCGTCTTCTCGATCTCGTCGAGGAGCTCGAACGGGTCGCGCGTCTCGCGGTCCATCTTGTTGATGAAGGTGACGATCGGAATGTCGCGCAGGCGGCAGACCTCGAACAGCTTCAGCGTCCGCGCCTCGACGCCCTTGGCGGCGTCGAGCACCATCACCGCCGAGTCGACGGCGGTCAGCGTGCGGTAGGTGTCCTCGGAGAAGTCCTCGTGGCCGGGGGTGTCGAGCAGGTTGAAGACGCAGTCGGCGTATTCGAAGGTCATCACCGAGGTGACGACCGAAATGCCGCGCGCGCGCTCGATCGCCATCCAGTCGGAGCGGGTCTGGCGGCGGTTGGCCTTGGCGCGCACCTCGCCGGCGAGCTGGATCGCGCCGCCGAACAAGAGCATCTTTTCGGTGAGCGTGGTCTTGCCGGCGTCGGGGTGCGAGATGATCGCGAAAGTGCGCCGCCGCGCGACGGGGTCGAGTGAAGCCATGGGTTCCGGGGAGAGCGGAAGAGACCGGCCTCCCTTAGCGCGCGGCGGGGCCGAGGGGAAGAGCGGCCTGTCGGCGGCGGCGCGGCGCCCCACGCGCTCGAATCGATGTGGATCGCGCGCGCGGGCGGCGGCATGGCCCTTGCGAGCGTTTCGCGCCGACCTTATCGTATCGTTTCGCGCACCCGGCGAAGACGGCGACATGACGATCGACATTGTCGCTGAAGGCGCGGATCGATCGAGGTCGCAGGGCGTCGTCCGGGCGGAGGGACGATGGATCGCAAATGGTTGCCGCTCAACGCGTTGCGGGCGTTCGAGGCGGCCGGGCAGCATCTCAGCTTCACGGCCGCCGCCAATAGCCTGACCGTCGCGCAAAGCGCGGTGAGCCGTCACGTCATCGTGCTCGAGAATTTCCTCGGCGTCGCGCTGTTCGAGCGTCGCCCGCAGCAGCTGGCGCTCACCGAGGCGGGGCGGCACATTCTGCCGGTGGTGTCGAAATCGTTCGACCGCATCGACCAGGCGCTCGGCGAGGTCATCAAGGAGAAGGGGCGGCCGAAACGCGCGCTGAAGGTCGCGCTGCCGACCTCGTTCGCGCACCGGCTGGCGATCCCGATCCTGCGCGACTTCCGCGCCGAGAACCCCGGCATCGCCCTCGAGATCGTCTCCAAGCCGACCGCCGGCGCCGACGTCGACGACGACATCGATATCGCCATCGTCTACTCGGAGCCGCGCGTCAGCGACTCCATCCTCGACCTGCTGTGGATGGTGCGCTCGACCATCTTGTGCAGCCCGAAGCTCATCGAGTCGAACGACCACGCCGACCCGGCGAGGTTCATCGCCGCCAACGACCTGCTGCATGTCAAGGTCGACGGCCACCCGCGCCATTTCTTTTGGGAGATGTTGGCGCGCGCGATCGGTCGGCCCGATCTCGCCGTCGATCGTGGCCTCGTCTTCGACACCCAGCAGCTCGCGGCGCAGTACGCGATGCTTGGCGACGGCCTGGCGCTCGCCGATCCGCTGCTGTTCGCCGACGAGATCGCCGCCGGCCGGCTGGTTCGACCGTTCGACATCGGGCTCGACGAGGGCTACGGCTACTTCCTGACGACGCACCCGGAAGACCTCAGCAACGAGGCGGTGGCGCTGTTCCGCTCGTGGCTGATCGCGCGCATCAGCGGGGGCGCGGGCGAGGCGCCGCTCGAGACCGACGCGGCGCCGCCCGAGCCGCCGCGCCTGCGCGCGGCGAAGTGAGCGGCGACGAACGGCGCGAGGGCGCCGTCGTCGCGAGCCGCGAAGCGGGCGAGCCGTCAGCGGATGAACGGCGCGAGCCCTACGATCCGCGGCGAGCTTCGCGTGGCGCGCTATCCGGCGAACGGGACGGAGAGGGGCTGCGCGCGCTGGCCGGGCGGAGATCCGTCAGTGGGCCGCCAAAGGCGGGCGCGCAAGCCGGACGCCTCAGGAAAGGCGCAAGGGGCGCGGCGATAAGGCCGCGGGCGGGCGGACGCGTCAGCCGCGCGCCGCCGCGCGGGCGATATCCGGGATGTCGGCGCGCTCGATGCCGAGGTCGTGCAACTCGCGCTCGGTGCACGAGGACAGCTCGCGAACGACCTGCGCGTAGGTCCGCCGCTCCTGCAAATACCGGCGAATGAAGGAAAAGTGCATAGCGGTGTCCATTTCG
>Ga0326727_10027998_pt1 | contig 10286 bp, 7 predicted proteins | sample MB2enrmetagenome_FD_207643 | JGI IMG/M metagenome (GOLD analysis project Ga0326727, IMG submission 207643) | Lab enriched peat soil microbial communities from McLean, Ithaca, NY, United States - MB29MY | ecosystem: Environmental > Terrestrial > Soil > Wetlands > Peat | place: USA: New York...
TGTCTGGTTTGACGGTGCCAACGGCGGGGACGGTTTTTATGGCGGGGCCCGGGAGAAGCGCCAGATAGATAACCGGACTTACTATGATTGGGAACACACCTGGCAAATCGTCCGCCAGTTAATGCCGGGGGCGGTGATGTTCAGCGATGCGGGCCCGGATGTCCGGTGGGTGGGCAATGAGGACGGCATTGCCGGCGACCCCTGCTGGGCCACGTTGAACGCCAAAGGGCGTTATCCCGGCGGCTCCAATGCCCACCTCAACTCCGGGGAACGCCCAGGCACCGACTGGCTGCCGGCAGAGTGCGATGTTTCAATCCGCCCGGGCTGGTTCTACCATGCGAAGGAAGACGGACGGGTAAAGAGCCCGCAGAAACTACTCGATATCTACTACAAGTCCGTCGGCCGAGGCGCCTGCCTGAACCTCAACCTGCCTCCTGATCGCCGTGGCCTCATCCACGAGGACGACATCCGTTCGCTGACCGAGTTTCGCCGCATCCTCGACGCGACGTTCGCCAAGGATTTGGCTCAAGGGGCGAAACTCAGGGCTAGCAACACCCGCGGCGGCGCGAGGCAGTTTGCGCCGAAGAGCCTGGTGGACCATAGGCGGGATACCTACTGGGCCACCGACGATGGCGTTACCACGCCCGAGCTGGTTCTGTCGTTCGGCAAGCCCATCACCTTCAACGTCGTCAGTCTCCGTGAGTATTTGCCGCTGGGACAGCGTGTGGAGGGATTCGCACTGGACCAATTCAAGGATGGGCAGTGGGTGGAATTTGCCAGGGGAACCAGCATTGGGAATCATCGGCTGGTTCGGGGCGATTACGTCACTACCGACAAGGTCCGGCTGCGGATCACGCAGTCGCCGGTATGCCCGGCGCTGGCGGAGTTTGGACTCTATAGGGAGCCCACTCAACTGCATTAGAGCCCCGAGCCGTGGGATAGGCTACACTGCGGGGCCCCTCACCCCGACCCTCCATTGGCGCTAACTTAGTGCGCGAAGCGTTTGGAGTGCGCGGCATTCCCGCGCTCTGGGGCGTCGAAAGCGGCGGAATGCGCCGCACTCCAAACGCTTCGCGTGTAAGGTCAGCGCCTATGCCTTGACCCTCTCCCCATCCGATGGGGCGAGGGAGAAACCGTGTTGCGCTGGGGGCAGCCCATGGCAAGGCCCGCTCGTTAACCGAGCCAGTCGGTGAGTTCGCGCAGCGAAGCAATCTCGCGGGTAATCTCGCAGGCGGCGGGCCGCGGCTGGTGTGTCGGGTTATACCAACATGCACCAATGCCATACTCGATCGCACCTTGAATGTCGGAGGCCCAGCCGTCACCGATCATCAGCACTTCGCGTTTGGAGGGATGGCCCAGGCGCGCGAAGGCAGTGTCGAAGAAAGCCCTGGCGGGCTTTGCGGCGCCAATTTCCTCTGAGATGATGATGTCAGAGACGTGGTCGCGAATAACGGAGCGCGCGAGGCGACGGCGCTGGACTTCCCTTAAGCCATTGGTCAGAACGGCGATGCGATACTTTCTGTGCAACGCCCCGAGCACCCTGTGGGCGTCCTCCACGAGTTCCGAACAGTCGGCTAGGCATTCGAGATAACTGGCACTGAACGCAGTCGCCGAACTGGCGACCCGGATCGCCTCAAGAAACAGCTCGAAACGGCGCACTTTTACTTCGCCGGGCGTGAGTTCTCCCGTTTCCACTCTCTGCCACAGGGCTTGGTTAATCCGCCGGTAGGTCGCCAGGCAGGCAGGGTCGAATGCAACGCCTATCTGCGCGAGGGTTTGTTCCAGCGCCCCGCGTTCTGCCCGGTCGTAGTCAAAGAGAGTGCCATCCGCGTCGAATAGCAGCCATCGGTACCGCGGCGCTTCGACGCGTGGCACGGGCAGGCTTTTTGCGGCTTCTGGGTAAGGCGTCATCATCTTCCAGCCAGGGCTGTCTCCAGCAGGCCCTGCACGCGCGAGCTGAGCGTCGGCAGCATGGCATCACAAATGGGGGGAATTTCAAGCTCGACGGCCGGCAGCCCCAGCTCTTCTCGCACGAACTGGCAGATGATCGCTCCTTCCCGCGCGCAGTGGCTCGCCCCGGGAATGCGAGAAACCACCACCGCCTCCGCTCGGTAGGCGCGACAATCGGCGGCGATGCGGCGGGCGCGATCCAGCGTCGGGCCGACCATCGGGTCTGCCAGGGCGGTTCGAGCCAGGGCCTCCAGGGGCGGCAGGTCTTCTGGAATCAATTCCAGGGCGTGCCCGAACATGTAATCCGAGCCGCAAACCCGCCCGCCCCACTCCTCCAGCAGGTTCATGGCGCGCAGGTCGGCGACCGGGTTGACCCAGAAGACGCGCACCGCTTCCTCGGGGATGATGCACTGGCCACGCCGCAGGCGCTCTTCCGCCTCGGCCAGCAGGGCCGACAGCACCTCAATGGTCTCGTGGCGATCGGAGCAGAAGTGAATAGCGAGCATTTCGGCGACCAGCATTTCCAAGGCGGGCAGCGGTGCGCCGGGCGACCCATAAGCGACTTGGCGCAAAGCCGCCAACAAGCGCCGGACCCGGTTGGCCTCGCGTATGCCTTCGGCCAACGTACCGGACTTGAGCGGCAGTCCCGCCATTTCGCCCAGCACTTTCCCCAGCCGCGCCAACTCCGAGCGCACGCATTCGACTTGGATCTGAGGCGCCTTCAAGTTGCCGGGCAGGGCGCAAGCCGGTTCACAAGGATCGGGCTCGCGGCGGCGCGGCATTTCCCACCACACAATGGGAAAGCCCAACCTCTCCAGCCGTTGGGCGATGGCGGAGAAGTCGTCGCAGACCGCGCCGGTACTGCAGATCAGGAGGTCGGGGCGGGGGAAATGCTCGCCATTTTGGAAGGCCGCCAGCATGGCGCGGACGGGACAGAAGGAAGCATCAATGCCAAAGGTCTCTGCCTGCCGGAGCAGCCCATCGCTGCACTCCATGAGGCAAGGCGTCCACCAGGCGCCATCGGGATAGAAGGCCCGCACCCCCGCGAGCGAGTAGGCCATAACCGGCAGGGTGCCAAGGTCTTTCATCGTGCCGACAATCTTGCCGCCCTGGTCGCGCGCCCGGGCGAGGCGCTCGTTTTCTGTGAGCAGGAAGTTCCACAGCCGGAGGGAGGCCGCCGAGTTGTCAAAGCGCAGGTGACGCAGGCGGAGGTCGCTGTCCAGCAGGACGTGGCGGCGCAACGGCCCGCCGTAAAAGGCCTCATGCAGGCCGGCGCGACGCAACTCCGCATAACGGGCGTCCCATTCGTCCAGAGTGAGTTTGCGCGGGGCGGTGGTCATGCGGAAGGCCGGAACCCGAAGGCCGAGGGCCGAACGAAACCCGAAGGCCGAAATCCGAAGGCCCACGGCACAACGGCTTGGTCTTCGGACTTCGCATTTCGCACTTTGGCTTTCATCTCAGAGACTCTAGAAATGCCTCGATGCGCCCCGATTGGCGCGGGGCGTCCCCCGCCGCCCCCTGGGAGTCGAGCAGCAGCACGGGCAGGCCGAAGGCGTCGCGCAACGATTGCGCTTCCGCGCGCCATAGGTCGCAGCCTACGTAATGCCAGAGCACGATAGCGCGCACTTTGCGGGTGGCCAGACGCTCCGCGAGCCAACCATACAGTCGGGTATTGGGTCGCTGGAACACATCAACACAGTCGTCCAGAAACGAGCGCGTGAGCAGCCGGAGCAAGTCAGGCAAGGTGCAGGCTGCAACCGGTGCTTGGTTCGGAGAGAACGCCTGTCCCAGGCTCCGCTCCCCGGCCTCGGTGGCGTTTAACACCACGCGCCCGCCGGCGCTTTCGATGGCATCCAGCACATTTCCTTGCCACGTCGGCAGTGGGCCGCCGACGATCGCCAGAGGAATGGCATTGGCTCCCGCCGGCTGTGCCTTCTCAGGCAGGTGGACGGAACCATCCCAATGAAACCGAGCCACCGCCTCGCCGTACTGGCGGGCTGGAAGGTGCGCGGCAGCCTTGAGCAATCGGCTTCTGGCCTGGCGGTATCGTGCCATAATGTCCGCCAACGCTTCGACGGTGGGCGGCTGGCCGCCCAGTTTCACGAGAAAGCGGCCCAACCGTTCCAGCTCGGAAGCGAAGATTTGCTCGGCAACCCCGGTTTGCCACGTCGCTGGCAGGTTGAACAAAAAAGCATGATCCACCGAGGCGCCGGTGACGACATCAAACCCGCGCCGCAGTTGATCACAGTGGGTCGAGAAGATCACCGCCGAGTCCGGGTGCGCTTCCGCGAGGCGCACCACCGCCTCCGCGAAGGCGCAAACCCCCGCCGCGAGCGGGAGCGGGGCCAGGTCGCCTGCAAACCAGATCCCGCGAGGTTCCAGTCCATGAGCCTTGATCCATTCGGGCGGCACCCACGGGCTGCTATAGAAAACCTGTATCACTGTTTCTGGGCGACGATGAGGCCCTGAATTGACGAAGGTTGGACTTCTAGAAGCGATATCTGACCGCCACGGTGACGTAAGGACTGGGATCGAACTTCACCGTCTCGTTGAGACGGTTGTAGTCAATCTCCCGTCCCACCGAGTACCCACCTTCAATGCCGATGGACAGGCCTTGGAGGACCTCATACTGCGCGCCGAGGCCCAGATGAAAATCCCGGTAGGTCCCAAGAGCGTTGTTAAATTGCGGCAGGCCAATGTTGTTGCCCTGATTGCCGTCGGCACGGAACACAGCGAATTTGATGTCTCCACCGACATAAAGATCGAGCCGCGTGGCTGGCCGATAGATCAATCTTGGCCGGGGGAACATGAGGTTCAGGGTAAGATTTGTTTCCATGTTCCAACGCACGCCGGCGGCCGGCAACACCGGGATATCCCGGTCCGGCATGAAGCCGATGCCAAAGGCCCAGGTCAGATCGGGATTGGCCCGATAGACTGCTCCCACCAGGCCGGCGACGCCAACGTCGTCTCCGTCAACACCGTCAAGCCGGTAGAGCGCGGGTCCTGCCACTGCCGTGAACGTCCATTGCTGGTTGAGCCGGTATCCCAAGCCGGCCATGAGGCGCAAGGTGTCAATGTGATCAGGAATCGGCATGCCAGGAACCGATTCGAGGGCAAAATTGCCCGAACCGAGGCTCAGGGGAAGGTACCACTGTTCGTCCAGCGGAACGGCCACGGACACGGCGGCGTCGAGTGATTGGGCGTCCGAACCACTCCCTTTGACTCCGCGGAACTGTGGGTCGCCCGGCGCAACGTACGAATAATCCACGAAGCCGCCCACGCGAAGCGGGCCTCCAGGCTCGGGCGCTGCCGAGTTGTTGGGCAGGTATTCCTGGGAGGAACCCTCCGGGGGTGTGGTGGATGTACTGTCGCTCCGCTGATCAACTTGGGCCTGAAGGGAATAACTCAGCAGCAGCGCAAGTGCGGAGAGAGCCGTGCTGGCAGAGGCTGCGCGCGCAAAGGAGCACTGGTTCCATGTCTTATTCACAAACCTGACTCTAGGCCATCGCCCCTCGCGGTCAAGTCCGCCGGGGTTTAGGCGAACCGTTGGCAGGGGCTGCTTGCCCAGGGAATGAGATAGGGTAGAGTGGGGGGCGAGGGTTCAGGTCATGGAAAGGAGCGCAGAACGATGGTGTGCAGGTATTTGATTATCGGTTTGGCGGCGGCGGCGGGCCTCACGGCCTGTACTGCGGCCAGGAAAGAAATGGCGCCGGGCGCAATGCACGGCGAGGAAATGGAGCAGCGGTTCTATCTGCCGAATGCGGAGGCCTCCCACGTGGTGAGCGTCACCAATGCCGGGACGGTCAGGGCGAGCATATTGGTGCAAACGCACCGGGCAGCGGTAAGAGAGACCGGCCCAAAGGAGACAGTGGCACAGTTCGGCGAGGTGTACGCCTTTTCTCCGAACTTCATGGCCGTCCGTCGCGAAGAGCCGACCCAGATTCGCTTCTGGAACCTCCAGCCCGACGACCAGCACACCTTCATGCTGGTGGATCCGCAGATGCAGGTCCTCATGAACGTGCTGCTGCCGCCACTGGAGGAAACCTCCTATGTGTTCACTTTCCACAAGGAGGGGTTGTTCACCTTCTATTGCGCGATGCATCAGCCGGGAATGGCCGGCCAAATCCTGGTACTGCCGCCCAGGCAGCCTTGACGGGCGCCGGTCCTCGCCCGGAAGGGCCGTGGAGATACGCCTGTTTTTCGGTGCTCGTTTGGGAGGGGCTTTACTTTGCTGACGAGGCCGGCATACTGGCCCGGCCGTGCCGATGAATCTGTCGAGATGTATCTTGTTGGTTTTCCTGATTCCGAGTTGCCTTGCCAGCGACGCTGGGGAACCGCAGTGGGTGCATCTGTCAAGCCGCACAGGGGATTTGCCGGTTCCGGGGCCCTCGACGGAGCAGACGGGAGCGCTGATTGCCGACCTGGATAAGGACGGCACCAACGATTTCGTCATCAGTTTCCGCAAGGTGGCACCGGCAGTGGTCTGGTATCGCCGGATCGCGAACGGTTGGGCCAGGTATGTGATCGAGACCAATTTCCTTACCGTCGAGGCGGGCGGCGCGATCTATGATATTGATGGGGATGGCCACCCCGATGTCGTGTTCGGAGGGGACTGGCAGAGCACGGAGGTATGGTGGTGGCGAAATCCGTATCCGAACTTTGACCCCGCCGCGCCCTGGGAACGCCATGTGATCAAGGAGGGCGGTGCGACTCAACACCACGACCAGGTCTTCGGCGATTTCCTGGGAACGGGCAAGCCGCAGCTTGCGTTTTGGAACCAGGGTGCGAAGAAGATCTTCCTGGCAGAGATTCCGCCGGACCCGCGCCACGCCAAATCGTGGCCGCTCACGGAGATTTTCTCCGGGGAGGCAGGGGAGAGCGCCCGGGAGGGATTCAAATACCCTGAAGGCATGGCGGCGTGTGACATTGACGGAGACGGCAAGGTGGATCTGCTGGCCGGAAACTTCTGGCTAAAGCATCGCGGGGGGAAGAAGTTTGAGGCCATCCGGGTCGGGACCATTGGTGGGCGAATTGCCGCGGGCAAGCTCAAGGCTGGGAAATATCCCCAGGTTGTCATTGCTCCCGGCGATGGGATCGGTCCGTTGTGTTGGTATGAGTGCATCGGCAACCCGGAAGTGAGTAGTGACTGGGTTGGGCACAACCTGCTCGAACGCGACATGATTCACGGCCACAGCCTGCAAATTGCCGACATAGACGGAGACGGCCACCTGGACATCTTTGCTGCCGAGATGGCCAAATGGACCGAGAGTGCTGCTCAGCCGGACAATCCAGGCGCCACGGCCTGGATTTTCTACGGAGATGGGCAAGGGCATTTTCGGAAGACGGTGTTCGCGAAGGGCATTGACTTTCACGAGGCTAAGGTTGGGGATCTCAACGGCGATGGGAAATTGGACGTGCTGGATAAATCCTACAATTGGGAGGCGCCGCGGATTGATGTCTGGCTGCAGAAGTGAAGCCGGTATGATACAGCCAGAGCCGTGCGATAGGCTACACAGCGCAACCCCTCACCCCAGCCCTCTCCCCATCGGATGGGGCGAGGGAGAAACCGGGTCGCGCTGGGGGGTAGCCGATGGCACGGCCCGCTCAGTGGGTAAGCTCATTCGGGGGTGGTTGCGCAGCGCAGGATGGCTCTTTCGGAAGGGTTTCTTCTGCTTGGTGCTTCATTCCGTGTCCGTGATATCCCTCGTGCTGGCAGTTCAAATAGCCGGCACCGTGAATGCGGCCGACGCACCCACGAGCTGGCAGGATTACAGGACCATCATGTGGATGGGGGATTCGGTTTACCGGCAGCCGGGAAAGGTACCGATCTTCTTCCAGCGGATGCGAGAAATGGGCGTCAACACCGCCATGGTTTATGGCGATGGTGAACCGAGTGTCCCGGTCAAGAACGGGCTCCCTTATTACGTGGAGAACCTCGTCAATCGAGGGTTGTGCCTCAAATGGAACTCCAAAGTGGCCGATTGGGACGCCTTCGTGACGACTTGGGCCAAAACGGGACGGCCTCAGTCCTCCCTGGTCCGCGACTATTGCCTGGACGATCCCAAATGGCGCGATTGGGCTAGTGAGGAAGTCCGGCGCGTAGTGACAAGAAACAGGGCCTTTCACCCGGTCGCATATAATCTGCGCGACGAGTTGTCCACGACCCTCTCCGCCAACCCATTTGACTACGATTTCAATCCGATAGCGCTGGAGCATTTCCGTCAGTGGCTCAAGACGCGGTACCCGAGCCTGAGCGCGCTCAACGCGGAGTGGCAGACCGATTTCGACGCCTGGGAACGGGTGATGCCGTTCACAACCGATCAGATCAAAAACCGCATGGCGAGCGGCGAAGCCTCGCCGCGGGGCCAGCCCGATTGGCAGGCAGTCGAAGCCCTGAAGTTCGATCCTGAAGCTGCGCGGCAGTCGCCGACCCGGTGGAATGTCTCGCCGTGGGCTGATTTCCGGACTTACATGGATATTTCGCTGGCCGGAGCGCTGGAGCATCTCCGCCAGGCGTCGCACGACACGGACCCGCGAACGCCAGTGGGAATCGAAGGGACCCAGATGCCCGACGCCTTTGGCGGGTACGATCTGTGGCGGTTGTCGCAGGTGCTGGATTGGGTCGAGCCCTACGACATCGGCGACGCGCGGGAGATCTTTGGGTCGTTCATGCCAGGGCGGCCTATCGTGACGACGGTCTTTGAGTCCGACACCGACCACGCACGACGGCGGCTGTGGCATTTGCTGCTCGAAGGGGACCGGGGATGTATTGTCTGGTGGAGCGAGGATTGCATTGACTGGAAGAGCGACGACTATCGCCTAACGCCCAAGGCGCGGGCGCTGGCCCCGGTGTTGCGGGAGATGGCCTCGCCGCTCGCGCGGGTGTTTTTGCGCGCGGAACGCCAACAGGACCCCGTCTTCATCCTCTATTCCCAGCCGAGCATTCAGGTAGATTGGCTGCTGGAGAGCACGGTAGATGGTTCGACCTGGTTGCGGCGGTTTTCCAGCTACGAGGGTGAGCACAACAAGATGGCCCGAAGGCGCGGTGGTTGGTTGAAAGCAATTCAAGACGCCGGGTACGCGCCGCAGTTCATCTCAACGGACGATCTGGAAGCGGGCCGGCTTCGTAGCTTCGGCGAGGCCGCGCTGGTCTTGTCGGACTGTTACGCGCTTTCTGACAAGGCGTTGACCGAGCTAGAGACGTTCGTGGCTGGGGGCTCGGGCCGGCAGATCTTCTGGGATCGCACGCCTGGGGTTTTCGATGAGCACGGAAAATTGCGGACGAACGGGGGGCGCTTCGGCGGTGCCGTGGGGGTGCATTGCAGGACAGGAGGGGGTGCCGCAACGACGACTCCCGGGGACTTGGCCGAATATGCCGCACGGCGGCTGACGGGGAAGGGCGGGACGGATTGGGCCGATTGGGTGGGGAAGCAATTAAAGATAGGGCGGCCAGGCTTCGACCTTCCGACTGGGGCGCGGGTTAGAACTCATCGGTTTCGGGTGCCGGAGGGCTGGCTGGTGGCATTCGAGCGGAACATTGAGTATCAGATGAGCGAGGACTTGAAGCAGAGGGGCGGGAATGAGGTTCTGGAAAAGCCCATAGCGCTGGACGCGGTCCTTGATCATCCGGCCTACGTCTATGATCTTCGAGGGGAGAAATACCTGGGGCACACCAATCGCATCCACTTTAACCTCGATCCTTGGGGGCCGTCGTTGTACGGGGTCATGGATAAGGAATTAGCCCCCGGGTCGGTTGTCGCCCATTTGAACGAGCGTTAGTTACTTCTCTTAGCAAGGAATTTGACACGCCGCGTCGGCGGGCCGCTTCTCCCACGCCGCGCTGCAGAGCTTCCGGCAGTTTGAGCGTCATTGTTGTCACCGAATAGGCGTAATCCGAATGCTGTATTGCGCAATGCCAAGGAGACGGGGCCTCAGACGGCTTTCTCACGGTGAGCAACCTTGACAACGCTTCCGACGTCTGTAAAGTACAAGCTAGCGGCCGGGGGAGTGCCGGACGGCGGTTGCGGGAGTAAGAGGAGCGGAAAGCTAAGAACAAGCTAGGAACATCCTAGGAACATGCTTGCAACATGCTTGCTACTACGGTATTGCCACGGTGATGCTACGGCACTGCCAGGGGGTTGCCGTTACTTCTGCGGCGGGGGCGCATCGGCGCAGGTCCGCTTGAGCGCGTCTTTCCGGCCGTTGAGGACGTGCTGCGTTCCACGCGCCTGAAAGACCGCAAGTGCGCCCTTCAGAGCGAATAGCCAATAGCCAATAGCCAGTGGCTGATAACCAACCGCAAGTAGTGGATGGCAAATAGCAGATCGGCAATCGGC
>Ga0326727_10027999_pt1 | contig 10286 bp, 10 predicted proteins | sample MB2enrmetagenome_FD_207643 | JGI IMG/M metagenome (GOLD analysis project Ga0326727, IMG submission 207643) | Lab enriched peat soil microbial communities from McLean, Ithaca, NY, United States - MB29MY | ecosystem: Environmental > Terrestrial > Soil > Wetlands > Peat | place: USA: New York...
CCTCCTCCCACACTCCTCCAGATAGCCGGGTCCAGGGGTCGCCCGACCCCTGGCGGGGGTCCAGGGGGCAGCGCCCCCTGGCCTTTAGCGTGCGAAGCGGGGATCGAGCCAGTCGCGCAGGCCGTCGCCGAACAGGTTCACCGCCAGCACCAGTATTGCGAGTGCAATGCCCGGGCAGAAGATCGTCCATGGGGCCAGCGCCAGGTAAAGCTCCGATCCGGCGATCATGTTGCCCCAGGTCGGGATGCTCGGCGGGATGCCGGCGCCAAGGAACGACAGGCCGGCTTCCACCAGGATGGCGGAGGCACACACGTAGGTTCCCTGCACGGTCAGGGGTGCGATGGTCGAGGGCAGGATGTGGCGGCGCAGGATCTTGCTGGTGCGGGCGCCGCCGGCGATCGCCGCTTCCACGTATGGGCGCTCGCGCACGCCGAGCACGATGGAGCGCACCAGGCGGACGTCGCGCGGCAGTTCCGGGATCAGGATGGCGAGGATCACCACCGGCACGCCGCCCTGCCACAGCGAGACCAGTGCGATCGCCAGCAGGATCGAGGGGATCGCCATCAGTCCGTCCATCAGCCGCATCACCATCGCATCGATCCGGCGATAGAAGCCGCACAAGAGACCGAACACGAGACCGCCGGCGACGCCGCCGAGTGCCACCGTCAGCCCGACGAACAACGAGATGCGGGCGCCGTACACGGTGCGCGCGAACACGTCCCGGCCGAGCGGATCGGTGCCGAACCAATGCACTCCCGAGGGGGGGCGCAGCCGGTGCATCGGGTTCATCGAGAGCGGGTTGGGGGCGAACAGCGGAGCCGCCAGCGCCAGCAGCACCATCGCCGCGATCACGGTGCCGCCGATCACCATCGTCGGATGCCGCTGGAAGAGCCGGCGAAGTCCATGCCGCCGCACCTCGGCGGCGATCGGCAGGATCGCAACATCCGACATCGGGCTAGCGCCGGATGCGCGGGTCGATCAGCGTGTAGCTGAGATCGACCATCAGGTTGATCAGCACGTAGACGCCGGAGAAGATCACCATCACGCCCTGGATGATCGGGTAGTCGCGGTTGGTGATGGCATCGACGGTGAGGCGGCCGATGCCCGGGATGTTGAACACCGTCTCGGTCAGCACCACGCCGCTGATCAGGAGTGCGATGCCGATGCCGATGACGGTGGCGATCGGCACCCCGGCATTGCGCAGGGCATGGCCGAACAGCTGGCTCAACGGCGAGGCGCCCTTCGCCCGCGCGGTGCGGATGTAGTCCTCCGACAGCACTTCCAGCATGCTGGCGCGGGTGATGCGGGCGATCAGCGCCAGGTAGGCGAGGCCCAGCGCGGTCCCCGGCAGCACCAGGTGGGCCAGCCATGACCCGAGGCCGCGCGAGAGCGGCACGTAGCCCTGCACCGGCAACCAGTGGAGCGTGATGGCAAACAGGTAGATCAGCAGATAGCCGACCACGAACACCGGCACGGAAAACCCGAGCGCCGCGATGCCCATCAGCACCTGGTCGAGCAGGCCGCCGGCACGCCAGGCGGCGAACACCCCGGCGATGACCGCAATGGTCGCGGCGAAGGCGATGGTCACCAGGCTGAGCGAGACGGTGGCCGGCAGCCGCTGCTCCACCAGGTCCATCACCGGCACGCCGGAGAAGATCGAGGTGCCGAACTGGCCGCGAACCACACGCCAGGCCCAGATGCCGAACTGCACGACGAGCGGCCTGTCGAGGCCGAGCTCATGATTGATCAGCGCGATCTGCGCGGGGGTGGCATTGTCACCGGCGATGATCGCGGCCGGGCTGCCCGGTGCTGCGTGCAACAGCAGGAATACGATGACGCCCACGATCGCCATCACGACGAGGGTGGCGGACAGCCGTCGCGCGATGTAGGCCGCCATCAGGTCCTGGTCACGTTCCAGAACGGGACCACGTCCGGGTTGGTGAGGAAGCCGTCGACGGTCTTGCGCATCGCCGCCGGCTGGGTCCACGACCCCAGCATCGCCATCAGGCCGAAATCCCACGCCCTTGCCTGCATCTTCTCGGCGATCGACTTCTGCTCCACCTCTGTGGCCGCCTCCGCCCACTGGGTGCGGAGCGCCTCGTACTCGGCGTCCTCCGGCCAGCCGAACCAGCCCTTCTTGCCGTTGGCGGCCAGCGCGATCAGCGTGATCGGGTTGCTGAAATCGAAGCCGCCGCCGTAGGTGACGAAAATGTCCCACCCCCCCTGGTCGTCGGGGTTCATGCTGGCGCGCCGGGTGATCACCTCGCCCCAGTTCATGGCCGCCAGCTCGGCGTTGACGCCGATGCCCTGCAGCCAGCCGGCGATGAGCTGGGCGGAGTTGTTCATGAAGGCGAAGTCGGTCGCCTGCAGCACGATCACCTTCTCGCCCTTGTAGCCCGACTCCTGGAACAGCTGCTTCGCCTTCGCCGGATCGGGCGCCTGCTTGAACCAGGCCGTATTGGCGTCGTTCGACATCGGCGTGCCGTAGCCGAAGATCGACGGGCTGGGGTGATAGTATTTCGGATCGCCGAAGGTGGCGTTGAGGATTGCCTTCTGGTCGATCAGGTAGAGCATGGCAAGGCGGGCCTTCACCTTGTCGAACGGCGGATGCAGGCAGTTCATCCGCGCCTCGCCGACATAGCCGGTCGGATTCATCACCTGCAGTTTGATGTCCGGATTGCTCTGGATCTGCGGTAGCAGGTCGAGCGGCGGCAATTCGTAGAAGTCGATCTCGCCGGCATTCAGCGCGGCCGCGGCGGTCTGCTGGTCGGCGATGTTCTCCCAGATCACCTGGTCGAGGTAGACCACCTTGCCGCCGGCCAGCCCGGACGCCTTGTCCTTGCGGGGCACGTACTTGTCCCACTTGTCGAACACGTAGCGGCTGCCGGGCTGGGTCTGGCCCTGGTTGAAGGTGAACGGGCCGGAGCCGATGCGGCCGCTGACCTGCTGGAAGGGATCGGTTTCGGCATCCTTCTTCGGCATGATGAAGCAGATCGGCGTGGTGCAGGTGGCGAGCGCGGTCAACACCAGGCCGAACGGCTCTTTCATCCTGAGCACGATGGTGCGGTCGTCCTTGGCCGACAGGTCGGCGGCGCGCGCCATGATCGCCTGCCCGCCCGAGTTGCGGACCGCCCAGCGGCGGATCGAGGCGACGCAATCGGCGGCGGTGACGGGCGTGTTGTCCTGCCAGGCGAGCCCGTCACGCAGGTGGAAGGTGTAGATCTTCTTGTCGTCGCTCAGGCTCCACTGGTCGACCATCTGCGGCTGCGGCTTGTACTGGTCATCGACCCCGAACAGCGTGTCGTAGACCATGGCGCCGTAGTAGGCGGAGATGTTCGCCGTGGTCCAGACCGGGTCGAAGGAGCGCAGGTCGCCCTGCATCACCGCCCGCAGGGTGACCGGCCCGGCGGCGCGGGGGGAGCGGATGGCGGGCAGCGCGAGCGTCCCGGCCAAGGCCGTCGCGAGAACGGCGCGTCGTGATGTCGGCATCGGATTTCCCCTGTTTTGGCGGGATCATATCGGCCGGTGCCTGGGTGTGGAGAAAACAAAGCGTGCGCCGGCCCCTGGCGTTCCTTGCACGGTTGGCACACCATCCGCCCGGCATGGGCTGATTGGGGGGCCCCTCGATGAGGCTGATCGTCGCATTGCTGGCCGCGGTGCTCGCCGCCGGCGCCGTTCACGCAGAGGATAAGCTGACCTTCGGCACCGACTGGCTGGCCGAGGCGGAGTACGGCGGCTTCTATGAGGCGCTCGCCACGGGGATCTATCACCGACACGGGCTGGAGGTCAGCATTCGGCAGGGCGGGCCCAGCGTGAACCAGGCGCAACTGCTGCTGGCCGGGCGGCTGGACATCGACATCGCTTCCAACAGCTTCATCGCGCTGAACTTCGTGAAGGAGAGCATCCCGTTCCGGGTGGTGGCGGCGATGTTCCAGAAGGACCCCTCGGTGCTGATCGCGCATCCCGGCCAGGGCAACGACAGCTTTGCCGCGCTCAAGGGCAAGCCGATCATGATCAGCGCCGACACCCGCGCGGGATGGTGGAATTTCCTGCGTGCGAAGTTCGGCTATTCGGATGCGCAGATCCGGCCGTACAACTTCAACCTGCAGCCCTTCCTGGCCGATCCCAAGGCGGTCCAGCAGGGCTACCTCGGCTCCGAGCCGTTCTCCATCCGCAGCCAGGCCGGGTTCGACCCGGTGGTGCTGCTGATCGCCGACGCCGGGTATTCCGGGTACGGGGAGCTGCTGGCGGTGTCCGACAAGATGATCGCGGATAAGCCCGACATCGTGCAGCGCTTCGTCGATGCCTCGATCGAGGGCTGGGCGGCCTATCTCAATGGCGACCCGGCACCGGGGAACGCGCTGATCAAGCAGGACAACCCGGAGATGACGGATGCCCTGCTCGCGTATGGGCGGGAGGCGATGAGGAAGCACGGCATCCTGACCTCGGGGGAGGCGGCCAGGCTGGGGATCGGCGCCATGCGTGAGGCGCGGTGGGATGATTTTTTCACCACCATGGCGGGCCAGGGGCTGTATCCGAAGGACATGGACTGGCAGCGCGGCTACACGCTCCGCTTCGTCAACCACGGGGTGGGGCTGAAGCCGTAGGCCGGTGCTGACGCTCGAACATCTGGCGCGGCGGTTTCCCAACGGCGTCGAGGCGCTGGCGGATGCCTCGCTCGGCATTGCGGCGGGCGACTTCGTGGCGCTGCTGGGGCCTTCGGGGTGCGGCAAGACGACGCTGCTCAGGCTGATCGCGGGGCTGGATGTGCCGGACGGGGGGCGCATCGTGTGGGCCGGGGGCGCGCCGGCGGCGGGCGAGGTCGGCTTCGTGTTCCAGGATGCGACGCTGCTGCCGTGGGCGGATGCGACCGACAATGTCTATCTGCCGCTGCGGCTGCGTGGGCTCAAGCGGCGGGAGGCGGGGCCGGAGGTGCGGGCGGCGCTGGCGCGGGTCGGGCTGGAGGGGTTCGCCCACGCACGGCCGCGCGAGCTGTCCGGGGGCATGCGGATGCGGGTGTCGATTGCCCGTGCGCTGGTGACGCGGCCGCGGCTGTTGCTGCTGGACGAGCCGTTCGCGGCGCTCGACGAGTTCACCCGGCATCGCCTGCAGGAGGATCTGCTCGCGCTGTGGCGGGAGGAGCGTTGCACGGTGGTGTTCGTCACCCACTCGATCTACGAGGCGTGTTTCCTGGCGCGGCGGATCGTGCTGATGACGCCGCGGCCGGGGCGGATTGCCGCCGAGGTGCGTTCGCGGGTCGATCCGGTGCCCGAGGCCCGGCTTTCCGCGGCGTATGTGGCGCTGGTGGCGGAGGTGACGCATGCCATGCAGGCGGCGCTGGGATAGGGATTGCCTGCGGCCTGCGGCGTTTGCGGTTTCATGGCGGAACGTTTTGGGCACAGTTCGGGTGCCCCCGCTCTGGATGGGGCTGTGCGACTCTCCACAGGCGTTCAGCGGTCCCTGACGAACTCCAGCGGTCGGTTCGCGCTTGCAACCTGGAACGTTCCAAGAGTACGATGCCTGCCGGAAGGGCGGCTGGGCCGCCCATCCGAGACATGTCGGTTTGACCGGTCCTGAACCTGGATTTCCCGCCAGGACGTGAGAAAGGCTGAGGAAACAATGAAGCTCGCAAGGATCGCCGCGGCGGCCGCGGTTGGCGCATTGTTCTGCTTTCCGGTCCGGGCGGAATTGTTTCCGGACGGCGGGGTCACCCCCGCGGAAGTGGCCGATATGTTGCTGCACAAGGGCTTCACCGCGGAAATCGGCACCACTGGGCACGCCGACCGCACCCCGATCATAAGCAGCGCTGCTGCCGGGGCGAAGTTCGCCATCTACTTCTATAACTGCGACAAGACAGGCGAATGCAAAAGCATCCAGTTCTTCGCCGGCTATCATCACAGGGGCGTTTCGGTCGAGGCCATCAACAAGTGGAACGAGGAGAACCGTTTCGGCCGGGCCTATCTCTCACGGAGCGCCCGGTTCCCAAATATCGAGATGGACGTGCTCGCGGACCGGGGCTTCACCAGCGAGTCCCTGGAAGACTACCTCGACATGTGGACTCTGCTCATGGGCCACTTCCAGGGGTATATTGGCTGGTAACCTGAAGCCACCAAAGGCGCATTGCGGCGTCGGGGGTTCCGCACGATGCTGGCGGTGACGGGTGTGGTGTCGGGAACTGCCCGTCTTGGGCCGACCCAAATGCCATGATCGCAGCGAGCCGCGGCGAGCACCCGAAATGAATTTCCGCCTGACCGAAGACGAACTCGCATCCCTGGTCTTTGCTGCGATGACGCCGGCCGAACGGCTGGCCGGCCGGGGGCAGGTGAGCGATGCGCAGCCGCCCTGCGGCCTGATCGACGAATGGTGCCAGGTCGCCGCGCTCGGCGATCGGGACGCCTTCCGCCGCACCCTCGCCTGGCGTGGCCTGTCGGAAGCCTCGCTCGGCGATGTCGCGGCCGCCTCCCCGGCCTGGGTCCCATCGCTCAGCCGCCTGCCGGCCGGCGCCGAGGCCGCTGCTGCCGTCCCGCGCGCCGCTCCCCCCTCGCTCGAGGCAGGCCAGCCTCTCTGGCAACCCTTCGCCGAGGCCGCGATCCGGCCGGTTCGTGCGCGCCTTGTCGAGAGGGGCGAAGATCCGGCGGTGGCGCAGGGACTGACTGCCGACCTTCTCGATGCCATCGCGCACGTTGCCCTGCCGGCAATGTGGGAGGCGGGCCTGGTCCAGCGCGGCCCGCTGAGCTGGCTGCGACAGGCGGTGCCGGCCGAGCAGTTTCCGCGCGATGTCCTGCTCGGCTATCCGGCGCTGGGGCGCGCGCTGGCGGTCACCTGCGAAAGCTGGACCGCGGCACAGATGGAGTTTCTCGACCGGCTTGCGGCCGATCGTGACGCCATTGCCGCCTTTCTTTCCGTGCCGAAACTGGCGCCGCTCAGCTCGCTCAAGGGCGGCAGCGGAGATCTCCACAACGGCGCCCGCGCCGTGATGGTCGTCGACTTTGCCGACGGCGGCAGCGTCGTCTACAAGCCGCACCCGGTTGCCCTGGACGCGGCATTCCACGGCCTCGTCGGCTGGATCAATCGGGAAAGCGGCCTGCCCGACCTGAAGTGTCCGCGCGTGCTCGACCGCGCCACCCATGGGTGGACCGAGTTCATTCCCCACCGGTTCGCCGATCCGGACGACGTGAGTTTGTTCTGGCAACGTGCCGGCCAGTTGCTCGCGCTGGGGCACGTGCTGAACGCCTCCGACCTGCACTACGAGAGCATCATCGCCTGCGGCGGCCATCCGGTGCCGGTCGACCTGGAGACCATTGTCCAGCCCTGTGTCGATCTCGGGATACGCGAGGCGCATCAGGTTGCGGACGCCGCTTCGTGGCCCGGCATGGACATCGCCGTGGTCGGGCTGCTGCCGATGCGCAGCGCGTGGGCGTGGCGGACGAGCAGGAGCAGTGGGCCGACGTGGGCGCCCTCAGCGCGCCGCCCTCGCCGCGCAGCCGCCATCGGCCGGGCGAGGGGCCGATCGAAGCGGGCCTGCTGGCGCACGCGGGCGAGGTCGCCGAAGGGGTTGGACGGATGCTGCGCTTCCTCGCCGCAAGGCGCGCGGAGTTGCTGCGCGCCCCCGGCCCGTTGGACGCCTTCCGCGGCGTGGCGCTGCGCCACGTGTTCCGACCCACCAGCGTTTACGTGCGTCTTGCCATGCTGTCCTGCGCTGCCCGCCTCATGCGCGACGGCCGCCTGCGGGACATTGCGCTGGAGCGGCTCGCCCGCCCGCTGCTGCGCCTGACGGAACGCCCCGCCTTCCCGGGGATCATCGACGCGGAGAAGCGGGCGCTGAACGACCTGGACATTCCCTACTTCCACACCACCACCGATAGCCGGGACCTGCATGACCGCCACGGCCGGGTCGCGGAGGCCATGTTTGCGGCTCCCGCGATGGAAGCGCTGCGCCAGCGCCTGGCCGCGCTCGACGAGGCGCACATCCGGCGCCAGCAGCGCATCGTCGGCCTCGCCCTGCAGGCGCGCATCGCCGACGCCGCGCCGGCGGAGGCGCCGGCTGGGGTGGCGGAGCGCGGCGATGCCCTGCAGGCGGCCCTCGCCATCGGGCGCGCGCTCGGCGAGGTCACGGAACCGGCGCCCGGCGGCGAAGGCTGCTGGTGGCACTGCCTGCAGTACAATCCCGGCCAGGACGTCATGCTGTATGGCGGAACCGCCGCGGGGCTCGGCGACGGTGCCGGCGGCATCGCCCTCTTCCTCACCGCGCTGGCCGGCGCCTCGGATGATGCGCACATCGGTGGCTGGCGCGACGGTGCGCTCGCCGTCGTGGCCGTCGCGGCGGAGCTGCTGCTTGCCATGCCGCGGCTGGAGGCTCGCGAATGCGGGCTGCTGGAGGGCGCCGCGGGGCTGGCCTACGTCGTAATCGTCTGCGGCCGGTCGCTTGGCCGGGCAGCCCTGATGGGACGCGGGGTTGAGCTGGCGGGACGCGCCGCGCGCGCCTGCGCGGGCGAGCCGAACAACCTGGCCCTGAGCAACGGGCTCGCCGGCGTGGCCCTGGCGTGTCAGGCGGTCAGCGAGCTGGCCGACGTGCCGGAGCTCGAGGCATGCCTGCCTCGCTGGCAGGCGGTCCTGGCCGGGCACGCCGCGCGGCTCGGCGAGGTCGGGCTGTTGCAGGGCCGGGCCGGTGTCGCGCTCGCGGCCGGCCGTCTCGCGCGCGGCCGGCCGGATGCCGCCGCCATTGCATTGTCGGGCCTGGAGGGCATTCCGGCGGCGTCATCCACGCTGGGCGAAGGCAACGCCGGGCTGCTGCTGGCGGCGCTCGCGGGCGGCGAGCCCGAGCTCGGCGCGCGGCTGGTTGCGGCCCTGGCATCGCTGCCGCCAAGCGGAAACGACTCCCTGGTCAGGGGCAACGCGGGCCTCGCCCGCGCCTTGCGCGCCGCCGCGACGAGCCGGAGCGACGAGGTCGGCGCCATGGCGGCGGCAGCGTCCGCGCGGCTGGATGCAACGCTGGCGGCACGGGCGTTCGGCGCCTCGTTCGCCCCGGTCACGCCGAAGCTCGCCGGCGTCACCGTACCCGGGCTGCTGAACGGCCTGGCCGGAATTGGCCTGTGCCTGTTGCGAGCGCGCCACTGCGAGATGCCGGATGGACTGGGCTTCGCGTGACCGTCCTCCCGCCGCGGGCCAAACGGCGATGGGAACCATCCGAAATGACGTCCGCATTGCGGGCTTTGCGCGGCCGTCCCGCGCCATTGCGCCGCGAATGCTCGCGACGAAAGCCTGCCGGTGCGAGCGTCGCGGCATTGCTGGGTGGCGTGGCTGGCATAGGCGGGTGGAAGCTGCGATCGTATTGCTCCGTTTTTACAACTCCCGCGGGCTTTGCATGATCATCCGGCGGCGTCAGGCCCATCGGCGATGGTATCGTAGCGGGATCGATACATGCTGCGCGCGCATTTGATGGTCATCCCGCGTGCAAGAACTGTTGTGGCCGCCAGCAGGGCTTTTCAAGACCGCCTCTTGATCTCGTTGCAGGAGAGTCCGACCAACCTATATACTTGTTGCAAGCCGGATACGACAACAGGAGGGTGCCATGGAAGCTTCCGAGGTTCTCGACGCTGCCGCCGGATCCCGCAGCAAGTTGACGACGATGATCACCAGGAAAGCCTGGGAGGACGAGGCCTTTCGCCAGCGCCTGGTGGCCGATCCGAAGGCCGCGGTCCGCCGGGGCCCCGCCCGCGCATACCAACGCAAGCCCACCAGCCCGACGAGCTGACCGGCCGCCCCGGACTCCGCCACCCTTAGGGCGACGCGTAAGGTCGCGCCCCGGGGCTGAGGTGGCGGTTGTGCGCGACACCGAGACTCACCCGACTTCCGCCTCCGCTTCGTGGCCGACCCGAAAGGCATGATCGCCAAGTTCATCGGCCAGCCACTGCCCGAGTCGCTCAGCGTGAGCGTGCACGAAGAGACGCCCGGCAGCCTGCACTTCGTGATTCCCGCCAAACCGCCAGTCCAGGCGCTCGAGGAACTCAACGACGCCGATCTGGAAAAGATCGCCGGCGGCACCGATCCGCTCTCGCTGACCTTGGTTGGGACCATGATTGCAGCTTCCGTAGTCACCTCCGTGCTCGGTACGGTGGCGATCGCGACGGGGTCCGTGGTGGCTTCCGCCTCGTTGGGGATCCTAGGCCGTGTGGACGGATTTAACCAGCATCAGCCCGCACGCAAAACTGACGATGGCTGAATAGCTGATGTCGGTCTTCTCGCAGCGCATGGCGACGCGTTTGAACCGCTTAAGCTTGCCGATT
>Ga0326727_10028001_pt1 | contig 10285 bp, 7 predicted proteins | sample MB2enrmetagenome_FD_207643 | JGI IMG/M metagenome (GOLD analysis project Ga0326727, IMG submission 207643) | Lab enriched peat soil microbial communities from McLean, Ithaca, NY, United States - MB29MY | ecosystem: Environmental > Terrestrial > Soil > Wetlands > Peat | place: USA: New York...
CCTTCGGCGTTCTGGTGTTCTTTGGACCGCACGCGACCACCATTCCCGCGCTGTTTTTCGCCGAATTCTTTATCTTTCTCAACACCGGCCCGCTCAACGCCGCTATCGTGAACTCGGTTCACGGAGCCGTCCGCTCCACGGCCATCTCCATCAATCTCTTCTGCATTCACGCCTTCGGCGACACCTTCTCTCCGCAGATCATCGGCGCCATCAGCGACCACTCGACTTTGAGCATCGGTCTCGGCGCGACCCTGGTTTCGCTGGTGATTGCCTGCTGGATCCTCTGGTACGGCGCGCGTTTCGCCCCGCCGTACCACGAGGCGCAGCTGCCGTAATACGGCTCGGCGCTGCCGATTCGCCCAGCCATTTGCTGAAGACGTCTAAGCCTAAGAAGTTCGCCTCGCGGACGATAGACGGTAGCCCCATGCGCAGACCTGGGGGCGAGAACGCCAGTTCCCGCAGCAGCCCGCTTTAGCGGGCGATAGAGAACAGCACCAACAGGCAAACAGTCAAGCCGCGAATCCCGACCTCTATGAGCCGCCCGGCTAGTCCAAATGCAGGAGCAGAAAGAATAGCGCTGTGATTCCGGCCGCCACCAAAGCGATCAACGCCAGCCGCAGCAGACCGAGTCCACTCGTCTTCGAAGTCAACACTTGTAAGGTCGGAGCCGTTTCCTGGGCCTCGTCATGGCTCTCAGGTGCCGCAACCCCCGCCCCTTCAGGCCTCACGAGCACATCCGGCGTTGCCGGTCCCTTCACGACATATCGGTAGCCGCCCGGCAGACGACTCAATGCGGAGAACCACCCCGTAGACCGCAGGACGGTAAAGTATCCGGCCTGCGCCACGTTAGTTTCCCGGCGATTCCAGCGAGCGGCCGACATTGCACCCTCCTGATCCAGGTTCGCGGGCCGCAAATCCCCGCGCTGACGTCGAACAGAGCCCCGGTTGTCGATTTCAGAATACTCTCGCTAAGATCTCTTCGCCGCCGCAATCCAGGCTATTTGCCCGGCAGCGTCTCCTGATCCCTGGTATTCATGAACGCGCGGCGTCCGCCCTGGGCGCGCAGGTTGGGATCGTTGACCGGCGGCCGTTCCTGCTCCGCGTTGAAGCCGTGCGCGAGCGCCGGGTTCGGCTTGAACTTGGGCGGACCGCCGTAGAACTGCCTGGCATGGCTCAGGACCATGCCCGCCCGGCCGCGCATGGGCTGCACGATGCCGCGAATCTGCACGTCCATGTCGCGATACTTCTTCAGCTCGCCCACCTCGTCGCGGTCTTCCCAATAACTCACAACGGTGAAGCGGCACTGGTCATCGCTGGTCGTCGGCGAGCAGACGTCGAGGAAGCGCGTGCCATCGGGAAGTTGCACCACATCATAGATATGCGCAGAAATGCAAATGTCTTTGTTGAGCATTTGCGCGGCCTGGCCGGCAGAGACGCACGGCTTGGTTTTCCCGGCAAACGCCAGCGCCGGCGCGCAAACGGCCATCACCGTCAGCAAACGGGGGAGGTTGACCCGCATCGCAGAACTCCGTTGAGAATTGCTGACAGCGTAGCGCGATTTGCAGGCAAATGAAAGTGCTGACCCCTGACACCTGAAACCTGAACCCTGTCTCTACCGCGAGCCCACCAGCTCGCCGCTCTTCGCGGCCTGTCCGTAGTGGCTCTCCACGTAGTGGTCCAGGATCTGCTTGAACTCGGCTACGATGGTGTCGCCGCGCAGCGTGGTGGCGAGCTTGCCGTCAACGTAGACGGGGGCGACCGGGTCTTCGAACGTGCCGGGCAGGCTGATGCCGAGATTGGCGTGTTTGGATTCGCCGGGACCGTTGACGACGCAGCCCATCACGGCGAGCTTCAGCTCCTCGACGCCGGGATACTTTTTGCGCCACTCGGGCATGGAGGTGCGCAGGTAGCTCTGAATCTGCTCGGCCAGCTCCTGAAAGTAGGTGCTCGTCGTCCGGCCGCAGCCGGGGCAGCTCGTCACCTGCGGCATGAAGCTGCGGATGGAGAGCGATTGCAGGATCTGTTGCGCGGCCAGCACCTCTTCCGTGCGGTCGCCGCCGGGCTTGGGTGTCAGGCTCACGCGAATCGTGTCGCCGATGCCATTGAGTAGCAGCGGCGCGAGGCCCGCGGTCGAAGCAATAAGCCCCTTCGATCCCATGCCCGCCTCGGTCAGGCCGAGGTGGAGCGGGTAATCGCAGCGCACGGCCAGCTTGGTGTAGACGTCGAGCAGGTCGCGTACGCCGCTCACCTTGGCCGAGAGGATGATCATGTCGTGGCCCAGACCGTAGCGCTCCGCGGCGGCGGCCGATTCGAGTGCGCTGGCGATCATGGCCTCGATCATCACCTCGCGCGCGGGCAACGGCTCGGCCTTTTTGCTGTTCTCGTCCATCATGCGCGTCAGCAGCGACTGATCGAGCGAGCCCCAGTTCACGCCGATGCGCACGGGCTTGTGATTCTCGACGGCGCACTCCACCATGGTGCGGAAATTGTCGTCGTCCTTGCGGCCGATGGAGACATTGCCGGGGTTGATGCGGTACTTGGCGAGCGCGCGAGCCGTGGCGGGATATTTCTTGAGCAGGAGGTGGCCGTTGTAGTGAAAATCGCCGACGATGGGAACGCGCAGGCCGCGCTTCTCCAGGCCTTCCACGATGTGCGGCACGGCGGCTGCCGCGTCCTCGTTGTTCACCGTGACGCGTACGATCTCGGAACCGGCCAGGGCGAGGGCCGCAACCTGCTCGATGGTGGATTGGGCGTCGGCCGTGTCGGTGTTGGTCATCGATTGCACGACGACCGGGACCTCCCAGCCTACGCGCACATGTCCAATTTTTACGGTGGGGGTTTTTCTGCGTTGAATCTCCGCCATGGTTCTAGTGTACCCGCAACCGAGCCGCGTGAAGCGCAAGGCACAGTTGCCGGCTCAGGTGCGCGCATGCGTGCGCGGCAAGGCCGGTTGCAGAGCTTTTTAGGGTGCAAATCCGGCAAGATTTTGAAAATAAAGAGCATTTGCGGCAGAGTTCGCCCTGCCGGCCGCCGCATGAATCAGACGTGGACAATGTTTTCGTAGGCCGCCGCGTGCACGCGAATCTGCTCGCAGAGAGGACCGATGTCCATGGGCCTGCCGAAATGCCATCCCTGGCCATAACGAACCCCGCGCTTCAGAAGATACTGCGCCTGCGGCTCCGTCTCAACGCCCTCTGCAACCATCTCCAGATGGAGCGAGCGGGCCATTTCGATAATGTGCAGCACCACCTGGCTGGTGGCGCCGTCGGTATTGATGGTTTCAACAAAGGCGCGATCGATCTTGAGCGTGTCGAGCGAGAGCGACTGCAGGCACGAAAGGCTCGAGTAGCCGGTGCCGAAATCGTCGATGGCTACGCTGAATCCCATGGCGCGCAAGGCATCGATGAGTTCCGCAGTCTCAGGTCCCTGCAGAAAGGCTCGCTCCGTAGCTTCGATCTCGACGTTTTCGGGGCGTGCCCCGGAGATGCGAAGGAAATGATCCATGGCGTCGATGGTGCGGTTGTCGCAGAGGTCGGCGGCGGAGAAGTTCACGGCGACGCAGAAGCTGGGATCCATCTTCAGGAACTGCGGCAGATCGCGCGCCACCATGCCGAGGACCTGCTCCGTAATGAGCTGGATCATGCCGCATTGTTCAGCCTGGGGAATGAAATAATCGGGCCGCATATCGGCGTAACGGCTTCTCCAGCGGACCAGGGCTTCGGCGCCGATGACGCGCCGCGTCGACAGTTCCACGACCGGCTGATACAGGACATACAGGCTCCCGTCCTTGAGGGCGCGGCGGAGCATGGTGGGGAACGAGGAGTGCATGCGCGTAAGAAGGCTGACCATCAGCGAGAAGATGGCGCCACAGAGGCCGCCGATGGGGATGAAGAAGACGGCGAAGCGGCCAATGCGCTGATAGATGTAACGCTGGGGCGTTGCCACCACAACGCCGAGGTCCCAATTTGCCGAGCGGATACGGGAGACCAGGTAACCATGGTTCAAAATGGTGGACTGGGTTCCTTGATCCACTGAATCGAACCAGTCCGAAGGAAAGTCCTCGCCCTGGGCAACGATACGATCGTGATGGTCGGCTGATGGAACGAATACGGCAAGCTCGACGTCGGGGCCTTCGGTGGAAACGTCGACGGCCAGGTTCGCGTCGACAATCATCGCGAATCCGTCGACCGCAAAGACATTCAGCGGATGCGAAGGTTGCCCCGCCAGATTCCTGTTGAAGTACTCCGAGACGCCGTGGTCGGTGACCAGATCCGGATCACCGAGAGAAATAGGATTCGTGACCCCCTGCGAGGTGCAAAGCAGGGTATCGTGCGTGACGCGGCCGACCGCCTTCATATAGCTGGACCCAAGATCGACCTGGCGCATGAGCTTGATGTCCTGCGGCGAGCAGGGCGGGAGGCCGGCTTGCGCCAGTCTCTGGGCGCCTTCCTTGAACTGGCTTGAAGTCTCTTCAATGCGGCGCAGAATGTCCTGCGCGTTGTTGAGGCTGAGGGCCCTTTCCGTCGCGTAACTTTCCCACCATGCAAGATAAGCAGAGGCCAGAACGGGCGCAAGAAAGGCTACGAGTGCTGTGAGCAGTGTGATGCCAACCCGTGGTTTATTAGGCATTCGTAAGCCTCTTCCGGATCGCGGACAGGAGTTACCTTGGTTCCGGATCATAGCCGAATCCAAAGCGTCATGCCATCACCCGTTGGATGCAGAAGGTGGGCTCAACTTCCACGTTAAGCGAATGTTAAGTCTTATTGATTTCTTTGAAGGCGCGTTGATTTGGCGTGGTTCCTGCGCCCGGCGCGTCCGGCGCAATGTAGTATCCGCACTGGATTCTGGCCGGGTGCTCCATCCAGTCGTGCAGCCAGGGGATGTATTCCAGCAGGTTGCAGGCGGGATGCGCGAAGCACAGATGCTGATGCACCTGGGCCATGTCGCCCACGTGCGGCGCCACGGGCAGGTTGGCGCTGTGGGCCGTATCGGCAACCTCGAGAAACTCGGTAACGCCGGCCAGGCGCACCACGTCCGGCTGCACGTAGTGCACTGCGCCCGCATGAATGAACTCGCGGAAATGCGCGGCCGTGTAGATCTGCTCGCCGAGCGCGATGGGCGTGCGAATCGCCTCGGCCAGACGACGGTGCCCCTGCACGTCATCGAAATAAATCGGCTCCTCGATCCAGGCCACGTCGAAATCTGCCAGCCGTCCCGCGGTCTGGATGGCTTCGGGAAGCGTCCATCGGCCGTTGGCGTCGGTCATGATGCGAACCTCCGGGCCCAGAGCCTTGCGCACGGCTTCCACACGGCGCAAATCGTCGTCCGGATTCGCGCTGCCCACCTTGAGCTTGACGGCCCGATAGCCTTCCTCCTCCACCAGCCGCTTGCAGTCGGAGACGACCGTCTCCAGCGTCCAGTTGAGCCAGCCGCCGTCAGTGTTATAGGCTTGCACCCTCTTTGCTGCCGAGCCGCCCAGCAGCTTCCACAGCGGCACGCCGGCGTCTTTGGCCTTCAAATCCCAGAGCGCGATGTCGATGGCGCCGAGCGCCAGATGCGTGATGCCGGCGCGGCCCACCCAGTAGATCGGAGGGTATTTGTGGAGCTTTTCCCAAAGGTGGGCGACTTCGCGCAGGTCAACACCGATTTCCTGGCCAATGAGCAACGGGCCGTAACTTTGCACAATGCAGTCGGTAATGAGCCGATCCGTGGCGAGATGCGCGTGTGTGCCTGAGAATCCATAACCAGTGAGGCCCACGTCGGTGTGGATGGCCACGCCCGGCGCGCCCCAATGCGTAAGCGCGTGCGTGCTGTCAGCGATTCCGCCGCGTGTGACGGGCGCATGAAGGATGAAGGGCTCGAGCCTGGTGATTTTCATCGGGTGATCCGGTGCTGGAAGTTGCCGAAATTCATCATAGCGTTCGAGGAGTGCCGCAGGCGACGGAGTGACGGCTCACATTCCGAAGATACGAACACGTGAATTTTTTCACGACACTGGAGCGGTTTGTTCGGTATATTGTTGGCATTCCCCAAGTCCGGAATGCAGAGCAGGTCCCCAACTCCGGATTCAGTTGTTTCCCCGAAATTTGAAACGCAAATTGAAGTGAAAGAGGAGGTCATCTGTGGTCGAGCAACCAACACCGGAACACATCATGCAAATTGGCTTTGGATTCTGGGCCTCAAAGACCCTGTTGAGCGCAGTGGAGATGGGGGTGTTTACCGAGCTGGGAAAGCGTCCTGAAGGCTTAGAAGAGTTGACAGGGCGGCTGGGACTGCATCCGCGGTCGGCACGTGATTTTCTGGATGCACTGGTGGCGCTGGGATTTCTGGAGCGACGCGACGGAAAGTACTCCAACACGCAGGACACGGAGCTGTTCCTGGACAAGCGCAAGCCGTCGTATATCGGCGGAATTCTGGAGATGTGTAACCACCGGTCCTATGGGCATTGGGACCATCTGACGGAGGGACTGCGTACCGGGTTGCCGCAGAGCGAATTGAGAGGTGGAGGCGCGCCTTTGTTCGAGACCATCTACGCCGATCCGGCACGGCTCAAAGAGTTTCTAAAGGCGATGACCGGCGTTAGCCGTGGCGCGAACCTGGCCATCGCGGCGAAGTTTCCCTGGGCCCAGTACAAGACCGTTGTCGATGCGGGGCCGGCGCAAGGTGATCTGCTGACGCAAGTGCTTCTGAAAAACCAGCACCTTCTCGGCGTCGGGTTCGATTTGCCGGAGGTGGGCCCGATATTCGAGGAGTATGTTGAATCTCACGGATTGGCCTCGCGGCTGCGGTTCCAGGCGGGCAGCTTCTTGACCGATGCCCTGCCGAAGGCGGATGTGATCATGATGGGACACATTCTGCACGACTGGGATCTTGAGCAGAAGCGGATGCTGATCGGAAAGGCATACGACGCTCTGCCCAAGGGCGGCGCGCTGCTGGTGTACGACGCGATCATCGACGACGACCGTTCGAAGAACGCTTTTGGCCTGATGATGAGCCTGCACATGATGATTGAGACCTATGGCGGCTTCGACTACACAGGTGCGGATTGCCAGGGATGGATGCGCGAGGCCGGATTCAAGGAGACGCGCGTGGAGCACCTGGTGGGTCCGGACTCGATGGTGATAGCGATCAAGTAGCTAGCGATAGACCAGGGGGAGCTTGCCAAGGGCGCCCCCTCGGCGTGATAGCTCGTCTGGTCTCAGGCCGAATTGTCGAATCGTATGAAATAAATCGATGCTGCTAAATTTCAATCTTCACCGGCCAGGTTTTCCAGATGTCGGCGCAGTAGTCGCGAATAGCGCGGTCTGAAGAGAATTTACCGATGCGCGCAACGTTGAGAATCGACATGCGCGTCCAGTGATCGGTGTCCTTGAAGACCTGATCGATGTGATCCTGGCAATCGATGTAAGACTGGTAGTCGGCGAAGAGCATGTAGGGATCGCTAGTGAGAAGGGACTGAACCAGCGGCTCAAAGAGACTGCGGTCGCCGTGCGAGAACTCGCCAGCAGAGAGGGAATCGACGATCTCGCGCAGGTGGCTGTTGGACTCGTACAAGGAGTACGGGTTGTAGCCCTCGGCTTTTTTCTGTTCGACCTCCTGAGCGGTGAGACCGAAGAGAAAGAAGTTGTCGGCGCCAACCTCCTCGCGAATCTCGACGTTGGCGCCGTCGAGGGTGCCGACGGTGAGCGCGCCATTCATAGCGAACTTCATGTTGCCCGTGCCGGAGGCTTCAAGGCCGGCGAGAGAGATCTGCTCCGAGAGGTCGGCGGCGGGATAAACGCGCTGGCCAAGCGTCACGTTGAAGTTAGGCAGGAAGATAATCTTCAGGCGGTCGCGGACGACGGGATCGCCGTGAATGACGGCGGCCACGGAATGGATGAGCTTGATGATGAGCTTGGCCATGTGATAGCCGGGAGCTGCCTTGCCGCCGAAAATGAAGGTGCGCGGCTGCATCGCGATGTCTGGATTGTGCTGGATGCGTTTGTAGAGAGTGAGGATATGGAGCACCTTGAGGTGCTGGCGCTTGTACTCGTGGATGCGCTTGACGAGGACGTCGAACAGGGAGTCGGGATCGACGGCGATGCCAAGGGACTGGTAGATGTAAGCGGCGAGCCGCTGCTTGTTGTGGTGCTTGACGGTCCGCCACTCGCGGGTGAAGTTGGGATCGTCGACCAGAGGCTCGAGCTTGCGCAGTTTCTCGAGATCGTGGATCCAACTTGGTCCGAGGCGCGCAGTGAGCAAGTGCGCCAGGCGCGGGTTGCTGAGCACCATCCAGCGGCGCGGTGTGACGCCATTGGTCTTGTTGGAGAACTTCTCCGGCGTGAGCTCGTAAAAGTCGCGTAGCACGCTGGACTTGAGCAACTCCGTATGCAGCGCTGCGACGCCGTTGACGGCATGGCTGCCGAGCGTGGCGAGGTGGGCCATGCGCACGTAGCGCTCTCCGGAGTCGTCGATGATGGAGAGGCGGCGCACACGGTCTTCATCGCCGGGGAAGCGAGTGCGGACGTCGTCAAGATGGCGGCGGTTGATCTCTTCGATGATTTCGAGATGGCGCGGAAGCAGGGCGCCGAAGAGGCTGACCGGCCACTTTTCAAGAGCCTCGGGCATCAGCGTGTGGTTGGTGTAGGAGAGCGTGTGCGTGGTGACGCGCCAGGCCGTATCCCAGTCCATCGAGTTCGCGTCGATGAGGAGTCTCATCAACTCGGCGACGGCGACGGCCGGATGGGTGTCGTTCATCTGGATGGTAAAGGTCCGGTGCAGGTCGGCAAGCGGGCGTTGCGCCGTTTTTTGGATCTTGACGATGTGTTGCAGGGAGCAGGAAACGAAGAAAAACTGCTGTTCCAGGCGCAGTTGCTTGCCCTGGATCTGCTCGTCGTTGGGGTAGAGAATCTTGGAGATGTTCTCGGAGTTGACCTTGTCGCTGACGGCAGCGAAGAAGTCGCCCGTATTGAAGCTCTCAACGTTGAAGGATTCGACCGCCTGAGCCGACCAGAGGCGCATGGTGTTCGCGGTGTTGGTGCGGTAGCCGAGGATGGGAGTGTCATTGGGGATGCCGCGAACTAGCTTTTCCGGATTCCAGCGGACGCGGAAATGGCCGTTTTCGTCACCGTATTTCTCAGTGTGACCGCCGAATTTGACCTCGAAAGCGTCTTCGGGGCGCTCCAGCGCCCAGGGATTGCCGAGACGGAGCCATTTGTCCGTGGTTTCCACCTGCCAGCCGTCGCGAATCTCCTGATCGAAGATGCCGTATTCGTAGCGAATGCCATAGCCGATAGCGGGAATGTCGAGTGTGGCAAGGGAATCCATGAAGCACGCGGCGAGACGTCCGAGGCCGCCATTGCCAAGGCCCGGCTCAGCTTCCTGCTCGATGAGCGTTTCCAGATCGAGGCCGAGCTTGCGCATGGCTTCGTCGGTTTCGTCGTAAATGCCGAGGTTGATGAGATTGTTGGCGAGGTGGGGCCCGGTGAGAAACTCGGCGGAGAGGTAGCAGACGACACGGACGTCCTGCGCGCGGTAATTGAGGACGGTCTGAATCCAGCGCTCTACAAGACGATCGCGGACGGTGTGAGCGAGGGCCATATAGAGGTCGTTGAAGGTGGCCCTGTCGCGCGAACGGCCTTGCACGAAGAAGAGGTTGTCGAGGAAAGAATGCGCAAGCGAGTCGGCGCCGGCGGCGGTTCTTTGTGTCTTAAGCGACCCTTCAGGTCCAAGATCGGGCAGAGCAGGAGCGGTCATGATGTACCTCGCGGGAGGAAGTGAGCCGCAGGGGGTTCGAAAACATTGGAAGCTGCGCGGTGGGTCAGCGAGCCAATGGCACCACCATAGTGCCGGAGGCAAGGCTGGAGGGTGAAAAATGCGTCAAAATTGGGTCAGGATAGAAGGCCCTAACCGATCTTGATGAGAATTTGGTTCCGCAACAGGTTGTATCGGCAGAAACGGCGGAAAGGTTAGTCTGGGGTGGTGGAAAGAGTGAGAAATCGCGCGGACGCGGGTGCTTTTGAGGCGCAGGGGGATGCGAGCGCAGTTGCGCTGCGCATCTGCGGCCTGCACAAGGCCTTCGGCGACGTGCGCGCTGTCGATGGCATCGACCTGGAAGTCAAGCCGGGCGAGTGCTTTGGATTGTTGGGGCCGAACGGCGCAGGGAAGACCACGACCATCGAGATTTGCGAAGGGTTGACGACGCCGGACGCAGGCACGGTCGAGCTGCTGGGGCGGAACTGGCAACAGGATGCCAGCGAATTGCGACAGTCGATCGGAATGCAATTGCAGGAGACGCAGTTCCCGG
>Ga0326727_10028003_pt1 | contig 10285 bp, 8 predicted proteins | sample MB2enrmetagenome_FD_207643 | JGI IMG/M metagenome (GOLD analysis project Ga0326727, IMG submission 207643) | Lab enriched peat soil microbial communities from McLean, Ithaca, NY, United States - MB29MY | ecosystem: Environmental > Terrestrial > Soil > Wetlands > Peat | place: USA: New York...
ATGGGAGTCTTTTCCGACAAAACCAGTATGGAGAGAATCCTCTATGCAGTATTTGCATATGAGAATCTTAAAGAAAAAACGTGGACTCCTTTCCTGATGGAGGTGACACAAAACTCTTGACGCTACCCCCCCGGGAAGCAGTCGCTCTTTCCTCGTTACCGCGTCATGGATGCAAACACAGAGTGAAAATATGCAGGATAGCAGTCAATGACAGCCCGCACCTTTGAAGCTGATTTCTTCACCAATGCTCTGGCAGATGAGGTGTTAGTAGCAATTGACAAAAGTGCTACATCGACCTCCTGCGCTACGACTCGCTCGGCGAAACCTGCCTCGAAGAAGGCAATCGAGCTTCTGGTCGGAAGTCCATACTTGAGGCGCTTTTGAAGTGTGTTTATCAATCCTACCAGGCGCTCCTTTTCTTTCTCTTCTCCAATCACCTGTGAAATGGCCTCAGTTATAGCCGCGAGAAGCAAAGTAAACTCGAATCCTAATGTCTGTTCACAGAGCTCTACCACCATGTCGATGGTGAAAGCTCGGCGCTGTTCACCATGTGGATAGCGCGCATCGACGGCGTTTAAGCCGTCGTACAGCGACCCATATGGTTTGCCAGCAATCCAAAAACATGCCAGTTGATAGATTGCCTCTAGCGGCTCCGTGTCTTTTAGGCGCGCCTCTGGTGCAAGCTTTGTCAACAGAGGCCACAGAACTTCGAATAAACCCTCTTCGCCAATGCTGGCTGAAAGCTGTTCAACATTTGCGGTTACCCATTCGTCAATGGCCAGAGCGTCGTTCACGCCGAGCAACGTTCGCCCGAACCGCGCTTGCCGATTGATGTCTGGAACCGCTCCCTCTATGTGTTTTGCGACCTCGATAAACACGTCAACGAGATGTGTACGATCCGCGTCATCCCCGAGGTGATAGGCAAGTGTCTCCTTGGCAAGAGTTGCTGCCTTGTCGTAGAATGTCTCTGGCGCTGTATCCTCGCGGTACGACATCAAGAAGCTCTGTATAGCGTCGAGCACCTCGCATTTGAATAAAAGTTGCTTTACGAGCGATGCTGCTGAGAATCCTCTGTCTCTATAATTCTTCGATGGTTTGCTTGCTATCTCAAACATCTTTTCTCGCTCGTGGAGCAGCTTTTTGACGATGGTGACTGGAGAAGTTTTTATGAAGTCGTTATTATGGTCGTTGTAGAGCGGGCGAACAAGCTCCAGGAGGGTGCTGCCGGTTGGTTCTGTCTTTTCCGGGAGGAGTAGGTCTTGTACTGAGTTCCATCTCCACGGCGTTTTTAGTCGGTCATCGAACAAGCTCGGGTCGGTGAAAATGACAGTGCCTTCTCCATGCATTCCTGCTCGGCCGGCCCTGCCCATAAGGTTGTGAAAATCCCGAACCTTGATCTTATCTTGGCCCTGCTGAGTGCCAGTTACTAGCAGGTACCGAATTGGCAGATTGACCCCTTGCGCTAAAGTTGATGTGCACACCACAAGTCCAATCAGGCCGTCACGCATGGCATGCTCGATTGCTAGCCGGAGACCATGAGGCGTGTCTCCGTGGTGGGCAAAGATGCCCAGCGCTGCCGCCTTAGTCAAGTACGAATGATCGCCAAAGTTCTGGCGGTACAGATATGTCAAACGAGTAAGCTCAACTTGGTCACACAATTTCGACGGAGCATCCATTGATATTCCGCGAGAAAATACCTCTTCGGCCGCCTCGCGAACGATTTTGGCTGCCGATAATTTCGTACCAGTAAATATGGCTACGCCACCATTCGTCACCAACTTAAGGGCCAGATACAGTGCAATAGACCTACTGTTAGTCTGCAGAGGAAAGATCCGGGGTGCCCTTTCTCCCCTACGCAAAGGAAGATTTTCGGCAACCAGTATGCGTGGCACGAAGAACAACTCCTCTCCGCCTGGCTTTTCACGGAAGCTCAATTGGCCGAGCTTGCGTTTGGGCCAACTTGTGAATGCCAGCGCTCGTTGCGTTTGCAGCGAGCTATCTGCGACAACTCTCGACTCATCCTTAAGCAGCCACGCTGCAAGCGCAGACGCGTTTTGAATCACGGCTGATATAAGTACTGACTGTGAGTTATCATTCAACAGACGCTTGATTGAGGTCAGCAAAAGCTCATACGTAACACCACGGCTTCCTGTATCGAACTGGTGCCCTTCATCGTAAATGATGAGACCAATACGATTCACCAAGTCGGGCAACTGCCGCAATACGTAAAGGAGCTTTTCTGGCGTCAACACTACAACATGCGGCGTGGAGGCATGGTCAATGCCAAGAAGCCCTGCAAGCTCGCTTATGTAGTCAGGTTGGAGAACATCGCTCAATTGGTTAACCTGATAGCCGTCTTCGGCGAACGCATTTCTGAGACTGTTCGCAATCTCTTGAACGAGTGCACGAAATGGTGCGACCACGACGGCCAACGTTGTTCGCTGTGACAGAAAGGCCGAGCGGATGACCAGCTCGGTTGCGCGGGTTTTCCCTGCACTCGTCGGCATCTGAACGATGGCAGAATTGCCACGGTACAGCCCTGCAACTCCGATCATCCGTTGTGAGGGCCACAATTCCTTGATGGAATGAGCCCGCTCTAGGTATGGACGCCATTGCTCGGCCCCCATCTCAGAGTAGATAGGAAGAAGCGACCAAGCAGACCGCGCTATGCGTTGCGCAACAACTGCCTCGAAGACATCGGCCAACAAGAGCTCATGGGGTGAGCCGTTTGCGTACATCCAGTTCCTCAAGGCAAAAAATTGTACGCGAGCCGTCGCTTCGCTATTTCCCGTGATAAAGTGCCCGCGTAAAACTTGTAAAAGTTCTGCTAAGTGAGGGTTGTTGACCGTTGGGCGCTCAATAGCCCATGGCTCTACCAGTGCCCAGCAAACAGCATCGGCGAGTTCATCGTCAGGAACTGGGTCATCAATAAGTCGTTTGCACAGCACAGAAGCGTTGCCCGGCATTTCACTTAAATAGAAGGCACTTGCACCAAGCAGCAGCAGTTCGCATGAGAGATCGGGATTCAGCTGTGACTCATCGTAGGCGTACATCACCGTAGCGGCAAACTGAAGCTCTTCTTTTTCAGTTAGGTCGGCATCATTATCCAACTGCAGATGTTTGCGCACAATGGCTGCTGCGAAGTCACCTAGTGTCCCGATAGCCAATGGGAAAAGTTCTTCAAGAGGGAATCTTTTCGGGAGTTCTATGTGGTCTTCGAGCGGAACCTGGTATTCATACATCTTTCCCTTCGACTGGGTAATGGCGGCGGCGACCTTCGCTTGTTTGCTAGGCTTCATCTGCTGCCCTTTTGTAGAGGCTGTGAACTAGTTTCATGAAGTTCTTAGACCGAATCACCAACAGAAACAGGTTTCTAAAATTCTTGTGATTCTTGCAGGAGGTGGATCGGCAGATGTGTGCCGGGTCGTAAACGGATCGGCAGAAGAATGCAGCAGCCCCTGATTGCTCAACATAGGGCAGGCCAAGGGCATCCTGAAATCGCTGAACCTTATTTGAGTCCATGCGGTTACCATGCTCGATTAGTCGCCTTTTTATGGCATTTAGCGTCTCGCCCTTGCGGAAGGTGTCTTTTGAGGAACCATCAATAGCATCTTGAAGTCTTGGCAGTGGCTTCTTCCCACTTAGCTGGGCCTTGCCTTCAAACATCAGCAAGATGTCTTTAGGTGATGGCGAAAAGTCAGCGTTGACGAATTTCAACCCAAGGACATCAGTGCCTTTAGGCGACTCATTTCGCACGTCTTTGTTCGCATATCGTGTACGCGGTACCCAGCATTGGAAGCGCTCTTCTAGCAAATCAGAAAGTAGAATCTCTGTGAAGTCTCCAGTTCTCACAGCAGGTCCCCAGTCCCTCTTGGCGTCAGGGAACACGAGTTGTCTCAAATATTCTGCACGGGAGTAGGAGGTACCATCACGAAGCTCATCAATCATTGAATCAAGGCAATAGTGCTCGCGGAAGTGCTTTGCCCAGGCCTTCCACATTGCTGTATCTGCGTTATCGACCACTAGCTCCCATACGGCAATCTTCTTACCGTCAGAAGTGGTTAGCTTTTCGCCTGTATCTTTTAGCCCAACGAGGTGTGAAAACTTTTTCTTCTTCACCATTACTCACTCATTCGCAAGCGTGAACTTTGTGGTTCCTTCAGGCGTTCCTCAGAGATGATTGCCTATATATTGATTAAATAACACTTTCCTTGATACGAAGCAAGGATATGAAGCGCGGTTTTGTATGTCGAAGATGCTATTTCACAAGATGAAGAACCGACCTAGACACACAACGCGAACAGAGAAAAAAAAGAAACAAAAAAGCCCGAAGAACTTCAAAGTGGGCATTACAATGTTAAGACATCTACAAAGGAACTGCACTTTCCCATATGGCTTATGAAATCAGACAACACTTACTCTGTGGATTGGAAATGAATGTTGAGATTAGCATCGATTTATAGAAATTGGCGTGTGATACTGGACTTGAATTAATGATTTCTCTCTGCTGATCAGAACCGAAAAAAGGTTAGACTATATTAGAGATCTGGCCGCATTTTGGTCGCAAAATAAGTCACATTTGGCGAGATTTAGCGAGATTCAAAAAATGCCGATTTTGTGAAAGTTGCGGAAATAGCTGGTTTTCTTGGTGGGCCGTAGGAGACTCGAACTCCCGACCAACGGATTAAAAGTCCGTTGGCGACTAATTGATCTTGTCACGACAAAGTCAACCGCACAATGAACTACGCTCTCCGCGGAAATTATGAATGGTGTCGAGACATATAGGAGTCAGAACGACTCTGAGCTCTCTTAGCAAAACCCTTCCTCATAGGTTGCCGTCCCACCGCTGCTATCTTGCCGTATATATCACCACGACACCTTGTTCCACCCCACCGCATCTACGGAGCTCCGCCCACGTGGCGGCAACGCCGCCCCATGAACTACGCTCCTCAATGCGTCCCCGGCTGTGAGGTTCTTTTTGTAAAACCCTTCCTCATAGGTTACCGTCCCACCGTTGCTCTCTTGCCGTATATATCACCACGACACCTTGTTCCACCCCACCGCATCTACGGAGCTCCGCCCACGTGGCGGCAACGCCGCCCCATGAACTACGCTCCTCAATGCGTCCCCGGCTGTGAGCTTTCTTTGCAAAACTCTTCCTCATAGGCTGCCGTCCCACCGCTGCTATCTTGCCGTATATATCACCACAACACCTTGTTCCACCCCACCGCATCTACGGAGCTCCGCCCACGTGGCGGCAACGCCGCCCCGTGAACTGCGCTCCTCGATGCGCCCTAGTCTCTTGTGATGATTGTGAAGAGTGACGTGTTAGGAGTAGGTTTAGAAAAATGGTATTTACTATATATAGTATTATATAGTTCGCACAATCTGCGCACATTGACCCCCTTTTTCGTGGTTGGCAGCCGGTAGTTAATAAGTATTTTGAGTACAAAAAGTGGCCCATCCATAGATTATTGACACTACGTCCATTCCAAAATTCCAGCAAGGCGACCCACGGTTTTCAGTCGTCAGACCATTCTCCGAACTTACGCTCGTTGTCTTCATCGCCGAGAGACCTGTCATTGCATTTTATCATTTCGGTAATACTTTTTGGCCAGGGATCGGCGCGACCGCGCAGATTTTTCCCGGTCGTTTTGAAGTGGGTTATGGGTATGGGCACAACCAGCATCCGGTGTTTTCGGTCGGGTTCGTAGCGGGATTTTAATTCGTACCAGTGCCCATTCGGAGAAACAGCGGGATCGAAATCCTCCCTCAGCAAGCGCAGTTTGTGCAGTGTTCCAATAATCGACCGGGTTGCCTGCGCTACGGCATATGGCGTGTTGTATTCGAACTGGAAATCCACCGCCCATTTTTTTCTGTAAATAGTTCTCGCAATCGCGTAGAGAAATTGGGGCCGCACAAAGATGGTGTCCCGCCAGGAGAAGGCCTGGAGAACCCTTGCCTTTTTCACGTAGTCCCATTGGTTCGTGGCGTGGTAGATTTCCCAGAGCAACTGAGTATGATCAAGCCACCCTTCACAGCGCAGAATTGGCACGGGGTTGTCCGGAAAATTACCCTCAGATAATGTCCGCCATGTCCGCAACTCCCTTTCGCGGGTCTTGAGGTCCGCCTGTTGCAGCTGAGCCGTCAGTTCGCCTGCGATATCGGATCCTGGTTCCGCACCGTGATGGTTCCTGATCGCTTCCAGACACCACTCGAGCCACGGCACCTTTACGTTGTGCTTTATAAACAGCTCCTTCACAAAATCGGCACTGCGGCATGGATGCGAATCCGGGTCATCGCCGGCATGCCGCGGCAACTTGCCGATGTCATGCGCCAGCCCTGCGACCAAAATTTGGGGTGTGCCAATTTTGAACTCCGGAACCAGATGTCCCATTTGCTTTTCGAAAATTTGCAGCATCTGGACGGTAACGTTCACAGAATGAGTCACTAGATGGATTTTTGATAGTTGGGAAGCAGTCTTTCTGCTGACGGTTTTTTCTCCGACGATGAAGGACGGACAATAACCTTCTGAAGCCAGGAGATCCATTAGATCAACAAGAGCCGGGAACACTCTATAGCGGTTTAGCGGATACGATATTGGCACTATATAATTATCCCAAATGCCCAAGAATGGCAGCTTGGGCGAGTACATTTCATCCCCAATCCGTACCGCCTCACCAACCCATTTTCGCGGTAGCTTTTTTTTCGAACTATCTTCCATTTGATCGACTCCTTACCGTCTCGACCTCTTTCGTGCGAGCCTCCCAATCGGCTTCACGTAGCGGCTTTACAAGACTGTCACACTCCTTTGGGGTATAATCACTGTGATGGGTGAGTATCGCGGATATTACGCGGCCCAACCACGGCGGAGAGCACTTATTTCTTTTGAAGATATCCGCGACGGCGTCGGCGCTGACGCGCGGGTGATCATATCTCCCGATAGAAGATCCAGACAATCTTAGTAACTTGCCCAGATCATGCCCTAATCCTGAAAATACGATTTCCGGAACCCCGAGCAGGAATTCAAATCGCTTTGCCAACATTATCGCTTTGAATTTTTCTAGCATGATGAACATTACATTATAAGAATGCTCCTCGAGGGTTACATGGCTGAGGATTTCAGACAATTCGTTATATGACCCAAGCACGGAAGGACATTTGCCCTCCACTTCCAGAATCCTGATCAGGTCATTCAGCGCTCCTTTTGCCCCGCTTAGCTCGATCTCTATCATCGATGAGGCGTACTTATTCCATTCTATTGAATGATTATTGGTCATGAGACGCTCCCTCTGATTTATTGAGCCGAGAGCGGCGCACACGCAGTTTATTCTTCACCCGCACAGCTATTTTATAGATTAACCTTTTTTCACGGTAACCTTTCTTGGCGACATAGCAAAACTGCCCCGCGAGTTTCCACGGGGTTAAAGAAGGGTCTTTCAGCAATTTAGTTTCGAGCCATTTCTCCAACCTCGACCACCGGTTTTTGAATTTTTCACGGCTGGTCATGTGCCCGCCTTCTATTTCTTTCACGATAGAAGCCAATTTACTGAAAAAAATCTCATCCTGGCTTTTTTCGAAGAGAAGAGCCTGGAGGCTCGTCAACAGGACATCTTTCGGGAGTCTCAGAAGACGTGCCGCTTCTTTTTCCGCCTGGATCTCTTCAGATGTTGCCTTCATAATTATTTTCCTCCGTGTGTCAGGTTTTGATGTTCTAATTAATGTCCCATAAGTCCGCAATGTCCGTTTTCATAATCCCGTCTCACGTCTTGTGATATCAGTAATGTCCTGATGTCCCAGCCGATATCTTATGCGGACGTTGCGGACTTGATTCCACCAATCTGTCGGTCGCATTATCCCATTCCAAGCAATATACTCCCCGCCTGCCATTTGAATCATGCTTGCCGGAAACAGTGAGACCATGGGCTCGTAAAACAGTCCCCATACGTTTTTCGGATGCCAATTTCTTCGCCGGTTCGCACAAGCTATTGAATTTTTCCCAAATGACGCCGACGGCTAGGCGTCCACAGTCCAGATCGGGTTTTAGTTCCAAAAGTGTGGCCGAGAGCACTTGCGTGCGTTCGCTTTCTTGACGAGTGCCTGAATCCTCGATCAGTTTCACGACGTCGACCAAGTGGGACAGATAGAATTCTGTAACCTTTATCCCCCGCCCGATATCTTCCAGCGTCAGTATTTGGTCGAGGTGTGTGCCATCACAAAAAGAATCCATGCAGTGCAATAGCCCCGTGATGCGTAGGATGTAGCTTATTGCTTTCGGTAGGAAGCCCTCTATGGCTGTGGGCAGCTTACATTTCTTTCTGAATAGGTCATTACGGTATGTCAAAAAATATTGGAGAGCTTCGGCTGTAAGCGTCAGTTCACGGGGACGCCATCCTTCTGTCGATGTGACGCCATCAGCCCAGGCCATAGCGTTATTGATCATAGATTCCCATGCCTGCCGATTCTCATGGTCCCATGATTCCTCTGTCAGCGGAGTGAAGCAGTCTGGCTCGTACGTCAACAAAAATCTGAACAGCGTTCCGTCCTGAAGAAAAATGCCGCCATTTCTCCCGAAAGCGAGCTTGAAAACCAGGGGCTGTATGCCGCCGCAAACGGAAACACGGGCACCCCTGATAACGATGGTCTCTTTAGACCTTGACACGCGCGCGTCGTGCCCGTCCCACAATGATAGCCACTCCTCTCGATCGGTCCCCTTTCGTTTATATTCATTCTGACCGGATATGAATGAGGAGAGCTCGCTTGGGCAGCAAAGAATACCGCCATGACCTACTCGCAATTCTGTCCGAAGACCCTCAATCGTAAGGCCAGTCAAAAAATAGCTCCGCGGTCTTTTGGGAGGATATACCTTCGCTACCTCAATTAATGATTGCCACTCTTCGAGAGCTCTCATGTATTGCAAGTCTGCCAGTTCCTGTGCCTTGCGTAATGGCATTACCATCTCCTTCAGGGCAGGTGTCTTGCCCGTTCCGCTTCCGCGGATATCCATCATCCACATGATCAACGACTCGACCCAGGACTCTTTAGCCCTAACCATAACAGTGGAGCCAAGGACAGATGCCAGAATGGCCAAGGCTACTCCTGGCAGGGCGATGTCGCTTGTTGCACAAGCCCGGGCAAGCTGCTTTAGGCTGGTGGAAATAGGCAATGAAAAAAGGTCCCAGGGGAAGGGACGCCTGAGAAACATGTCCGAAACGTCATCCCATGGATTGGTCTTGATGTCTGCAGATGACGAGATGACATCAGTTTCTTTGTGTTCTACAGATCTGCCTTTAACGAAAGGACTTAGATCGTCGCTGCCGGACACCTTTTCGCGGAAGTCCCGCCATGTTCTACTTCTACAATCGTCATAGTAACAAAGGAAAACAAGTTCCCTTTTTTCATTCTGCCAGACGGACGCATAGGGGCCATGATCCGGGTTGTAGGGGCAAATGAAAAAATATCGAGACTCAAATTCGTCGCCCTTCCTTTCAAAATCTATATTGTATTTTGTCAAGTAAGCCTCAAAATCAAATTCGCCTTCCCGGGAATTGAAATAATTTTCATTAGGCGCTATGTAGATCATGGTGTCACTCCTTTAAATCCTGTTGAAGGATCGTAATTCACTTTGAAAGACGATGCATGGGCGTAATGGACACATGAGGGTGTTCAAGATATGTTGCATGTGCTGATCATTTTAGTCTTCTGATCTTGCCATGCCGCTATATCCAACGCCGCAAAACTTTGGCTGCCATTTTTATTTCTCCTTTGATTCTTTTTTTGCAGCAAGCCAATGCTCGATATCTCCGGTAGTCCAATACGAGCGCCGCCCGATCTTTAATGACTGCGGAAGCTCCCCGGCTTTGGCGAGCCGCCAGAAAGTTGCTGACGATATTCCGAGAATGTTCGTGCGGAATTGTTTCTGTGTTATCAGTTTATCCATGTTTTCCTCCGGTTTAGGTTCGTTATACAAAAACTGGGGTAACCTCCTTTTTGCATCGTCGTTAACACACGACAGCTTGATGAGTAGCCGGGGCATTTACTTCTGTTTTCGACTTTTTTGATTTCTTACGGGCGTATTGAAGTTAACTGTTCAGTTAACTTTTCTGATGTCGATGGTCGATGCCACCAACTGTTTTTGATCGAGCCAATATTCTATTCTGACTCGATTTTCGCATGTCTGACGTTTCTTATACTTCGCGTCTTCCTCTGATCGAGCCAATATTCTATTCTGACTCGATTTTTGCATGTCTGACGTTTCTTATACTTCGCGTCTTCCTCTGATCGA
>Ga0326727_10028004_pt1 | contig 10285 bp, 6 predicted proteins | sample MB2enrmetagenome_FD_207643 | JGI IMG/M metagenome (GOLD analysis project Ga0326727, IMG submission 207643) | Lab enriched peat soil microbial communities from McLean, Ithaca, NY, United States - MB29MY | ecosystem: Environmental > Terrestrial > Soil > Wetlands > Peat | place: USA: New York...
ATCGAGAGTGGCGGGCAACTGGTTTTCACACCGAACGGCTCGGCCGTCGGCACGGTGCTCTCCGGTGGCCGCGTCGTCTCCGGCGGCGTCGACCTCATCCTCGGGTCAGGCGGTGCCACGTACTTCGGCGATCAAGCCAGCGGCTTCGCCGTTACTTCCGGCGCGCAACTGTTCGTTCTGAGCGCGGGAACCGCCACCTCCGCCGAGGTGAATTCCGGCGGCAGCGCGTTCATCTTTTCGGGCGGCATCGCGGACGCCACCACGGTGAATTCCGGCGGCAACGACGTCGTTTCGTACGGCGGCGTTGCGATCGGCACCGACGTAAACGTCGGCGGCACGGAGGACGTCGCGGACGGCACCACCACTGGCACTACGGTGAACAGAGGCGGAACCCAGAACGTCTTCGGTGGCAACGCGGTCAGCACGGCCGTGAACGGCAGCGGTACCCAGTGGGTGTACGGCACGGCCACCGACACCATGGTGAATCTCCTCGGCAACGAGCAGGTGCAGTTCGGCGGGGTCGGTTCCGATTCCACACTGAGCGGCGGCGTCGAGGTCGTGTACGGCACGGCAATCAGCACCACGGTCAGCGGCATCGGCTTTCTCGTGGATCCGGGTGGGGTAGCCAGCGGGGTCACGCTCAACGATGGCGAGGCGGACGTTTACGGCACCCTGACCGATGTGGTGGTCAATGATGCGCCGCCGCCGCCACGGGTCACTTCCGTCGGCGCCTTCGCCAACGGCGGGCCGGATGTGCACTTGCATCCCGACTTCGCGCTTCGGGTGTGGGAGCGCGAGGCCTGCGCGCCGTTGGTCACCAGCGGCCCCGGGCTGGCGGCGATGCGGGCGAAGTTGCTGGCCCGTCTGCCGGAGCTTGGCCACTTGGCCACCGAGGACCCGGCGCTGCGCTTCCTGGCCGGCGATGGCCGGGCGGTCGAGCCGCAACGGTTCGACGGCTGGCAGTGCCTGGCGCTGCCGGACGACACCGCCGTCCTCAGCATCACTTCCCGCCAGGCGGTGCCGGCGGAGTTCGATGCCGAGGGCACGGACTGCCGCCCCCTGGGCGTGGCGCTGACCGGGCTGCGGCTGGATGGCGAGTGGGTGGGGCTGGAGGACGCGCGCCTGCTCGGCGGCTGGCACGCAGCGGAGCCGGGCCTGCGATGGACCGACGGCGCCGGCAAGCTCGATGTCTCCGGCTGCAGCATCGTCGAGCTGCGGTTCGCCGCCATCGCGCTCCGCTACCCGCTGCCCCACCGCCCAGCCGTCCAGCCCGCCGCCATGATGGAGAGATTGCGTGTCCCCGCCTGATTCCCTGTTGGAGCTGGCCGTCCCCGACCTGACGGCCAAGGCCTCGTTCCCGGCCGCGGCAGCGGCGCCTGCAGCGGCTTTGTCCGCGCCCCGGGCCACCAGCGAGGCCAAGCGTGCGTACCCGTCGGCTGCCGCCATGCCGACTCAGCTCGGGCCGCGAGGGGTGCGCTTCGATTTCAATGAGGGCGCGCGCGTGTTGCTGCCGAAGGCGGAGCAGCCCTGGCAGGTCCGGCTGCGCGACCTCGACACCGGCAACATCCTCTACGAGACCAGGCTGGACGGCGGCTATATCAACAGCGCCAAGCGCTGGTTCATCCGCTTCCGGGTGGAAGTTTCCCAGGCCGGAGAGACCGTGCTGCAGCACGACTACGACGCCCGCGATCGCGAGGTCCTGGTGGTGCTGCCGGTGGGCACGCTCGGAGACACCCTTGCCTGGTTTCCCTATGCCCCGCGGTTCGCCGCTGGGCATGGTTGCAGGCTCACCATCGCCATGGCGGAGCCGCTGATCGAGCTGTTTCGGGACGCCTATCCCGACATCACGTTCTGCAGCCACGCGAATGTCGAGCCGGAGCGCTACTACGCGACCTACTACATTGGCCTGTTCTTCGAGGACGAAGCGTGCGTTTGGCAGCCGTGCGATTTCCGGCTGGTGGGGCTGCATCGCACCGCCGCCTACATTCTCGGTGTGGATCCCGAGGAGGTGCCGCCCCGCCTCGGCGTGCCGGACGAGGGTCACCCGATTGCCGAGCCATACGTGGTGATCGCTACGCAAAGTACCACGCAGGCCAAATGCTGGAACAATCCGCTCGGCTGGCGCGAGGTGATTCGCTTTCTCAAGGACACCGGCCTGCGTGTGATCTGCATCGACCAGAAACCGGTGCACGGGGCCGGCCTGGTCTGGAACCATGTTCCGCACGGCGCCGAGGACGAGACGGGGGATCGCCCGTTGACCGAGCGCGTGCGCTGGCTGCGACACGCCGAGTTCTTCGTTGGCCTGTCGAGCGGGCTGTCCTGGCTGGCCTGGGCGGCTGGCGTGCCGGTGGTACTGATCGCGGGCTTCACGCATCCCATCAACGAATTCGCCGCCGCCGCGCGGGTCGTCAACTACCACGCCTGCAACTCGTGCTGGAACGACGTGCGGGTGCGCTTCCGCCACGACGATTTCCTGTGGTGCCCTCGCCACGCCGGCACGCCGCGGCAGTTCGAGTGCACGCGCCTGATCACGCCCGACCAGGTCAAGGCGGCGATCCGTTCGCTGCCGGCGTTCGAAAGGCCAGGGGCTCTGCCCCTGGACCCCGCAAAGGGCCGAGAGGCCCTTTGATCCCACTCTTTTGGGGTCCAGGGCGGAGCCGTCGCGCGAAGGCGCGCGCCGGACCTGGCGGAGCGCGAGGCAGTGCCTCGCTACTTGCCCATCACCAGCGTCGGCAGGAACATGGTGATCGGCGGCCACAGCGTGATCATCAGCAGCACCGTCAGCAGCGGCACCAGCCACGGCAGCACCGCGCGCGCCAGCGTTTCGTAGCTGACCTCGGCGATGCGCGAGGCGACGAACAGCACCACGCCGATCGGCGGGTGGATCGCGCCCAGGATCAGGTTGAAGATCATCATGATGCCGAACTGCACCGGAGAGACCCCGAAGCTCTCGGCCACCGGCAGCAGGATCGGGATCAGAATCAGCATTGCCGCCAGCGTCTCCATGAAGCAGCCGACCACCAGCAGCAACAGGTTGCAGATCAGCAGGAACACCGCGGGCGAGTGGATCGCGGCGAGCATTATCGGCGCCACGGTCTGCGGGATGCGCGAAATCGACATGCACCACCCCAGCGAGCCCGCGGCCATCACCAGCGCGGTCACCACGCCCACCGTTTCCACCGTGTTGACCAGGATGTCGACGATGTCCTTGACCGAGAGCGTGCGGTAGATCACCAGCCCGAGCATTAGTGCCCAGGTGGTGGCGACCGCGGCCGCCTCGGTCGGCGTGAACAGGCCGCTGAACATGCCGCCGAGCAGGATCGCCGGCGTCATCATCGCCAGGAAGCCGTCGCGGAACGACAGCCAAAGCTCCCGCCAGCCCGGGAAGCGCTGCGAGGGGAAGCCCTGCCGCTTGCTGATCACCACCACCATCACCATCAGCGAGGCTGCCATCAGCAGGCCCGGTATGATGCCGGCCAGGAACAGCCGCCCCACCGAGGTGTCGGAGGTGACGCCGTAGATCACCACCGGCAGGCTGGGCGGCACGATGGCGCCGATGGTGGCGGCGGAGGCGTTGATGGCCGCCGCGGTCTGCGGCCGGTAGCCGGCGCGCTTCATGGCGCGGATCTCGACCGCGCCGGTGCCGGCCGCATCCGCCACCGCGGAGCCGGCCATGCCGGCGAACACCAGGGAGGAGAGGATGCTGGCCTGCGCGTAGCCGCCGCGCAGCGAGCCCATCACCGCGGTGGCGAAGCGCACGATGCGGTCGGTGATGCGGGCCGTGCTCAGCACGTTGCCCATGAAGATGAACAGCGGCGCGGCGACGAACGGGAACGAGTTCATCGTCTGCGACATCTTCTGCGGCACGATGGTGGCCGGCAGGCCGGACAGCATGACGAACGCCATCGCCGCCAGGCCCATGGCGGCGAACAGCGGCAGGCCGTTGAGGATGGCGAACAGCCACACCGCGCCGATCTCCACCATCAGGGTGGTCATTTGAGGGCGACCTCGGCGTCTTTTTCGATCGACTTCTTCCGGTAGATCACGGCGTTCGCCGCCGCCTGGGCGGCGACGAGGAGCGCGGCCGGAACGAGGGGGAAGTAGAGCCAGGCCATCGACAGCGGCAGCGAGGTGGCGTCGATGGTGGTGTTTCTTAGCACCAGCTCGATGCCGAACCAGGCGACGGTGAGGCCGAATACCACCGTTGCCAGCTGGATCACCACTTCGCTCGCCTCCCAGGCCCGCGGCGGCAGCAGGTTATGGAAGAAGCGGATGCGCACGTGCGCCCGCGACCGGGCGGCGATCATCCAGCCGGTTCCGGCAAGCCAGGCCATCAGGAAGCGGGAGCCCTCGTCGGTCCAGATCAGCGGCTCACCGAGCGCACGCGTGACGATCCCCGCCATCACGCAGAGCAGCAGGGACATCAGCAACAGGCAGGCAAGTACCCGCAGCCCGAGGTCGAAGACGCGCAGCACGGTCAGGCCGCGAGGAACTTCTCCCAGAGTCCCTTGCCCCACTTCGATTCGAAGCGGACCGGCATCACCGCGACCACCGGCTTGCGGAAGCTTTCCAGGTCCGGCTTGATGACGGTCATGCCGCCCTTGGCAAAGGTGTCGGCCAGGCCGCCCTCGGCCTTGACGATCTCATCGTCCTGCTCGTGGGCGTGTTTGGCGACCGAAGCTTTCAGCTGGTCCTGCTGCTTGGCATTCAGGCTGACCCAGGTGCGCTCGTTGATCATGATCGGCCGCGGGGTCATGATGTGCGCGGTCAGCACCAGGAATTTCTGCACTTCGTTGAACTTGGCGGACTGGATGGTCGGCAGCGGGTTTTCCTCGCCGTCCACCGCGCCCTGGCTCAGCGCCAGGTAAAGCTCGCCGATGTTGAGCGGGGTCGGCCGGGCGCCCCAGGCCTCGGCCATCACGCGGTAGGTGTCGACCTCGGGAATCCGCAGCTTGAAGCCTTTCATGTCGTCGACCGTGTGGATCGGCTTGCTGCCGGAGGTCACGTGGCGGGTGCCGTAGTAGGTCGAGCCGATCATCCGGAGCGAGCGCTCGGCGATCATCTGGTTGACCATCGGCTCCATCAGGGGGGCGGCCAGGGCGCGGCGGATGTGCGCGGGATCACGCCAGATGTAGGGCGCCTCGATGATGGTGAACGGCGGCACGAACTGGCCGTACTGCGCTGCGCCCTCGATCACCATCTGGGTGGCCCCGGAGGACGCGGAGGCGATGATGTCCTGCGAGGAGCCGAGCTGGCCGCTCGGGAAGATCTGGATATCGACGGCCCCGGCGGTCTCATCCTTCAGGTCGGCCGACACCTTGTTCATCATGGCGACCTCGGGGTGGCTCACCGGCAGCACCGTGGCCCAGCGGATGACCGTTGCCGCCCGGGCGCGGCCGGTAATGGCGAAAAGGGAAACGCCGGCGAGCGCGGCGCGTCGGGTCACGGCAATGGTCATCGGGTGGTCCTCCCTAGCGAAGCCTGATTACGGGCGCACAATAGTGCCCGCCTGCCAGCGGTGCCAAGGGCCGCGTTCTCGCGGGCCGGCCCGGCCGCCCGCTTCCGTCACGCCGCGGCGGAGGCGTGCCCTGCCGCCGCCGATTCGCCTTCCAGCCAATAGCGCCCACGCAGCGTCAGCTCGAAGGCGAGAGTCCGCACGCCGGCGAAGGCAAGCTCGGCATCGCCATCTGTCCAGCGCCAGGCAGCATGACCGCCACCCGGTTCCGGTTCATGCCAGCCCGAGCCGAGGCGGGGGTCGGCCAGCGGGACAACCCGGCCGTCGCAAACGACTCGGGCCACCGCGACGCCGAGCCGGCGGTGATCGGTGCTGTCGTCCAGCGCTTCGGCCGGCACGAAACTGCGCGACACCAGGCGCAGGCGTCCTGGTGCGACCGGCAGCCGGAATTGGCGGAGCCGCCCCACGATCTCCGGCCGCAACTGCCGTCCCGCAACGACGAGCCACAAATCGGGGTCGTCGGTCGTGGCATGGCCCAGGGCGGCGGCGCGCTCCAGCAGCCAGCTCCGCGCGGCCTCCAGTTCCGCGCCCTCGATGACGAGGGGCGCGCAGGCTTTGGCCTGCCACACGCTGAGTGCGAAATCCGGATGCATCTGCACCACCGGGCCGCCGTTCTCGAAGGCGCCGCGGTTACCGGTGTCGAGGTAGCTCTCGCACGGCAGTCCCTCCGCCAGCAGGACGTCGTGGCGGGCCAGTTCCACGTGCCAGTAGGTCACGTCATCCGCCGGCTCCTGGACGATCGTCGCGCCATTCAACAAGTTGTGGATCGGGATCAGCACGCCGTCGATGAACACCGAATGGTCGGGCGAGAGGAGCAAGTCGCAATGCGGCTTATCCGGGCCAAACGCGTGCCTGTGAATGCGGACCGGCCAGACGTCGCGCGGCTTCGGATGGCGGCGGCAATCGACGCGGCGATGACCGAGCCAGCGGATCGGATGCAGCCCGTTCGCGGCGGTGAGCAAGAGGTCGCCGACTTGCAGCCGCTCGACGGCGACCAGCCCGCGCTCGGTCAGAAGCCGCGCGCCCGCGCAGTAGCAGGGGGCATAGCCGGAGTTGGTGATCTCGAACACCGTGCCGCTGTCGTCTGTTCCGCCCCAGTAGGTCGTGCCGAACAGATCGCCGGCGGCGTTGGCGGTCAGGCCGGCTTGGGGGTCGTCGCCGTTCGTTCCGTTGAACGCGACGACCGTCTTCAGGGTGTAGCCCAGGCCGTTGTAGCCCGCGCCCGGGCCTGTGTATTGCAACTCGAACACGGTGCCGTCGCTGGCCGCCCCGGCTCCGTCAGCGGTCGTGCCGAACAGGTCGCCGTCGGCGTCCGTGATAAGGCCGGCTTCGGGATTCGCGCCGTTCGAGCCGCCGAATACAGCGATCGTCCTGAGGGTGTAGCCCAGGTCGTTGTAGCCCGTGCCCGGGCCCGTGTATTGCAGCTCGAACACCGTGCCGTCGCCCCCACCCGCTCCGCCGCCCGCATAGGTCGTGCCGAACAGGTCGCCGCTGGCGTCCATGATCAGGCCGGCTTCGGGCTCGGCACCTTGGAGGTTTCCGCCCTGGAAACTGGCGATGGCGTGCAAGGTGTAGGTCGAGCCACTTATTGTCGCCTCGAACACCGTGCCGTCGTTGTTCGAACCGCCCTCCCAGGTGGTGCCGAACAGGTCGCCGTTGGCGTCGGCGATCACGCCGGAAGAGTTGGGACCGGCTCCGTTGGGAAATACGCCGCTTGCTCCATAGAAAGTCGTGACGTCGGTGAGGGAGCCATAGGTCCCTACGTTGTACGGCAGTTCGAACACAACACCGCTGGGCTCTTCGCCCGTCTGGCTCGGCCCGGCGCCCGCCGTGCCGAACAGGTTGTTCCCGGCGCCGACGAACAGGTTGGCCTCAGGAGCGACGCCATTGGTCCAGTTGAAGTTCGCCAGAGTGTTAAAGGTGTAGGCCGTGGACGGACTCGTGTAGTGCAGCTCGAACACCGTGCCGTCGCCGTTCGCCCCGCCATACTCGGTTGTGCCGAACAGGTTGCCGTTGGGGTCGGCGACCAGGCCGGCTGCGGGCTCCTCGCCGTTCGCTCCGGTGAACGTGAGAAGCGTATTCAGGGTGTACGTGCCCGAACCCATGTTTTTCAGCTCGAACACCGTGCCCTCGTTGTCCGCGCCGCCGCCCGCCGTCGTGCCGAAGAGGTCGCCCGCCGAGTCGATGAGAATGGTCGATTCGGGCTCGTCGCCGTCGCTAATGCCGCTGAAGCTGTACAGGGTCGTCAGCTGCGCCGGCGGATCATTATTGTTGCCCGCGATTAACTCCGTGGAGGCGGTGCTGCCAGACCTACCGGACATTTGGCCATCCCCAAATTACAGCTACTTCTTTACTTTGTTGTCACCATTTCGCGGCGAAAACGTTACTCCGACACGCCCAATGCGCTGCCGGATTGGCAAGATCGGCTACTTCTCGCGGGATTCGGCTTCGCGCGTCCTGCGGCGACTTCGCGGCGTGTCGCGGACAACACGGAAGCGTCCTCCTGCGGCCGGCAATCGCAGTTCTCTCCATCAGCCGTCGTTGAGATGGCGTCTGTCCGGCACGCGGACCCGCTGGCGCTCCTTCAGGCGGTTGATCGGTTTGATCGGCGCTGGCCGAGCGCCAATCTAAACGCTAAGTAAACTATCCTTAATTCGCAGTCAATATAATATCAATCAGGCCAGGATACGGCGTCCATTGGTCGTCCGAGTTGCTTCGAATCAGGAGGCTGTCGCGGCGCGGCTATCCGCCGAGCCGCGCGGGTGGAAACACCGTCCGCCCCCCAAAGAGACGGAACGATGGCCGAACAAGCTGCCGGTTCAGAGCCAGTGGCCCGGCGTCCAGACCCACGAGCCGCCCTGGCTGGTCCAGTAGCCGTCCTGCCACTCTGTGCCGTGGCCGGCGCGCGGGATCCATGCTCCCTGCTGCCAAACGTAGCTGCTGCCGGTCCAGTCCCAGTGGCCGGGCTGCCAGAGGAGCGGCTGCTCGGAGACCGGCGGCTTGGGCACGGTCTCGACCGGGATCGGCGGCGGCGGGTTGGGCGGACCGGCCGCCTGTTGTGTGTAACTGACGCAGCCGGCCAGCAGCAACAGGCCGCCCGCGCCGATCAATGCCGGCCAGCGGCGGAATGAACCCAGGTGCATCTTCATCTACCTCCATACATTCCCCTGACGCGTCATCCGGCCACGGGTTCCGTCCCAATCAACGCGGTGGTGGGAGTGGTGGCCGAGGCGGCCAGCGCCGCCGAACGCGGAAGGATGTGGTCAAGGAATACCGCCGCAGCGTGCCGCGCGGAAGCCGGCGCGCCGTGATGGCCCACGACCCGGGCGCTGAGCTACGCGGCGAGCACGGTGCCGAGCAGGTCGAGGAAGGGCGTGGCACCCGCCTCGGCATCGCGCGGCTCGGCCTGGGGGAGCCAGTGCGCCGTGCTGCGCGCACCCCGCACGGCGCGGCGCAGCGCGGGGGTGGCGAAGGGCGCGGCTTTGGCCTCGTCCAACAGGGTATCGAGCGCCGCCCCTGGTCGCGCCTGAGGCCGCGGCGCAGCAGGGTGAGCGCCTGGATGCCGTTGGTGCCCTCGTAGATCGGCGCGATGCGGGCGTCGCGCAGGTGCTGGGCGGCGCCACTCTCCTCGATGTAGCCGGCTCCGCCATGTACCTGCACGCCGAGCGAGGTGGCCTCGACGCCGGCATCCGACGCCCAGGCCTTGCCACTGGTATCAGCAGGGCAGCCCGCGCCGGGTCGCGCTCCATCTTCTGCGCGGCATGGAGGGTGAGCAGCCGCCCGCCGAGGGCAAGCGCGCGCATGGTCCAGAGCAGCCGGCGCACATCGGGGTGAGCGACGATCGCCGAGCCACCCTGCCGGCGCTCGGCGGCGAAGGCGGCGGCGCGGCGGAAAGCGCGCTCGGCCACGGCCACGCCCTGCATGGCCACGCCCAGCCGGGCGGCATTCCTCATCGCGAACATGCTGCCCAGCCCGCGGTTGGCCGGGCCGATCATCTCGCCCCACGCAGCCTCGAAGGCAAGCACCGCCGTCGGGCTGGCGCGGATGCCGAGCTTGTGCTCGAGCGAGACGGTGCGGACCGGGTTGCGGGTGCCGTCGGCGAGGACCTTGGGCACCGCGAACAGGCTGATGCCGGCACTGCCCGCCGGCGCGCCGGGCAGCCGCGCCAGCACCATGTGCAGGATGTTGTCGCCCCAGTCGTGGTCGCCGAAGCTGATGAAAATCTTCTCGCCGCTGATCCGCCAGCCGGCGGCGTCGGGCTCGGCGCGGGTGCGCACGCCGGCGAGGTCCGAGCCGGCGGTTGCTTCGGTGAGGCACATGGTGGCGGTCGTGCGGCCGGCCAGCATGGGCGGCAGCAGGCGGGCCTGCTGCTCCTCGGTGGCGTGGGTCACCAGCAGCAGGATGGCGTCGCGGGTGAGCAGCGGGCAGAGGCCGAACGCCATGTTGGCCGAGGAGATCGGCTCCAAAACGGCCAGTGCCAGCGCCTCGGGCAGGCCCTGGCCGCCATGCGCCTCGGGCGCGGTGATGCCGAGCCAGCCGCCCTCGGCAAAGACGCGGAAGGCGTCCTTCAGCCCCGGCGGGGTCAGTACCGCGCCATCAACCAGCCGTGCCCCGAGGGTGTCGCCCACCCGGTCAAGCGGCGCCAGCACGCCTTCGGCGAAGCGCGTTGCCTGCTCCAGGATGGCGGCGATGTCATCCTGGGTGATGGCATCGAAGCCGATGACCGCATGCAGCACCCAGGCGGTCTCAGTGGGCGGAACTGCGATGGAC
>Ga0326727_10028005_pt1 | contig 10285 bp, 12 predicted proteins | sample MB2enrmetagenome_FD_207643 | JGI IMG/M metagenome (GOLD analysis project Ga0326727, IMG submission 207643) | Lab enriched peat soil microbial communities from McLean, Ithaca, NY, United States - MB29MY | ecosystem: Environmental > Terrestrial > Soil > Wetlands > Peat | place: USA: New York...
CACCTCACCCCCCCTCTCTCAACTCCCCTCCAGAGAGCCGGGTCCAGGGGTCGCTTGGCCCCTGGCGGGGTCCAGGGGCGGAGCCCCTGGCCTTCCGACGGCTCCCATCAGCCAGTCCCAGGCCTCGCGTTCGGCGGTGCCGGCGGTCTTGCCGACGGCGATTTCGAGATAGGCAAGCTCCCGTTCGATCTTCTCGCGCGGCAGGAATGCCAGGCGGCTGACCAGGATCGCCGCCTCGATCACCGCCGCCTGGGCGCGGTTGTGGCCGCGGAACGGCGCATGCATCGCCTCGTGCACCACGCGGCAGAAAAAGCGGGGACGCTGCTCGTCCTCCTCCACGCGCACCACCTCCAGTTCCGCATGGGCGAGGGACGCGGCCAGCCGCGGCGGGGCCACGCGGTCGGCGGGCACGAGCGGCCAGCCGCGGCGGCCGGTGAGGCAGCCGGCGAACACCCGCACATCGTCGGTATGGTTGGCCACCGCGAACGGCACGGCTCGCAAATTCTCCAGCGTCGTCGAGGGGCAGAACGGCGCAATGATCCACTGGCTTCCGCTCTCGATCAAACCGATCGGGGCGATGTGCGCAACGCCGGCAGCTGAGACGGTGGTGACGATCGTCTCACGGATCATCGGCATGGCGTTTCGCCCTCAGCGTATGACCGGCCTCGGCGAGGCGAGCCGCGTCCCGCTTCTCCCGCGGCACGGCGCGGCCCCAATCGAGCGGCGAGTCCTGCGCGTAGCGCTTGCCGAGTGCGAAGGCGAGCTCGGCGCGTGCCAGCTCGCCGCCCAGATAGAACGCATGCGCACCGTCATTGGCGACATCCAGGGCCGGGAAGTGGTCGATCGCGGTCAGCGCCACGTGGTGCGCGCGGCTGTTGTAAACGTGGATGCCGTCGGCTGCCGTGGCGATCCGCCAGTTGCGATCTGTGGTGGCGGCGGCGAGCGCGGCGATATCGTCCGCCGAGTCGGTGAATGGAGCGCGATCGTGCACCTGCAGAAGGCCCTCACCGTAGCCCCGCGGCAGATCGGCATTGGCGCGAGCGGCAAACATCAGCCGTCGCGCGAAGTCGTGCTCCGCCACGGTGCGCCGCGTGTGCGGGCTCACCTGCACCACCAGCACGTTGCGGATCGCCAGTTCCGAACAGATACCGAGCAGCACGGCGGTGACGCCGGCGCTGTCGGCGTCGGTGAGTTCGGTGAGGTTGCCGGTGCCCATCAGGATTTCGGCGTCAGGCAGACGGTCCCGCAGCGCGGCATAGCGCTGGAGCGAGGCGGTGAAGCCGAAATGGATCGGATCGAGGATCGGGTCGAGCAGGCACGGCATGCCCCGCTCCTGAGCCGCACTCGCGGCCCGCACGAGCGAATCGAGTTCGCCGTGTGCCGATGGAATCAACACCGGCACCGCGTCTGTGCCCTCGCGCACGTCCAGTGTTTGCTCATCGAGGCTCAGCAGGAAATCGGCGCCGGCGCGTGCGGCGCGCCGAAGCTCGGCCGGATCGCCGGAATCGACGCTGACGGCAAGGCCATCCGAGCGGAGTGCGCGCACGGCCTCTTCGAGGCCGGGGAATGCAGTACCGGGGCGGCAGCCGAGATCGATCACGTCGGCCCCGTCGGCGTGCAACGCGCGGGCACGGGCGAGCAGCGCCTCGGGCGCGTAAAGCGGCGCATCGACGATCTCGGCGAACATGCGCACGTCGTGGCGCGACAGGTCGGGCTTGCGGCCGGCGAGGCCGAGATGGCGCCCCAGGTCGGCGAGTTCGTCCGGGCCGCGCTCGAACGGCACGCCGAAGGCACCCGTCAGCGCGTCCGCATCGAGCGCAGCGCGGCCCGGAAAGATCACCCGGTCGGCGGCAAGCGGGCGCGGCAGACGGCGCAGCACGATCGGCATGGTCATCAGCGCCGCAACCTTGACGCCGATGTTGAGCGCCCGCGCGTCGATCCGCGCCGTGTCGAAACCATTGAGCAGCCGTTCGAGGCGGGGTGCGGCCAGGTGGCCGGTGAGCAGCAACAGGCGCTCAGACATGGGCGGAGAGCTCGGCACGGCGTCCCGCGATCGCGGCGGCAAGCGCATCGAGCGAGAGCACGACGCGCGTCGCCTCGAACCTGCCGAGCGCCTCCGTGTGCTCGAGGTCGATGCGGCGAGGCCAGACCTTGACCATGCCCCCCGGAGCGCGGGTTTCCAGCTCCGGGGCGCTGTCGCAGGCAAACACGATGGCGGGAATGCGGCATTTACCGGCCTGGGCGAAGACGTTGGTGACCAGGTTGTCGGAAATTCCGAGGGCGCATTTCGCCACCGTGTTGGAGGTGGCGGGGGCGATGATGAGCGTGTGGAAAACGCCCTCATAAAACAGCCCCACCGGCGCGGCGCTCGCGGTGGTGTCGCGGAAGATGCGCGTACCTTCCGGCATGTCGAGGCGCTGCTTGTACATGCGCACCACCTCGGCGGCGGCGCGGCTGACGAACAGGTCCACAGTGTCGAGGCTGCGGATCAGCGCAAGCGACTCGGTGAAGAAATGGCCGGAGCCGGTCAACGCCCAGGCCCAGCGCGGGGTTGCGATCATCGGGCCACCACCTCTGTGAGAATGGCGACGTCGTCGGGGCCGGCGAGCACCACTTCGCCCGCGAAGCCGGCACGATAGCGGCCACAGGCACTGTCCACCAGGCCAGCTTCATCGAGCGATGCGGCGGTGCGGTGCTTGACCAGCACGAGCCGTGCCGCCCGCATCCGCGTGGCCAGCCAGAGCGCCAGCGAATCCGACGTGACGTTCCAGGATTCCTCGACATCCGGCGCCTCCCGCAGCATCGGCCAGGGGCACCAGATCGGCACCCGGCGAGCCGCCAGAGCGGCGTCGATCGCGGCCAGATCCTCAGCCGGCAGCAAGCGAGGGGCAAGACTCGCCAGCGCCAGCGCGAACTGGTTCATGGCGAGCAGCGCCATCCGATGCGCCGCAGCGTCGTCGAAACCCATCACCGGTTGGGCCGCGCGCACCGCATCGGCGAACGGCCCGCCGCCAGGCACCAGCACGAGCGGCGCGGGCACGCTCGCGATGGCGTCGAGCCAGGTGCGCAGGCGCGGCGAAGTCGCGAAGCTGCCGCCGAGCTTGACGACGCTTGGCGCTGTCATTCCGTGACCGTCCCTCCCGCCCCGCGGCCCGCGCTCCTGGCTGGTGCGACGTCGCTGCGGTTGCGTTCGATGGCAACCCCGGCCATGCCGACCCCGAGGTCAAGCTTCTCGACCTGCACTGCAACCCTGACGATGCGGCGATGCGCGAGCAGGGTGTCGGCGATCCGCTCGGCGAGCGTCTCCACCAGCGCGATGTGGCCTGCATCGACGACCATGCGGATCGCATCGATGATGAGATCGTAGGAAAACACGTCCCGCATGTCCTGCGAGGGGCGCAGCGCGCGCAGCACGCTTGCCTCGACCGCGAAGCGGACTCGCTGCGGTCGGCTGCGTTCGCGCGAATAGGCGCCAATGCGCACGGGCAGCACGAGGTCGCGGACGAACACGCGATCGGTCGCACCGGTACCTTGCGGCAGGTCCGGCGCATAGCCGCGCGCCGCGAGCAGGCGGTAATCGACGGCTCCCGCTCCGGCCTGTCCTGCCTGAGGCGGGATCAGGGCCCGGATCGCCCGCACCGCGGCGGGCTCGATCGGGCCGGCACGGCCCGCTTCGCCGCAAAGCGCACTGCGAAAGCCGAGCACATCCGGATCCAGCACCAGGAGTCGCGGCACGTCCGGCGCTTCCAGCCCCCCCGCCAGACCGCACAGCAGGTGCTGCTCGCGACAGCCCAGCACGAATCGCCGCAAGGCGGGGAGGTCCCACTGCTCGAGCAGCCCGGCGCCCCCCTTCGCGGCGGTGTCGAGCATGGCGCCCACGAACCCACCCGCGGCGAGCCGGGGCAGCAGCGCGAGATCCGGCGCAAGGTCGGCGAACAGCACGGCGATCAGTTTCTGGCGGCGCGCCAGCGGCGCCAGCGCGCGGATAATGGCGTCGGGATCATGCGCAGGAAAGAAGAAGCCAAGCTTGAGGGTGTCCGCCCCGGCCTCGGCCATTGCCGCGACGGCGTCGGCGAGCGCGCCCGGCTGCATCGGCACCTCGCCCAGCACGGCGCTGACCGGACGGCGGCCGGCCACGGCGATGACGGTGTCCCGCACCGTCGCCGGATCGACCGCACCGAACGCACCGCGCGATGGATCCTTGAGGTCGATGATGTCGGCGCCGCCGGCGATCGCGATCTCGGCTTCGCCGCGGTCGCCCACACTCGCCAGCATTCGGGTCATTGCGGCCTCTCCCCGGCAGCGCTCGGCCAGTCGGTGGCCAACACAAGCAAGCAGCAAGGTCTCGCAGCTCGATTTCCCATTGGTCCTCCGGAATGGGGCCCCCCTTGACGGCTTGCCCCCGTCCTCCAAGCTGCCCGGCATGAAACGTCCAAAGCCCGCTCCGCGCAACGGTATCGGCCGGCGCGCCCTGATGGGTGCGCCGATCCTGCCCCCCGCTGACGGCCCGGCAGTTCGGCGCTGGCCGAGCCCGTCGGCAAGCAGGTGACGCTCGTCATGACCGATACCTCGGCCGCCGGCGTGCCCCACCTTGCCGATGCAGGGCCACACTCCGGCGTGACCCTCTTCAATATCGCGGCACCGGCCGACGCCCTGCGCGAGGAATCCTGTCCGCCGGCGCTGGCGATGAATGGCGTGAGCCACTGCTATGGTGCCCGCAAAGCGCTCGACGATGTCAACCTGACGGTGCCGCAGGGGCGCTTCGTGGCGCTGCTCGGCCTGAACGGCGCCGGCAAGACAACCCTGTTCTCGCTGATCACGCGGCTGTTCCACACCCGCCGCGGCACCATTCACGTGCATGGCTATCGGGTGGACCGCCAGCCCGGCGAAGCGCTGCGACGGCTTGGCGTCGTGTTCCAGGCGCGCACGCTGGACCTCGACCTCTCGCTCATGGAGAACCTGCTCTACCACGCCGCGCTGCACGGCATTTCCGGCCGCGAAGCACGCGCGCTGGCGGGGGCCGCATTGGCCGAGGTCGGTCTCACCTCCCGGCGGCGGGAGGCGGCCCGGCGGCTCTCGGGCGGGCAGATGCGGCGCGTGGAAATCGTGCGGGCGTTGCTCCATCGGCCTCGTCTCTTGGTGCTCGACGAGCCCACGGTCGGGCTCGACGTCGCGGCGCGCGCGGCGATCATCGCGCACGTGCGAGGGCTGGTCGGAACGCGTGGCGTCGCCGTGCTGTGGGCCACGCATCTGCTGGATGAAGTCGAGGCCGGCGACCGGGTCGTCGTGCTGCATCTTGGCCGGGTGCTGGCCGAGGGTGAAGTGGCGGAGGTGATCGCCAGGGCGGGCGCGGCAGACATGCGCGAGGCCTTCGCGCGTTTGACCGGGGGCTATCCGGGAAATGGGGAGGAGACATGAGCGCCACGGCGCCCACACTGAGCGCCGAAGGCTTTGGCCTCAGGCAGTATGGCGTGTGCCTGTGCGGCATCGTCTGGCGCGAGGCGCTGCGCTTCCTCCACCAGCGCGGGCGCTTCGTCTCGGCACTGGTGCGGCCGTTGGTGTGGCTGTTCATCTTCGCTGCCGGGTTCCGCCAGATTCTCGGCGTCTCCATCATCCCGCCCTACCAGACCTACATACTCTATGACGTGTACGTCTCGCCGGGCCTGATCGGCATGATCCAGTTGTTCAACGGGATGCAATCCTCACTCTCGATGGTCTACGACCGTGAGATGGGCAACATGCGCCTGCTGCTGGTGAGCCCGTTCCCGCGTTGGTTCCTGCTGGTCGGGCGGCTGCTCGCCAGCACCGCCGTTTCGGTGCTGCAGGTCTACGTGTTTTTGCTGATCGCCTGGACCTGGGACATCGTGCCGCCCACCCTCGGCTACCTGACCGTACTGCCGGCGCTGGTGCTGTGCGGGCTGATGCTCGGCTCGCTCGGCATGCTGCTGTCCTCCGGCATCCGCCAGCTCGAGAACTTCGCCGGCGTGATGAACTTCGTGATCTTCCCGATGTTTTTTGCCTCCTCCGCGCTCTATCCGCTTTGGCTGGTGCAGCAGTCGAGCCCGGTCGTGTACGACATCTGCCGGTTCAACCCGTTCACCTATGCGATCGAGCTGGTCCGCTTCGCGCTCTATGTCGAGGTGAACTGGGTTGCCCTTGGTGTGGTGATGGGCATGACCCTGCTGTTCACCGCCGGGGCCATCCTCGCCTACGACCCGGCGCGCGGACTGCTGGCGCAGCGACGCGGAGGCATCGCGTGACCGCCCGGCAATGCCTCGTGGCAACCGCACTGGCTCTCGCCGTCGCTGGGCCGGGTGGGGCGCACGCGTTGCCCCCTGGCGCCGATCCGGACTGGCCTTGCCAGCAGATCAAGGTTCCGACGCTGTCCGCGGCTTCGATGTGGGCCGCACCGGGTCTGCCGGAGCACGCCGATTGGCGATCCGATGCCGAGGTCAGCGCACTGGTCCGCCGACTGGCGGAGCGGCGCGTGCCGCTCCAGCAGGCGACAGCGGAGGTGGTTGATTTCGCCGGCCATGCCGGGCCACAGAAGCGGGCGCGCCTCGTCGCGCTGTTCCTGGGGCTCCTGGATACCATCAACACCGAGCGCGACAGCGTCCTTGCCGGGCTGGACCGGTTCGGCCGGCGGCAACGGGAGCTCGCAGAGAGCCTGCGCGCAGATGCCGGCCAACTCAGCCAGGCGCAGACAACGCCTGCACCGGACCAAAAGCGCATCGACGGGATGGCCGAGCGGGTGAGCTGGGAAAACCGGGTGTTTCAGCAACGGCGCCAGGCACTGAGCTTCGTCTGCGACGTGCCCGGACAGATCGAACAACGCCTGTTCGCGCTGGCCCGCGTCATCCAGCAACGGATGCAGTGAAGAAGGCCAGGGGCGCTGCCCCTGGACCCCGCAAAGGGCCGAGAGGCCCTTTGATCCCATTCTTTTGGGCGCTTCGCGAAGCGCCTAAATAATGGGGTCCAGGGCGAAGCCCGGGCGAAGCGCGAGGCAGCGCCTCGCCATCTACGTTCCGGCGCTGAGTGACGCCGTTGCGTCCGCCTCGAGGAAGGCAAAGCGGCGCTTCAGATCCTCGGCAAGGCGCGCACGGCCTCCGGCCCGGGCAGGAGCTACGGCGAACCGGCGACGCGGGCGCCGATCCACCACAGCAACACCAGGCTGCCCAAAGAAAGCAGCCGGTTCCAGGCCGCGCCGCCGATTGGGATGCGGCCCGGCCGGCGCCCGCCGGTGGAGGCCTCGCCGGCCCACGCCTGCGCATGGTTGCCGATCCCGGCCCTGCTCATTCGGACGCCTGCCAGAACACTCCATCCGGTAATCGGGCCAGGCCGCCGGTCGCCCGCAAGCCGCCGGTTCTGAGCACGATGTCGAACAGCCGTTCCGCAGCCTGGCGCTGTTCGGGGGTCTCTGCGGGTTCGGCGATGCCTTCGATGAAGCGCCGGCGGAGAGCTGCGAACAGCGTATCATCCGGTGCGCCCATCAGCGGTCGCAGCCGTTGCCATTCGTCCGAATCGCGCGCCAGCAGCGTCTCCGCTTCGGTGGCGCCGGCAAGGAAACCTTCAACTGCTGCGCGATTCGCATCCGCCCAGCCCGTGTGGAAGACGAAGCCGACGAGAACGAGATTCCCGGGCAGGCCGAGGGCGCGGGCACAGTCGGCAACCGACAAAACCTGCCGGAAGCCCACCGCCTCCAGGCCTGCCGCGAAATTCCAGAAGGTAAGAACGGCGTCCAGCTCGCCTTGCTCCAACTTGGCGCCCAGCAGCGGCGGCGCGCCGTAAACGACATTGGTGAGATCCACGCCCGCGGTCCGGCGCGCGGCGGCCTGCACCAGCAGCCACGACTTGTCCAAGGGGCCACCGGCGACACCGAGGCGAACCTTCTTCACATCGGCAAGGCTCCGCAACGGCGAGGCAGACGGCGCCATGATTGCACCGGTCGCGGCGGAGAACGGGACAAAACCGAGCCCAACACCAGCGGCGCGCTGAGTCGCCACGAAAAACCAGTCGGCGACCACGATATCGGCCGCCCCCGCCATCAGGGCCACACGACCCGCATCGGTATTGGCCAGTGTGAGCGTTTCGAGCGCTATGGCGTGACCGGAATCGAACCCGTGGCGCCGGATCACATCCGCCAGCCACTGGATGGTGCCGAACTGCAGGATGCCCAACCGCACGGTCGCCAACGTCGCGCCGCCGCCAGTGCGGCTGCACAACGCCGTGGCCGCCCCCACCAGGCACGCCCTTCGGCTGAACCTGGTCCCTCCCGCTGTCGGCATTGCGCCTGCCCGATCTCGCATGCTTTCGGGCAGATCTGTGGCGGCGCGGCCAAGAAGGCAAGCCGGCAACGTGCGCCGCGATCGTGCAATCTTTGAATTGACCGCCGCTCTTCGCTGCGGAAACGCTGGTGCATTCACGATCGGCTCAACCGAATGGACCTCGACAATGAAGTACGGGTTGCTGCTTTCCGTCCCGCTCCTGCTGATGGGGCTCGCTGCCGCCGGTCGGGCCGACGAGGGCTATCCGACAGCCACGCGCGCCGACTACGTGTTTGCCTGCATGACCGCGAACGGCGGAACGCAACTTGCGCTGCAACGCTGCTCGTGTGCGATCGACGTGATTGCCTCGCTGCTGCCGTATAAGCGCTATGAGGATGCCGAAACCGTGCTGAGCATGCGCCAGTCGCCGGGCGGAGGCTACCTGGTGCAGCAGTTCCACACGGCGATTGCCAATGAAATGGTCCGCGACCTTCAGGAGGCTCAGGCAGAGGCCGAGGTGCGCTGCTTCTGAAGGCCAGGTCCGGCGCGCGCCTTCGCGCGACGGGCCGAGAGGCCCTTGGAACCCATTCGTTTGGGCGCTTCGCGCCCTCGGTCGACCTGAACCAATGTTGATGGCAGAGGCGGCAAAGTCCCTGTCAATATGATCGGCGCCGGCGCGCGCCCGAGGGGTGCGGCGCAGCCGCCTGCAACGAGCTGGGCATAAACAAGAAGAAAGTGAGAGAGGAGAACCCAACGATGACCTGGACGCGTCCAAGGCTTCGCGAGATCTGCATCGGCATGGAGATCAACGGCTACTTCCCGGGCCTGCTGTAGGCGGATCGGCCGCCGGCCAGGCGCATGCGTGTTGACCGGGTCGGCGGTCTGACCGCTCTGGTGCTGGGTTCGGCAGCCGGGGGCGGCTTTCCGCAGTGGAACTGCGGATGCCGACTCTGCGCGGCGGCGCGTGCCAACGATCCGCGCGTGCGTGCGGCCACACAGGCAAGCGTCGCTTTCACGGCCGGAGACGGCGCGTGGGTGGTCGTTGGCGCATCCCCGGACCTGCGACAGCAGGTTCTCGCCAACGCGCAGCTGTGGCCTCGTGAAGGAAGCCGGGATTCACCGATCGCGGCGGTCGTGCTGATCAGCGCGGATATCGATGGGTTGGTTGGGTTGCTGGTGCTGCGCGAACGGCAACGTCTCGACGTGCTGGCCCCGCGGCCGATCCTCGATGTGCTTGCCGCCAACAGCCTGTTTGCCGTGCTCGATCCCACCCTGGTCCGACGGATCGAACTGACGCCGGAAGCACCGGTCGATTGCGCAGGATTGCGGCTGAGTTTGCTGCCATTGCCGGGAAAAGTGGCGCTCTACCAGGAACTCCCCGGGGCCGCGGAGGCAACGCCGGCAGTGACCTATGCTGCGCTGGTGGAGCATAAGGGCAGGCGTGCCGTTGTGGCTCCTGCCTGCGCCGCCATCACCGAGACGTTACACGAGCATTTGCGAGCTGTGGACTTGCTGTTCTTCGACGGCACACTCTTTCGCGACGACGAGATGATGACCGCTGGCGTCGGCGCCAAGACCGGACGTCGCATGGGGCATCTGCCGATCGACGGCCCGGGGGGATCGCTGGCGCGGCTTGTCGACCTCAAGGCGCGCCGCGTGTTCCTGCATATCAACAACACCAACCCGATCCTGCTTGCGGACTCGCCGGAACGGCGGCGTGTCGAAGCGGCCGGGTTCGAGGTGGCGTACGACGGGATGGAGATTCGGCTTTGAGTGAGCTGCTGACCGGCGATCAACTGGAAGCGCGGTTGCGCGCGCTGGGGGCCGAACACTACCATAATCTGCATCCATTCCACCGTCTGTTGCACGGCGGCGGCTGCACGCGCGTGCAAGTGCAGGCCTGGGCGCTCAATCGCTATTACTATCAGGCCAGCATCCCGCTGAAGGACGCGTCCTTGATCGGCCGCTGCGAGGATCCCGCGCTGCGCCGCGAATGGCGCAAACGGCTGGAGGATCACGAC
>Ga0326727_10028006_pt1 | contig 10285 bp, 10 predicted proteins | sample MB2enrmetagenome_FD_207643 | JGI IMG/M metagenome (GOLD analysis project Ga0326727, IMG submission 207643) | Lab enriched peat soil microbial communities from McLean, Ithaca, NY, United States - MB29MY | ecosystem: Environmental > Terrestrial > Soil > Wetlands > Peat | place: USA: New York...
GGAGATTTTACGAGGAAGATGGATGAAACGAGGAAGGATGAGTTCGGTAAAGTTGCGTCGCATTTCAATGAAGCGTCCTCTAAGGTCGCCGATATGGCCCTGAATATCGGGCTGATTTCAGAGCAGCTTGCGGCGAGCTCGAAGCAACTTACCGCTACAGCAAACGAACTGGGGATAAACTCTCGACACCAGTCTCAGGGAACAGAACAATCCGCAACGGCGATTACCCAGATGTCCCAGACAAATATTGAAATGGCAAAAACATCACAAGATACCGCTGCACATGCACTGAACATGAAGAATTTTGCAATGAACGGGAAGGCTTCCACGGATATGACCGCTCGAGAGCTTATTCCTTTTGCAAATAATATGGGCACTTTTGCCGAAACCATGGCAACGCTGTCAAGAAAATCAGAGGACATTCATAATATCGTGGACATCATTATGGAAATCTCGGAACAGACGAATCTTCTCGCATTAAATGCTGCGATCGAGGCTGCGAGGGCGGGCGACGCGGGAAGAGGTTTTGCCGTGGTGGCAGACAGTGTCCGGGACCTCGCCGGCAAAGTATCTCTTTCGGCAAAAGAGATCAATCTGTCAATTAATTCGGTTTTGGGAGACATCGATAAATCAATGGCATTGATGAAATCTCAACAATCATCCACCGATCAGATACTCTCACAAGTCAGGAATACCAGCCTCGACATGGAGAAGATAGTCGATTCCGTCGAAGACGTGACCGATATGATCCAGTCTTCGGCTGTTGCGACGGAAGAACAGTCACGAGCTTCCGAAGAGATTGCCCTTAACATGGACCAGATATCGGCGGCCACAAAAGATCTGAACAACTCCATTGTCCGAATCGAGCAACAGGCGATGAGCCTCATGCAGGTGGCATCCGCTCTTGATGCCAAGGTCAAATGGTTTAAAACCGACCAGCAGTAATTTTAACCGGTACTAGTGCATTTTGCAGAAACGAGCTGTCATGGCATCTTATTATTCATGACAGAAAAATCTTAAGCCCAGAAAGGGCAGGGGCGTCTTGCCGCTCGGGGGGACGAGGGCATCATAACCCGGGAAGCTGCCAGTGGAGCACGTCCAGGGCCCTTCCCACATCCTCGGGAGACGCAGCGATCTCGCGAATGAACTGGGCTATCCTTTCAGCCTTGACGTGAGTGCCGAGGCTCATGGGAGAGGCCACGTCGGTCTCGGTCACGCCCTCCAGGAACCTGCCGAAGCCGGAGATGACGTCATCCTGCTCCGCGCACCTCGCGACAAACGCCTCGGTGACACGGCGAAGCCTCGTGACGAGATCAGCCGTCACGGCTCCTTCGTAGAACCGGCGAAGGCAGGCTTTAAGGACCCCCGCTGCCTCCGGCCGCTTACCGTAAAGACCGGCGACATCGGAGTCTTCGACGAACAACCTGACGTTTCTTTCCAGCAGGAGGGGAACCACGCTCTTCTTGACGAGCCTATCGGTGAAGAGGATGACGTAACGCGGTCCCAGGGGGGAGCATTCGAGGCCGAAGAACGTTTCGTCGCCTCCGGTAAAGACCCAGGCGCGGGCGACCCCCTCCGCCTCGACAAGATAAGAGACCACCTGCCGCACGAAGCTCGCGCTCGTCAGCTCCTTCTCGAACCTTATGGGCTTCCCTGAGGCGCCCAGGTTCAAGGAGACGAAGGTGAGCCTCCGCGCAAAGAGCGGGGGCGTCGCGCCGATCACCCAGTCGGGGTTGGCCCCGACGGAATGGGCAACCTTCGCCAGCACGTCTACCGTTCTCTTGTACAATTGGGAAGAAGAATACTTATTCTGCTCCAGCTTGCTCAGGACTGCGAGGCTCACGCCCGAGCTCCGCGCGATGTGTTGCCTGGTCGCGGTAAAGAGCATCCTCAAAAGACGGACCCGCTGGCCCGTATCGTCGACAATCTCGAGCTTGCCCACCACAACCTAGAATATATCCGAAAAGGCCGGCTTGTCAACGAAAGAGGGAAATAGGGGTTGGGCACGCGCATTTGGAGATCCCAATTTGAGCGAGACCGCATGGCACCCTTCCTGAGCACGTATGCGGAACGACCGCTCACCACCGTAGGCGGAGCAGCGCGTTCCGAAGGATGAGGTGCGTGCTCGATCTTCTCTGCCCGTACCACACCGCGCACCTCAAGCGATGCGCAGCTGTACGATGGTCGGGAGTGGAGCCTTAACGCGCGAAGGAACGGGTGTAAAGCTCCCCCCACGGGCGGAGCTTCCCGGATAGGAATGAAGCGCAATTCATTGCGCTCCTTGACCCCGCCCCTAAAGCAGGGGCTTGCGGAGCGCTCCCGGTCATGCGGTCCTCCGGCTAGACAGTTCCCAAATGCGCTTGCCCTGGAAATAGGGGCCGGACGCCGCCGCTCTCCTCACCCTTCGGTCGCGCTCGACCTCTTTCGCAAAAGACTGTTGATCCTCACCAGAAGGTATACACCGGCAAGGATTATTATGCCTTTTGCCGATTCCACTACACGCTCGATTGCGAACTGTAGTCTCGTCATAGCTCCTCCTCGTGGTTTAGACTTTTCGCGTTAAGGATGCGAGCACGCCTTCATGCAACCTTGTCCGATGACAGGGGTAATCGGACCTAGATCAAATCGGTGCTTAAAGCGGCCGCACCTCGCTTACCCACCTGCTTGAGAGTCGGTTCTTCCTGGCAGTGGGAAAGGCTGCAAGGGCAATCGCATGTCCATGCGCTGTCACAGGCAGTACATTCCTGGATCACCTGCAGCTTGAGCCCGCACTCCCCGCATTCGTATACCTGCCCTTTTTTCATCTCTTGCCAGCTCGACATGGTAGTCCTCCCGTGTATTTTTAGTAACACCAGTAAAGACTCGCCCGTACACTACCTGACAGGGCTTACCGGGACTTATGCGGCAAATGTTGGCGAAGGCTCAAAGATCCGCCGCGTGCAAGTCGGTTGCCACACAGGGCTATCATATAAGTTATGGATATTAAAAGATTATTTCTTGAGGATATGATGAAGCCGGGGTTCTCTTGCGTGATATCCCGCACAGGAAGGGGACTATAACCCACCCCTTGAGGGGGGGGTCGAACGAGCATGGTTACCGCCCGGGAAGCCTCCGGGCTCGCGTCCCGGCGGCCGGCCTCGGCTTCTTGTTGCGACTCGTGCAAGAGGAGAAAGGGGAGTCCAGAGCTTGCGAGATTCTCATGGCGTGGCTGCAGGTGAGGAGAGCATGGAGTGAGGAACGCTGGGAAACGATGTCACCACAATGCCCCTCGATTTTCTTGTTGAGCATTTTTCTTACGAATGGTTCAATTGATAGGTAAGGTCTTCGTAGAGAGAGGCTGCCATGAAGGAAGGAGAAACCGGTCCAGGGGAACATCGCCACATTATCACATGGAGTGACCCGAAAATCAGTGCGCAAGCGATCAAGACGATGAGCGGCCTCGATTATCTGCGGGCCCTGAGGGACGGCCGCTGCCCTATGCCGCCCATGTATCGCCTGTTCAATTTCAGGCTTCTCGATGTTGAGGAGGGCCGCGTGGTTCTGGAGCTCTTCCCCGCTGAATACCAGTGCAACCCGGTCGGCATCATCCACGGCGGGCTCGCCTGTACGGCCCTTGACTCGGCAATGGCATGCGCCGTCCATACGACCCTGCCGGCTCAGACCGAACTGACAACTCTGGAGATCAAGGTAAATTTCGTCCGTGGCATAAAGGTCGAAACAGGGAACATGCGGTGTGAAGGACGCGTCATCCATGCAGGCAGTCGAACGGCAACGGCTGAGGGGAGGCTCATTGACAGCAAGGGCGTGCTTTATGCGCACGGCGTGGGCACGTGCCTGATTCTTCGGCCCGGGGGCAGACCACCGGCATAAAACTTCGAGCGGAAAGCGTTCTTGTATCGTTGTATCCTGAGCCGTTTCTCCCTCAAACGACCCCCGAAGATCCCTCGCTATAAGAAGCAAGACGGCCGGCTCGATGGTTCTCCATACTGGGGCGGAAATCTTCGCGGTAGTCGGTTATGAGGCGATGACTATGGCAGCGTTCGCCAAGAGATCCGGCACCTCAATCGACGACCCTGGTGCCATCTTGCGCAGGGGAGACGAAAGTATTATAATTTTCGATTCGTACTCACCTGGGTACACAAACAGGACCAAACGATGGATAATCATCATGACATGCCCGACCCGCAAGAAGGTGTGCCCCTTCCGAGCCTTCTCTTTTCTCGTCGTCAGATCTTAAAACTGGGCGGCATTTCAATTGCGGCGGCGGCGGCGCTCGCTCCCGTTCTGGCTCGAAGTGCGGCAAAGCCGCTGATCATTATGGAGAAGGCCCACGGTATCGTGATCGCGGACCCGGCGACGTGTGTGGGATGCGGCCGTTGTGAGCTGGCATGTACCGAATTCAATGAGGGCAAAGCTGCGCCTTCCCTGTCGAGGATTAAAGTCGACCGCAACATCAACTTCGGGCCCGACGCTCTCCTTGCGTGGCGTGAAGGCCAGGGCGCCTGGGGAAGCGGCCTGATCGTCCAGGATCTGTGCAAGCAGTGCCCTCACCCTGTGCCTTGTGCCAACATCTGCCCGGAGGATGCTATCGCAGTAGCGCCTTCGAGCGGCGCGCGAATGATCAACGTGGAGAAGTGCACGGGCTGCAGGATCTGCCTGAAGGCGTGCCCGTGGGAGATGATCTCCTTCGACCGGGATTCCCGCAAGGCCACCAAGTGCCACCTGTGCAACGGAAAACCGAAATGTGTCGAGGCGTGTCCCGCCGAGTCGCTCAGCTACGTGCCCTGGCGTGATCTGACGGGCAAGATACCTCCTCGGGTCTCTACCGTAGCGCGGCCACTGGGAGACAGAGCCGCCGCATGCTTCGAATGTCATCTGCCCGGTCAACGGAAAAGCGCGAGCCTGGATACCGGGGTGTTTCCGGGAGGAGCTAAGCCGGGCGTATTCTCCTCCAGACCCGGCTCCACCTCGAGCTGGATCGACCGGCTGGGCACTATTTTCCTGCCTGTAGTGGGGCTTTTGGTGCTCGTCCACGGGGCGGTGCGGGCTGTGGTGAAACGATGAAAAGAACCTATCTCCATCCCCTGCCGCTCCGGGTGTGGCACTGGGTCAACGCTCTCGTCGTCGCCCTGCTCCTTGTTACCGGTATCCGCCTCCGCGTGGCCGGGATTCCTGACCTGCCGCCGCACAGTACTGCGCTCCTCATCCACAGGTGCGCGGGCTGGGCAATGGTCGCCTCCTCTGTCCTCTGGCTGATCTACAGCCTCGCGAGCGGTCATCTGGGCCGCCACTATAAGTTGACAAGACGGGATATCAAAGGGATCTGCAGCCAAACGAAATTCTACATCTGGTCCATCTTCAAGGGAGAGGAGAACCCTTTCCGCCCGTCACCCGGCGAGAAATTTAATCCTCTTCAGAAGCTCGCGTACGGCTCCGTTATGTGCATCTTGACCCCGGTCCTCGTGGTCACCGGCCTTGCCTTCAGCGGGGTGCCGATCGTCCGCGGGTATATGCTGCTTTGGAACATGGCGAAGCCCCTCAATGCCGTCCACGTCATCGGCGCGTATCTGTTCGCCCTCTACCTTGTCGTCCACGTCTACATGGCGACCCTCGGCAAGACGCCGTTTTCTCACATAAAGGCAATGATCGTGGGCTATGAGGAAGAGCCTGTTGCGTCCGAGGGAGAAGACCGCATGCAACACCTTATGCCCGGCTCGCGCCCTGAAACGGGAAGCGCTGATGTTTAAGACGTTCCCTGCTGAATCGCTCGGCTGTCTGCACGCCCTGGGTTCTCGCGTCACGGGGGTAACACGATATTTCTCCCCATTTCCTCGAAGGCTTCGGTCAGCGCAGAAAGCCTTGCCCCATCAGGGGCACAGCGGAGAATGGGAAGGAGAGAAGGATGATGGCTAAATACGGAGGCTGGGCCGGAAAGGTGCTCCACGTCGACCTATCGACCGGCCGTAGCTGGACTGACGATACGATAGAGCGGTATAAGGACTATCTGGGAGGAACCGGGATAGGCTACAAGGTGATGTGGGACGAGGTACCCGAGGGGACAAAACCCCACGATCCGGACAACAGGATCATCTTCGCCGTCGGACCGCTGGCCGGGACCGGGGTGCCCTGCAACGGTCGCACTGCCATCACCACGCTCTGGCCGACCTGCTGGCCGCAGCCACTGGTTGGGACAGGACACATGGGCGGGCAGTTTGCCGCCAAGCTGAAATACGCGGGATACGATGCCATCGTCATCAAGGGCAGGGCAGACCGTCCTGTATGGCTGTCGATCGTGGACCAGCAGGTGGAGATCCAGGATGCGCGCCGCCTCTGGGGTCAAGGTATTCGCGGGACTACCCTGGCAATCTCGCAGATCCTGGGGCCCCAGGTGGTGGTGGCCGCCATCGGTCCGGCGGGTGAAAACCTGGTCCCCCTATCCAATGTCATGAACTCGGTTTCTCACTCTGCCGGGGGAATCGGTTCGGTGATGGGTTCCAAAAACCTCAAGGCCATCGCCATCGTCGGCACCGGAAGCGTCCGCATCGCAGGCGACAAGGAGCAATGGGAAAAGCTGATCAAGTACCATCTCTCACTCCTCGGGGCCAACAATCAGCACGTCGTGCCCAGCGAACCGCAGCCGTGGGCGGAGTTCTACAACCCGAGCACGCGCTGGAAGGGCGGCAAGGGGCGCGTATGGGGAGCTGCTCCCCATCCCGTCGCGACAGGGACGTGCGAACCCCACAACCTGAACCGGATCGTCTACCGGACGAACAGTGCGGCGTTCTTCCTCGGCGACATCGCGTGGCAGTACACGGTCCGTGGAGCAGGCTGTTCAAGCTGCCCCATCAGGTGCCACACAATGATCAAGGTCCCGTCCGTCCGAGCGAAATACGGCATCCCCGACGTAGGGCAGAATAAGTGCGTCGGCCTCATGTTCGGCCGCTCTTTTTTCAAAAAATTCCCCGATGGCCCAAGAGGCCAGACCAACATCGAGGCCTGCATGGTAGGCATGCATCTGGCCGATGACCTCGGCATCTGGTGCAACTATAGCCAGTTGCAGCGCGATTTCCAGAAGCTTTACTATGAAGGCTTCATGAAGGAGAAGCTAAGCGAGACCGAATTCAGGAGCTACAGGTGGGACAAATACGAGAAAGGCGATCCGTCGTTTCTCTTCGAGCTCCTGCCACGGATTGCTGCGAAAGACGGAGAGCTGGCCTTCGCGCTCGGACTGGGCACGGGGTACCTTTTGGACCGCTGGGCCATACCCGAAGAGACATGGAGCAAAGATCACGAGGTGGCCTACTGGAAAATGGGCCATCCGAAGCACCATTCCTCAGAAGACGCCGGCCAGTGCGGAGTCCTGATCAATCTGCAGTACAACCGGGATGCTCAGTGCCACTCGCACGTGAACTTCGTTCGTAACGGCCTGCCGCTGCCGCTCCAGAAGCAGCTAGCCGCCGAAACCTGGGGCTCGCCCGATGCGATCGACGCGGTAGGGGCGTATACGCCCATGCATTCGTCAAAGGCCAGGATGGCAAAGTGGTCAGTGCTCCGCAAGGAGCTGCACGACTCGCTCTCCCTCTGTAACTGGATGGGCCCCTGGATAGCCTCGCCCCTCAAGGAGCGCGGCTATCGGGGTGATGACTCCATTGAGTCGATGCTTTACAGCCTCGCAACGGGAGACAGGAAAAGCCGTCAGGAGCTGGACGAGGTGGCGGAGCGGATCTTTGTCCTCCATCGGGCGCTGACGATACGGGACATGAAGACGAGAGAGATGCGACTCCGGCACGACCTCATTCCTGAATGGGTCTTTGACGATCCATCGGGCAGGGCACCCCTTTCGAAGGGAACGATACGGATGGACCGAAAGGACATGCAGGTGGCCATCGACATGTTCTACAAGGAAATGGGCTGGGACAGAGCCACCGGCGCGCCGACTTCCCATGCATACCAAAGAGTCGGGCTCGGCAACGTGGCCGTCGAGTTGGGCAGACGAAATCTTCTGCCCGATGTCACGTAGAAGCGCAGGTCGATGAAGAATTCCCTTTTTCCGACCTTTATGCTGACCTGCCTGCCGACGCAGGTAAAGACAGGACGCGAATAAGGCGCGGCGATTCACCGAAGCCACGGTTTCAACTGATCCACGTAAGTCTTTGGCAGCCCGCACGCTTCTGCAGCCGACACTATCTTCTCCATATACCCTGGTCTGGCCTCGCCGGGAGTGCTATCGGTAGCCACATAAACAAGGGCTCTGGTCTTCCTGCCGCTTGGAACGCTGACTTCCACAAAAGCCTTCTTGTATGTGCCCTCTGCCACACCCTCGTGCTGATCGAGGGAGCGCTCGTCTTCTTCCGTTATCCTCCAAAGGAGCCCCCGCACCGTCGATGCCGGATCCGGCACGACCGTGGCGACCCCCCGGGAATTGATGATAAAGCGGTGGAAGGGCAGCTCGGCGGTGCTGACTGTGGCGGCGCGCTCGCACCGACCGCTCATCTGCACAAGATCCATGTTCGAGCCGTAGGCGAAGTACAGGACCGTGAGCACGGTTATGGCGGTTGCCCAAGTTTTTCTCATCGAAGAGACCTCTCGAAGGCATCGAGTTCAAGGGTCACACGAAAGGTCGCTGCCTTAGGGCCCCGAGACGCGGTGCTGATCAGTAATGTACGTCGCCCCTAGGCCGGTTTCAAGGATACGGACCCAAGGAGTATAAAACAAGGAGAAAAAAGAACTGCCGCGTGTTATACTCACCATGGTGAGTGATAAGTCCGGTGCGGGCTACATGATGTTCCCATCCATCGGTTGACCACCGTTATGGCGCCAAGGCGCCCGTGAGGCACGCGCTCTTAATAGAGTTTCTGTAAGTGTGATGGATACGACGACGACAAAAGACCTTTGCTATCAACCACTGTATTCTTCAACGGAAGTCAGCCGCTATGCCCGGGTCCAGCCCGGCATCGTGCGGTCTTGGAATCGAACGAGCGGCCGGAGCCCCATAGTAGTGCCAGCGGCAAGGAAAAGCGTAGCGCCCCTCAGCTTTATCAATCTGGTCGAATTTCACGTTCTGGTCGCATTGCGGCGAACGCACCGGGTGCCCATGCAGAAGATCCGCACTGCCCTTGAGTGGGCGAAGGAGACATTCCAGGTTGAGCACCCCTTGGCAGAGCTTGACCTTGAGACCGATGGGTCAGAGATATTCGTCCGCGAACTGTGGCTTTCTATTAACGCTTCGCGCAGGGGACAGATAGCTCTCCCCAAGGTGCTTTCTCACTATCTCCAGCGAATAGAGCGAGACCCGAAACACATACCCATCAGGTTCTATCCACTCACCTACGAGGCTTCTCCCAAGATCATTGTAGTGAATCCCGCGGTAGCCTATGGCCGCCCGGTCATTCAGGGTACCAGGATAACGACGCTCATGGTATTTGAGCGTTACAGCGGGGGCGAAAGCCTTTCAGACATAGCTTCCGATTATGATTTGAAGACCGCTGTAGTGGAAGAGGCTCTGCGTTGCGAGATCGAGCAGCGTGCGGCCTGATTCTCGTACTGGACGAAAACCTTTCCGGCCACCGCATAATTGAAGCCTTGTCGACACATGGCATTCCCGTCAAGCCTCAAACCGACCTCATGGAACGAGGGATTCCGGATGAAGAAGTACTGAGGATTCTTTCCGAATATCCTGATTGCTCCCTTCTCTCCAAGGACAGTGATTTTCACAAAAAACCCATGGTGAAAGCAGCGCTTGTGAGACACGGGATCGGTGCCTTTGTCATCACCTCGCACAAGGGCAGACCGCTATGGAGTTCGTCGAGCTGATCGAGAAATCGTGGAACCGAATTCAGCGGTTTACACGGAAGCATCCCCGGCCATTTGTCGCAAAAATCCTTGCAGGCGGGCGAGTTGAAGAGGCTAATATTGCGGACGTTACTGCTGACCTCATTCGTGTGTTTTAAGAGGCTTTCGCGCGCGCCCTTTTGGTCCCAAGTCCCGGAGCGACGAGGCGGTGCCTCCTCGCTCCCGCACGAAGGGATGAGCGCGGGCACTTATCTTTGGCCCCATGTTTCTTGAGGGGTTTCGGTCTAGGGAAAGTCTCGATGAATTTTTGCAAGGATGTCGTTTCATACGTTGCGTATCTCTTGGCAACGAAATCAAAACAGGACGGACAAAATGAGACGACGTCACCCGCGCCCCTTGCCACATAGCGATACTTGCCCGTGCACGAAAGTACAGACACCTTCCTGTAAACCGTAATCTGGCCCTCTGAAGATCGGTAGAAGCTTACAGTTGG
>Ga0326727_10028009_pt1 | contig 10283 bp, 10 predicted proteins | sample MB2enrmetagenome_FD_207643 | JGI IMG/M metagenome (GOLD analysis project Ga0326727, IMG submission 207643) | Lab enriched peat soil microbial communities from McLean, Ithaca, NY, United States - MB29MY | ecosystem: Environmental > Terrestrial > Soil > Wetlands > Peat | place: USA: New York...
TATTACCGGGACATCCAGTTCATCTGGAATGTCGTTCTCCAGGCAGGGTTTTTCATAACTCCCATTATGTATCCCATCAGTATTTTTCCCTCAAATCTCCAGGCGATTTTTCGGCTGAACCCCATTGCTCAGGTCATAGACACTGCCCGGGATTCTCTCCTTTATTCAGTCCCGCCATATCTCCCGTCACTCATATATCCCGGAGTTGCTGCCGTGATCGTGTTCGTCGTGGGATATAAGATATTCCAAAAACTGGAGCCGAGGTTTGCGGAGGAGATGTAATGGCCGTCATAACCGTCGAGCATCTCAACAAAGTGTTCCGGATCCCCCACGAGAAGCGGGACACCCTGTTTGCCACCCTGACGGGCCTTATCAGGCCGGCGAGCTTCGAAACATTTCATGCCTTAAACGATATCTCTTTTACCGTTGAAGAGGGCGAGATGTTTGGGATCATCGGGGAGAACGGGAGTGGAAAAAGTACTCTTCTGAAGATCCTTGCCAGGATTATACGTCCAACTTCAGGATCGATCGATGTGAAAAAAACCATCACACCGTTTCTTGAACTGGGTGTCGGGTTCAATTACGAGTTTTCTGCACTTGAGAATATCCGGATGTATGGTATCATCATGGGACTCTCCCGGAGGCAGATAGACGATCGTACCGACAAAATCCTTGAATTCGCCGGGCTCGAACGGTTCCGGGATACCAAGCTGAAAAACTTCTCTTCCGGTATGCAGGTGCGGTTAGCGTTTTCTACCGCGATCCAGACCAATCCCGAAATCCTTCTTCTTGATGAAGTACTGGCCGTAGGGGATATGGAATTCCAGCAAAAATGCCTGGATGTGCTGGATAGCTTCAAGAAGGAAGGCGTGACTATCGTCTTTGTTTCGCATGATCTTGAGGCCGTGAAGAAACATTGCAGCAGGACACTTTTGATAAACCATGGGGAGCAGGTGATGATTGGGGAGACTGCTGAGGTTGTGAATAGATATGAGGGAGTGAAATGATCACCGGCGTTGAATCTTCACTCATTTTCAAGGTATAAGAGAAATTTTCGGATTGGTTGAAACCCTCACCAGGAATCAGAACAAAAAGATGGATTCCCTCGGGAGAAGGTACCCCGAGATGTCCTTTTGTGGGGCAAAACGGTCCCCGGACTATTCTCGTTAAACAGTGACACCGATCAACTCCCGTCCCCGGTTTTGAGCCTCCATGAAGACCTCCTGTCCCTAGAAAATAAGCCCATATCGGGCTCCGATTGTTTCTTTCATCTTCCGGAAAACCCCGTAAAATGCCCGGATTTGACCGTGATCCAGAAGTCAACGCTTCGGGGTTTTTTGAGAGAATAAACCCCAAATTGTCCTCCAATTTCACCCCCAAGATCTGGGTGAGTTTTCGTTTTGGGTATAGTTGGGGCTTCCTGATGGACGATCTGCCACGGAAAGGGCCTTGGCAGCCCGCCAATGAGGGGGCCGGAAACAGGCAGATTTGCGGGCTTATTTCCCACTTAGAACCCTAATTTGGGGGCATTTTTCTACGACGGAGAACGATTCCCGGGGAGAGAAGTGGGTTTTCCTGGGGGCACCGGTGGCAAAGGACGTGCCAATACTCCTCACCGGTGCTTTTGAAAGCGAAAATACATTGTGTTACCTATTCTCATGACCGATCTGCTGGAATGGTACAAGTAATAATTAAGTTGATAGTAAACAAACAGGAATCCAATGAAATATTTCGTAACCGGCGGTGCCGGATTTATCGGCAGCAATTTTATCCGGTATTTGTTAAACCGTCATCACAATATCAAAATTCTCAATTTTGACAGCCTGACGTATGCAGGAAATCTCAATAATCTTTCGGATATCGAAACGGATCCGCGATACTTTTTTGTCAGAGGAGATCTCAGCGAGGTTAAAGAAATAGAAAATGCATTCGACCGGTTCCAGCCGGATTTTGTGATTAACTTCGCTGCTGAGTCGCATGTTGACAGAAGCATTCTCCAGCCGGATATTTTTGTGAAATCGAATGTACTGGGTGTTTTGAACCTCTTGCAGGTATCACTGAACCATGGCGTGAAAAAATATGTTCAGATCTCTACGGACGAAGTGTATGGATCGCTTGGAAAAACCGGTATGTTCACAGAAAAAACACAACTTGATCCCCGCAGTCCTTATTCAGCAAGTAAAGCCAGTGCAGATCTTTTGACCCAGGCGTACTTTCACACCTTCAATCTTCCCGTAAATATTACCAGATGCTCGAACAATTATGGCCCATACCAGTTCCCGGAGAAATTAATCCCGCTTACGATTCTCAACTGCCTGAACGGGAAAAAAATTCCGGTATACGGGGATGGCCTCAATGTCCGGGACTGGATTCATGTTGAAGATCATTGTTCTGCAATTGATTACGTTCTCCAGAAGGGAAGACCCGGGAAAGTCTATAATATCGGGGCGAATAATGAGCGATCAAATATCGAGATTGTGAAACTGATCATTCAGATTCTTGCAGAATTGCGCCCGGATTTAAAAATTTCAGAAGAGCTTGTTTCCTATGTTGAAGATCGTAAAGGCCATGACCAGCGCTATGCGATCGATTCGACAAAAATCCAAAAAGACCTGAAATGGAAACCATCAATTTCGTTTGAACACGGATTGAAGGATACTGTCCGCTGGTATCTCGATCATCATGACTGGCTGGATACAATAATTACGAAAGGATACCTCGAATATTACCAGAGGGTTTATGCAAACAGATTTCCGGTGTGATCCCCCGTGCTTCTCTGCCCTTCGTGTAAAAATCCATTGCTGAAGGAACCTGTGCGGTATTCCTGTCGGAATTGCGGGAAAACATATCCGGATAAAGAGGGAATAATTCAATTTACCGGATACTCGCTGCACGAAGAGCAGTACTTCCCGGATAATGGTTTTGAAATCCTGTATGCTTCAGAAGAAAAAAACTTCTGGTTCAGGGTCCGGAACAAAATAATCGGGAAGGCCGTTTCCCGATACCTGTCTCCACAATCACGCATCCTTGAAGTTGGCTGTGGTACCGGCTATGTCTCACGGTACCTGAAAAAACTGGGTTACCAGGTTGAATGTGCAGACCTCTTCTTTGATGCGCTGCAGTTCTGTAAAGAGAGGGACGCCGGAGATTATTATTACCAGTATAACCTGTCAGACCAGCTTTTTATTGAAGAGTTTGATGGGGTTTGTGCATTTGATGTACTTGAACATATAGAGGAGGACACCTCCGTTTTAAAAAATCTGTATGCAGCACTTAAACCAGGAGGTTTTCTTTTTATTACCGTCCCGGCAGATAAACGACTATGGTCTTCGATGGATACTTATGCGGAACACAAGCGAAGGTATTCAGCGCAGGAACTACGAACAAAAATTGAAAGTAATGGATTTAAAGTTATAAAATTGAGTTATTTTATGACATTCCTCTTCCCGTTTATTCTTCTCTCACGAAAATTATCGTTGCGAACAGGGAGCCTGAATGATGAGGATATGAAAAAACAGATTAAAAACGAAGTGATGAACGAATTACAACCCAACGGGCTCCTGAATGCGGTCTTCTTTTTTATTTTCAGCCTGGAGGTCCCCCTTCTTCGTTCGTTCAATTTTCCGTTTGGCAGCAGCCTGCTTTGTGTTGCAGTAAAGGAGTCATGATTTTATGAAGGGTGTTATACTTGCAGGTGGGACAGGAACCCGGTTATATCCCCTCACCAAAGTTACGAACAAGCACCTTCTCCCGGTGGGAAAGGAGCCCATGATCTTCAATCCGATCCGGCAGTTGCTCTCTGCCGGGATTACCGATATCCTGGTGGTTACCGGAAAGGATCACATGGGGGAAATTGTCAGGTTGCTCGGGAGCGGTTGCGATTTTAAGTGCAACTTTACGTTTCGTGTCCAGGAAAAAGCCGGCGGGATTGCCGATGCGCTGGCACTTGCAGAAGTGTTTGCGAATGGCGACAGGATCGTCGTCATCCTCGGAGATAATATCCTCACCCACAGTATCCGGAAATATGTAGACGCATTCAAAAAACAACCTGCCGGTGCGAAAGTTTTGTTAAAGCGTGTCGGGGACCCGGAACGGTTCGGCGTGGCGGCACTGGATGAGCATAACAAAATGATTATGAAGATCGAAGAAAAGCCGGATCATCCAAAGAGCGATTATGCAGTAATCGGTGTGTATATGTATGATTCTTTGGTGTTTGAGATAATCCAAAGTATCCGACCCTCTACACGTGGAGAACTTGAGATCACTTCCGTAAATAACTGGTACGTGGAACATGCTGCGATGACTTATGATATCGTTGACGGGGAATGGACTGATGCCGGAACCTTTGAGTCTCTGATGCATGCAAACCAGATGCTCTTTTCTATCAATAATACCATCCAGAAAGGCGATGATTAATGCAGATCCCGTTTAACCGTCCCTATCTTACCGGAAACGAGATCCGGTACATGGAAGAGGTCCTCCTCTCACTCAGTGATGGGGGGCATATCAGCGGTGACGGGAAATATACCAGACTCGTCCAGGCATTTTTCAAGACGAAATTTGGTGCACGAAAAGCACTCCTGACAACATCATGTACAAGTGCACTTGAGCTTGCCACCCGGCTCCAGAACCTCAAACCGGGTGACGAGGTAATTGTCCCGTCCTATACATTCTCCTCAACGGTCAATCCCATTTTACTCGCAGGCGCAAAACCGGTCTTTGCAGATATCCAGGAAGATACCCTGAACATTGATCCTGCTGATTTCCGTAAGAAAATCACCAAAAAAACACGTGCCATCTACCCGGTTCATTACGGCGGAGTTTCCAGCGCGATGGATGAAATTATGGAGATTTCCCGTGAGCATGATCTCAAAGTTGTCGAAGATGCAGCCCAAGGTGTGAATGCGAAATACAAGGGAAAATACCTGGGAACCATCGGGGATTTCGGATGCTACAGTTTCCATGAGACGAAAAACTATGTGTGCGGAGAGGGAGGAGCCCTCCTCATCAATTCCGATGATCCAAAAATTATTGAGCGTGCAGAAATCATCCGGGAAAAAGGGACCAACCGGAGCAAGTTCCATCGCGGCGAGGTAGACAAATATACCTGGGTGGATGTCGGTTCAAGTTATCTGCCCAGCGATCTGCTGGCTGCATTCCTCTATGCGCAGCTGGAAAAACTGGACGAAATTCAGAAGTTACGGATGAATGTCTGGAATGCATACTATTCCGCGCTGAAACCGTTTGAAAACGAGGGGAAGATCCGGTTACCGATTGTTCCGGATTATGCGGAGCACAATGCTCACCTGTTCTATGTCCTCTTCCGCGATGAACAGGTGCGGGATCGTGCCATGAATCAATTAAAGGAGAGGGGGATCCATGCGGTGTTTCATTATGTTCCATTACATTCAGCACCGATGGGGTTGGGATTGGGATACCGGAAAGAGGATCTGCCGGTAACGGAAGAGATGAGCGGGAGATTGCTGAGGCTGCCGATGTATGCAGGAGTATCGGAGCGGGAAAGAAATTATACGATTAACGCATTGTCGAAAGCACTTGCAGGGCTATATCCTGTCAATTAATGCCCTTTTATGAAATGGAGGGAACTATGGGAAAAAAAATAAATGTTCTTGTGCTGGGTGTTGGAGGAAATGTAAGTCAGGGAATCCTGAAAGCTCTCTCAAATATTAAACTCCCAATCCACGTTGTGGGGGGATGTATAAGTCCCTACTCCTCAGGGTTATACACTACAGACAAGGCATTAATTACGCCATTGGCAGATGATCCCTCTTTTATTCCATGGTTAATCAGGACCTGCATTGCTGAAAATATTCAGGTTATTTTATCCGGGGCTGAACCCGTCCTCAAAGTGCTATCATTGCATAAAAAGGAAATTTCCCAGCAATCTGGAGCCATACCTCTTGTTTGTGATCCTGAAGTCCTGTCAATTACCAATGACAAATTAATGACTTGTAAATGGTTAGAGCGTAACCGTTTTAATTATCCTCACTATGCCGCATCCGAGGATCACTTGGCCATTCAAAAACTTAAGGAGGATTGTTCCTATCCACTTATAGCAAAACCACGGGTTGGAAAAGGGTCTCATGGGATAATTCTCCTAAATTCAGATTCGGATCTTGCAAAATTACAATCTCTTGAAGGTTATGTGATCCAAGAATATGTGGGTACCCCGGAAACTGAATATACCGTGGGTTGCTTCTGTGACAGGCATTACAGAGTTCGTCAATCACTTATATTCAGAAGAAAACTTTTACAGGGTACAACCTATGTTGCAGAGATTGAAGATTCAAAACTGATTCGTGACGAAGCAGGCAGAATCGTTGAAAAATTACGGCCTATGGGTCCCTGTAATGTTCAAATGAGACTTTCTACAGATGGGCGACCGGTATGTTTCGAAATTAATGCAAGATTTTCTGGGACAATACCTATTCGAGCTCATTTTGGATTTAATGATGTAGAATCAAGTCTACGACATTTTGTTCTGAACGAGGATAGTTTAGATGCTATACCCGTGAAAGAGGGTATTGCGCTGAGGTATTGGAATGAAATTTATATAGATGTGAATTGTTTTAATGAATTAAAAAAAGATGGCAAATTAGACAATCCTCATCAATGCAAGAATTTTATTGAGAAATATGGGATGAAATAATGACGGTATTAATAACCGGTGGGAGTGGATTTATAGGGAAAAATATTATAGCCCATTTTATTGAGCATCATTGGGATATGACAAATATAAGTAGAACTCCCGTTAAAATTCAAGGGTTAAAAGATCAAATGTCTGCGGATATAAGTGCCGAAAATTTTATTGAAACCATCCAAAGAAAGGTTTCACCGTGCGAGTATATTATTCACTGTGCTGCAAATATAGATTTTAATTTCGATAATTCCCAAGTCTCCGCGGTTAATTGTTTAGGAGTGCATCAGATTTTACAATTAGCAAAACTGTGGAATGTAAAGTCTGTAGTCTATATTTCAAGCATTGGTGTAATTGGTACTCCTGTTTTACATCCAATTACTGAAATGCATCCCCTAAACCCCAAAACAGTGTACCATGCTTCCAAACTGTATGGAGAATACTTAGCACTGATCGCTAATGCGGCGGGCCTACCGTGTTCAATATTGCGTTTGAGTTCCCCGATAGGTCCAGGAATGCCACAAAATAAAATTGTTTCGCGATTTGTATCACGTGCATGTGAAAATAAACCTCTCACAATTTTTGGGACGGGGTCGAGAAAACAAAACTACGTTGACGTTCGCGATATTTCATTTGCAATTGAACAATGCATCACAAAATCGGTTTGTGGGATTTATAACATTGGTGGAGATGAGTGCATCTCTAATTTAGATCTTGCAAAAGAATGCATTGCCACACTTAATTCCACTTCTAAAATTGCATATTCTCCTTTGGATGATGATGAAGAAGGTGTGGTTTGGGATCTTTCCATTGAAAAAGCCAGATCTGACTTTTCGTATAGCCCTAAATATAATATTAGACGATCAATTTTTGATATCAGTAACGATTATGAAAATTGCAATCATTAGCGATATCCACGCAAATTTCGAAGCTCTTTCATCAATATCGAATGATCTCGAATCTGCGGATACAATTATTGTTTTGGGAGATTTAATTGGATATTATTGTCAGGTAAATGAGGTTATAGATTATCTTCAGAATCACAATGCTTTATGTGTCCTTGGCAATCATGATTATTATCTGTTACATTCATGTCCCCCACAGGTTTTAGATCCTGTAAAATTTGGAATAGATTTTGCTAACACGGTAATTACCCCAGAAAATCGAAAATGGCTAGCAAACCTACCGCAAATAAGGACCCTGATTCTTGACAACCGTTCATTTCTGTTATGTCATGGCAGTCCTTGGGACCCCTTAAATGAATATCTATATCCAAATAATCCTTCCATAAATCAATTACAGTATCTGATTTTTGATGTTATTGCATTTGGTCATACCCACAGAGAATATTTATCAAAAGTTCAGGATAAAATATTGATCAATCCCGGGTCTGTTGGACAATCACGAGATCCTGCTACAAAATCCTGTGCATGTGCGGCCATACTGGATACTATAACATGGGAATTAACGCATATCCGCCAGAAATATGATCCAAAGAGAGTTATTAGCCTAGGAATGATGTATGGAGCTGATGAGAGAATAAACAAATATCTGACATAGAGGTCATTTCTATCAAAGGAGCAAATAATTGTTATTCGTTTGGGAGGGTAATCCCCTCATAGTTTCAGATATTTAATTCTGTATATAGGTTTAATGAAAAGAATGTAATGGGAAAGTTATATTCATAATGTAATTTAAAATCTCAATAAGATTTGAGGGTATAACAATTGAAAGCCACAATATTCCACAATGGACTACATCTATCTGAAACACAGATATCTGATGAGCTTAAGCAATGCCCAATCTGTCAGTCCACAAATCGGTCAATCATTACTAATATCCAAAAAAACCCAGATATCTTTTTAAAATATTGTCATAATTGCCACGCAGTCTCTGCTTCGAGACTTCCTACAAAAGAAAGTCTTGATACCTATTATAATTCGTATTATCAATCAAATGATGAAAAGATTACATTTGATAAACCAGGTGTTTTCGCGAATCATTTATTTAATGAAACGCATCACTACCAGCAAAAGCAAGATTTTCTTAAAATACTTGATTTTGGGGGAGGTGGTGGACTCATTTCCATCGAATTAGCCAAGAGATATTTAGATTTGGGAATTAAAGAGGTGAAGGTAGTTATTGTAGATTACGATTCATCAATAATAAATAACGATGTTCCCGGTATTTCAATTGATAAATATTCTCTGTTGTCCAGCATAACCGATCAAAAATTTGATCTTATCATCGCATCGGCAATAGTTGAGCATCTCCCCAATCCTAAAAACGAAATGACAACCTTGTTTGAATTATTAGAAGATGAGGGCCAAATTTATTTTCGAACACCGTATATTGTACCTATTTTGTTATTGCTAAAAAAAATAGGAATAATTATTAATTTCACATATCCGGGACATATTCATGATATGGGACAAGAATTTTGGGATAATATACTAAAAACATTCAATATGCAGAAGGATTTCAAAATAATGTCTTCAAAACCCTCAATTATAGAAACATCATTTTCGAAACATTTCTACCGAACCCTTGCTGCATATTTTATTAAAAGCCCGTGGTATATTCTCGGAAATACATGGAATTTTGTGGGAGGGTGGGAAATTTTGATTCAAAAAAAAGTTTCCTGGGGATCTCAGGAAAATTCCCTGAAGGATAAGGCATTATGAACGAAACAAAATATTCCATTATTATTCCTGTCTATAATAGTGAAAAAACATTAAACGAATTAGTTTTGAGGATTCAAGCAGTATTTAAAGAGATTAACGAATCATATGAATTGATTTTTGTAGACGATCGCAGTCAGGATAACAGCTGGTCAGTATTAATGCAAATTCACGATAATTATCAAAATGTAAAAATAATAAGGCTACTAAGAAATTTTGGACAGCATAACGCTACGGTATGTGGTTTTTCGCAGGCATCCGGCAAGTTCATTATTACTATGGATGACGATCTCCAGCATCCTCCTGAAGAAATTCCCAAACTTATTGATGAAATAAATAAAGGATACAATGTCGTTTTTGCCAAATACCGCATTAAATATCATAATAGAATAGAGAATTACCTCAGTCGACAATATCAGAGGTTTATTCATCATCTCCTCGGGATTCCGGAGTCGATTACGATATCAAGCTTTGCCATTTTCACAGGTGATGTTGTAAAAAATATGATTTCGATTAAGTCATCCTACGTTTTTTTGCCGGCACTTGTGCAAAAAAGTGTGCCAATAAACAAAATTGCCAACGTTGAAGTCATCCATAATCCGAGAAAAGTAGGCAAATCAAATTACAATATACGAAAATATCTCTCTCTCTTACTCAATCTGATAATAAATTATTCTGTCCTGCCGTTATTAATTGTAGGAATTTTTGGTGTCCTCATCAGTGTAATGAGTTTTTGTTATGGGATCTATATTATTTACCGATATCTTATTGACCCAACAAATAGTCTCATGGGATGGAATTCCCTTATGGTCGCTCTGACATTTTTAGGAGGAATGATTTTATTCTCTATCGCAATTATTGGAGAGTACCTTCGCCGGATTCTGACAGAGGTCTCATATGGCCAGCAATATGTGATTGGGGATATGGAACTCTGATATGAAAAA
>Ga0326727_10028010_pt1 | contig 10283 bp, 11 predicted proteins | sample MB2enrmetagenome_FD_207643 | JGI IMG/M metagenome (GOLD analysis project Ga0326727, IMG submission 207643) | Lab enriched peat soil microbial communities from McLean, Ithaca, NY, United States - MB29MY | ecosystem: Environmental > Terrestrial > Soil > Wetlands > Peat | place: USA: New York...
TGGACTTGGTCGAGCGGTACATCGGCTTCGCCCCCCTTGTCGTCAAGCCGCCTGGCTGATTTTGGAGCGAGGCCGAGCAATGCTCGAATCGCACTGCTGGTCTGGCTGCGCGCCCGCAGTTCCATCACCTGGCCTAAAAGAACGAGCGCGACGATCACCGCCGCAGGCTCGAAGTACACATCGATCTGTCCTCCGCTCCCACGAAGCGATGAAGGAAATATCTGCGGAACGATGGTTGCTAAGACGCTGTAGATATATGCCGAGCCGGTACCAAGACTGATCAGCGTGAACATATTCAGACTGCGATGCACCACCGATTGCCAGCCTCGGGCGAAGAAGGGTAGCCCGCACCACAGGACTACCGGCGTTGCGAGCCCGAACTCGATCCAGGCCCATATTCTTGGCGAGAACAACTGCTGCATGAGCATCGAAGGGATGAACGCTGAAACCATCAGCGCCAGCATGGGTGCGGCGAGCGCGATGCTGATCCAAAGCCGCCTCGTCATATCGGCGAGTTCTGGATTTGCGTGTTCAGCGGTCACTTCTCGAGGTTCCAGTGCCATGCCGCAAATCGGGCATGAGCCAGGTGCATCGCGCACGATCTGCGGATGCATTGGGCATGTGTATCCGCCTTGCAGTCCGGACTTCGCCTGCGTTGGTGATGGTGATGCGCTCGATTTATTCTGCGCGTATTTCTCCGGTGAAGTCCGGAACTTTGCAGCGCAGCCTTGGCTGCAGAAGTGAAAAATGGCACCCTTATATGCAACGCTGGCCGCCGCCTTCGATGGATCGACCTTCATTCCGCAAACGGGATCGAACTCTTGAACCGGTTGCGCTGCGTGGCTGGGGCCAGGTTCACTCATATGACTACACCTCGATTGTGAAGCCTTGCTTTTCGGCGACAGACCTGATCAATCGCGAAAACCTGCCGTAGTGCAGCGCCATATTTGCCGACCATGACAGCCCGTCGGCGCGCCCAATATCCTGCCAATACTCCTGAAGGGTCCGGTCGTAGGCGTCAATCGCCGGCTTCAGCGCTTCTGGATGATATGTTTCTTCGTGACGGAAGCTCTCGATGGCCATGCGGGGCTTTTGTAACGGCTCTTCGGCAACGTAGCCAAGCACGACCCCATCCACCGGAAAAGTGTTTGGCGGCAACCGGAGCAGATCGATCATGGCCTGCGGGTCGCGGCGAATTCCGCCAATGGGGACGACGCCGAGACCCAATGCGCGTGCTGCAGTCATGAGCGTCGCCATCGCGATACCTGCATCGCTGACTGCAGCGAGAATCCCTTCAAGGCTGCGCTGGAAAACCTGTTTGCCCCCGGCCTTCTCGACACCCAAGCCTGTCTTATAGAGGTCCACGATTACCGCGATGAACACCGGAGCCTGCGCTATCCATGGCTGGCCGCCGGCGATTTCAGCTATGCGAGCGCGGCTGGCTGCATTGCGCACAACCACGAGCGATATCTCGTGGCTGTTGGTGGACGTCGGAGCACGACGTGCGCACTCGATAATGGCTTCAAGGTTTTGCTCCGGGATCGGGTCGGTCTTGTAGCTGCGGCTGCTGTGATGCGCCTGCAATAGACGAACGGTCTCATTCATCGGGACTCCTCGTTTGCGCCGACCGACTCTTGTCGAGAATCCCGGCAGACCCACTTGACCATGAATGCGTTGATTCCTCCGCTACACACTCAGAGCAGGGTAGTCGGTATAGCCATGCGGCCCCGGTGTGAAAAATGTGCTTGGGTCAGGCACATTGAGCGATGCATTGCTGCTAAACCGCGCCGGCAGGTCGGGGTTGGCGATAAAGAGCTGGCCGAAAGCTACCGCATCCGCCTCACCTGCCTCGATGACCTGATGCGCTTGTGCCAGCGTGTATCTTTCATTCGCGATGTATACTCCGCCGAATTGCCTTTTGAGTTGTGGACCCAGTCGGTCGGGTCCGAAGTACTCCCGCGAAAACAGGAAGCCGAGCCCTCGCCTGCCTAGCTCGCGCGCCACATAGCCGAATGTTGCCGGCGGGTTTGAATCGTGCATGTCCTGCGAATCGCCTCGCGGCGCCAGATGCATACCCACGCGCTTGGCGCCCCAGACAGAGACCACCGCATCGGCTACTTCAAGCATGAGTCGGGCACGGTTTTCAATCGACCCGCCGTATGCGTCCGTACGATGATTGGATCCGTCCTGCAAGAACTGATCGATTAGGTAGCCATTGGCTCCATGAATCTCCACACCGTCAAAGCCAGCCAGCTTTGCGTTCCCTGCTCCCTTGCGGAAGGCCTCAACGATGCCCGGGATTTCGGACGTCTCAAGTGCGCGTGGCGTCACATAATCGATAGCAGGACGCACCAGGCTCACATGGCCTGCGGGTCGGATCGCGCTGGGTGCAACCGGCAGTTTTCTATCAAGAAAGCGTGGGTCCGAGATGCGCCCCACATGCCAGAGTTGTGCAAAGATGCGACCGCCGGCATGGTGCACCGACTGGGTCACCAGCTTCCACGCCTCGATCTGCTGAGGCAACCAGATCCCCGTCACATTTGCGTAGCCAACGCCCTGCGGTACAACTGGTATGCCTTCGGAGATGATTAGGCCCGCATTTGCCCGTTGGGTATAGTACTCGACCATGAGTTGCGTGGGAATGTGCTTTGATGTGCCCCGCAAGCGAGTAAGCGGAGCCATAATAATCCGATTCGGTAAGTGGATCTCACCGATCTGGATGGGGTCAAACAGAGAAACCATAGGATGAGTCCTTTTGAAAAGGTGCGTTACTCTCATTGAACTCCCTCCAGCGAGCATCCTCTGCTCGGTTTTGCACACAGTGTTCGCCATCGCTCGAACACTTCAGGACGCTCATCAACCCTCAGATCCAACAGTTCCGATGGTCCTACGGGCGAGCAGGATTGGGCCGATAGCGCCCTTTTGCGTCAGTTGGCGCGTATGCAGAATTCATGAAATGAATCGGTAACAACGGCGGTGAGATTGCGGAGTCGACGCCTTTTGCTCTCGTCCATTCGCGGCTTTGGCTTCGGCACACCGTTTCTCATCGTGCCTCCGCGTAGAGGAACGGACGGTCTTCGCTACTTCTCCAGAAGTAGACGAGGATAATCACACTTGCGATTGCAGCGTACGCACACCAAAGGGAGGTGAACGCGTACACTTTGACCGCAGTTACGATAAGGAGAATTGCCAGGTTTGCAGCGCCGAACATCACCATCGTCCTAACCTTCGAAAAGAACAGCGAACCGCACGTTGCGATCACGTAGAAAGACGCAACCACAGGATTGTTTGTCGCTTGATTGATGTAGACGATGCTGTCTTGTTTGACGTAGATCTGCAGTGGATACGCCGCCAACGCCCACAAAACATAGAGTCCTGTCGCTCCACCGAGCAAGAGGAAGGGCAGCATGCGCCTGCGGCTCTTCACATCGGGTTCAAATTGCAGCACGCCTAAAGGTAAGAGAAAAGGCAGGAGCCCTTGAGCATACAACATGTATGCCTCGCCCATATTGTGGGTTACCTGAGGCGAGAGAGTCCCATCTAACCCGAGCCAGACGAATCCCTCTATGAACTGATGGACAGCAAACAATGTGGGGAGAGCCGCGAAAAGCAATTCGCGCCGGTGCTTCACCTTGGTCAATGTGACGACGCCGACTGCTCCAAGAATCCCGCTGCCGACAAAGTTCGCTGTTGCTGAAAAGCACATCGCCTTTCTTCTCCTCTCCCAGGATTTTAGCCTTCATCGTTGAATGCAAGATAAGTTGGCGGTGAGTTCATCCAACCCGGCGATCTCACCAAGTCCCAGGCTAATTGCAAAGGTGGACGGGTAGTCCATGCAGCAGAATAGCCTTTATCAGTGCCTTCATCACTTTCTTCATCTTTCCCCCGCAATTGTGCAGACTGAGTCCCTATGCGTCAGCGCATTCACTATAGGCCTGGCAGAGCGTACCCTTTGATCTTCTAAATGGCCACAGCCTGAGCATCCAGCCGATCATCGCTAAGGAACTCCTGGATGCGAGGCTCGGTTGATCGCTCAATTTCCGCGGCTGTTCCAAACAAGAGTATCTTTCCCTGGTCCAGGAAGAGAATGTGATCGGCGAGTTTTGCCGCAAGGCGGGTATCATGCGTGACCACAAGACTGGTCAGTTTGAATTGAACCTTGAGGCGCGCGATCAGGTCGCCCAACCGATGGACCATCAGTGGATCCACCATCGTGGTTGGTTCGTCATAGAGCACAGCCTCGGGCTTCTCCGCAATCGCCCTCGCAATTGCGACCGACCGTCTCATCCCCATCGAGATCTCAGCGGGGAGACGATCGCGTTCATCCCTGATTCCGACCATGTCCAAAATGGAATCGACGGTTTCGTCGATTTGCGCTTCGTTTACCCCGCCAAGCTCGCGCAGCGGGAACGCCACATTTCCACCCACGGTAAGGGAGTCAAAAAGCGCACCGCTCTGGAACACCATCGTGACCTCCTTGTGTATGTGGGCGAGCTGCTGCTCAGAAAAGTCTGTGATGTCCTCGTGCGCGACAATGACTCTTCCCGAGTCCGGCTTGAGAAATCCCATAAGGATTCGCAAGCATACTGACTTGCCGACTCCGCTTCGCCCCATTACGCAGACCGTCTCTCCGGGCATGACCGCGAAGGTCACATCGTCGAGCACCAGTTTCGATCCAAAGGACATCGAAACATTCTTGAGTGCCAGGTACGGCCGGCCGCTATCGCCGCTCCCAAACATCGTCGGCTGCTTGCAAAGGTCATTCGCCAACTCATTCTTCGGGCTTTCGAGGGTATTCTTCATTGCATCCCTTCCACACCGATTTGGACACCACAAATTGAGAGCGAATGGCTGTGTGGAAATAATTGTCGTTTTCCGAGACCACGAATCGTGACCGCGAATGGGAATGAAAAACTTAAGACGACAATGCAAGCTTCTTGCCTTCGTCAGATTGACGATCGGCTAGTCGCGCGGAAAGAAATGGGGGTGCCGCAGTTTCTGAAGACTCTTGATTTCTCGCCACTGCATAGGTTCAGAAGTTTCTACACAATTAGAACTACCTTCCCGATGCCGCCCTTCTCCGCCAGTTGCTGCGCCTCACGGATCTGCGATAGCTTGAACCTCTTGCTGATCGGAATGGAAAACAATCCTCGCGCAACCTCCCGTCCAAGCTCCTCCAATCTCACTGAATCAGGCTGAGCCCAGATGCTCACAACGCGTAGATCGCGTCCTTCTGCGGAAGGCGGCGCGCCGAGAACGGTTGCCAGCACCCCTTCCTTCTTGATGCGAGGCAGAATCCGGTCAATGGTCTCGTGCCCCACCATGTCGGCGACGGCATCGAGTTCCGGCAAGCCGGCAATCTCCTTCATGTCGTCCAATGCAATCACACGATCCGCACCCAGGCCTTCCGCCTCCACCCTCTGGCTGGAGCGAACGCCCGCGATCACATGAGCGCCGTGCTGTTTGGCAACGTGTACAGCAGTTCGTCCGACGCCACCGATTGCGCCAGTAATGAGTATGATTTCACCGGGCCGTGGCCGAACGCCGACTTCAATCACCTGGGACCCGGTCAGCAAAACGAGAGGCAATGCCGCCGCGTCGATGCCGTCAAGATTTTCAGGAGTGCGCGCCAGATCCACAGGCTTGCAAACCACATACTCGGCATAGGAGCGATTCACCAGGCCAAATACTCGTTCGCCCACCTTCAAGCCATCCACCCCTTCTCCGAGGGCAACCACCTCGCCCGAAAGGTCGCGGCCAAGGATTGTCGGAAATTCGAGCGGCATCATCTCCTTGAGATCACCGCGACGCAGTTTCCAGTCGATTGGATTGATGCTCACAGCAATCGTCTTCACAAGCACTTCACCGGCTGCTGCCACAGGGACGGGCAGATTTTCGTACGAAAGTTGGCTGACGTCGCCATAACCGTGCAGCAGAACCCCCTTCATCAACAGGTGTGCCATGTCTTTCCTCTTCTTCTTGCTGGTGATTGGGATTCAGAAAGCAGCATCCCATGTAGAGCATTTGATTCAAAACGTTGTTGCGGCAGATCCGGCTTGCACACCTCAACGCTCCCATTCTTTTAAAGCTTCTGACCAGCTGCAAACCGTTCTTCCGTGCCTAGACGCCAATCTCATGCAAAGCCCTGAACGCTTCAAGCAACACGCGGGGATTGAATTGGCCTTTGTACACAGCGGGAATCTGTTTTTTCAGGTTTAAGAGAGAGTAGACTGCCGTCTGCGCGGAGCGAATGGAGTACTCAACGGTGAACACCACATCGTCGGGAAGTTCACAGTACTGCCCGACGAAGGCCAGATTCTTTGAACCGTCCGGCCTGACCATAGCTCGATCGTCCTTGCTCCGGGGAAGAAACTGGCTGGTGATGAAAGGCATCATGCATGGGATGCAAGTGCAGGTTTCAAGAATCCTGGCCCCACGCTCTTGGAGACGCAAATGGCCGATGATCTCCGTCATGATTTCGCGCCCGGTACATGCCGACATGGGCTTCTTCACGAAATTGCCGGGCACATCGACGAACAGTCCGTAACCCCAGAAGACCTCGACTCCCTCTGGCTGCCCAATGAAATGCGGCTGATGGGGCAACACTATTGAAGCAAGCCAACTGGACTCCGGGAAGGTAATGAGCCCGCCTTCTCCGGGTACGTTGCCCGTCAAATCCCGGATCAATTGGAAGAACGTGAAGTCGCGAAGTGTGGTTGTAAAGGACATCCACTTGGATTGCTCAATGTGATCGGCGAAGTTCGAAGGATGCCCGAACTGCGTTTGGCCAGCCGCGATCTTCTCCCATAGAGCCCAGGAACCACCGTCGGTCTTCCCCAGTAAAACGGCTGCAGAGTCCATTGAACCCAGACTCGATCCTTCGGTCATGGACCCGACAGTCACGATGACTTTGTCGTCTTCGGTAACACGAATGCTTCTGAGAACGCCGTTTTCTTGGACCACGATCTTATCCACGGCGAAGCCGGCCCTGTCAGTAAGAAGTCCGAGATCGATGACGGTTGTGTTCAGCATGAACCTAACACCACGGTCCTCAAGCCACTCGTAAAGTGGTCGCACCATCGAATCGTACTGGTTGTACACAGTTCGCATAATGCCGGTAAGCGTGTTGAAGCCGGAGACCATGTGAGTGAAGCGCACCAGATAGCGTTTGAACTCGACTGCGCTATGCCAGGGCTGGAAAGCGAAGGTGGTGCACCACATGTGCCAGAAGTCCGTCTCAAAGAATCCCGGGGCAAACTGGTCGGAGATCGTAGTTCGTCCAAGAAACTCCTCCGGTTCGATCGCCAGGCGCTCAAGGTCGAGAATATCCTTCTCGCTCAAACCAAACCTCGGCGCATCAACCCTGCGTCCATCTCTAAAGAGGCGGGACTTGGATGATGTCTTCATCGTCTCGTTCCAGTCAAATATCTCCTGCTTCACTGTCTTGGTTCCATCGAGAGTCGGAATCGATGAAAAGAGGTCGTAGGTGCACCGATATTTGCTCTCAATCATGCGGCCGCCGCGCATCAGGTAGCCGTCTGTCGCGTTTCCGGCCGCGTCAAGGCTGCCGCCGATCCGGGATGACTCCTCCAGGATCGTGATTGTGTGCCCTTTCACATCCCCGTCGCGGATGAGGAAAACTGCAGCGGCAAGAGAAGCGATGCCGCCGCCTACAAGATATGTTGCCGCTTCATCATCAGGTCGTTTCACAGGGATCACTTCACACTTTCTCTTTGCCCGGTCAATCTAGTTGTGGTTGCGCTAAGGGACTCTATCCGTTAGTGCTACGAGCGCACAATGCGATTGTCAATCGGTAACGCGGGAATGACTGTATCGAATTGAACAGATGGTCAGCCGCCCCAGATCGCAGAATCATTCTGAGCGCATGGGGTCGGCCTCTACAGTCGGGGCAGACTTTCAACGATCGCCCACGGGCTGCACAGAGAAAGCCATGGTCATCGTTCTTGCTCCTCACTTGTCGCAATCCGTACCCAGCCTCATTATTGATGCGAAGAAACCGGGAGAATGCAATGTCAGCAACAAACTCAGTTGTCGCCGTATACGACTCTCACGAGCAGGCGGAACGCGCCGTTAAGGCTCTCCAACAGGCCGGGGTCGATATGAAGAGCCTCTCGATCGCGGGCAGAGGCGTACATACCGATGAACATGTGGTTGGCTATTACACGGCTGGCGATCGGATGAAGCACTGGAGCAAGATTGGAGCATTTTGGGGTGGTTTCTGGGGGCTACTCTTTGGGTCCGCATTCTTTGCAATACCGGGCATTGGGCCAGTTCTTGTCGCAGGTCCACTGGTTAGCTGGATTATCGCAGGCCTTGAGGGGGCGGTTGTTGTCGGCGGGGTCAGCGCTCTCGGAGCAGGCCTTGTGAGTATTGGCATTCCGAAGGACAGCGTCATTAAGTATGAAGCGGCATTGAAAACCGACAAGTTCCTGTTAATTGTCCATGGCTCATCCGACGCTGTGTATGGCGCACGATTCATCCTCGATGGTTCCGGATCGGGCAGCTACTGTGTTCATGGCCAGCCGATGCTGACCAGTTGACATTGTCTTGCACAGCGGTTTCGGCGGCCACGCTGGATCAGAACCCGTTCGGCCAATTTAGAGAACCGATCGATTTTATGCACGCAATTCTGCCAACTGATCCTCTATAGGCGATTCCGGATCGGAATAGGACGAAATCAACATGTATTCAGAATTCAAAGCGCAAAACTCTTCGACCTTCGCGGTGCGCAAAGAGCTAAATGACCAACACGACATTTTTCCGAATTCAAGTCTTGCCACCGACGGGTTCAACATCTGGTGGCAGAAGACCATTGCACAGAACATAGCAATGGTCTCAGAAGCGTCGGATCTCATGCGTGCGCACCGTCTCGTCGGTTCGGCACATCAGCCTCGCGCCCGGCAAGCCAATTGATCACCATTTCTGTTAAGAGGCGCTCCGCACATCAATCATCGGCCAAGGCGCCACAGAGGCACCAAGGCTGCCGAAATGCCTACAAGGCAAAGCCCAAGCGCCTTCCAGTCTCTTCAATAGTCCCGCAATTGATGCTGATGTGCCGCCCTCAGCTGTCCAAAAGAGCACAGCCTTTGCACTCACAACAAAGGAGACTTGAATCTAAGTCACTCTAATGAATCACCGAGGGCAATCATGCCGGACGATCATCCCTTCTCTTCTATCCCGACAAGCATTCTTGTGCCCATCGACTTTAGCCCGTCGTCTCAGGCGGCTTTGGACGCAGCGAGCGATCTCGCGGAACATTTTCAGGCCAGCCTTGCCATGGTCAACGTCGTCCCCTGCCTTTCATTTTTTGCTCTTACGTATGCCATTCCCGACGATGCTCTCCGGCAGAAGATGGGGGCGCACGCTGAGCGCCTCCTGGCCAAGTGTCAGTTAGCTCTTAAGGCGAGAGGTATCAACTCGAGTTTTAGCGTCGAATTCGGCAATGACGTTGCCGGAGCAATCATTGATATTGCAGAACGTGAACATGTGGACATGGTTGTGATTTCTACTCACGGCATCTCCGGTTGGCATCCTCTCGTCTTTGGCTCAATCGCCGAGAAGGTCGTGAAGCTTGTGCAATGTCCACTTTTGCTTCTCCACTCAGCCAATCCAGAAACGCATCTGAAAAGCGCTTCTAACCGCTCGATAGAATGGTGGTAGCGAGATCAACGGTACAGTTGGCCAATCGTGAGCTCGACGACTTTTGTCGCCCCGACATCCGACAGGCAGGTCGCACGACCGGCTCAGGATAGCGCACCAACTGGCCTCACAAGCGAAGAAGCGCGCGCTCGTCTTGAAAAGGACGGGCCCAATGCAATGCCGGACACGTCTGCTCATCCACTGCGCGACGCGGTGGCCAAATTCTGGGCTCCCGTGCCATGGCTGCTTGAAGCGTCCATCGTGCTTGAGACCGTCCTGCATAAGTATTACGAAGCTGGTGTCATAGCAGCGCTGCTCGTTTTCAACGCGGCTCTGGCTTACTTCCAGGAAAGCCGCGCCCAGGCAACTCTCACTGCTCTCAAATCTCGTCTGGCACTCAACGCCTCGGTCGAGCGGGACGGCAAATGGAAGACAATACCAGCGGCGGAACTGGTGTGCGGCGACCAAGTGAAGCTGTCGCTTGGCGGAGTCGTGGCCGCGGATGCCTATGATGAATTGGGCGCATATGCCCGTGACGAACTCGGCATCTCCGAAAAATTCCGCGCGCGCCCATTGCAGGCTTCCCTTTCGGCTGCGTGCAGCTTTGCAGTTGGGGCCATGAT
>Ga0326727_10028012_pt1 | contig 10283 bp, 7 predicted proteins | sample MB2enrmetagenome_FD_207643 | JGI IMG/M metagenome (GOLD analysis project Ga0326727, IMG submission 207643) | Lab enriched peat soil microbial communities from McLean, Ithaca, NY, United States - MB29MY | ecosystem: Environmental > Terrestrial > Soil > Wetlands > Peat | place: USA: New York...
GTACTGAATAGGGTCTAAATTATAAAATTTACGTAAAGACTCTATCAGGAGATCGGATTCGGAAATCAAGTCTTCAATTTGCTTTTTAGTTTCCTGAGACACTGCTATACACCTCTAAAAAAATCAAGATTCTTATTCTCTTGCAGATTTGCAAGCTATCTTATTTTGCAGCAGTTTACTTTAACTGCAAAAATAGTTTGTAGAGGGCATTTATATTCGAAAATATGTAGTGAACCCTGATGAAACTTTTGTATCACACAGTCCAAGCCGATCTGAAGAAGCTTTTTTAGGTCTTTACTCATGATTACTAAAAAGAATGATATTGATGGCCCGAAAAAATAGTCTCAACAAAAATTTATCCCACTTTTCGTAGATTTCCTCTCAATTTTTCGCCTTCATTGAAAGCTTCTAACCTCTATTTCCAGAAGCTTCAGTTGAGATAATAATTGTAAATTATTGAGCAAATATCCAAAAACAATATCAAGAAAAATGTTATTTTCTTGAAGACATCTGCGGAAGGTTGGCTCCACGCGCTTCTCTTCTTATTTATTACCCAAAGCCACGTACAAAGGCTAAAGCTATCGCTCGTAGCCAAATGGACCGAATATATCCGAACGGCTCCACAACGCAATTAAAACGAGTAAAATAAATACTGTAGTTACTGTATCAGCACGTATGGACCAGGTTTCTGGGATATGTGGAAGGCTGGTGCAGTAAGTCTATCCTGAAGACGTATATACCTGTAAGAGAGGCAAAAATTACGGAGTCAAAGTGGACATTAAGGGATCTACTGACATTTAAGTGTTTCAAAATATCAACTGGATAAAAATGGAAGACCTTTCCTCAGAATGAGGAAAAATTGTAATCTTTACAATGGGACCTGAATAGTACCTTTTTAACCTCAAAATTAATATTATTAAAAGACAAAATATTTTAGGCATCTTATATGTTTCAGAAAGTAAATTCCTTTAAGCTTCTTGCCTCAGTATTGCTTTGCCAGCTTGCTGGAGCAATTGGCTTAGCATTTACGGCTTCATCTCTTGAAAACTGGTTTATTTTGCTTGAAAAGCCGACTTTCAGCCCTCCGTCATGGATCTTTTTCCCGGTCTGGTTTACTCTATGCGCTTATGGGTATCTCCTTCTACATTGTTTGGGAAAAGGGACTGCAACAGCGGGAAGTAAAAATAGGATTGCTTATTTTTGGAATACAGTTAGGCCTTAACTCTCTCTGGCCCGTTTTGTTTTTCGGGCTAAAGTCCCCTTAAGATTCTTTTTTTGATATCATTTTCTCTGGATTGCTATCTTTCTGTCAATAGTTCAGTTTAGAAAAATCTCAAAATCAGCTTCTTATCTGTTGCTTCCTTATATCATCTGGGTCAGCTTTGCAATGCTGTTTAACTATTATATATGGATTCTGAACTCGTAACTGAGGTTGGTGAAACCATCATTGAATCTACAAGCCGTTCAAGGATATTGTTTTGTCAATCGTCAAGTATTGAATAATTATGAATGATTGTAATCGATTTCGTATGTTATTTATTGGTTGACGCGACACTGGTGCTTCAATTCCAAGTGCCCATGCTCCCTTAATTCTGCATTTACCTCGTTTTCCGCAGTTATAATATTCAGAGTGACTTAAATTAAATAATTACGTTTAGAATAATCATTTTTTTTAAGTTTTATTGATCTTTTAGTTTAAAAGATTTCGATAAACTTCAACTTTTGGCTGGTTGTTTATAAAAGTATTTGTAAGCAAGTTGTTGGAACCGGAGGTTTATCAAATTTTTTTGACTATATATTCCCCTTAAGTGATGCATCAATTGCCTCTTGTCTCGATTTCCAGTAAATCCGTACCTTCAGCTCCTCAAGGTGGAAAGATCCATTCCAGGAATGTTAATGCTCTTCTAACAATTTAGATTATGGAAAGCTTTGTAATTTGTAATATCTCAGTCATAAAATATAAAGCTCTTCCTTCATGTTCATAGTCTTGAATCCCCATCATGATATAGGCAAGTTTACTTGTTCCTGTATCTCTTGCAGATATTATGCTTTGGACTTCCTACCTACACCTCAAGGTTAACTCCATGAAGAATTACTTCCCATCATGACTCAATTTTAGGTTTTTAAAAGATAGAATACATGAGATGTCTAGCAAATTTTAGCTTTTGCACCGCAGTAGATTCCTGCAGCGTTGAAGATCCTGTACAGTATTAACGTTTATTGCTAACTTGGGATTCTCAAGTATAAGATTAAAGTCTTCCTGTTCATTTCTAATTTGAGAACTGTCCAGAATATTAATCCCGGTAGGTACAATTAGTTTGCCGTCCTTGTTGAAAACCGTTTCAGGCCTGATTCCAGCTTCCGTGCAGATATTTATTGGAACATATACTGAAAGTGCCGGTTTTTCTGCTTCCCAGTATTTCTCAATTATCGAATCTATAAGCTCTGAATCTATCAGGGGAAGATCTGACATAATAATCATTACTGAACCAGTTGTTTGCGAAATTTCTACTGCATAAATCATATCCCCTACGTAGTTCCCTCCAAAGGTCCTGATTACCTGAATCTCTCCTTTATAATATTCCTGAATCATAATTTTGGTCTTAGGGGTTGCAGAAGATACTGCTACAAAGACATGCTCTATATTCTTTGTGGCTATGAGGGTATCTATGACATAGCTAATGAGTGGTTTTCCAAGTAATTCAACGCACGGCTTTTCCCCCATTCCAAGCCGTTGTCCAAATCCTCCTGCCATTACAATAGCATCCATACCAAATTTCTCATGTATACATTTAAATGAAATTTCAGGATAACTGCGATAATACTCAGTGCAGTTATCCTTCCGATTTCGTTAGCAACACCTATTCCATCTCCATTTAAACCGCCAAAATGTGCATAGCTTCTGTTAAGAATTACTAGAGCAGAGACGCATGCTCCCAGATAGGGTAATAGCCCTATCCACCCAAAAGGCAGAGAACATAAAATAGCTCCGAACCCAAGTCCTATAAGGAAATTCTGTTTGGTTGCTCCGTTTATAGTCATTGTTCCAAGGCTCGGATAAGCCTGGTTTCCCTGTAGAGATATAGGCTTTCCAAAAGCAGCGATTGTAAGCATGGATTGCTTTGCACTAACCTCTGCGATAAACATTGATGTGAACATTAACATTGGAAGGTTATATCCGACAACTGAGCCTTCTTCTTGGACTGCTCTTATCGAACCGTATAACGTAAGTAACAGCAGAATGCAGAAGGACACTCCTCCTGTTCCGAGGTTCGTGTCCTTCAGAGCTTGTATTTTTTTTTCAAGTGACCCGTGAGCCATAAAACCGTCCCCTATATCAGTGACTCCGTCAAGATGATTAAAACCCGTTATATAATATATGAATCCCATGATAAGGGCTGCAAGAACACCTTCCGGAATAATTATCTGTCCTATGTATGCTACTGTCCCTATGAGAAAACCTAGCACGGCTCCTGCAATTGGGTATAAATATATTTTTCCCATAAGCTCATTGATCCCTTCCATGCTGATTCCCACAGGGATAGTGGACAGGAACCCCAAACTGGATTTAAAAGCAAGTAAAAATGAATTCATAGGATCTCGCCTGTTACCCAATCTTTTTTTCCGAATTCTACCATACCTCTTGAATACATACTGGAGGATACCCCTCCTATAAGCCCCCCTATAACATCATCAATAAATGGTCCCAGATTTGAAAGGATTCCTGGCTTTCGTTTGTCATACCTTACAAACTCGAATGCTCCTTTGGAGCCGCTGATATAGGTTGCAATACTTGTGCCAAGAACCTCATCTGCAATTATGAAACTCATGTCGTTTTCATAGGAACTTTTGCTAATGTTCGGAAGATTTCCTGCCCTGCCTTCCCTCTCAAGCAGAATCCCGGAATAAATCAAAATGCATAGGTTTGGGTCCGAAAGAGCATATTTGAGTTCTCTTTTAAACAAATATTCGGCTTTTTCCCTTGTCTCAAGCCCAGGATGTGGGATATACATTTCGAGAGCCGTGTCTACAAGATCCTGGATACTGATACCCTCTTCAGAAAGGATATCGAGTATGTCAATGGTAGCTCTACCCTCTACTTTTTCTGGCTTCCCTTTTTTCAGGTTCCTTTCATCAATATCTGATAACTTCATAAGATCACGTTGTGATTTTTATCCTGGATAGGTCAACTTTAGTGAGTTATTAATTCTATAAATCGAGTTTAGCTTCATATGGATTATCCTACATTCTGCATATGTACATATATGTAAAATTTGTTTGTCCATTTGTCTACCATATATTCATTGAAAGTTAGATTAATTTTTAAGCTAATTGTCATATTGAGAAAAGGGGTGGTACTCTTATTATACTTATAGTAAGTTTGTTTATTGTTTATAGATGGATTTTTAATGCTTCTGGTAGAATAGTATTCTTCGGCTTGTTCGCTTTTCTCAAAGTTTTATTTCAGCACAAAATCCTTATTGTGAAAATACACGGTTCTGACAAATAAGGAAGGGATCATAGGCACGAATGAATTCCTGCTATCTGAATTCCTGCCATAAAGGCAGCAAGTGAGAATCCTGAAGCAATTGCTATTAATTGGGATACTCTTTTTATATCCTTTATTTCAGTGGGAGGGTATAATGCTCCTAAAACGTAATAATCGGGCTTTTCGAGTTTGACTCCGAGAGCTCCTGCAGTTGCAGCCATAGGATAGCCGGAATTCGGAGAGGGGGTCTTCATGCCATCTTTCAGGGCACTTCTGATGCTATTAAAGGGGTTTATTTTTCCTTGTTTTTTCGGGATCATAGCTACTATAAGAGCTGCTGCAAGAATAAATATGACAGATATTCGAGCCGGGATCCAGTTCAATGCATCATCGGACTTTGCCGAGAAGTATCCAAGTTCCTTATACTGTTTGGTAGTATATCCAACCATAGAATCTAGGGTACTTATAGCTTTGAATGCATATGCAGCGACAAGCCCTAATTCCCCGAATAGAACATAATATAAAATGGGACTCAAGATGCAATCTACGTAATTCTCGGATACGGATTCAATAACTGCAGAAGACATCTGGGTCTTGGTCAGTTTGGAAGTGTTCCGGCTTACATATATAGGGAGTAATTCCCTGACTTTTTCAAGCCTGTTTTCTTCAAGGTACTTGTAAATCTCCCTTGCCGGACTCAGGAGACATTTAATAGCAAATGTAGCCTTCAGGAAATAAGCTTCTATAAGGAGTGCAAGAATCCTTGGAATTCCAGGAAGAGCTGTAATGTATAGAACGAAATAACCAAGTGAAGCTGCGAAAAAGACGCAGCAGAGAGCCATTATAATTCCATAAAATTTTCTGTGGATTTTTGGAGCTATATTTTTCAGAAAATTAATTAATTTTCCTATCCATACAACCGGGTGCACAGCAGCCGGAGGCTCCCCGAAAATGATGTCTATAGTTGTTGCCAGCAAAAGCACCAGAGCCAGGTGACCGCTATCTGGCATGATCATAAATTCGGCTCCACAACTTTTTTCCAGGCTATTTTCACAAGTTCATCAGCATTTCCTTTCTGCATGAGGCTGTCAAGAATTTTTCGAGCTATTTCCTTATTGTGAACAATATGGCAGTCGATACAACTCCATACTTTGCTGCCCCCTGAGCTTGTTATCCATTTTCCCTTTGTGCATTCGTTCTCACATGGATAAAAAGGACAGAAGCAGAAGGTACAGTTTTGGCCTTCAAAATGACAGGGATAGTATTCACAGGTCTTCCTACCTTCGATTACTATTTCCGAGGCTTTTTCAATCACATTCTGTAGTTCATTCTTCGCCTGTTCTTTACCCCACTGGGAAATAACATCCCCTATTGCAGCAACGAGCTTGTCACTTTCTTCTGCGGTCCGGACTGCAACTCTTATATATTCTTTCCCAAGGCCCCGGAAAGAGGCACAGTCCCGAATAAGAACTCCACGAGCTGCAAGGCATGCACTAAATTTGCTGGAATCAAGAATGAATTTGCTGATATCAACAAAAATAAAATTTACATTTACTTCCCCTGCTTTGAATCCCCTAATTTTGTCGAGTCTAGCTTTGAGCTTTTCTCCTTCTTCTCTGATTAATGCTCTTGCTTTTTCCAGATATTGATTGTTTATACCGTCTTCGATGTTAAGAAATGCAGTTCCTATAGCATTTGCCATGGTACCAAGGTTCCAGGAGAGCCTGGAGGCATTTAGGATTTCAGCTATTTCAGGGGAAGCTATTCCGAAGCCCATTCTTATTCCTGGCATTGCAAAATCCTTCGTAAGGGAGCGAAGAACAAAAACGTAGTTATTTATTGCTGCTAGATCTGCAACACTCTGAGAAGGGTCAGAGAGTTCGATAAAGGCCTCGTCCACGAAAAGAAGAGTTTCATGATTCCTGCAGCGCTCTGCAAGAGCTTTAATTTCTTCTTTGGTACGGAGCTTTCCTGTTGGGTTATTCGGATTGCAAATAAAAAGGATTTTTGCTCTCTCAAGAACCTCACTAGAAAGTATTTCTACGTCATCCTGTTTGGGATATTCAGGTCTTGCTCCCATGATTTGGCATTGTACTTCATATTCCCCGAAAGTGGGCCATGGGATAAGGACCGTATCCCCTTTTTCAACCACACATTCGACTACAAGCCGGATGATTTCCGTGGAACCATTACCAGGAATGATATTCTGTTGAGTTACTCCGAGCCCTATAAACCTTGCAGCAGCCTCCCTAAACTCCAGATATCTATTATCTGGATACTCCTTAAGTTTCCCGATACTTTTTTTGAGAATGCTATCAAAGTTTAATCCGCTTTCCTTATTCTCAAAGGGATTTCCCAGGGGATTTAAGTTTGTACTGAAGTCAAGAATTTCGCTTTCAGGGATCCCGTAAGTCTCAGAAGTTTCCTGAATTAGCCCTCCGTGCCTGCAGTACTTGAGGGTTAGCAGATGCTCCTTTAGAGGTACACTTCTTTGCTCTGACACGGTGATCTAAAATATTAGTGTAAATCATGTATATTAAGTTGCTTATTATATTAAGCAGTGCAAACTTTCCTTTATTTGCGTTACAATTGTTTGATTGTGAAAACTTTCATTTTGGAAATCCATTCTACTTTATTTCACAAAAAAAATATAACTGTAATATTATTTTTTATTCGTCTATGGAGTTTTCGCTGATTTCGGATAATTAACGAAAATGTAACTATTCACGTACTCTTTTGAAAGCTAAACAATTTTATCTAACACCTAGGAAAAATTTGATTCAACCCTAATTTAACAGTTTGATTTTAATGTTGGAACAGTAATTTCGATTTGCTGAGTTCAGAAAGATTATTTTTATCCAGTTACAATTTTTCCTAATAGTTCACAAAAAAATCATCCATAAATCTTAATTCAATTTTGTGTAATCGCCTCTAGGATATTCAACACTTTGAAATTATGAAGTAGAAATTATGCATAGTCTCCACTAAACGATGGTGTGATTTTTTTTGAAGTATATCTTTGAATTTATATATCCATTAATCGAGGTCGAAGCACTAGATCTCTTTCTCGATCAAATTTCATTAGAGAGTCTCTATAAACTTCTATAATTTGAGTATTGGAGAGCTTAAACCTCTTGACAATAATTTTTACTCATGAAAACCTTTACTGATTTTGCTCTTAAAGAAGAATACAAACATCCTCAGTTAGTTGGAGACAAACTTGCTGAAATTGATTTCTTTAATTGATTGGAAATCTTTTCGTATCATTTTCGAACTTATAATATTTTTAAAAAAATATTTCCTTTGGCAGACCTGAAGCTAAGTAATTATTATGTTCAAAATGCTTGTTTTACAGCAATGGAATGGTCTTTAAGATTTTGAAATTGAGAAACAATGTATTGATCGAATTTCTTTCAGGAAATTTCTTAGTTTCCTGAGTACATACAGACAGTATTACAATTTAATCATTCAGAAAAAGAATTATCGATAAAAAGAAGAATAAATATGGGAACAGTTGCAAAACCAATTTGATTGCCTTGGTTTTAAAATAAAAAAATGGAATGATTCAGGACGCTACTTTTATCCATTCAGATCCGAGGCACACAAAAGCGGATAAACCTTTAGAAAATGAAACAAAAAAAGCATATAAGCAAATGAAATAATTTGACTTTGAATAATTTCTTAATATTCAGCTTGGTGGTGTGAACATGCCCAGCTGCTTATGGCTTGGTAAGATATCGAAATTATGATTGTGATATTGAATAAGTTGAGGGGGAAACAATATGCAAAGCCTGCTACTATCTAACTCCTATACTTCTCTTTAATTCCTTCTGATAGGTAGTTTCTTGAATTTTCTGTAAATTACAAGTTAAATTTTCGCATTATGTGTGTAATCCGGCTTACGATATTGAATTTACCTACTCAACATGTTATTTAAATTTGTTTATTTTATTGAAAATTAGGCACAATGCTTACTAGTCTCAACTTTTAGTTTGTAGTAACAAAGACCATTGCAGCTACAACTGTTGTCCATTTTCCATCTTTGTTGCCTTTTGCAGTCTGACAAATATGGAAAGAGTCAAATATGTGACCACTAGCTTTATATACCTGTTCTCTCTCATGCCAGGCCATTTCAGCATCAAACTCTATTCCTAAAGTTGTTGCAAGCATTGTTGCTGCCAGGTCTTCCGCATATTCTCCTGCAATAATTTCTTCTTCTCCAAAAGAATGATGTTCAGAAATATAACCATAATTTTCTTCATTTACCGGAAGAGCAGTTCCTATAGCTGAAGCCATCAAACGATGTGGTTCGTTGGTATCATTCCTTGCAAGTACACAATGGACAATATCACCAGGTTTTAGCTGTAAAAGTCCTTCATCTTTAGGTACGATTTTGCAATTTGGAGGTAGAATGCTTGAAACACTTACAAGGTTATATTTTTCGATTCTAGCAGCCCTCAATGCAAGCTCAAAAGATGCTAATCTGTCCTTATGCACCCCGGTACCTTTTGTCACAAATGCTTTTTTTGGGATCATATAAACTCCTTAAGTGTCTTTATCCGACATCTTGCATATGTAAGCAGATGTAGAATTTGTTTGCTATTCGCCAGTATTATCCATTGAAAGTTAGATTAATTTTCAAGTTACTAATTTATTGAAAGATTGCATTGTTGGTACATCTACGAAAAGTGGATTTATGCATCCTGTGAAATTTCCATTGTATGAGTAACCAATATATATATAAACGACTTTAAAATTTATTTAATATAATGAAATGAACTACTTGGCAGTAGTACTTTTTTTCATGCCTCAAACGTGGATAAAAGTTATGAACTTTTTCCTACTAATTTGAGACTTTTTATTATTATTTTGGTTTTGAATTGATTGCAATTACGGTCAACGCAGGAATATTCACATATCTAGACAACAATGATCGTAGTTAACACATTGAAAAGTACAGTTAATTGTTGAGTTGATTATAATCCGAACGAAAGGATCGAACACAGAAAGAGCGGAAAATATGGGAAATGAAGAACATATACAACCTTTCCCTACTTCCTACTTTTTCCATGGTTTCAGAACCTGGAGCAAATTTTTTTGTTCCAACTATTTTTTTGCAGTTACAAAACCTGATGTTAGTTATTTTGATATTTGTTTTTGGATATAATTACCACTAAAATTAATTACAGAGACTTCCGATTTACCTATAATTTTTTTCCTGGAATCCTGTCCGAATCTTTCTCGCTAATCTCTGTATTTCACACGATTATTTCTTTTCTGGTTTGTTATTCTTTAATTTTAAAGACAGCTTCCACTATCCTCAATATACTCATTTTATTTCCAATTTCATCACTATGTACAAATTTATGCCAAACTCTAACATAAAATAGAAATATTCGATGATATTTGAGAAAACTCTTGATGGTTGAATAAATATTATTAAGTTCAAGTTGTGTAATTAATCCCGAGCATACTTTACCTGTCTTTTTATGCATAAGCGCTTCTATATCCCTAAAATTTTAAACCACAGAAGATTTCGATAAACCTCTGATTTTCACGAATCATTTATCCACCACCATAAGTGTATGACAAATCTGAGGGTTCATCGAAATTCTCTATAAGAGGTAGGTGCTTTATCAATGAACATAAACAGGAAACTAAAAATCAGGTTTGATTCATATTAAATAACATCATATTTTATGGTATAACCCAACTTTTACGAGCTAAAATTCCATAATCATATATAGAGAAGAGTTGCAGCTGTTTTTCACCAGATATACTCAGAATAAGTAGC